>ERZ772969.2154-NODE-2154-length-12956-cov-7.142625_pt1 | contig 12956 bp, 18 predicted proteins | sample MGYA00511676_ERZ772969 | MGnify/ENA primary metagenome ERZ772969 (study PRJEB29015, sample SAMEA2737651) | human gut metagenome | biome: human gut; feature: human-associated habitat; material: faeces | place: China | collected 2012 ... | reverse complement strand
GATCAGGTGGTACGGGTATTTCTCAGCCTTCAACGAAGAAGGGCACCCCGAGTCATTTAAATCAAAATCAACTACTTGCGATTAACGTCCCGTTAATCCCTGATCAGGATAATGCCATCGGGAAGTCAAAGACACAACCTTTCTAAAAACAGCATGTGTCCCAGTTTGTGACCCACGTTGTGACCCACAAGAACAAAAGTCAGACCAAAAAAGCCGGGTTGTCCCAGCCAAAGTTTTGTCGGTATAAATTATTTTCTTTAGTAATAGTTATGTGAGATCGCGTTGATTGTGGGTCACGAGAGGGGGAACTGAATCATTCCGTACATGCAGCCAAGGGGCCAGCATGAAGGAACTTACCAATCACATTGAGCTGGCAAAGCATGATGGAATAGGTTTATTCTGAATAAAACTCCATTCAGGGATAAGTAGACTATGTCAGACGACATCAAAAAAAAATTCGTCGGTTTCAAGGATAAATTTAAACTTCCGACAATAAAAAAAGGTTCTGACGAGCCAGATAGCGTTGTTAGTGAAGTTGCTAATGAAACGCCTGACGGCACATCAGTTTCAACCAAAGAGAAATACCAGCTGTTGTTGAACAATATCGTCATTAATGGATTGCTCAACATAGCGGAAGATAAATTAAACGATGATGTGTTTATTGAATCTGTATTCAATAAAGCATATGAGCTATTACCCACTCCTGTAAGGCTCGTTATGAAAAGAGAGTGGTGTTTAAATTATCTTCAAACTCAGAAGGCTCCATTACTGGAGAAATTGAAGGTTTACCGTGTAAACCCAGCATCGGAGCCACTGACTCTACAAGTTGAAGCCTTACCAAATCCAGGTGAAGAAAAAAACATAAACCAGCAATGAAGTATCGTGTTGCATAAAAAAGGCGGGACCTCGCCCGTCCAGTCTTAGATTACATCTTTCAGTTTTTGCTGCGTCGCGTAGTACAAAATCGCGGCTTCAAGGCCATGCGTCGCCACGCGTGATAAAAAGGTGCTGCGGTGTACACCCAACTTTCTGGCGAGCGCTGACACGTTCAGCAGCAAGTTGGCATCGTCCAACGTCTTAACCTTGATCGACAGCAGCGGCGAGTTTCCAACGCCCAGAATCTTCAATTGCATATTTTTACCTCTCCAAAGAGAAAGGGCGACAATTGCCGCCCAAATCATTTACCTCGCCTGATTACGAAGCATCGTTAGTGATGGCAGTTACCAGATCCGGGCGGTAGCAAATCGGCAGCAGGCTGAACTCACTGGAAAGCGTAATGTTCTTATACGCATCGGTGCTGCTATAGATGCGGAAATCCACTACGTCAGCAAAGGCCAAATCGAGATTTCGTGATGTAGGCCCGACAAGGTTGGTAAATGGTGATGCCTGATCAGCGCTTAACGGCTTCTCGAAGACCGGAACCATGAAGCCTTGATCTGCCCCGATGCCGTAAAAATCGGTATCGGACATCTCGACTACAGTCACGTTATCCAGAACGAAATAGCTGAATGCCGGGTTGATCTCTTTATTGAACACCAGGCCATCAGGATCAAGCACACCATACTGCACAAGCTGGCGAACCGATGGGTTAAAGCGCAACTTCTTGAACAGGTTGGAACCCGCGAACAGGTAGATGCCTTTTAGCAGGGAAGCAAGGCCACCCATGCGGCGCTTCATGGCGCTGACCTCATCGGACAGGGATTCTAACGGATCAGCAGCAACCCCCGTGTAGATGGTTCCGGTGCTTTGGTCGTAACCAAACTCCTCTGACCAATCCAGGATTTCCGACCCGTCAGCGGTATACTGCATATCGGTGACACGATGGCGGAACAGGCTTTCAGCAAACATGCGTTCACGAGTCGCAGCGAAGCGTTCATAGTGAGCCAGGCTTTTAGCTGTCACAGCGTCCAGGACGTTGGCCTGTAGCGAAGAGCCGATCTTACGGAATGGCTGCACATCAGCAGCAGTGATCACATCCTGCGTGGGGAACAGAGGAAGCTCGATCAGATGATTAGCTGCTTTTGGCTTCGGTGTGCTTCCCCATTCGCTGGAAAATCGATTTGCTGCCGGGGCGATGGTGTCAGCCTGAGCGTTCAGGATGTCCAGACTGGTTTTAAACTGGTCAGTAACGTCACGCTGGAAAATGTTCAGGTTGGTTAAGATACGGTTTCGAGCCGGAACGTTCGCAAAGGTCGAACTGTAATCGACGTATGAAAAATCTTTTGTAAGAGCCATGTTGTGATGTCCTTATCGGTAAAATTATTGAGCGTCAGCCTGAGCTACGCGGATGTTGCCGGATGCAGTCAGAGCAGCAATTGCAGCAGCGCCTACAGTCGCGCCCATAACGGCGATGACGGTTTCCGGGCGGATGTAGACGCCACGGTCAGCAACAATGATGTTTGCATCTGTACCAGCGCGGTGATGACTCAGAACCAGTAACGCATCATTGCCGGAGGTAAATGCGGTGCCGTCGGCTTTAATGACCGAACCGGGCTGCACTTCGACGGCCAGGTTTGGGATGTTGATTGTTTTCACTGCAAAATTAGCGTCGGCCTGATAGGTCACGACATCATTAAAGGTGCGTTGGGATTCGCCCATTTTCATAAAAGTCACTCCATAAAGTTGTTGTTTGCTGGCCTGTAGGCTTTGGCCTTTCGGGCCGTATCGTCAGAATTGACGGCGTGCGAGTACAAAAGAGGTCGCCAGTGGCGACCTTCCTTTATTTGTTTCTGCATCAGAAAAAAGGCGGGCGGCGAAGATACCGCCCCTGAGGAGCAACGAGGATCTTTATCGTTATTTTTCTGAGAGATGGGAATGTGCAGCGCCCTCTACGGGCGTTAGCTCTGCTAACCCGGCTTTACCGGGCTGGAATAAGGGAGCGACAACGGCGGGAGACCTCTGAATCCCTACGCCGTGCGCTCGATGCCGTTTTATGTCCGGCAGACAGCCCGAGGAGAGCCGGGACTTATTGCGGTTGTTAGACCGCTGGCAAACCCCATCGCGGAAGGCTAATACCACGGCAGGGGAATAAGCGGCGCTGGAAAGCAAAGATGGCCCGTGCGAGGTATCAAGGAGCCAGCGCCTGAGAGGAGATTAAATTACGTTCAATTGGCTGTAGTTCGCAGTAGATTCTTTCGAATCCATTAATCACCCTATGTTAGTATTTTACCACGAATGATAATCATTATCAACAAATTTCACGTAAATTCAGTCGGTAACTCATCCTGTATCGGCAATTCTGCCTTGAATCACTCAATTCTTTTAAGCGGTGTGGATTCGATGATGTGCGAATAGCGTTCAGGGTCTGAGGCGACCACCTGGCGGCATTTATCCCGCGCCAGACGGAGCATTTCCGGATCAATCTCGTGGGCCTGGAAGCCACCTGCCCCAGCACCAAGCGCCTTTTTGATCTTCGCGGTTTTCTGCTTGGTGTTAGTCACTGGCGCAGCTTTCGGCGCTGGCTTCGTTGATGGTTGCCAATCGGGATGGCGTATTAAATAGTCATCCACGGCGTTTTTTACAGCGTCCTGCCGCTGTTCGGTTTCCATCTGTTCGATGGTGCGCCCGTTCATGGCTGCGGCTATGGAATCGCGAACGGTTTTAAGCAAGTTTTTCATTTTTGTTTTTATTCCTTAATAGGATAACCAGCCCGTCACGGGCGCAGCGATACGCCAGATGATGGTCAGGTAAGGTAAAATGTCTATTATATTCAAAGAGATTATGTCAGGCTGTCGCAGTTTTCCCTGCGGATTTACGTATGCGTCGAACAGGATTTATCTGAATAGGCCGCGATTTGCTCGCAGCTTTTCGGGCCACAACACGGCGGTATTCCACGCATAGCGGATCATTGTAATCTGGCATTCGTGGGGCCATTGCGGCCTCGGTAACGCCATTCTGCCGGAGGGACATTACCACAGTGAAAAGGGGCAATCCCAGCGCTTGGCAGACCTCCGCGAGCATTGCGCCTTCGCTCCACATAGTGGGAATTAATCTCTCGTTGTTCGGATTCGCAAAGCGCCTACATACCGGGTTGTAACTCGCCTGGTGGAGTTCTTTAACCTTTTCCAGCGGTAGCCTCAGCAGCAATGCCACGCGTCCTGGAGAATATCCCGCGATCAACATGTGCTTGCACTTCTGCATAACGTCGCCATCACGGCAACGCCGTTTATATAGGCGGGTGAGGTCAGGTAATTCTGGGCCGGGTAATGGATCTGGGAGTTCGGGTAGGTCTGGAAGATCTTCTGGTAAATCTGTTTTTTGTTCTGGGTCGTTCTGGTTGGCGGTCAGCGCCTTGCATTTCTCAATCATTTTACCTCGCGTTAAAACTTAGGATCTTCGTCGTATTCCGGCTCTGTTGTCGGTGTCGATAACAGGTGCGGTGGAATGTGCCAGGGCCGGGCCTCTGCCATGTATTCATCTTTGGTACGAGTCGAAATTCCGTCAAGCGCATCCTGTGTGTGACGAGCCACCCAATAGACGTAACGGAAACTCTGCAATGTGCCGTCAGCGTTGCGGTTAGGAGCCACATCACCAGTCAGGCTGTTAATAAACGCCTCAGTGATGACGCCGCGATCATCAAAGATCTCCGGCTGCTTCACTGCATTATTACCATCAGTGCCAGCAGTGTCAGCATCGCCGTCAAATGCCACGCTATCGCGCTGTCCAACAGCAGGCGTGGCAGACTCAGAGGCCAGGTCAGGACTCTGATCAGCGGGCGTGCCTGCGGGCGCATCAGTTGATGGTGTAGCAGTGGTTGCTGCCTGCTCTGCCTGCGATATTGCGGCCTCTTCATGACCATTACCATTTCCCTGTTTCTCCTCGGATTTGGGCGTGACTTTCTCGCTGGTCTTCATTGCGATCAACTCAGGAATAGAAATTGTTATGTAGATATTCCCTCGGCCACGTTCCTTTGGCTTAACCTCTAACACTCCCATTTCAACCAGCCGCTTTGCGTTACGAGTAACAGTTTTCGTGCTCACATCGTGATCATCGGCGATCTTTTGGAGTGAAAAATCACACCATTTTTTTCGTTTTGTAAGCGAAAAAGTATAAAAGTACGCCCACCAAATCTTATCGTCACCGTCCATTTTTACCACAGCTCCCGATGGTGTGCGGATATTGTGAACCTTGCGTAACTCCGTGTGGATTTGGTCAAATGTCCCGACGCCGGTTACGTCGTTATCTTCGGTGCCGTTAGTTTCTGTCTTGCTCATTATTTAATCCCTGTGGGTTCGTTAGTGGTTGGCTCGTTATCAGTCGTTCGCCGTTCGCGGCGTCTCTTTTTTTAATATTCTGCGCCATGTTCTGGCACATGATGCGGATCATACGGGGAACGGGCATTCCCAGGCGATCCGATTCCTCGCGTAGAATCGCGTAGGTTTCGTCATCAAGCGAAAGTTTCATGGTTATCCTCTCTGTTAATCCGTCGTTGCCATATCCGGGACGGGTTCGCCTGTCAGCTTCTCAAGCTCGCCAGCCGCCTCCACCATTTTCAGCAGCAGCACCTGATCATTCATCAGCCCGATTCCCTGCTTCGCGTAAAACAGACGCCATGCGGTGAGCACGGGCTGAATGATGTCCAGAACGTCACGCTGTTTCGCCAGTTCGGCGTTATACGGAGAGAGGATTTTCTTGATGTTTTTAGCGCCGCGATTCTGTGATTTCAGACGTTTCAGGATGTTCAGCGCCTGGCGAGTCTCTGGATAATGTTTATCGGCTTTTGCAGCTCCACCCATGCGGGAGCGGAATGCGTGTAAATTTTGAGCGGTTGTAATTCCTGCGTCGATGGCCTCGACGATCTCGTTTGCGGTTGCGCTGGTAAAATCCAGATGTGCAGGTTTTGCCATTATTTCCCCTATGTATGTGATGGTTATTACGGCTGGGATAATTCCCCAACCTACGATATACAGTTTACAGTATATGAGAGCATTTGTCAATGATAAATCTCATTTACTTGATAAAAATATAGATAATGTAATAAGTCAACTTACAGATGTACACATTCATTGTCAAGCGTCAATGGTAAAAAATGCCACATCGCCAGCGTGCACGCTAAAACGCCCTGTAAGGCGCTGTAACGCGTTCTTACTCCTACCCGCTACCATCGTATTTCCTGAGCATTTAAATCGCTCTACGGCCCTCCTGTGAATCCTGCGGTGTGGTTGATACGGTATAGTTGGCATGATAGTTTCTTGTCAGCCTCCGCCCCCCTCGCGGCCCCATAGACTCTCAATCTACGATTTCGTGACAGTTTTCCAAATTACTGCGCGGGCTGTCGCCCTTGCTGCCCAAAAGGTGGCGAGTCTGTTCGGTCAGAACAGGATAACGAGTCACCGCATGGGCGATTCATATCGCGAAGCGTGGCGCGTATGCGTCTGAACAGAGACCAACAAACAACAGGCGCAAGCCAAACACAATTCCTATAAGAGCTGTTAAGGTCTTTTTAATTTAGGTGGTGTTTTAGTTTTGTTTATTTAGAAAAATATAGTAGTGAGACATCATATTGTCTCTATTATGGGGACATTACTTTGTTCGTATGTATAGGGACATAATCTTGTCTTAATAGATTGGGACATTATTTTGTCTCCATAGGCACCAAGGCATCGCCGGATCTTTTCTCAAAACAAATGCCATCAAATAGCCTGCTAATAATGATTAAGTGAAAACTAAATACCCCGAAACCTGCCCTATTTCGCCCCGTCTGGGTGGCTCGCCATGCGTGGATGACAGTCTGCCGTGGTCAATTCATGAGCTTCGCTATGGTGGAGATTATACAGCGGCATAGCCTGAGCGCCCCGGCTGGCGCGGGTTCGTCGATTCTGTCTGCCGATATTGTGGCTTGCCTGTTCATCGCGGTGCTAAACCAGATTCACCTCACGACACCCCCATTTCACTGAAAAAAAATTCCTTCACCAAAAACCAGAGAAGTTGAGAATCGCCTCGCTTTTCAGCCCGATTTTCAGGCACATGGGACGCGCTCTGGAGGGCGCTGTGATTGTGGTAATCAAGATTCAGATCGCGGCGGCAAACGCCGCTAAGGGTTTCTGGTGAAGCGTGGTAAGGGTTGCCGGATGGTGGAAGGGTTGAGGCCGGAAATGTTGTGGGATAAGACAAAGACCAGGGCCGGAGGTCGGGCCATATCGCCAGCGCCTGGCCTCTTGTTGGTGGGGAAACCTGGCCCGTAGGGCAGACGGAAAAGCGAAGTCGTGAAAGTGAAGACTAACAGTCTCCTCTCTCCAAGTGGTTGATAATACGTAGATGAGCCTGCTCACATCATCAGACAGCCTTTATATGCATCGTTTATGCAGGATCAGGCAAGGTTTATTCACTTCTCTGATCTGGTGCTCGGGACTCGGGCGGGACTCGATAACCTGACCAGTAAGATATTTGCGAAAGACTGTTGACTTTTTCCGTGGGATGTGAGTGTACGTCAAGCAGATCTGTTGGTGTGCAGGGATATTTTCGTGAACGAGACACACAAAAGACGGGCCACTTTGACCAGCGCCCCGCGAGGGGGCGTGATATTTCCCAGCCAGCTTACGGCATGACCTCATATTGGTGATTCTCCCCGGCGGGCGGGTAGGTGTTTGCATGAACATTCCTTGTGTACAACCTGCGCCCATTTTTTGATCATTTCGTGCGATTATTAAATTAAAGCACTTTCCATGTTACTGTTTTTGATCAAAAATACATCCATTGAAAGATTCAGAGCCGCACGGCGGCAAGGGGAGAATATGGGTAACGCAATGGTCGCGTTGAAAACCGCCGACGAAGTGAAAGCAGTCAGCGCGGAGTTAGCAAAGAACAAAAAGACGAACCTGTTTCGCTGCCTCTGGGCGATGCAATTTGAAAGCGCTCTTCGGTTCGGTGACGCCGTCAAATTGACGTGGGATCAGTTCGCGGAGGGTAAGACGCATCTTTCTATAAAGCAGGAGAAGACGGGGAAAATTCATAAGGTCGCCATTACCCCGGCTATGCGCTCCATAGTCCAAGCTCGCCGAGAAGAAGCAGCAGACCGCCCAAAATTCGGTGACTACATATTCAGCCTTTCTGATCTGAGATCGAAGGGCCAGCCAGTTAGCCATAACGCGGTTCTGACTGAGTACGGGAAGTGCGGGCGCCGTGCGGGCTTCCTGGATGTGGGAAGCCATACGCCACGCAAGAGCAAGGGCCGCATCTTGTTTGAGAACGGCGCACCACTGGAGCACATCACAAAATTGTTGGGCCAGGCTAACCCAGCCAGCACACTATTTTACATCGGGTTCACGCAGGAGACGGCTGACACATTAGCGGGAGAATATTCTCTCGGGGAGGAATGGTAATGATGAAAAAACGCACAACATCAGTGTTAACAGTTTTGGCCTTGCTGGCATGTCAGCCAGCACACGCCGGACGGATCACGATGCAACTCACTGAACAAGAGGAGACAGCCAACGGCAAGACGCTTTGCCGTTATGAAAATTCTATCTATTCATTTAGTTACGTGACGCTGAGCAGGCATTGCGCGTCAGTCAAAACCTTCGACACCGAGGATTCAAATTAATGAAGAAGGAAGAAGCTCTCGCCAGCTTCGTCTGGTGTGGGGCCGTGGTTCAGGTCTACACGAAGACGGTGACGTTTGCCGGGACGGTTATACAGCGGCATCTGCTATCGAAGAACCTAAGGCAGGCAGTAGATAAGGCGGCGCAGGCTGAGTGCTTGGCGGTAGACAGCCCGCGCCATGTTCAACAAAACCGACGGAGAGTCAGGAATGAAGAACAGCAACATTATGGCGTTAGCGCTCGCGCTTCGCAACATCGAAGCCGGTCAGGCGGTTAAAATCCCGGCGATGACCGGGCAACAGTTGCGCCAGTTGCTGGCGTGGCTTGAGGCGCTGCGGTAGGCATTCATAAGCAATGCAACGGGGCTAATGATGGCCCCGTCTTCGTTGGTCAGTTCCAAGATGAGGGAGTCATCAGGAATCACCGTTTAGTATCGCGCAAAATCACTGACAACAACCACCACCAACGACGGCGCAGCCAACTAACATCACTGAACAGTTTCCCGTCAGATGTAGTCACGTACACCCCTCCGCGATGATGCATCTTGTTATGGTGAGCCTTGTTGATGAATGGCACTACCAGGATCATTTCATCACGGGCTTTCAATCGACGCGGCAACATCGGGCTGATCATGTATTCATCACAATGCTCGTTAGAACAATCGCTAAGGCGTCCGCTGGCTGTAACTACACCAGCTGAACTTAACGTCACATCGTGAGCGCTCTTGTTGGAAACGTAGATTCTGTCCTCATCCCGATCACACCCCAAGAAAAGCTGAATAGATGTTCTTAATTTTAATAACTGGAATATCGATAGTAAAAATCCAGCCCATGCAGCAAGCATGGTCAAATTATCCACATCAAACAGCCATTCTTTCAAAGTTCCATCCCCTGAGAGCTAAGGTATTCAGCAATGCTTTGACGCTGCGAGTAAGTCAATTGAAAGTATGCATCGAGTACACCTATTACTTGTTCGACATTATCAGCAAGAACAGAACCTGGGGCATCAGGAGGAAGCGAGCCAGCAAGGATGACTGTAAAGTATCCCGAAGAGATTGAAACTGTCAGGAAGCAACCGGGTAAGAATTCGTAGCGCTCACTCATAACCACCTCATTTTATGGATGTTTCTATTAAAGCGCACAGTGCAAATTTTATCCTTCTACCGAATTTCAAACCAAATGACAATTCCACAGCATCAGTTAAGGATTTTAACCCTCACCGAAGATAACATAACCTCAAAATGTCTATCGCTCCATTAGGAAAATGTATGTCTACAGAGAATTTTGTTACCTACTGGCTAGCCAGAGCTGATCTTCCATACTTTCTTGAACCTCATGAATTTTACGTTTCTGAGGCAAGGCGGCGGCTTCTCTCTCAGTTCGGAGATCTTGATCAAGAAGCAGAACAGCGAGAAGAGCAATTTCTGAAAGCATCAGCGCAATACTTTAACCCCGACTACGACGACCCCTCAGAAGCCTACGAGCAGGCTTATCATGAAGGAGTAAGTTATGCGTGGTCACTGATGGAGATGCAAAATAGTGTGCTTTTGGCGGTAACAGCAGGGATGTACCACCAGTTTGATAAAATGTTGCGAAAACATACTATTAAGCAGCTAAGTAACTGGTGCAAAGAAGAAATTATCATTCCAATGATCTGGAATTTCACCTTCAATCAACTGATTGATTTTCTTGAATGGATTGGACTCAAAATCAATGGAACTGTATACGGGGAAAAGCTCAAAGCCTGCAACCTGGTCGTGAACGTTTACAAGCATGGTGATGGAGATTCTCATCAAACCTTATCGTTAACCCATCCTGAGTATTATCCTCATCCTACCGGTGTTAAAGATTGGCAAACTATCCCTGTTCATGATGATTTGCAGGTCACGGAAGAGCAGTTTGTTGAATTTGCTGATGCAATAACTGCATTCTGGAAAGCTGTTCCAGAGTATTGCTACTATGCAGATCTCGAAGATGAGCCTAAATGGATAGAAAAAGTTTTAGCAAACATGGAGCGAAAGAAGAAAAAAAGTAATAGCAACCATAAAGCGTCGTGATGGTACATCCAGCGATCAACCCCTTTAGGCGTATCATCAGTTGTTACAGCAGCAGTTTAAACGAGCACAGGGCCATGATCGGCCCCTTTGTGGTTGGCTAGGATCAGATAAATTTCCTGAACTCTGCGACCATTTTCAACTCCACTTCCTCTGCCTTTTTACGTTCGAGCCAGGCTTTACCTTTTGATGTAACTTGGCGGATTTCGTGGATGTTAATGTGATTCATCACCCCAGCCAATTTGCGTTAAAGATTCACTACTCTAACGCTCACCCCTCCCCGCTCATACTCCAAAACGAATCGGAATACCCTGTCGCAAATGACATTCGCCGTTGTTCCAAAGAACCATCGCGTTTCGACACTTTCTACCCGCTCGCACTCGTAACCCGCATGACGGATTTCGCTCTGAACCTTATCGGCCTCTTCCACTGGCACACCGCCATCAGCGGCAAGCGTGGCGAATGGGCTTAAAAATAAGATTAACACAATGGTTTTAATCACTAATCACCTTCCTCGTCTGAAAGTTGATTGTCCGACTCCTCGCTATCGGACACCTCAATCTATCGATATAACAGATCAATAATTATATATTGACCGTTAAAAGTGATCAAGTTAATGATTAGTAGTTTTGCAACTAACGTGAAAAACTTAGCTGCGCAGCATGAAGATAACCAGACCACAGATATGGTTAACCCAGTGCAGGGTTGGCATTTGAACATGACAGAAGCAACAGTTTGGGAGAGCGACGGAGAAAAGAATGGCTATAGCGGGAACAGCACTACTCCGATGGTGAAGCGAAGTTCATCATCGGAATATTATTACCCCACCAACTTGACGGGTGATCTTGAAGGCAGAAAATTAATACCAGCATAATCCGTCGATCACATAGCAAACCGCAGATAGCGGAAACGTATGCAAATAGCGTCTGGTGATCCCCGTCCCGCTTTTCTCATGACCGACAACCTGTTGCAAGTGCGCCAAGTTTCCAACCCATCCAGCCAGACAGGTCGAGATCATTGTGTGCCGGAAACTATGCACCAGCCGCCGTTGTCCATAATCATCAAGGTACGGGATACCAAGCTGATCGCGGATATCAGCTAAAACCTTGCCAATCTTCGGCATATTCTTACCCGCCACTGGAGAAAATATTTTCTCTTTCCACTGACGATTCACAAAATCGATGAAGCCCCACTCGATCAAGTCAGGATGAATTGCTACTTGGCGTGTAGCGTTTTCAGTTTTGCCCTGTCCACCTTCGGCAATCAGAAGGTAATGACGCTGGCTGTCTTCATCATATTTGATTTGCGATTTTTCCAGCTTGGCTATCTCACCTCTCCTGGCTCCAGTGTAAGCCAATAATAACGTAATCCATTTCTGCCAGCCGTCAGGCTGCTTGAGCGCCCAACCCACAAATTTTCTCATCTCCGTCGCGCTGTACGCACCAAACCGTGCTTTCGATGGTGCCGCCACTACGCCATCAGTCGGAGATTTATCCAGAATCTCTTTGCTATCAGTAAGAAAGGTCTTGAACAGCGATTTATAAATTTTGAGATGTTTATGAATTGCCTCGGCCCCCACCAAATCATCTGGTGGAACATCATCACATTCGATCAGTTGCTGAATAGTCATTGAGCGATACGGCTGAACAACACGCTTAGGTAGGTTTTCTACAACTTCCATCACCTGCTTAATATCTTGCCTGGTGACTGCCTTTACGTCCGTTGATGCACCCAAAACTACGAGCAGTACTTCCATAAAACGCTCATTGGCCTGGGCGATTGCTTTAGTCCAGCTTCGCCCCTTCTCGCTTCGGTACATGTTCCATGCACCAGCCAGAGTTAAAGCGTTTTCTGGCTCGGTTAGCTCTTTTTGGTCCGCAACTACAGCAGGAGCGACAGCATCTCGATATTCATGCGCTGTTATCGGCTGAGTTTGGACTTCACGCCGCTCATCATTAAGGAATTGTTGTGCTAACCAGTGGTCAGCCTGTTGTTTCAAGCGACTGGTGATCGCAGAAAGGCGAGCGGAAAATTGATCGGGCTTGATAGCCCCGCATTGCACTAAGTGAATGACAGGAGAGGCAAAAGACATTACCGAGTGCGCTTGGGCGTAGCTGTCTGTTTCCAGCGACTTACGGAAATATTTTTTGCCGGACAGACGAAAGCGAACGTAGTAGATCCCGTTACGTCTAGTGGTATGACGAATGGTTTTGTGTCCCATTTGATGAGCCTCAATGTGTTACGGCTGAACAAAACAGGACGAAAAATAGAAGTAATTGTTTGATTTTTATCAGAATAATTGCCATGGCTACGCTGGCATTATCCAGATCAGGTGGTACGGGTATTTCTCAGCCTTCAACGAA
>ERZ772969.2153-NODE-2153-length-12958-cov-2.726808_pt1 | contig 12958 bp, 19 predicted proteins | sample MGYA00511676_ERZ772969 | MGnify/ENA primary metagenome ERZ772969 (study PRJEB29015, sample SAMEA2737651) | human gut metagenome | biome: human gut; feature: human-associated habitat; material: faeces | place: China | collected 2012 ... | reverse complement strand
AGGCTGGAAAAGCACAAGCACAGAGTTTTTTAAAATTCTTGGCTGGGTTCATTGTTAAGTGTATTCCTGAATCCGGAGATAAGATTACGAGAGCGGAACCATTTTCGGCACAGTGGTTAGGACTTGAAGGCATGGATAAAGGAAATGTTGATATATTAGTAGCACCTTGGAATGAAGAATATTTCAATGAGTGCGAAAATTTTCCACAGTCAAAATTTAAAGATATGGTAGACGCATCTAGCTCAGCGTTTACAGAATTAGAATCAGGTAATACGATCACAGCACCAAGTAGTTTACCTGATACACGAGATAGTTACTGGACATAGGACAGGAAGGAGGAACAACATTGTATGATGAAATAGGTCGCATCGGTCAAAACCGATGGGGCGGTAGCTTTTACGAAGAATTTCTCCCAGAGTTGAGAGGTCAACGAGGAGTAAAGGTATATACAGAAATGGAATCTAACGACGATGTGATCGGAGCAATCATATTTGCGTTAGATACATTGCTTAGACAGGCACAGTTTTCCGTAGAGCCACAGGGAGACGATCAAAAGGACATAGAGGCAGCAGAGTTTGTTGAGTCTTGCATGAATGATATGCAGAACACATGGACTGATACAGTCTCTGAAATCCTATCATTCCTTACATACGGCTGGTCGTATCATGAGATCGTATATAAGAGGAGATCAGGGCGGACAGGAAATCCTAAGACGAACAGCAAATATGATGATGGTTTAATCGGATGGAGAAAGCTTCCTATCCGATCACAGGATTCTCTGTATCAGTGGGAGTATGACAATGAAGATAATCTTATCGGCATGACCCAAATGCCACCGCCAAACTTTGGGCTTTATACGATTCCACTGGAAAAGGCAATGCATTTCAGAACCAGATCCAGAAAAGGAAATCCAGAAGGACGAAGCATCCTCAGAAATGCTTATCGTTCCTGGTACTTTAAAAAAGGGATTCAGGAATTTGAAGGGATCGGGATAGAAAGAGATCTCGCTGGTATACCGATGGTCACACCACCAGAAGGTGTTGACTTGTATAATCCAGATGATCCCGAAGGTTCAAGATTGTTAGCATGGGCAAATAGCCTGGTAAAGAATGTCCGACAAGACAAAAGTGCTGGAATCGTGTTACCACCGGGATTTAAGTTCGAGCTTGTTTCCACAGGTGGAAGCAGACAGATTGATACGAACGAGATCATAACTCGTTATGATAGCCGCATAGCAATGACAACGCTTGCGGATTTTATTCTGTTGGGGCATGAACACACTGGATCATTTGCACTGTCCGATGATAAGACAGAGTTATTTGCTGTAGCGATTGGATCATACCTTGACATTATCTGTGAAGCGTTTAATAACCAAGCGATCCCAAGATTGATTGATCTAAACGGAGAACATTTCAAGGGGATCACAGACTACCCGAAGATGGTTCACGGAGATATTGAAAAGATCGACATGAACAAATTAGCACAGTACATCCAGACGATGGTTGGCACTGGTGTATTGATCCCAGACGACGAATTGGAAACATATGTTCGAGAAGCCGCCAATTTGCCGCCAAAGGTAGCTGACGATGAAAGATTCATTGATCCTGATAGAGAAGATCAGCAGACAAATGATCTTGGATCGCAGGGAAATAATGTACACCCAGAGGACAATCAGGACGTTGCCGAAGATGTTGGAAAGGTACAGGAAGCCAAGAAACGATTAGGAAGGAGCTGATTATATGTTCCTATTCCGAAAGGTTAAGAAGCGTGGATCGATGAAGCCAAATGATGTGAAAGAAGCATTAGAGAGGTTTCTTAATAGCAGCAGTCCAGAATTAACACGCTTGCTGGTCAGGTATTGGAAGGATCAGCAGACGGTTTTTACATTTAAAGAGATCAGAGAAGCTATTCAGGCTGGTGTGATCTCCAAGAAATCTGTAGAAGAATGGCAACAGGATTATTCAAAACTGGTTCATGATAAGATTGCACCAGAGATGGTTAAAGCAATGAAAGCTGGTGCTAAAAATCAAAACCAGCACAAAGGAATAGACATTGGATATAAATTTGATGCAGATCATTGGGCGGTATCTGATTGGTTGGAAAATCACACAGCTGAGCTTGTAACGAATTGTACAAGAGTACAGAAAGATGCAATTCAGTCAATGATCGATATCGGAATAAGAAAACATATGGGAACAGATGAGCTTGCAAGGTTTATCCGTCCCTGTATTGGTTTAACAAAGCCACAGACTCAGGCAGCTATGAAGTATTATGAGACGATCAAGGCAGAGTTGGAGAAGAAACACCCAAGAACAAAGCCAGAAAAGATTGAACAGATGGCAAGAGACAAGCAGATGAAGTATGCAGAACGTCAGCTCAGAGAAAGAGCAAAGACGATCGCACAGACCGAAAGAGCATTTGCCTATGAGTATGGCAGATACCAGCATACAAAGAATCTTGTCGATCAGGGTATATTACCACCACAGGACAAAAAATGGTCCGCAACGGACAGTGAGAATACATGCAGCACATGTAGAGAACTGAACGGAAAAGTTGTTGGAATGGACGAAGAATTCACTCCAGGAAAGTTGCTTCCGCCACTGCATCCGAGGTGTAAATGCTGTGTGATGTATGTCGATTCAAAATCTATGGCAGCAGCGTATGAAGCAGAAGATGATGAACTGAGAGAGTACACTACAGAAGAAATAGAAACTTATGCTGGTAAAATGTCAGAGATCGCAGATAAACATCTTGATCTTGAAAACTCCTGGAGTGGAAAGGTCGTAGTCGATGATAATTCTGGTATTTATGGAATCCAGTGGAATGGGGATATTATAACCAGGCATGAAACAGCACCGCATATTTTGTTACATGAACAGTTACACGCTAGATCAGTTACAAAATATGATCGTAATATGTATAAACAGTATGAGAACATGGAAGAGGGTTCGGTACAGTTTGCAGCACAGGAGATTAGCAAGAAAGAGAATATACAAATTCTTGAATCACAGTACGATCATATGACAGAAGCTTTAAGAAATATAAATAAAGTTGCTGGGTTATTTAAAAATGATTATGATTTTGCAATGAAGCTTATTTCTGTTCCGTTACCAGATAGGTATGACTGGCTGAATAATATGATCTATGATAAAATGATGTTATCAGGAAATATTGAAGATTATCAGAAGGTATCGCACTGGATGGAGGCTTTAGAAAATGGAAAAACATCTTGAATTAAAAGAAAGATTCGATCAGCTAATGAAACAAGATATGGATGTATCAGAACACGAACAAGAATGGTTTGAATTACTGGACGACATGCATGAATGGTTAAAGGATAAGACAATTCCGAGAAATATTCGTAGGCAGTTTGAACCTTTAGGGATGTTAGAAGTAACTATGAAAATCTGTGACGGAATCCATTATGCAAATGGAACTGGACGATATGCAAAGAAAGAAGAATGATGAAGTACAAAGCAATAGGGTAGACAGTTCAGGCGGTGCAGATCACAGCTGATATTGATATGATCGCCCCTGACTGGTTCACAAAGAAAATGAATACCGAAGAAATTATGATAGATCGTACACAGCGTGACGGAGCAATCTCTGTTATTGGATGTACGATCTATTTTAATGCACGGAAATATATAGGCAGCAGACTTGTTGCAAGAATAGGAGACTATGTTGTAAAAGATTCAGTCGGTCGGTTGAATGTAGTTCGTAAGAATGACTTTGATCGGCTATATAAGAAGGAGGAAGCATGAAATATTTTAACGATTATATACGATCCCCAGCACAGACACAGGACAGTATACGAAAGTCCTTGAATCGAGTAGATATTACTAAGAAGGACGAAGAAAAGCAGTACGTCTTTGGATGGGCTAAGATTGCAGTCGATGAGAATGGAAAACAGTTGGTTGACCGCCAGAACGATTTAATTGATCCGGAAGAACTAGAACAGACAGCATACACCTATGTAGAGTTCTATCGTGAAGCCGGAGAGATGCACGAGCGAGGCGGTGCAGGCGTTTTAATCGAGAGTATTATATTCACTAAGGAAAAGATGAAAACTCTCGGTATAGAGGAAGGTACGTTGCCTGAAGGCTGGTGGGTTGGTTTCCACATCACAGACGATGAGGTCTGGGCAAAGATTAAGGACGGAACTTATACGATGTTCAGTATTGAGGGTAAAGCAAAGCGTATTGAAGTTGAGGAGGAAGAATAATGGATAAATACATCGGTGCTAAGTTGATTCAGGCAGAACCAGAGAGAAACCCAGTTACAAAGGAGATCACAGGGTATAAGGTTGTCTATCCAGATGGGTACGAATCATGGTCTCCGAAAGATGTTTTTGAAAAAGCATATATGAAAGTGGATGATAATAAAAATCTTCCATCTGGAGTAAGTATCGGACCAGAAATGGTCGATGATTTTATTGCATCTACGGAGACAATCACGATGGGAGAGACAACAACAGTTGTTCGTTGTGTACTTAGAAATGGGTTTGATATTGTAGAATCATCTTCGTGTGTTGATCCAAAGAATTACGATGAAAAGATCGGCAAAGATATTTGCATGGGAAGTATCAAAAACAAGATCTGGGAACTGTTAGGATTTTTGCTGCAACAGGCGTGGCAAGGAATTAACTAGGAGATGATCGCATTCTTAAGATTAAGAAATCACACCGACAGGATGAATGGATCGTGTACAATCCTGATTGCTTTGAACTGCATCATACGCACTGTAGGAATAAAAGAGTTGCGATCGCAATTAAGAAGAATGTGGAACGTAGAAGAGTTCCGACATCAAGAAATCTAAGAACTTTGGAAAGTCACATAAGACTGACAGGGAACAAGAACTATAAAAGAAAGATTCAGAATATCATTGAAGAAGTAAAATCTGAAAGGAAAAACTGAAATTTAGTCTTAAATTAGTTAAAAATTAAGCTAAATCTAAAATTTAGTTCAAAAAATAGCTAAATAGTTCAATTAATAGACCAAAAATGCAAATTGGTCTATTTTTTGTGTTTGAAAATGCACTTTGCGTTTTTGAAACTGCACTTTGCGTTTTTGAAACTGCACTTTGCGTTTTTGAAACTCGAATAATCGTGTTGAAACTCGAAAAAGTGTCGTTAGAAAGGAGGAAACATGAAAACAAAAGGAAAGACAAAGCTTTCTGATCTGGAAGTAAAAAAGATCGATGCAGTAGACATCGGAGCAGATCAGAAAGCAAATATCCTGATTAAAAAGAGAGGAGGTGCAGAAGAACCGAAGGGAAACTTTTTCAAGCGATTCTTTAATGCGTTTTGTGACAGCTTAGGAGTAAATTCAGAAGATGTCAGAAAGTCCATGGAAGATGAAGCAACATCATTTGATGATGTAATGAATGAAAAGAAGATCTACGACGTGAGGGATCAGATATGGAATGCTTGCAACTCTCTGGAGCAATCGATTGTGTCAATCTTACTCGATAAAGAGTGTGAGGATAAACAGGCAGCAATCGCACAGAGCATTGATCAGTTTAAGGCATTTTCGGATGATGCATCCAAGTCTTGGATCAAATTAGAACGTGCAGCAACAGATAAAGAAGATACTGTTGTTGCGGATGATTTTGAGATCGCAAAAATGCAAGAGGTAATTGAGAAATCTTGCGATCATGAAACTATTAACAAAGAAAAAGAAGAAAAGGAGAATGAAATGGCATTTGATATTTCAAATATGACAGAGGAAGAAAAGAAAGAAGCATTAAAAGCATTACAGGATGATGCAAATGCAAAAAAAGAGGATACTGCAAAAAGAGCTGATATTGATGGACAGGTTCAGGAAGCAATGAATAAAGCAATGGAAGGTGTTACAAAGAACTTCACTTCTATGATGGAGAAGATCATGGAACCAATCCAGAAGAGAGCAGAAGAAGCAGAACAGAAGTCCTTAGAAGAAGTTGCTAAGAAGTATGAACTCTTAGGAACAAAAGCAGAGGACTTAGTGCCAGTTCTGAAATCCATGAAAGCAACATCTGATGAAGCGTACAACAACTTCATTGCATCCATGGATAACAATCTTGCAGTAATTCAGAAATCAGGTCTGTTTGAGGAGATCGGTAAGTCTGGTGGAGCACACACAGGAAATGACGATACAGAAGGTGTTGCAAAGATGAACGCAAAGGTAGCAGAGATTAAAAAGTCTATGCCAAACCTTACTGATGCACAGGCACAGGATATCGTTATGCAGAATGATCCTGAATTAAGAGCAATGTTCGATAAATAAGAAAGGAGGTACAGAGAAGATGGCAAACAGAACATATGAATACAATCCAACTGGTGGAAGCCCAGTGATCAATGTTACAGCTGGAGCAGAACTCAAAACAGCCGTAGCGGTTTTATTAACAAAAGATGGAGCAAAACTTCCTGAAGCCGGAAAGAAAGCAACAGGAATTGTACTTCTTGGAGATGAAACAGCAGCCAAAGGCGATGATATTACTGTTCAGATCAGAAATCAGGGCATGTGGACAGCTGGTGCAAAAATTGAAGCAGGAGATTTCCTTGCTGCTGATGCAGAGGGGTTATGCCAGAAGGCAACAACAGGGCAGTATATCTTAGCTATGGCACTGACACCAGCAACAGCAAAAGGAGACATCGTAAACGTTGCGATCATCCATGCTGGATATGAAGCGTAAATAAAGGAGGAATGAAATAAATGAACACAGGACATAACAACGCAGCAGCAATCGCAGTTGATATTGCGAAAGGCTGGAGACCAAACTATTACTTAACCAATATGGCAATGAGCTATTTTCAGGCACCTGGAATGAATGTTGCTCCAAGCATCTTTCCAATTCTTCCAGTACATGCAAGCACTGGGAGCTACTATATCTTCAACAAAGAAGAGATCGCGAAAGACCAGGTAAAGAGAAAGCCTAAGTTCGGAGCAGTAGATCCGGCTGTATTCTCTCATTCAGATGATACTTACAAATGTGAGGTAGATCAGATCATCGTCGGAGTAGATAACATCACAGCTCTGGATTACCAGAGAACTGGAGCACCAGCAACAATTGATCCGAGACGTGCAAAGGTAAAACAGGTTTCAGAACAGATGAATCTGCACCTTGATATGGTCTTTGCAAACAAGTTTTTCAATGCTGACGCATGGGCAAATGTTAAGACAGGAGAAGCAACAGCTTCAACATCTAAACAGTTTGTGCATTTTGATGATGCAAACGCGGACATCGTAGGTCAGTTTGATGAGATGAAGAAAGAAATCCTTTTAAACGGACGTAGAATGCCTAACAAATTATGCTTAGGATACAGAGCGTATAAGGCAATCAAAAATCATCCGCAGTTCTTAGAAAGAGTTACAGGTTCAGGGTCAACACCGAATCCAGCACTTGTTAACGAACAGGTAATTGCAGCGATACTTGGTCTGGAAGAAGTAAAAGTTCTGTATGCAACTTATAATGCAGCAGAAATCGGTCAGAAAGCCGATATGAAATTTGTCTTTGACGATAACAGTGCATTATTAACTTATGCACCGAAAGAAGTAGATCTTGAAGAACCATCTGCCGGATATATTTATACATGGGATATGTTAGGAAATGGACAGTGGATGGCTACATCACAGTATGATGGACCAGGAGGATCACATTCAGAGTTCATCGAAGGACTTATGGCAACAGACATGAAAAAGACTTCCGATGACCTTGCAACGTTCTTAAGTGGTTGCGTATCTGAGTAGGAGGTGCTTTATATGAATTATGTTGCACTTAAGCCAGTTAATTTTGGCGGAAAGCAGTATAAGATCGGAGAGACTATTCCAGAGGGTGTCGTAGATGAACGACGCTCTCTTTTCCTTAAAAAGTCTGGACATATTGCAGAAGTAGCGAGTGCAAACGAAGCGTATACAGAAGATTTAAGTGTTAACCCTAACACTTTATCAATTCCGTTATTACAATCAAAGCACGAGCTTGCAGTGAACACACAGCAGTTATTACAGTTCTTTGCAACCATCCAGAAAACAATGGATGAGGCAAAAATTGAAATTGCGACCATGACAGAGGAAGATACACCGGTCTTACAGCTGTTACATGAGATCGATTCCCGAAAAGGAATTAAGGCAGCAGTTGAAACAAGACTTGCTGATTTATCTGTTGTTACGGATGTTAGACAGGAAACAGAGGTAGCAGAAGAAATTGACCAGCCGGAAGGCGGTGAGGAGAATGACGTATAATTATTACCCAGAGTCGATCAATACCGATGATGTGATGAAAATGAGATTCGAACTAGCTGATACAGATGTATCCAGAAATGAAATGTCCGCGGCATTAGCCGATGAAGAGATCTTAGCGATCCTAGAACAGTATCCAGGAAATTTCAAAATGGCGAAATTTAAGCTGTTAGAACACCTGGTATATAAATATGGACAGGACGTAGATAATAGTGTCGGTCCGGTCTCTTTTAATTTTGGCAATCGAATGAATTTCTGGAAACAGCTATACGATGATCTGAAAAAGGAAATCACAACATCCAATATTGGAGCTGTTCTTAAGCCATACAAGAATGACAAACAAGAATATTTCTATGTCGGTATGATGAACCATCCAGGAGGTGGACGATTTTGAAGATGCCAGCATTTGGAAGACCTCATCAGTATATGAATTCTTTTTCTGTAATTAGACAAAAAAGGAGCAGAGCTGAGGATGGAATGGTTATAAAAGCAAGTGAAGAGAAGACAAAAGATGTGATCATAGATGGAATTCTTGCCGAAGCAGATGTGAAGACATTAAAACTCTGGGATCAAAATCAGAATCCAGTGAGTCATACGATCGTATCCTACCATCCAGTTGTAAATGTTCGAAAAAATGACATCCTAGAGCTGGATAATCGCAGATTTATTGTAAAAGGCACGGAAGATCCGGCTGGAACAGGACAATTTGCAATTTACTACGTTCTCGAAAGGAATGATACAAAATGAATATAAAAGCAATTTTTGATGCTATTATAAGAAAATTAAATTTCGGTATAAAACGTGAAATGGCAAGAAAAGGGGCAGAAGCCACGAATGTATTGAGAAATGTAGAAATTGAAGTATTATCTAAACCGGGATCAGGGAAAAAGTACAAAGCGTTACCTAATAGATCCTCTTCCCCAGGAGAAACACCAGCACCACAGTCTGGAAGACTACGTCAGGAATGGGAAGATGAAACAATAATTGGAGAAAACAGAGTGACAAGCCGATTAAGGACAAGTCTTGCCTATGCCGAATATCTGGAAAATGGTACTGGAAAGATGGCAAAAAGACCTTTTGTTGATCCAATTAAGAAAAAAGCTGAACCTGAGATTGAAAAAATCTATGGTTCACGATTTAAGGTAGATATATGAAAAAGATTATATATAAATATTTGAACAGCTTAGAAATTGCTGGATTAGCTAAACATGACGGATGTCCAGCAATCTTTTTGGAACAGGCACCAGATGATTCGGACCGAGGATGGGAAGAGATCCAGTACGGAAGAATCATTTACGGACTTAATCTGAAAGATGATGCTGAAAGAAAAGTCTCAGGAACAATGCAAATAGTCATGGCATATTGCATTGCTGATAATGGGTACGATCATTTGCTTAAGAATGAAGTAGTTCTAAAAAAAGCATTTGAACATGTATTTCTATCAAATCAAGATACGACAGTTTCTTGTGTATGGAGAAACACAGAGCCTTTTCATGAAACAGTTGATGGACAAGATGACACAGAGGTGTGTGGTTTGATCCTATCTTTTGATGTATACGCTTTTCCAAAGCATACATATAAGCCACTTGATCCGGTTAATTCTCTTTCAAAGTATATTGCTGATAATTGGAATGAGAAAGTTACTGTTATCAATAGTGCTGATCTTGAAGAAATCTGGAAACCTGGAGCAGAAGATATTGTTGTATATGTAAGACTTGATTCTTTGCAACCAGGAACGTTCCCATCCACAGCCGCTTGTACGTGGCAAACAGCAATTATGAAAGTTCATGTGCTGTCTGAATCGGATGATCGATCAGATCAAATGATCATGGAGCTGCTACAGAATTTACAGGAAAAAGAGAGATTCAGAATGAATGATGGATCTCCTTTTTTTGTGAATCAATTGCAGTATAGTACGAAGCTTGACGTATTAAGAGATGGACAGGTAACAGTTCGTGGACAATATGGAAAGCTAACAGAAATCAAAGACAGTCAAAAAATGAATGGTCTAAATATAAATTAGGAGGAAGAAATGGCAGAAAAGAAAGAAGAAACAAAAGCTGTACAAGAAGTTACTTATACAGTCGATGAATTTGCTGAAAACCCTCAGGTGTTAGATACAACAGAGGATATTATCAGAGCAGCATTTGCACAGTCAGGTTTGGCTGAAGCAACTGAGAGTGCTGCACAGAAACTTGTAAATACATTCAGAAGAAAAGAGGTGTAAAATTTGTCTGGATTATTCTTAAAAGGAGAAAAAAAGGTAAGAGCTGGTGTCTATAGAAGACATGAGCAGATTACAAGAAGTAGTGTTGTATCCGCAATGAATGGAGTGTTCTGCATTCCTGTTCATGCAGACTTTGGACCGGTTGGAGAAGTGAGCAAAATTACATCTAAAACTGATCTGAACGCTCTGTATATGAATAGCGGAACAATTGATGCAGCAGAAAAATTATTTGAAGCTGGAGCGAATACAGTGTATGTATATCGCCTTGGCACTGGTGGAAAAGAAGGAAGCTTACAGCTACAGACAACAACATCGACGAATGCGGTTACTCTGAAAACAAAGTATCCAACAGCATTGAAGTTTTCTGTAACTGTAAAACAGAAGCTTGGAGATCAAAACACAAAAGAATGCTCTGTATATAACGGATCAATTTTAGTAGAAAAAGTAAGCTTTGCTGCCGGATCTGGAGTCAATGAAGCTACAAATCTGGTAGAAGCGATGAAAGACAGCAAGTACCTGTCTGCAGAACTTGTTCCAGAAGCATCTGGAATTATGCAGACAGTAACACAACAGGCTTTAGCTGGTGGAACTGCACCGACTGTAAAAACAGAAGACTACAGTAATGCCTTTAATGCATTTGAAATGTATTCCTGGAATGTGCTTGTGCTTGATACAGTTGATTCTGACGTAAAGGCATTAGCGAAGACATATATGGATCGTATTCATGACAACGGGGCATTAGGAATCTGTGTATTAGGAGAAGAAGCGAATAAATCTCTAGCAGAGAGAATGACGAACGCAAAATCTTACAATGCACCTTATTTTGTTTATGTCGGAAGTGGATATTACGATACGTCTGGAGACAGAATGGAAGGATATATTTCAGCTGCTGTTCAGGCTGGTGTGATCGGATGTAAAGAGTCATCTAAATCAATTGTACATACAGAGATTCCGGATGCAGATTCTTGTATTGAGCAGCTTACAAATGAACAGTACATTGAGGCGATCAATGCTGGATTACTGTTACTGTCAGAAGGTCAGGAAGGACAGGTGTGGTTTGATTCTGGAGTCAATACTTATACAATCCTAAACGAAAATGATGATGAAGGTTGGAAAAAGATTAAACGTACAGCTGTTCGATATGAGGTCTTTGATCGTATCAATAGAACGTTAGAGCCGCTGATCGGACGAATTAATAATGATTCTGTTGGCATAGATAATGTGATTCAGGAAGCCAAGAAGGTTCTGGCTCAGATGAACAGAGAAGGAAAAATCTTAGATACTTATGAATTTTATGAGGATACGAATAACCCTCATGCAGCTGATTATGCAAACTTTATTGTTAGTGTCGATGACATTGACAGTATGGAAAAAATCTACTTAACTTATCAGTTTCAGTATATTGCTCAGTAGGGAGGTGTTATAGATGAGTGGAAAAGGCTTTGATACAAGAAAATTAATGACTGGAAAGGATGGAAAACTATACATTACTGTGGATGGAGAATCTATCTGGTTTGCTTCCGTGGAAGAGTTTTCTGTCGGTATGAATGTTTCAAACGTAGATTTTCATCCGGCTGGAGATGTCCAGACGTATGGAGTTCCGGACAGTGTTAAATTTACAGTATCATTCACGGAAGCTGTAGTAAGAGACGATCTTACAATTGTTCCAATCTTGGATGCAATCAAAAGTGGGAAATTTCCTATTTTTTCTCTCCAAGGTGGCGCAACAGAACCACTGGAAGGTGGGGAAAGCAAATTCTTACTGGATGAATGCATTATTGATGGAGATACAAATATTCTGGAGGTTAAACCTGGAGAGGTTATTAAGAGACAGATGCAGTTCATTGTTAACAGCGTACCAGACTGCATTAAATCATTAGCAACATAAAGAAAGGAAAATAAAATGGCAGAAAAGAAAGAAACAAATGTTACAGTAACCGAAGATAATGAAATGGATCTGATCACGGGTCTTTTAAAAGCCGCAGAGTATAAAACAGAAGTACAGCAGCCATTGAATATTACAAGAAATGAACAGACATTGATTAAATTTAATGTCCGACCATTATCTTTCGATGAAATTGCACAGTGTAGAAAGAAAGCTACAACTTATATGGCAAACCCAGGCGGAGCTTCACTTCCTCTCGTTGAGAAAGAAGTAAGTACAGCTGATTACATGGCATGGAAGATTTACACTGCAACAGTAGCGACTGACGGAAAGAAATTCTGGGATAATTCAGCGCTGAAAGAAGGATTAAAGAAAGCTGGTCATATGGTTATGACACAGAACGAAATTATCAAAGAGGTGTTAACAGCTGGAGAGCTTGAAGCTGTCAGCGATGCTATTGATAACTTATCTGGAGGCGGTGTTAGTGTAGTTGACTACGCAAAAAACTAATTGAATCCAGTCCGTTAGCTTCTATGCTTGCAGAAAATTATTTACGGACTGGAATGTTACCATCACAAGCCCTTGATCTTCCTGAAGGAGAGAGGGCTTTTATTTTTGCAGCAATTT
>ERZ772969.2152-NODE-2152-length-12963-cov-2.626743_pt1 | contig 12963 bp, 14 predicted proteins | sample MGYA00511676_ERZ772969 | MGnify/ENA primary metagenome ERZ772969 (study PRJEB29015, sample SAMEA2737651) | human gut metagenome | biome: human gut; feature: human-associated habitat; material: faeces | place: China | collected 2012 ... | reverse complement strand
AATTGACATACGGTCCATTCTAATTAATGCATTTGATCTATTTTTTGTGTTCAATGAAAGCGTGGTGCAAAGCTACGATATAACTGTTGAATAAACACATGGCTTCATCTTAACAATTCCAGTTGGGGCACATGCAAGTTATACTAGATGCTCTGAGCATATTAAATGGTTAAAAAATTTTGGGCATTGCCAAATTATTATTACATTTGCACACTCAAATAGGAAGATTGGCAGAGTGACCGAATGCGCTGGACTCGAAATCCGGTATACCCTTTTTGGGTATCGGGGGTTTGAATCCCTCATCTTCCGCTAACAAAAGAGACTTCAAACTCATTGATTTTGAATATCAAAGTCAATGAGTTTGAGCTTTTAAAGCATTGTCTTTGGGCAGTTAAAGCATTGACTTCAAGCATTCATCTATTTGGTTATGCTTTTGACACTCAAAAAAAGGAACAAAAAAAGTTCGAGATAACATCATCGTGTCATCTCGAACTATTTTGTTCAATTACATAAAATGTCTAGTTATTAATAGTACCGCCAACAATATCCAGCAACTCGTTTGTAATGGCTTGTTGTCTACCCTTGTTATACTGTAAATTGAGTGAACGAAGCAAGTCATCTGCATTGTCGGTAGCTGTTTGCATAGCGACCATTCGAGCGGCATGTTCACTTGCGTTGCTATCTAGCAATGCCGTATAGAACATGAGGTGTAATTGATTGGGTATCAAAGTGCCCAACACAGTCTTAATATCAGGCTCAACAATGAAGTCATCGTTCAATGGCTTTACATCTATCTCCTTCCTTTCTACTTTTAGATTCTTTCTTCTCAAGTATTCCTGTGCCCTTGCCGTTGTGTAAGAAGATTTCAGGTCACGATCATTTCCCCATCCAATCTCCGTTGACAAGTCAATGGGCAAGAAGGTTTTACGAGTCAGAATCTGAGAACCCACACTCTTAAAGTGATGATAAATCATCTCAACCTTGTCATACTCACCGTCTAGAAACTTATGTGCAATTTCATGAGCAATCTTTTGGCACGCCTGCGCATTAGGCTTATCGGCCAATTCAATGAAATTTCCAGCAGAAGGATATCCCATCTTTGCAACACGCTCAGCGACTTTTCGGCCAATAGGATAAATAATGATGTTATCCTTGTCAATTCCTTGACGACGGTACTCTTTTATAGCCTGTTGCATCATTTTCAACACATTTACATTGAAACTACCGCAAAGGCTGCTGTTTGAAGCAAAAACCACCAGTGCCACTCTCTTCAAGTTTGGACGTTTAGCGTCAAATGGCGTGTCAGTATCTGGCATGGAAATAGAATATGTTCCAACATATTTTCGTATGGGAGCATATTCTCTACTCTAACCTGTGCATGATGAAGTTTGCTGGATGCAACCATCTTCATCGCACTGGTGATTTTTCGAGTATTCTTGACACTGGCAATACGTGTCTTTATCTCTTTGAGTGACGGCATAGGCTATGAAACTTTATAAGAAGCTGTCACTTCGCTCATGGTCTGCTCGATGGTCTGGATGGCTTCGTCTGTTAATTGGCCTGACTCAAGAACCTTCAGTACATCAGCATGTTTGGTGCGCATGGCTTCCAAAAAATCTTGGCATGTTCGAACTTCATCAATTGGCACATCATGCAGCAAGCCATGTACGCCACAATAAAGAATGGCAACTTGCTCGCCCACAGGAACAGGACTGTATTGTGGCTGAATCAACAACTGATTGTTCTTTCTGCCTCGGTCTAGTGTCATCGCTGTAACGGAATCCATATCACTGGAGAACTTGGAGAAAGCTTCTAGCTCTCGATACTGGGCTTGATCAATTTTCAAAGTTCCGGCAACTTTTTTCATACTCTTGATCTGAGCACTACCACCAACACGTGACACAGAGATACCTACGTTGACGGCAGGTCGGAAACCTTGGTTGAAAAGATTGGTCTCAAGGTAAATCTGGCCGTCTGTAATAGAGATTACATTGGTGGGAATATAGGCTGACACATCGCCTGCCTGGGTTTCAATAATTGGCAAGGCTGTCAATGAACCACCACCTTTGACATGACCCTTCAGGCACTCGGGCAAGTCGTTCATCTGTTCGGCTACCTCTTGCTGGTCATTGATACGAGCAGCCCGTTCCAACAATCTAGAGTGTAGATAAAATACATCGCCAGGATAAGCTTCGCGTCCAGAAGGACGGCGGAGAATCAGTGAAATCTCGCGGTAAGCTACGGCTTGTTTAGACAAATCATCGTATACAACCAGAGCTGACTCTCCTCGATCGCGGAAATACTCACCGATGGCAGCGCCTGCAAACGGCGCATAGTATTGCATGGCAGCTGGGTCAGCGGCTGTAGCAGAAACGATGATGGAATAAGGTAAAGCGCCACGTTCTTTTAATGTCTGAACAAGGTTTGCAACAGTGGATGCTTTTTGGCCGATTGCCACGTAAATACAGTAAACGGGTTTACCGGCATCATAAAAGCTCTTCTGGTTGATAATGGTGTCAACCGCAATGGCTGTTTTACCTGTTTGGCGGTCACCAATAATCAACTCACGCTGTCCTCTACCAATTGGAATCATCGAGTCAACAGATTTCAATCCTGTCTGCAGCGGTTCTTTCACGGGTTGTCTGTAAATCACTCCCGGAGCTTTACGATCCAGCGGCATTTCAAACGATTCTGTCAAATCGAGCTCGCCCAATCCGTCAATAGCCTCACCAAGAGGGTTGATGACACGTCCAAGCATGTTGTCATTCACGCGGATGGATGCGATGCGATGGGTACGTTTCACAACCATTCCCTCCTTGATGGCGGATGATGATCCCAAAAGAATACAACCAACGTTATCTTCCTCCAAGTTCATCACAATGGCCATTACGCCATTCTCAAACTCGAGCAACTCGTTAGCTTCGGCATTCTGCAAACCGTACACGCGAGCCACACCATCCCCCACGTTAAGTACGGTACCAGTTTCTTCAAACTGATTGTCCGAGCTGACACCTCTTAGTTGTTGAAGTAGTACGTCTGACACTTCGCTTGGTTTTATTTTGTCTGACATTTTATTTTTTCTTTTTAATTTATTTCTTAAGCTCTTTCAGGATATTGTTCAGTTTTGTTTGAACGCTGGCATCCATACGGTAAGAATCATATTCAAGGATAAAGCCTCCAATGATGTCTGGGTTGACTTCTGTTTGGAACTCAACCGTAGCCTGAGACTTGTTTTGAACCATCTGTTTCATTTTCTGCTCCACCTCAGGCGTGACTGTTGTTGCAGTAATCAATCGGCCACTGATGATGTTTTTCTGTTTTCGATAAAGCGTAATATAGGATGTGGCCATCATCTGGATGACATTCTCTCTACCTTCGTGTAGTACCAACTGGATAAATTTCTCTGTCAATTCAGAGATATTCATCCCACAAGCAGCTTGCAAAAGTGCTTGCTTTTTGTCCTTATCAAGCATCGGATTGTCTATTGTAGAACGCAGTTCAGGTACACGATTATATTGATCAGCAAGAGTTATCATCTCCTGATAAACCTTGTCTTCCAGGTTCAGCTCCATCGCACATTTTAAAAGCGCCCTTGCATATCTGACTGATATTACACCTATAGCCATATCCTTTTACTCATTATTTTTACCAACAGAAATGTCATTCAGCAGTTTGTTGATTAATTCCATTTGACTCTCATTCGAAGAAAGTTTCTCGCGAACAATCTTTTCTGCTACCTGAACGGAAATCTCAGCTACCTGTGTGCGAATGTCGCGAATGGCATTTTGCTTTTCTACTTCTATTTCAGCTTTTGCCTCATTGAGCAATCTAGAACCTTCATTTGTAGCTTTCTCCTGAGCTTTCACAACAATCGCATCGCGAGTATCCGCTGCATCCTTCAATATTTGTGCCTGCTTTTCTCTCGCATTTTGGAGCATGGTTTCCCCTTCTTTCTGTATGTTTGCTAGCCTTTCATTGGCCTCATGAGCCTTTCTCAAGCTGTCGTCAATGAATTCCTTTCGGCTATTCACCATATTGACAATTGATGGAAAGCCCCATTTCCATAAGATGGCCAATACAATGATAAAGACGATGGCCATCCAGAAAAACAATCCAAAATCAGGAGTTATTAATGACATAAGCTATTATTAATTTCTTGTTAATCAGTTGAATGTGTATTTTCTACATCGACAGATGGCAAGACAAATACCATCTGCTATTTCAACCTCTATACAAACAATGAAAGCAGAGCAATGATAATCGACAGGAATGCTGCACCTTCAATCAACGCGGCCGCAATAATCATGGAAGAACGCAAGTCACCAATCTTCTCTGGCTGACGTGCCATGGCATCCATAGCATTACCACCAATACGTCCGATACCGATACCTGCGCCAATTACAGATATACCACCGCCAATTGCGGCACCTACTTTTGCAACAGCATCTGCTGCTAATAATAATGATAACATAGTCGTTTTAATTTTAAGTTATTATTTTAATATATTTCAATTTCTATTCTACAGATGCCTTGTGTTCCTTAACATGGGCGAGTGAGATAAAGACTGCGCTCAACATGGTAAACACTAATGCTTGGATATAGCATACCAACAGTTCGAGCAACATCATGAAGATGCTCATCAGGACGCTGACGACAGTCATCAAAGTACCTGATACTGGGTTGATTGCAAACATGATAAAGATGATGCATGCAAACGATATGGCAATGGCATGGCCAGCCATCATGTTGGCAAACAATCGAATCATCAAGGCCAGAGGCTTTGTGAGAATTCCAAAGAACTCGATAAAAGGCATCAAAGGAATCGGTGCCTTCATCCACAAAGGGACGTCCGGCCAGAAGATATCCTTCCAATATGCCTTCGTTCCTGTTAAGTTCGTTACCAAGAAAGTGCATAGAGCCAAGAAGAAAGTACAGGTGATGTTCCCCGTAAGGTTACCTCCTCCTGGTGGAAAAGGTATGACACCCATGAAGTTAGAGATGAGGATGAAGAAAAAACAAGTCAACAGATATGGAGCATACTTATCAGCTTCTTCACCCAGTGTCGGTTTAATCACATCATCATAAACTGACATGACAAACATGTGCACCATCCCCGTGAATCCTCCAGGAGCAGGGTCACTCGGCTTATGATTGCGACACCATCTAGAAGGAATGAGAATACACAGAAGTAAGATAATGGCATTGATAAACAGAATGACGACGGTTTTGGTGATAGATATGTCAAAAGGCCGAACCTCTTCTCCATTCACCATCTCGCAAATCTTATTCTCGTGTACTTCGTTATTTGCAATATACAAGCCATAAGGACCTGGCCTGTTTCCTTGTTCATTGGGTTCATGGGCAAATTCATTACTGCAAAATACATGCCATCCCGTCGAACTTTTGACGATAACCGGCAGATGCAACACGATTGGCTTGCCCATAAAGTCAGTTATGTGCCACTCGTAGGAGTCTTTAATATGGCCCATCAAAATCTCCTCCAAGTCAATATTTTCCTTTTCCTGGTCAGCAGCCATCGCTGGAGAAAGAACCAGAAACAGGGTCAATAGACAGAAAATATGTTTGATATATTTCATTTCTTAATGCTTATTTGATTCTTCTTCTCTACTCGGGAAAAATATGTTGCGTCATAAATAATCATCGCTAAATAGTAAATCGAGAACATAGCAGCGAATGCAATGACTTGTGTTCTTGTTCGAACGATGAGGAAATACGCCAGGACAACCAGTATTCCAACAAAAAACTTCACGGCCATGGCTGTCAAGTAGAAGCCTGTTAGCTTCGTTGGAGATGTCTTAGCTGTTTTCTTCCACAAAGCAGCGTAGACCCAGGTTGAGGTTAAAAAATATAGCACACAAACCACCAGTCCTGTCAGCATGGCTGTGTTGGAAGTGATTTGAATCGCCAATAAGAAGACTAGCATGAATCCTGCAATGATCCATAAACCAACTTTCTTATATTGTTTAACCACAGAATCGATCATAAACTTGCCGTCTATTATACTTCCACACAAAGTGAAACGTTGTTCTGCCTAACCTCAACGAAGCCACCCAGAATATCAATTTTCTGCTTTTGCTGATGTGTTTTATATTCCACCACACCTTCTTCCAGAGAAGAAATAATGGGAGCATGGTCTGTCAGGATCTCAAAGCTTCCTAATGTTCCAGGCACCAGTACGCTTTCAACCTCGCCATCAAACACCACCTTTTCAGGAGAAACAATTCTTAGATGCAACATATTTCTCTTTCTGCTTTGTGATTATCCCTGTGCTGCCGCAAGCAGTTTCTTACCTTTCTCAATGGCATCCTCTATGGTACCCACGTTCAGGAATGCCTGCTCAGGCAGGTCATCAACCTCACCGTCAAGAATCATATTGAATCCTTTGATGGTGTCTTCAATGGAAACCATCACACCTTTCACCCCAGTAAACTGTTCAGCCACCGTAAATGGCTGCGACAAGAAGCGCTGTACACGACGTGCACGGTTCACAATTTGTTTATCTTCATCAGACAACTCGTCCATTCCCAGAATGGCAATGATGTCTTGTAATTCCTGATAGCGTTGCAAAATTTGTTTTACTCTTTGCGCACACTCATAATGTTCTTTGCCAACAATCAATGGATCGAGGATACGCGAGGTAGATCCTAAGGGGTCTACAGCCGGATAAATACCCAGCTCTGTAATCTTACGGCTCAACTCGGTCGTAGCATCCAAGTGTGTGAATGTCGTAGCAGGAGCTGGGTCTGTCAAGTCATCTGCCGGCACATAAACAGCCTGAACGGATGTGATAGATCCCCTCTTGGTTGATGTGATGCGCTCTTGCATCACGCCCATTTCAGATGCCAGGGTAGGTTGATAACCCACAGCCGATGGCATACGACCCAGCAAAGCAGATACTTCAGAACCTGCCTGCGTGAATCGGAAGATGTTGTCAACAAAGAACATGATATCTGCATGTTCACCCTGACCAGCAACGCCCTTGTCACGAAACTGCTCGGCAACGGTCAAACCCGACAAAGCAACTGATGCACGGGCCCCAGGTGGCTCGTTCATTTGTCCATACACGAGTGTAGCCTGTGATTGTTTCAATGCCTCTGGATCAACCAATGACAAATCCCATTTGCCTTCATCCATGGCTTTGCGGAATTTCTCACCATATTTAATTACGCCCGATTCTATCATGTCTCGAATCAAGTCGTTGCCTTCACGCGTACGTTCTCCTACGCCAGCGAAGACCGAATAGCCGTTGTGACCTTTGGCGATGTTGTTGATTAGTTCCATAATCAACACCGTCTTTCCTACGCCAGCACCACCGAACAATCCGATTTTTCCACCTTTCATATAAGGTTCCAGCAAGTCAATCACCTTGATGCCAGTTGCCAGCATTTCTTTGTGCGTGGACAAGTCCTCAAACTTTGGAGGTTCTCTATGGATAGGATATGGATCATCCTTGGTCAACGCTTCCATTCCGTCAATCGCCTGGCCTACTACATTCATCATTCTGCCCTTGATTTGTTCTCCAGAGGGCATGGTGATGGGGCTTCCCGTAGGGATTACTTCCATTCCACGTTGCAATCCATCGGTATTATCCATGGCTACACAACGAACCGTGTCTTCACCAATGTGTTGCTGAGTTTCGATTATCAGCTCCGTTCCATCTTGGCGTTTGATGCTTAGAGCATCATAGATTTTTGGGAGCACTTGATCTGAATCTTGCCCTTTGGTGTCAAAATAAACATCGATGACTGGCCCAATAATCTGAGAAATACGTCCGGTTATCTGTGACATGATTTTATATTTTATATCAATATTTTTCTAAATTAATCTTAAACTTAAGTCCTGCAAAGATACGAAAATACTTTGTATAGCTCGTTCGCTTTGCCAGATATTAACAAAACCAATTGCTTTATTAACATATATTACCTTTGAAAACTTTCACTAAATGCTCAGTTCATCAAGCACCTTGATGAGTTTTCGGTCAAAGGGTTTATCACTCCTAATGGCTTCTACCAGCGGGATATAATCTATCTCGTTGTTTTTTATACCTATCATGATGTTGCGTTGTCCTTGCATGATAGCCTCAACAGCCGACACGCCTGTTCTACTTGCCAAGATTCTGTCATGCGCGGAGGGGCGGCCTCCTCGTTGAAGATGCCCTAAAATGGTGACGCGGACATCATATCCGGGAAACTCTTTCTTTACACGATCAGCGTAATACAACGCACCACACTTAGGACTTTCGCTCACGATGACGATGCACGAGCGTTTAGATTTACGTATACCCCGCTCCATGAAGTGTCCCAATTGGTCCACGTCTGTTCTATCTTCGGGTATGATGGCAGCTTCTGCACCCGATGCGATGGCACTATTTTGCGCCAAAAAACCGGCATCACGCCCCATCACCTCTACAAAGAAGATGCGCTCGTGGCTTTGCGCCGTGTCCCTAATTCGGTCTACGCATTCGACAATCGTATTCAGGGTTGTGTCATATCAGATGGTGGAATCCGTACCATACAAGTCGTTGTCAATCGTACCGGGCAGGCCAATACAACGTACGTCGTATTCCTTGCCGAACTCCATGGCACCCCTCAGCGAACCATTTCCACCAATCACAATCAGTGCGCCTATTTGATGTTTTTGCACATTTTCATAAGCTTTTTTGCGTCCTTCAGGTGTCATAAACTCTAAAGATCGTGCTGTTTTCAAGATTGTGCCACCCGACATGATGATACCACTCACGTTTTCGGTCGTAAAATCTTTGATTTCATCGTTGATCAGGCCATCAAATCCCTTGTAGATACCTTTAATCTTAAAGCCATTACAGATACCCGCGCGCGTTACCGCACGGATGGCTGCATTCATTCCCGGAGCATCTCCACCAGAGGTCAAAACTCCTATTGTTGTTATATTATTCATACTTCAAAAAAAATATTTCATACAAAGATATATAGAACCAGATAGCCTAACATGGTTCCCACCAATGCTTTCCATCCAATATTGCGCAAATACCAGCCCACACGGATGCGTTCAGCCTTGATTAAGGCTAACCCACTCATCGAGCCAATGGCCAAGATGTTACCAGCAACGGCTGATGTGTATCCCACTATTTTCCAATATTCTCCATCTTGTGCAAATGCTGACAGGGAAGCTGTGGTGTGAACATCTTGCACTGCATGAAACGACAGCATACCCATACCTGTGGCAAAGTTGTCTAAGATAGTGCTCACCAATGCGCTCACTGCACCCAACATCCACACATTCTGCACTCCCTGGTCTAACAAAAGTGTAAACCGCTGCAAGAATCCTGTTTCCTGTAAAACACCGACAGCCAGCATGATGCCCATCACAAAGAGCATCATTTGCAGCACTCCGTATTGCAGCACGCGTGGTGTGCGGCGCTGTATCATCTGTTCTTCATTCATCAGTCGATGGTTGAACAATTCGTTGACAATCCAAAGAACGGATAGTACACAAAGCGCTCCGAGGAATGGACTCAACCGGGTGATATTACTAAACGACGGGATGAACCACAACCCACCAATGCCAATGAACAGCATCAACAAGCGTTGCCGCACGTTGAGATTGGTATCATCGCCACGATAGGGCATCACAATCCACTCGGTCTGCATCCGCTCGGGCAACATGCGCCCCACCCAATAAGTTGGCAGGGCCCATGCAATGAGGCATGGGACGAGTAGCGACAGCGAATAGTTGGTTGGCGTAACGGCTCCCTGATTCCACAGTACCAGTCCCATGGGGTCGCCGATAACCGTCAACGCTCCCCCACAATTGGCAGCCAAGACGATGGCCGAACCATAAATCATGCGGTATCGCCTGCTTGGAATAATCTTGTGCATGATGGTGAGCATCATGACCGTAGTAGTGAGGTTGTCGAGATTGGCCGAGATGATAAACGTCACAATGGCCAGCCGCCATAATATATTCTTGCTACTGCGCGTCTTCAACAGTTGGCTGATAAAATCGAAACAGCCATTATTGTTCAAAATCTCCACAATGGTCATCGTAGCCAATAAGAAAAGAACTATCTCGGAGGCATGACCCACATGCTTAAGAAACACGTGACGGGCAATAAACTCTTTGACGAGTATTCCTGTAGATTCTGCTCCGTCCAAGAAGCTAACATAGTCGGTAGCGTGTCGGCTCATCACAAAATCAGTACCATAACCGACATACAAAACCCATCCTACTGTTCCTGCAAATATGGCAACAGCAGCTTTGTTGATGTTCGTCTTGCTTTCTGTGGCTATCAAGAGAAGGCAGACTGCTAAAATACTGACAATGATGGGTGTCATGATAAAGTAACTTAATCACCGCAAAGTTACTAAATATAATATGAATTAAACAAAACTATTGTGTGATTTTTCCATTAAAACCTCAAAACGGCCTTGTACTTCGATTTTGAATCTTCACATGAAACATGTTTGGCAAACCCATTGACTTTAATGGGCAAACCCATTGACTTTAACGGGCAAACCCATTGACTTTAACGGGCAAACTCATTGACTTTGGACTGCAAAACCAATTCTTTTAGATGAGCTTTATGACCTACTGTTTATCAACTACTTACAGATACCTGTATTCATTAAAAAAGGCACAGGACGTAAACCCTGTGCCTTTGATTATTTTCCAATAAGATTTTCGCTTTGCTTGTAAACGATCTTAATCTTCCTCCGGTGTGATGAGCTTATAGCCCTTGCCGTGGATGTTGATGATTTCAATCTGGTCGTCATCCTTCAAGTGCTTGCGCAACTTGGTGATGTAAACGTCCATGGAACGGGCGTTGAAATAGTTGTCGTCTATCCAGATAGTCTTCAAAGCAAAGTCGCGCTGCAGTATTTCGTTCGCATGAGAGCAGAGCAAAGACAGCAACTCGTTCTCCTTAGTAGTCAACTTGGTTTGTTTGTCACCGATGGTGAGCAGCTGCTTCTGCGTATCGAACACAAACTTGCCGATTTTGTAAACTGTGGCTTCCTTGTTTTTCTTACCTCGTACACGGCGCAAGATGGCCTCAACACGCAACACAAGTTCCTCCATAGAGAATGGTTTGGTGATGTAATCATCGGCACCTATCTTGAATCCCTCGAGGATATCTTCCTTCAAAACTTTTGCTGTGAGGAAGATAATAGGCATGTCTGCATTAGCCTGGCGTATTTCCTGGGCCAGCGTGAACCCGTCTTTCTTAGGCATCATCACGTCCAGGACGCAGATGTCAAACTTGTCTTTCAAGAACTCTCTATAGCCAACCTCACCGTCTGGGCATAATGTTGCGGTATAACCCTTAGCCTGTAAATACTCGCGAAGCAGCATTCCTAAATTCTCATCATCTTCACACAATAGAATTTTTATTTTCTCTTCCATAGTCTTGTATTTATTAATGAATAATTATTAATCTTTAATGACGGGGAGTTTGATTGTAAACTTGGTCCCCTTTCTGTATTCACTGTCAACGGCTATCTCACCATCGTGCAGTTCCACAATTTGCTTGACATAAGCCAATCCCAGCCCAAATCCTTTCACATCGTGCACATTCCCAGTATGGACGCGGTAGAACTTCTCGAAAACTTTCTTCAAATTTTCTTTCTTGATGCCCAGTCCCGTGTCGCGAATTGACAGATACAAATGCTGATCATCGTTCCAAGTAGACATGTAGATGTCCAGCGGCTGATCGGGCTTTCCGTACTTCACGGCATTGTCCATCAGGTTGAAGATGGCGTTTTGGAAGTGTACTTCATCAACGTAAATGGTAGAGTCAACGGCACCTATGTCCGTATATATCCTTCCTCCGGTATGTTCAACACGCAATGAGAACGAATGCGCAATGCTCTCAACCATCTCATTGAGGTCCAATTCCTTCTTCTTGAACACGGTTTTCTTACGATCGAACATGGACATCTGCAACACCTTCTCAACCAAAAACCGCAGACGCTTGGTCTCTTCTTGTATCACCCCACCAAGATGGGTCATCATAGGTTCGCTCTTGGTCAGACTCTTGTCATTCAACATCTGCGCAGCCAACGAGATACTGGCGATTGGTGTCTTCAATTCATGGGTCATGTTGTTGATGAAGTCGTTCTTAATCTCGGTATACCGTTTCTGTCTGAACACCACCACGATGGTGAAAATGAACGTGATCAGCAAGATGAAGGTGAAGACGATAGCTGGCGTCATGAACCTTACTGAAGAGAAGATGTAGCTGTTCATGTCGGGAAAATGTACCTTCACAACGCCCATTTTTGATGCGGGGTCGTTGCGGAACAGCACCTGCGAATAGGTATACTCCTCTCCTTTCTCAGAATAATCAGAGCATCTGTACACCTCGCGCCCATCCTGTGTTGTCACACGGAAATGATATGGGATGTTGATACCATTGTTCATCAGTTCCGACTTAAGGTCTTGATCCAGCAATTTGAAGTTGATTCGCTCTTTCAGCGGCTTGTCTGAAGCTGAATACAAGATGGAGTAAACCACCTCGTCGAGCAACGCTTTCTGGTAGATGTACCGATTTTTGACAATCTCTTGCAACGACTTTGAAGCTTCTGACAGAGAGTTTTTATCGTTTTGCAGAATCATTCCCTTGGGCATCTGTGAGGGTTTCACTGTGATGGTCTTCAGCTCAAAGGCCGAATACATGGTTCCATCCTTGCCCGTCACCGAGAACTGGTGAGACTCTTGCAATGTACCATCGGGCTTTCCTGAACGAGTTCCAATCGAGTCTTGTATATAAGCTCTCCGTTCTGTCTCGTTCACATCCTTCTGTAGGTAGCGCCACGTCTCGTTATATTCCAAGTTGCGTGATGCCTGATTCAAGGCTCTGTTGACCGATTCGTCAAACTGTTCCTTCTTCATGTCGGCCATTTCCTGAAAGTATTTCAACTGCAGGAAAAGCAACACCAGGAACGAAAGCCCCATGATTGTTGAGAT
>ERZ772969.2148-NODE-2148-length-12980-cov-11.743211_pt1 | contig 12980 bp, 10 predicted proteins | sample MGYA00511676_ERZ772969 | MGnify/ENA primary metagenome ERZ772969 (study PRJEB29015, sample SAMEA2737651) | human gut metagenome | biome: human gut; feature: human-associated habitat; material: faeces | place: China | collected 2012 ... | reverse complement strand
TAGCTGAAACCATGAAGCTGATTCAGGACGATGCCGTGATTGATGCCATCGTTGCGGAAGTGATGGAGTTGCAGGATCAGGAAAACACCACGATCCCATTGCTGGAAAAGCAGATGCGCGAGGTGGAGAACGGCATTGAGAATATGCTGAACGCTATCCAGGCGGGTGTGCTGACCAACTCCACCAAATTACGTTTGGAAAAGCTGGAAGCCCAGCAGAAAGAACTTGAGATTCGGATTGCCGAAGAAAAAATCGCTCGGCCACGGTTAAGCGAAAATCAGGTTCGTTTCTGGCTGACCCGGTTCCGCAAGCTCGACCCGAACGTGAAAAGCCACCGGGAAACGCTTATCAACACATTCGTGAATGCTGTTTATCTCTATGATGAAAAAGTTTTGATTACATTCAACTACAAAGACGGCACAAAAACCATCACTTTCGATGAAATCGCCGCCAAAGATGCCCCAGAGGGCAATGGTTCGGATTTGGGTTGCTTCGCTCCACCAAAAAACCTCAACGTATGCAAGTACGCTGAGGTTTTTGTTTTGCGACAAGGCTAAACTCATCGGGCGGGTGGATTCGAACAGCATCGGCCCTCCGAATAGTCCGGAGGGCAAAAAAGCCCCTGCGGGGCTTTTTTAGATGCGCGGCTCGCGACATCCACCCGCGCCCACCAAAAAACCTCAACGTATGCAAGTACGCTGAGGTTTTTGTTTTGCGATAAGGCTAAACTCATCGGGCGGGTGGATTCGAACAGCTGCGGCGATGTCGTTGAAGACGGCGCAAAAACAGCCCCGATGGACCGTCAGGTTCACCGGGGCTGCTGCTATACCATAATTTTGTTGACGTTAACATTTTCGTGATGCCGCGAAAACATCACATGCAGACCTTCTGGCTGCGCACCTGCGCTTCGATCAAAAGAGCTGCTTCCCCGTGGGGGCTATGCACATGCAGAATATCTGTTTGTGCCGCCGTTACTCTTCCGTTGCAGCTTTGGATTCGTTCACAAAGGCGGCAATCTTATCCACCTGAATTTCGGCAACGGCACGGCCGGTCTCGTAGACGCGGCGCAGCTGGACCGGATCGCGCTCCATGGAGCCAATCTCCAGCGGGATGGGCGGGCGGATGACGAACGCCCTGCCGGTCTGCTCCAGCATGGCAATGTGATCCAGCGTTTCGTTGTAGCGCTCGTGACGGTCGGCAACGGCTTCCACGAAAGCGGGGTAGCGCATGTAGCGTGCCCGGATGACGGGCAGCATCTTGTTCTTCTTTTTCACAAAGCCCTTGGGCTGGGTCAGCACAATGAGGTTGCGTTTGTAGCCGATGGACTCGAAGAACCGCACGGGGATGGAATCGGCAATGCCGCCGTCCAGCAGCTGATAATGGCCGATCTTTACGATCTTGGCCGCCAGCGGCATGGAAGCGGATGCCTGCATCCACTGGATATCCTCGGCATCGCCGGTGCGGCACTTGTGATAGATGGGGTCGCCGGTACGCACATCGGTGCACACCACAAAAAAGTCCATGGGGTTCTCTGCAAATGTCTTTGCGTCGAACACGTCCAGCTTTTCCGGAACGGTGTGGTAGCAGAACTGCTCACTGTACAGGTTGCCAGTGCGCAGCAGGTTGCCAAAGCTTGCGTAGCGCTTATCGTTGCAATACTGGGTGTTGTAGCGGATCACACGGCCGATCTGATGGGACTTGTAGTTGCAGCCGAACACCGCACCGGCCGAAACGCCAATGGCACCATCCAGCACGATGCCATGTTCCATCAATACATCCAGAACACCGGCGGTAAACATGCCGCGCATGGCACCGCCTTCCAGCACAAGACCCGTTTTCATATATGCTCTCCCCTCCTGTGCGCCGGCGCACAGATGCCGGACACACCTTATATTAACTACAGTATACTCGAATCTGTAAAAAGTACAAGAGCGGAAAACCTATAAATTTATCAAGAAAACCTATTGCCAAAGGAAAGAGCATCCGGTATACTAGGTGAAATAAAAAGAGAAATATGCGCTGCAAACGCATGGGCATGGAAAAAATCAGGTTGGAGGAACTGCTGCACTATGAAGATGCTGGAAGATCGTATTCGCAAAGATGGTATCGTACGCGAGGGCAATGTGCTCAAGGTGGATAGCTTTATCAACCACCAGATGGACATTCCGCTGTTCCGGGAGATGGCAAAGGAGTGGAAGCGCCTGTTTGCAGGCAAGCCCATCAACAAGGTGCTCACCATCGAGGCCAGCGGCATTGGCATTGCAGCCATCGTGGCCAGCGAGTTCAACGTGCCGGTGGTATTTGCCAAAAAGTCCATGAGCATCAATCTGGACTACAACAACTACGAGACCAAGATCCAGTCCTTCACCCACAAAAAGATCTACAATGTGATCGTCTCCAAAAAGTTCCTCACCCCGGAAGACCATGTGCTGATCATTGACGATTTCCTTGCCAACGGCTGTGCCCTGATGGGCCTGCTGGATCTGGCCCAGGAGGCCGGTGCCACAGTGGAGGGCATCGGCATTGCCGTGGAAAAGGGCTTCCAGCAGGGCGGCGAGCTGATCCGCAGCAAGGGCATCCAGCTGGAGAGCCTTGCCATTGTGGAGTCCATGAACAGCGAGACCGGCGAGATCGTCTTCCGCGAGCAGCCGCAGCAGAATTAAACAAAAAACATTGCAGCCCCGGGAAAGTCGGAAGACCTTTCCGGGGCCGTTTTTTGCTTACGCCCCGTCAAAGCTGTCACCGTCGGCGGGCAGGTCGGCAGCGGTCTGGGCGGGATCGGGATCGGTTTCCGGTTCCACGGCGCGGGGCACGCCCTTGTACACCAGCGTCTGTTCCAGAACCTCGGCGCACACCGGGGCTGAAAGGCTGCCGCCGGCAGTCGTCCAGCTGTGGGGTTCGTCCAAGCACACCAGACACAAAAACTGCGGGTCGTCGATGGGAGCCACGGCCACAAAGCTGGCAATACGGGCTTTTTCGTCGGCGCTGTCCAGCTTCTGGCTGGTGCCGCTCTTGCCGCCCACCCGGTAGCCTTGGATGCGGGCATTGCGCCCGCCGCCGTAGAGCACAACGGCTTCCATCATCTCACGCATGGTTTCAGAAGTTTCCGGTTTGATCACCTGCCGCCTGCACACCGGCTCTGTGTGCTGCAGAATGCTGCCGTCCGGGTTTAGGATATCGCTGACAAGATAAGGCTGCATCAGCCTGCCGCCGTTCACCACAGCGCACACGGCTGCGGCCATTTCCATATAGGAGATCTTGCTGCTCTGGCCGAAGGCGCAGGAGGCCAGCTCCACCGGCCCCATGCGGTCGGCGGTGTAGTACAGGCTCTTTTTGGGTTCGGCGGGCAGATCGACCCTGGTTGGCTCCCGCAGGCCGAAAGCGGCAAAGTAATCGCAGAAGGCGTCCTTGCCCAGCCGCGCGCCGATCTGGATAAAGCTCTGGTTGCAGGAATTTTCCAGCGCCTGGGTCACGGTCTGGCTGCCGTGGCGCTTGTGGTTGGCGCAGTGGAACCGTGTGCCCGCCACCGAGATGGACTCGCCGCAGTAAAAGGTGGAGTTTTTGCTCACAGCCCCGGCATCCAGCGCGGCGGCGCAGGTGATGAGCTTGAACACGCTGCCCGGCTCGTACAGGTCGCTGACGGCCTTGTTGCGCCACTGGGTCTGCTGGGCCAGCTGCAGGGCGGCAGCGCGCTCGCTGCCGGTAAGGGCATCCACGGCCTTGCGGGCGGCTGCATCGTAGACCACGCGCGGCTGGTTCGGGTCGTAGGCGGGCGTGGTGGACATGGCCAGCACGGCCCCGGTGTTCACGTCCATCACGATGCCCACGGCGCGCGCCGCCACATGATGCTCCTTGACCGCATAATCCAGCGCGTTTTCAAGGTAATGCTGGATGTTGGCATCGACAGTCAGCCGCAGGCCGCTGCCTTCCAAGGGCACTTTTTCGGTCTCGTAGCTCTGCTCCAGTGTGTAGCCCCAAGCGTTGACGGCGGTGAGCACCACGCCATTCTGCCCGGTGAGCACATCGTTATATTTCAGCTCCAGCCCGCTCACACCGGCGTTGTCTACATTGGTAAAGCCCAGCACGCTGGCCAGAAATTCCCCCTCCGGGTACCAGCGCTTGGAGTCCTGATTGATGCGGATGCCGGTGATGCCGTTCTCTTCACAAAAATCCCGCACGCGGTCGGCGGTGTCGCGCTCCACGCGGTAGCGCAAAAGGCAGTCGTTGGAGGTGCGGTCACTGAATTTTTCCAGCAGCTTCGCTTCGTCCAGCTCCAATATTTCCGCAAGGCCCTGCGCGGCAAGGCTGAGCTTTTCCTCCGGCATCTCGCGCGGGGAGGCCCGCAATGTCCAGCAGCTGCTGTTGGCGGCAAGCAGTACACCGTCGGCGCTGTAGATACGGCCCCGGTCGGCAGGCACCACAGTATCGCGCAATTGCTGGCCGAGGGCACGGCTCGCATACCAGTCGCCTGAAAACAGCTGCAGATACGCCAGCCGCGCGGCAAGCCCCGCAAAGCAGACGCAGCACATCAACGCGGCCACCAGCCGTGCCCGGGCATGGAATGCCCGTTCCGGCAGGGTGCGCAAGAGGCGCGGCTCCGGTTTTGGCATGGCAGGCACCTCCTTCTCTGGGCAAGTGTATGCGCCGGTGTGCCGGGGATATGACTAACCGGCACCGCCGCCGCGTACAATAAAGGAACGGAGGTGATACGGATGCACAAAGCTGCTGCCCATGCAAAGCACGGCCTGCCGCTGCGGCATCTGCCGGCCATGGACCTGCCGTTTCTGGTGCTGGTGCTCACGCTGGTGAGCTTTGGCCTTGTAATGCTGGGCAGTGCCAGCAGTGCAGTGGCGCTGTACCGGCGGGGCGATGCCTTTGCCTACCTGCGGCCGCAGCTGCTGTATGCTGCGCTGGGCATCGGGGCCATGTGGGTGGCAAGCCGGGTGGACTACCATGTTTACCACAAGCTGGCATGGCCGCTGCTGGCGCTTTCAATGGTACTGCTGACGGCGGTGCTGTTCATGCCGGAGTACAACGGCTGCAAGCGCTGGCTGGTGCTGCCGGGCCTGGGCACACTGCAGCCCAGCGAGATCGCCAAATTTGCGGTGGTGCTGGTATTTGCGCATATCATTGCGCTCAACCACGACCGCATGGGCAGCTTTGCGGTGGGGGTGCTGCCCTTTGCACTGGTGCTGGGAGCGGTGGCGGTGCTCATGCTGCTGGAACCGCACCTCTCCGGCACAGTGCTCATTTTGGGCATCGGCGCGGTGCTCATGTTCGTGGGCGGCACCGGCCTCAAGTGGTTCGTGCTGGCCGGGGCGGGCGGTGCAGCGGCCATTGGAGCTGCCATCATCATTATGCCGGACCTTGTGCCCTACGCGGCCAGCCGTCTCAGCTCATGGCTGGATCCCTTTGCCGATCCGCTGGGCGACGGCCACCAGACCATCCAGAGCCTGTATGCCATCGGCTCCGGGGGCGCGGCGGGCCTTGGCCTTGGCAGCAGCCGCCAGAAGCACCTGTTCGTGCCCGAACCGCAGAACGACTTCATCTTTTCCATCCTGTGCGAGGAGCTTGGCTTTGTGGGAGCCTGCGCGGTGATCCTGCTGTTTGCGCTGCTGCTGTGGCGGGGCATCACGCTGGCGGCGCATGCACCGGATCGGTTCGGTGCGCTGCTGGTAGTGGGCTTTGTGGTGCAGGTGGCCCTGCAGGCAGTGCTGAATATGGCGGTAGTCACCAACACCATCCCCAATACCGGCATCAGTCTGCCGTTTTTTTCCTCCGGCGGCACCAGTCTGATGATGCTGCTGGGCGAAATGGGCATCGTGCTGTCGGTGTCCCGCGGGGAGACATAAAACCGGGCGTTCCCTGCCATAAAACGACAGCATCCTCTGCCGGCGCAGCTACAAATGACCGGACAAACAAATGGCACAACTGCAGACAAAATAAACAAAAAGCCTTCGCGCCGCATAGCATGAGGTATCTTTTGCGGAACGGGGGCTTTTTGCATGGGCGGAGATCTTATCATCACAGGCGGCATGCCGCTGAACGGCACAGTACACATCCCGGCAGCCAAAAACAGCGTGCTGCCGCTGCTGGCAGCGGCCCTTTTGTGCAATGGCACGGTGCGTTTTCTGCAGGTGCCGCATCTTGCGGATGTGGACACCAGCGTGGAGCTTTTGCAGGGTGCGGGCTGCACGGCCCGCTGGCAGGGCAGTGACATCACGGTGCAGGGCGTGCCTTCCACCTGCCGCCTTGCGCCGGAAGCCGCCGCGCGGATGCGGGCATCCATTTTGTTCTGCGCACCGCTTCTGGCACGGCTTGGCCGGGTGGAAACGGTGCTGCCCGGCGGGTGCCGCATTGGTGCAAGGCCGGTGGACCTGCACCTTTCCGGCCTTGCGCAGATGGGCGTGCACTGCCGGGAGGAGGGGGAAAGGCTGATCCTGACAGCGCCTGCCGGGCTGCACGGTGCGGACATTACACTTGGGTTCCCCAGCGTGGGTGCTACCGAGACCCTGCTTCTGGCAGCAGCTGCGGCGCAGGGCGAGACGGTCCTGCGCGGGGCCGCACGAGAACCTGAGATCAGCGATCTGGCAGCATTCCTGAACCGCTGCGGCGGCTGTGTACAGGGCGCGGGCACCAGCACCATCCGGGTGCAGGGCAGACGAATGCTGTATAGCTGCAGCTTTGCGCCCATGGCCGACCGCATCGTGGCATCCACCCTTGCCTGTGCCTGCGCGGCGGCAGGAGGCCGGGTGGAACTGACCGGCTGCAGGCCGGAGACCTATGCACCGCTGCTGGAAATTCTGGCACAAATGGGCTGCAGGGTAGAAACAGGGCCGGAAAGTGCGGTCATTACCCGGCTGGGCGCGCTGCACGGCGCGGGCAGAGTGTTTACCGGGGTATACCCGGCACTGGCAACAGACGCAGCGCCGCTGCTTGCTGCTGCCATGCTTGCCGCCGACAGCGCCAGCAGCATCGAGGATGTGGTGTTTGAGCGGAGATTCGGCTGTGCAGAGGGTTTTGCGGCTTTTGGAGCCGCTGTGCAGGTGCAGGGACGCACACTGGACATCCGGCCGGTGCGGCAGCTGCAGGGCGCGTGTGCACGGGCTGCGGACCTGCGCGGAGGCGCGGCACTGGTGGTGGCCGCGCTGGCGGCAAGGGGACGGAGCCGCATTACCGAAACCGGTCATATCGACCGCGGATATGCCGGTTTTGCACAGATGCTGGCGGAACTTGGTGCCCAAATTGAGCGGGAAATGCCGCGGGAAAGCGCCAGCGAGAAAAAAACACCTTCAAAAAAGCAAAATTGACTTGCATTCAGGGCAAAAAGATGATACGATACAGTTATATAAGTGTAAGCAGATAATTTCTGTGCGCTATGCGCAGTTTTACGATAAAATCCGATGGAGGACAAAGTTATGGCACTCATGCTCGATGAAGAAATGGACGAAAACGTTACGACGATCAAGGTGATCGGCGTGGGCGGCGGCGGCGGCAACGCTGTCAACCGCATGGTCAGCGACGGCCTGCAGGGCGTCGAATTTATCGCAATGAACACCGATCAGCAGGCTCTGGCCAAGAACCACGCTGCCACCAAGGTGCAGCTGGGTTCCAAGCTGACCAAGGGCCGCGGTGCCGGTGCAGACCCCGAGATCGGCCAGCGCGCCGCTGAAGAGAGCAAGGACGAGATCGCAAATGCGCTCAAGGGTTCCCAGATGGTGTTTATCACTGCCGGTATGGGCGGCGGCACCGGCACCGGTGCAGCACCCGTTGTGGCCGAGGTGGCACATGATCTGGGCATCCTGACCGTTGGCATCGTCACCAAGCCCTTCTCCTTTGAGGGCAAGCGCAAGATGGGTCTGGCAGAGCAGGGCATTGCAAACCTGCTCATGCATGTGGACAGTCTGATCGTCATTCCCAATGAGCGCCTGAAGATGATCAGCCAGGAAAAGATCACCCTGATGAATGCCTTCCAGGCAGCCGATAACGTGCTGCGTCAGGGCGTTGAGTCCATTTCCGCTCTGATCAATGTGCCCGCCTTCATCAACCTGGACTTTGCCGACGTGCGCTCCATCATGAAGGATGCCGGCTACGCACACATGGGCGTGGGCAGTGCCAAGGGCGCAGGCAAGGCCGAGAACGCCGCAAAGGCTGCTATTTCTTCTCCGCTGCTGGAGACCAGCATTGCCGGTGCACACGGCGTGATCATCAACATCACTTCCAGCCCGGACATCGGTCTGGAGGATGTGGAGACTGCAGCAGGTCTCATTACCCAGAGCGCACATCCCGATGCAAACATCATCTGGGGTACTGCATTCGACGAGAACCTCTCGGACGAGATGCGTGTGACTGTGGTTGCTACCGGTTTTGACAACAAGAGCGCAAGCGACCTGCGCAGCAGCATCAGCAATGCAATGGGCGGCGCACAGTCCACTCCGTCTGCTGTGTTCAGCAGCGAGACTGCAAGCCCGGCAGCTTCTGCCGCAGGCGGCGCTGCACCGGCACCCACTGCTGAAAAGCCCGTGGAAGAGGACAACAGCGATAATGGCTATTACGACCAGCTGATGGCCATGCTGAACAAGCGCAGATAAAAAGCTGGCCGTCATAAGCAGATCAGGCGTATCGGATGGATCGGAGGGACACCATGGCGCAGGGCAGGCAGCAGAACAATGGTTCGCGGCAGCGCTGTGCCCAGTCTGCCGCGGCAAAGGCTCCGGCAGAGCCGCCCAAGGCGGTGTGTGCCCAGCTGGAGCAGATGAACCGAAAGCTGGCAGCGGCCAGTGCGGAAATTTTGCGCTATCAGACCCGTCTGTTTGCCTGTGAACGGCAGATGGCCGCGCTGCGGCAGGAAAATGCCCAGCTGGAAGCGGCCTGTGAGCAGGCGCGGCAGGAGGCTGAGTGCGCGAGCGCTCATGCAGAGCAGCTACGTCAGGAGCTGGCCCGCCATGCGGAAGCTGTGCGGCCTGTGCCGGTTGCGGCACATACGTCCCCGCAGCCGGAACCATCGGCAGCGCAGAGTCCGCGGCCGGAGCCGGAGACCGAACAGCCCCCACAGCCCGGGCCGGAGGCTCCGCAGCCTGCTCAGCCGGACTGGAAGCCCCAGACCAGATTGGAGCACCTCTCGGTGGAGCTGATGAACTGGTTCGACGATATGATGGGCGCATGACGGAAAGCTGGATGACCTGCAAAAAAAGCAGATATGAGTGAAATGAAAAGCTGCTGCAAAGCGCAAAGCTGTTGCAGCAGCTTTTTTTGTGGTCCGGTAGGAAACGGAAGACCCTGCGGCCGGAAGTACAGGAGCGAGGAGCGGTTGAGATGGAACCAAAACAGAAAATACTGATCGTGGATGACTCGGAGATCAACCGCGCCATGCTCAAGGAGATTCTGGGCGAGGGCTACGAATATCTGGAAGCCGAGAACGGCCTGCGCGCGATCGAAATTCTGCGCAGACGCACCGATATCGCGCTGGTGCTGCTGGACCTGATCATGCCGGAAATGGACGGCTTTGATGTGCTGCGGGTGATGCAGTGCTATGCATGGCAGGAGGAAATCCCGGTCATTGTGATCAGCGCGGCAGAGGACACCCGAAGCGTCGAGCGCGCCTATGATATGGGCGTGGCCGATTACATCCGCCGCCCGTTCGAGCGGGTCATGGTGCTGCGCCGGGTGAAGAATGCGCTCATGCTTTACGCAAAGCAGAAGCGCCTTACCCGCCTTGTGACCGATCAGGTGTACGAAAAAGAGCACAACAGTGTGCTGATGATCAACATTCTGAGCCATGTGGTGGAGTTCCGCAACAGCGAGAGCGGCCAGCATGTGCTGCACATCCGCACCCTGACCGACCTGCTCCTGCATCAGCTGGTGCAGAAGACTGACCGTTACCAGCTGGATGAGAGTGATATCTCGCTGATCAGCACAGCGTCGGCGCTGCACGATATCGGCAAAATCATGATCCCGGAAGAGATCCTGAACAAGCCCGGCCGCCTGACCGAGGAAGAGTACGCCACCATCAAGACCCACACCACCGAGGGTTCCAGGATCCTGAAGGGGCTTGCCATCGGGCAGGACGAACCGCTGGTAAAGGTGGCACACGCTATCTGCCGCTGGCATCACGAGCGGTGGGACGGCGGCGGCTACCCGGACAGGCTCAAGGGCGACGAGATCCCCATTGCAGCACAGGTGGTGGCACTGGCCGATGTGTACGACGCACTGACCAGCGAGCGCTGCTATAAGCAGGCATACAGCCACGAAAAGGCCGTTGACATGATCCTGCACGGCGAGTGCGGCAGCTTCAATCCGCTGCTGATGGAATGCCTGAAAGAATCCTCGGAGTTGCTGCGCACAGAGCTGCAGCGCTCGGAGTATGACCGCGGTTTCCGCCACGAGACCCGCCGCCTTTCGGAGGAGATCCTGCACCGCGAAGCTCTGCCCCGTGAGGATCGTGCCCAGCGCCTGCTGGATCTGGAACGGGAGCGCACCGCTTTTTATGCCGAGCAGCGCGGCGGTATTCAGTTCGATTACGATATCCTCAGCGGCAGCGTGACCGTGGTGAACCGCTACGAGGACCCGGTCAACCGAACCCAGAAGCTGGACTTTGATAAGGGCATGGGCCTGACGTTCCTCTCCGGCAAGGACCGCCGCAAGCTGCTGGATGCCATTGCAGACGCAACGCCGGAAGAGCCGGATGCCGCATTCCCGGTGCTGATCGCGGTGGATCAGGAATACCGGCTGCACCGGCTGGTGATGCACACCATGTGGAGCCGCGCCGGTGTGCGCCACTGCGTAAGCGTGGTGGGCCAGATCACAGATGACCATGCCCGCCTGCAGGAGCTGATGCTGGGCGATGTGAACAGCGACCAGCCGGAAGCACTGCTGGAATGCCTGAAGGGCTTTTTTGACATTGTGCGTCTGGTGGACCCGGAAAACACCAAGGTGCTGAGCTTGGGCAAGGATGGCCGGCTGACCGAGATGCCCGGCACCTGCCACATGGTGTGGAACAAATCGGGCCGGTGCGAAAACTGCATTTCCAGTAAGGCCCTTGCCCGCAAGGAATCCCTGAACAAGATCGAGTTCAAGGACGATCAGGCTTATTTTGTCATGGCAAAGTATGTGGAAGTGGGCGGACGCGGCTGCGTGCTGGAAATGGTGTCCAAGCTTTCGGACGGACGCTGGCTGGATATGGGCGGCCGCCGGATGCTGCTGGACCGCGGCTCCAACTTTGACCGCAGCGCCTTTGTGGATTCACTGACCGGGGCATACTCCCGCCAGTACTTCGAGTGCTTCCTTGCGGAGAGCGAACAGGTGGAAGGCGTAGTGATGATCGACGTGGATCACTTCAAGGAGGTCAACGACCGGTTCGGCCATCTGGTGGGCGATAAGGCCCTGCAGAGCGTGGCACAGTCCATCCTGAGCAACCTGCGCCAGACCGATGTGCTGGTGCGCTATGGCGGCGATGAATTCCTGCTGCTGGTGCCGCACATCCGGCCCGGGGAACATGTGATACAGCGCGTGCGGGAGGCTGCGGCCAGTGCCAGAGTGGAAGGCTACCCGGAGCTGGAGCTTTCGGCCAGTGTTGGCGGTGTGTGCGGTGTACGTCCGCTCACCGAGGCCATCCGGCAGGCAGATGAAAAAATGTACCAGAACAAGGCCGAGCGCAAAAATTAAACAAAACAAAGCCCGAACAGGCTGCAGTATCACACTGCTGTGCCTGTCCGGGCTTTGTTGTTTTTTCAGCGCACAGCGCTGGTGCGGTGCTCCATCAGATAGGTGGCTTCCAGATCAGCGATGTGCAGCTTGACGGCAAGGGGATACTTGTCGTAGGCTTCCGAGATGGCAAAGCAGCCGCCCCGGGCCGCATCGTCAAAGCCGCCCATGTGCCAGCGGATGGCCACGGCCTCTTCCACCTTGAGCTTCATGAAGCGCTCAATGAGGAACACGCTTTTTTCACCGTGGCCGTAGGGAAACAGGTCCTCCACGCTGTAGCTGGGCACCTTTTCCCACTGACCGGTGGTCTCGTTCTTCACGTTGCGGGTGCCGGCCTTGTAGTAGTTGGCCTTGCACAGATCGTGCAGCAATGCGCAGATGGCAAAGCTCTCCTCACTCTCGCCCTCGGTAAAAAAGGTGTCGTGCAGGGCGTGGTAGACGTTCAGGCTGTGCATGCACAGCCCGCCGGTGCAGGCACCGTGGAACCGGGTGGACGCCGGAGCCGAAAAGAAATCGGTCTTGTGATCCAGCCAGTCCAGCAGCTTTTCGCTGCCGGGGCGGGTGACATGCTGCCGGAAGATCTGCAAAAACTCCTCGCGGTCGGTCATGCTCACAGCTCCATATCTTCCAGGATGCCCTTGAGGATGGCCAGCTCGTCGTGGCTCAGGGAGATGCCCTTGCCCATGCGGGTGCCGTCCGGGGACCAGTCGCGGATGTCGTACTTGGGCTCGCCGTCGTTCCAGCTGATCAGGTTGAGCTGACGCTCCCAGCCGCGGGGACGCTGCGAGAGCACCGCGATGCGCTCGACGACTTCGTATTTGATCTCTGCCATAATGCAAAACCTGCCTTTATCTTTGTTTGCTACCATAATAAGGGAAGCGCGGCAAGATTTCAACAGGTAAAGCGAAAATTAACGGAAAATTTTTTGTGCGGCTCAGCCGTAAGGGGCGTTTTCGCGCCACTCCACAAGCTGCTGCACCGCGTCGGCGTCCTCATCCGGGGCGGGGTGGGCCGAGTGCGTGTGCTGCAGGGTGCTGAACAGCCCCGGGGCATACTGCGCCATCACACCGGGCACCTTCCCGGCCAGAAATTCCTGCGCGTTTTTCTGGCGGCAGGCGGCGGGGGTGCCGTCGGTCATGGGCACACCGGCCTGCGGAGCGCTGCCCGGTTCCGGGTGCGGAGGATTGCCGGGCACTTCCGGCGGGGGCAGCTGGGTGCCGGGTGCCGAGGGGTCTCCGGGCGGCTGGGTCGGGTCCGGCTGTTTGCCCAGCGGCGGG
>ERZ772969.2124-NODE-2124-length-13132-cov-2.712472_pt1 | contig 13132 bp, 12 predicted proteins | sample MGYA00511676_ERZ772969 | MGnify/ENA primary metagenome ERZ772969 (study PRJEB29015, sample SAMEA2737651) | human gut metagenome | biome: human gut; feature: human-associated habitat; material: faeces | place: China | collected 2012 ... | reverse complement strand
GAGCCGTTACCATACAACAAGGCATCGCATATATAGGCAGCAGTGACCACATTTTCCGTGCCATTGACATCCAGAGCGGAAAAGTAGTGTGGACCTATAACAAGGTAAAAGGATATGTAGAAACAAAGCCTTTGGTTACAAACAATCAAGTAATCTTCGGTGCATGGGACAACACACTTTACTCGCTGAATCAAAAGAACGGTCATGAGAACTGGCGTTGGACGGGCAATCTCACTCGAATGCACTTCTCACCAGCAGCTGTTTGGCCAGTTGCCACGCCGAACCGCGTTTTCATTGTTGATCCCGAACGAGCCCTCACGGCCATCGATTTAACAACGGGTGCAACCATTTGGCGCACCTATCAGTCGAAAGTACGAGAAACGATTGGCCTATCAGCAGACCAAACGCGCATCTATGCCAAGACCATGCAAGACAGTGTGGTGTGCTACAGCGCCACCTCTGAGCAACCCAAACAACTATGGAGAGCCAATTTACAGTTTGGTTACGAACACGCTACCTCCATGATGGCCGAACAAGGCGATGTGGTTTTGGGGAGCACCAAAGATGGTTTGATATTCGCTTTACAGGCGAAAACAGGTGAAATCAGATGGAAACACAAAATAGGCAACTCACTCATCAACACTGTAGTTCCTGTAGGACGCCGACAACTGTTGGTGACAGCTGCCAGTGGAGAACTATGCTTGCTACAATATCGATAATACTCATTAAATAAAAATAGAACGAACTTATGAAGAAGATAGATTGTTTTTTACCTTTCATCAACGAGGAGCAATACCAGCAACTGTGTGCTGCGTTTGAAGATTTTACATCCTTTGTCAATATTCATGCGCTCAAAGAGAGCTTGTACCAATCCAATACCTTGCAGCAAATAGCCAAAGAGGCTACCGCCCCATATATCGTTTTGCTTACCAAGGACACACCCTTAAGCCTGCATTACAGAGCATTACAACGATTGATACAAGTAGCCGAAGATACCCAGGCTGCGCTCTTGTACGCCGATCACTATCAGATTAAAGCTCAAAAGCGTATCAAATCGCCTGTTATTGATTATCAATTAGGGTCTTTACGCGATGACTTTAACTTTGGTTCGCTGTTGTTTTTCAATACCGCTGCATTCAAAACTGGTGTTCTCAACCTCAAAGAACCTTACCAGCACGCCGCACTGTATGCCCTGCGGCTTTGTCTGAGTAGGCACCACCAGTTGGTACACGTCAACGAATACCTGTATACAGAGATTGAAGAGGACAATAGAAAGAGTGGCGATAAGCAGTTCGATTACGTTGATCCACGCAACCAAGAACACCAAAAAGAAATGGAAAGGGCGTGTACCGAGCATCTGAAAGCGGTTGGAGGCTATCTTGAGCCTGTGTTCAAAGAGGTAGATTTCAACCTTACCCCATTCGAATATGAGGCATCGGTCATCATTCCGGTCAAGAATAGGGTTGGCACCATCGAGGCTGCCATACAGTCTGTCTTGCGTCAACAAACCAACTTCAAGTTTAATCTCATCGTGATTGACAATCATTCGGATGATGGCACTAGCGAAATCATTGACCAACACAAGGGTGATGAGCGTGTCATTCACCTCGTTCCCCAACGTACCGACCTCGGTATTGGTGGCTGCTGGAACTATGGTTTGCATCATGCCAACTGCGGAAAGTTCACCGTTCAGTTGGACAGCGACGATTTGTATTCAGACGAACACACCCTACAAACCATCGTAGACGCCTTTTACCAGCAACAATGTGCCATGGTGATTGGCTCTTATCGCATGACCGATTTCGACCTGAATACGCTTCCTCCAGGGGTGATTGACCACCGTGAATGGACGCCTGAGAATGGAAGAAACAACGCATTGCGTATCAATGGGCTAGGTGCTCCTCGTGCTTTCTACACCCCTATTGCACGAGAAATTGGATTCCCCAACACAAGTTATGGTGAAGACTACGCCATGGGACTGAATATTTCGCGCCATTATCAGATAGGACGTATCTACGACGTGCTTTATCTGTGCCGTCGTTGGGGCGGCAATTCGGATGCGGCCTTGAACATAGAGCAAGTAAACGCCAACAATATCTATAAAGACCGAATCCGCACTTGGGAGTTACAAGCTCGTATGGTTCTTAACAAACAAAAAACAGAATAAGAACAGCTAATTTTATACTGAATATCAAGTAGTTATAGAATGATAGAATCTATGCGTTACAAACTCAATGAGATTAAGGTGCAAACTCAATGAGATTAAGGCACAAACTCAATGAGATTAAGGCACAAACTCAATGAGATTGTAAACCCAATGTTTTACTCCGTACATAGAAGCTGCATTAAAACAGAGAATAAAGAATGAAACATATAACATCTAACATCAGTCCTTGGGCCTGGATACCCACGCTCTATTTTGCAGAGGGCATCCCCTATTTTATCGTTAACAACATATCGGTCATCATGTTTACCAAGATGGGTGTACCCAATGGCGACATGGCCATGTTTACCAGTTTGTTGTATCTGCCGTGGGTCATCAAGCCCCTGTGGAGTCCGTTTGTAGACATTCTGCGCACCAAGCGTTGGTGGATTGTAATGATGCAAGCCCTTATGAGTTTGGCTTTCGTTTTGCTGACGTTTACCCTTCCACATCCTTTACCCGACATCATCGCTTCGGGCAGCACACCCGTGAGTATGTTTACGCTTACGTTAGTGCTGTTTATCATCACCGCCTTTGCATCTGCAACCCACGACATCGCTGCTGATGGATTCTATATGTTGGCACTCAATCCTTCGCAGCAATCGTTCTTCGTCGGCATCAGGAGTACATTCTATCGCTTTGCCTCTATCTTCGGACAAGGCGTTTTGGTGTTCGTGGCAGGTTATTTAGAGCTGCACACGGGCAACATTCCGTTGTCGTGGATGATTACCTTGGGCATTACGGGCGTTTTGTTCACCATCATTACCATTTATCACACCTTCTTTATTCCTTATCCTCAACAGGACAAAGGAAAAGTAGGTGCCACAGGTGTGCATGCTAAAGACATCGTTTCAGAGTTTGGACGTACCTTTGCAACCTATTTCAAGAAGCCCGGACTGTGGATTGCCATTGCCTTCATGTTGCTGTATCGTTTGCCTGAAGCCTTCTTACTCAAGATGGCAGTGCCCTTTTTAGTAGATAACAGTGCTGACGGAGGATTGGCTATGAGTACACAAGAGGTGGGGTTGGTCTATGGGACTATTGGTGTTATTGCACTGACCATTGGTGGCATCATCGGTGGTATTGCAGCTTCCAACTGGGGACTCAAGAAATCTTTGTGGCCCATGGCTGCCTGCATGACGCTTCCCTGCTTTACCTTTGTGTACCTTAGTATGTTCCTTCCTCACAACATCATTATCATCAGTGCTTGTGTGGCCGTCGAACAGTTTGGTTACGGATTTGGTTTCACTGCCTACATGCTGTATATGATGTATTTCTCTGAAGGCGAATTTAAGACCGCCCACTATGCCATTTGCACCGCATTCATGGCACTGAGCATGATGATTCCAGGCATGTTTGCCGGTTATCTGCAAGAGTGGTTGGGTTACGAACACTTCTTCTGGTTGGTCATTGCCTGCTGCTTGGCAACCGTCATGGTTACATTAATTATCAAAGTTGACCCTCATTATGGACGTAAAGATGCTGAAAATGTCAAATAATTCTTTTAAAAAACTATTTTTACTTGCCTTCATGCTTTGTTTCATTGCCACCGCTTTACCGGCAAGAAACAAACAAGTATTAACTGGTATCGACGTGTTAGAACGTCAAAATTTCAAACAGTTGCAAGGCAAGCGCATTGGTCTTATCAACGGGTGTTAACCGCTATTTGAAGTCGACCATCGACATCTTGCACGATGCACCTGGTGTCAAACTGGTGGCACTCTACGGTCCTGAGCATGGTGTGCGAGGCGACATCTATGCAGGTGCCAAGGTGCAAGACCAAAAAGATGAGAAAACAGGTTTGCCCATCTTCTCCCTCTATGGCAAGACACGAAAGCCCACCAAAGAGATGCTTCGTGGCATCGATGCTTTGGTGTACGACATTCAAGACATTGGGGCGCGCTCGTTTACCTTTATCAGCACCATGGGGTTGGCCATGGAAGCGGCTGCCGAGAATGGCATCGAATTCATTGTACTGGATCGCCCCAACCCACTTGGCGGTCTGCACGTCGAAGGCAATGTGATGGAAGATGATTGCATGTCGTTTGTCAGTCAGTTTCGCATTCCCTATATCTACGGACTTACTTGTGGCGAATTGGCGCAGATGCTCAATGGCGAGCGTATGTTGAAGCATGGCGTTCAATGCAAACTCACAGTCATCAAAATGAAACGTTGGAGACGAAAAATGACCTACGAAGACACCAACTTGCCGTGGATTGCATCGTCTCCACACATTCCACAAGCCATTACCGCCTGGTATTATCCAACAACCGGCATTGTTGGTGAGTTTGGTTATCTCTCTATTGGCGTTGGATATACCCTACCCTTCCAACTGTTTGCCGCACCTTGGATTAAGGCCGAAGAACTTGCCAAGGCCATGAATGCCCATCAATTACCTGGTGTTACCTTCCGTCCCATTCATCTTAGTCCGTTTTATAGCGTAGGGAAAGGCGAGCAACTGCAAGGCGTTCAGATACATATCACGAACTATAAGACAGTTCAACTCACCCCCATTCAATTTGTATTTATGCAAGAAATAGCTCGTTTATATCCCGAACACTCGGTGATGGAGCATGCCAATCAGGCCCGTTTCTCCATGTTCGACAAAGTTTGTGGCTCTAAACAAATACGCGAACGCTTCATGAAACGCAACCGCTGGGAGGATATTGCACCTTATTGGAACAAGGACGTAAAGGCTTTTAAGCAACTGTCAAAGAAATATTATCTATATCGTTAAAATCATATTGCGCTATGAATGTTACACAAAAACCACAGAGTAAACGCATCTTAGCCATTGACATCCTACGAGGCATCACCATTGCTGGCATGATACTCGTGAACAATCCAGGCAGCTGGGCACACATCCTTGCCCCCCTCGAGCACGCTGAATGGAACGGAATGACACCCACTGACTTGGTATTCCCTTTCTTCATGTTTGTCATGGGAATGTGTATTTTCATTTCCATGCAGAAGTATCAGTTTGCGTGCAACCGCCAAACGGTTTACAAAATTATACGCCGCACGCTGCTACTCTACCTCGTAGGCATATTCGTTGGGTGGTTTTCAAGGTTCTGTCATCGCTGGGCTTTCCCATTAGAAGACGCCACTTTAGGCCAGCAAATATGGCATACGATATGGTCGTTCGACACCATTCGGTTGTCAGGCGTGTTGGCACGGTTAGCCGTTTGTTATGGCATCACAGCCCTGTTGGCCATCACCGTGCGTCATCGTTACTTGCTCAGCATCGTCATCACCTTGTTAATAGGCTACACCATCTTGTTGTTTTGCGGCAACGGTTTCGCGTATGATGAAACAAATATCCTGTCCATTGTCGACCGAGCCGTTCTTACCGATGCGCACATGTACCACGACAACGGCATCGATCCCGAAGGATTGTTAAGTACATTTCCAGCCATTGCCCACACCCTCATCGGCTTTTTGATTGGAAAACTGGCTTTTAGCAAACAAAAAGCCACCACTGCCACCACCTCAAGCGACCCCAAGACAGGTCTTATTTTACACAACATCGTTCCGCTGTTCATTGCAGGAACCATCCTCACCTTCAGCGGTTTGTTGCTTGCCTATGGTTGTCCGCTCAACAAAAAGATATGGTCGCCCACCTTTGTGCTGACAAGTTGTGGATTGGCCTCAACACTTTTAGCCTTGTTAATATGGCTCATCGACGTGAAAGGATATAAGCGTTGGTGTCGTTTCTTTGAAGTATTTGGCATGAATCCATTGTTCTTATATGTCATGAGTGGTGTCATTGCCATCTTGTTTGGCTCGTTCCAGTTCCCATTTGGCGATGAGCCAACCTCAATCACTGGTTTTCTTTACCGTGATGTTTTTTCACCTTTGTTAGGACAAACCTTTGGATCGCTGGCCCATGCTCTGCTCATCATCACGATACTTTGGAGCTTAGGCTACATTCTCTACAAGAAACATATATTCATTAAATTATAAAAATATAGCACGATATGAAACAAAACATATATCTGATAGCCGACAGTGGCTCGACAAAAACAGATTGGGCGGTCATTGAAAACAATCAATTGGGAAGAGTCATCACCACGAAAGGGATGAATCCTGTCTTTCAATCGACCGACGAAATGGTAGCAGAAATCACAGAAAACCTTCTGCCTCACCTGCCCACCAAACATTTTTCCAACATCTTCTTTTATGGAGCTGGCTGCATACCTGAAAAGGTTTCAGTAGTTGAAAATGCCCTACGACAGGTGCTCACGGTAGATGAAAAGGTTGAAGTAAACTCAGATCTCTTGGCTGCGGCACGCGCCTTGTGTGGGAAAGAGCCTGGCATTGCCTGCATCTTGGGCACTGGATCGAACTCATGTTTCTACGATGGCAAGCAAATAGCATGGCAAGTGCCTGCCCTTGGCTTTATCCTCGGCGATGAAGGGAGTGGTGCCAACTTAGGTAAGCGGTTGGTGAGCGACCTCTTAAAAAACCAGTTGGATGATCAACTCAAAGCAGAATTTTTCGCACAGTTCAACACCAACATGGCCGACATTATTGAAAATGTTTACCGCAAACCATTTCCAAGTCGTTATTTGGCCAGTCTTAACGTATTTTTGGAGCAGCATAAAACACACAAAGCCGTGCACGCGCTGCTGGTAAACGCTTTCTCTGATTTTATCTGCCGCAACGTCATGCAATACGATTACCATGAATATCCCATGAATTGCATTGGAACCATCGCACTTGTCTATCAATCGGAACTCACCGAAGCCGCACAGGCATTGGGCGTGAAGATAGGAACCATCAGCAAAGCCCCCATGGAGGGACTGCTCAAATACCACACATTATAAATACAGGAGGATACGTCATGAGCTTTAAGAAGATAACCGAAGAAGCTTCGCTGTACAACGACTTGGAACATAAGTCGGTAGAAGAACTTTTACAAGACATCAACACCGAAGATCAAAAGGTGGCGTTGGCCGTACAAAAAACCATTCCACAAATAGCCAAATTGGTCAAGCTGATTGTGCCAAAGATGAAACGAGGCGGACGAATTTTCTACATGGGAGCCGGAACCAGTGGCCGTTTAGGCGTATTGGATGCTTCTGAACTACCCCCTACATTCGGCGTTTCAAAAACATTAGTCATCGGACTGATTGCTGGTGGCGACACGGCTTTGCGCAATGCAGTTGAAGCGGCAGAGGACAATGAGGAACATGGTTGGAACGAACTGGCAGAGCATAACATCAACAGCAATGATACCGTGATTGGCATTGCCGCATCGGGTACGACACCATACGTTGTGGGAGCATTGCGCGATGCACGCGAACATGGTATTCTGACAGCCTGCATCACCAGCAATCCTGATTCGCCAATGGCAGCCGAGTCGGACATCCCCATCGAAATGATAGTCGGACCGGAGTATGTCACCGGTAGCTCACGCATGAAATCGGGTACGGGACAAAAGATGATTCTCAATATGATTAGCACCGCTGTCATGATACAATTAGGACGCGTGAAGGGCAACAAGATGGTCAACATGCAGCTGACCAACCAAAAACTCGTAGACCGTGGCACGCGCATGCTGGTCGACATACTAGGGTTAGACTATGGCAAAGCCAAAAGTCTGCTGCTGCTTCACGGCTCGGTAGAAAAGGTGTTGCAAGAAACAAAACAACCCACGAAGGACAAATGATGACCACCCTTAACTTAAAAACATATCAACGATGAAACGAATGAGCTTTCTGTTGCTCTTGATGGTGGGGATGCTTTCCTCCATCAGGGCCAACGATATCCCGGTAGTCTACCCCGAACAGGTAGGCATGAACAGGCTGCGACTGCAAAATGCTGACTGCGTTATCAACCAAGCCATCCGTGAGAAGCAAATTCCCGGAGCTGTGTTAGCGGTGGTTAGACATGGCAAGATGGCCTATCTCAAGGCCTACGGCAACCGTCAGCTCATTCCGACGGTGGAACCCATGACCACGAACACGGTTTTTGACCTGGCGTCGTGTACCAAACCAGTGGCTACAACGATGGCCACCATGCTCCTCATTGAACGGGGATTGCTGCGCACTGCGGATGCCGTCAAGATGTATCTGCCCCACTTTCAAAGTTGGAACAGCAAACAAAATGACACCACGACCATACGCATCAGCAACCTGCTGATGCATACATCAGGTCTGCCTGCCTACGCTCCCGTCAAACAATTGAGCAGCGAGCGCGGCGCTGACAAGCGACAAGTGTTGGCACGTTACATCGATCAATGCCAGCGACAATACAAACCGGGAACGGACATGCGGTATAGTTGTCTTAACTATATCACCTTGCAACGCATCATAGAACACATTAGCCATCAATCGTTAAGAACCTTTTGTGCCGAAAACATCTTTATTCCTTTAGGTATGAGCCACACCGATTTCATACCCTGCGCACAAGATAAGAAGGGAAATTGGACGAACACCGATGAGCCACGATGGGGCAAAAGAAACGACTCTGCCACTTATCCCCTCGCCCCTACCGAGCAACAAGTCAACGGACAAGTGCTCAAAGGGCAGGTTCACGACCCCTTGGCACGCGTCATGAACGCGGGGATATCAGGCAATGCCGGCTTGTTTTCTACAGCTTCCGACCTGGCTGTGCTTTGTGCCATGTTACAAAACGGAGGTTCGTGGAACGGCAAACGCATCCTGTCACCCAACACCATCCATGCCATGCGCACCATTCCATCAAGCCTGAAAGACTTTGGACGCAGCTTGGGATGGGACGTGTCGTCGCCATACGCCTCGAACAAAGGCGATCTCTTGAGTAACGAGGCCTACGGACATACGGGATATACGGGTACTTCTATCGTGATCGACCCGGTGAACGACCTTTCCATCATCCTGCTTACCAACTGCGTACATCCGCATGACAAGGGCAACACCGTACGTTTGCGGGCCTTGATGGCTAACGCCGTTGCAGCAAGCATCACCAATGAGGAACCTTTGTACCATGAGCATTACTACCAACGCATGCTGCAATTCGAAAACGAACCTGCCATACAGAAAAATAACATCGTGATGTTGGGAAACAGCATTACGGAGGGTGGCAAAGATTGGGCAGCCAAGTTGGGTAACAAAAAGGTCATCAACCGCGGCATCAGTGGCGATGTAGCCACAGGCATTTACGACCGATTGCACACCATCTTGCCCGCACATCCTGCCAAGATATTCTTGATGGTTGGGGTAAACGACGTGAGCCACGACCTTAGCACCGACAGCATTGCCAACATGATTATACGACTGACGGAACGCATTCGACGCGAATCGCCACAAACCAAGCTCTACCTACAGAGTATGCTTCCTATCCGCGAATCAACAGGCAGATGGAAGCGACTGGTGGGTAAGACCGAACAAATTCCCGAAATCAACGCGAGGTTGCAGGCATGGGCAAAGCATAATCACGTTACTTACATCAATCTCTTCCCGCTATTTACTGAGCCAGGCACGCATATCATGCGCCAAGAACTGACCTACGATGGCTTGCATCTAACAGAAAAGGGATATGAGGAATGGATTAAAGTGTTGAAAAAATATTTATAGAACCCACGTTAAAACCGAGGGGGAGGTAGATTTTTATTTACCTCCTCTTATTTGAGCGGACAGCGATAATGCGACATTCTTTTCAATAAGCATGAAGATGGGATGGCAAAAGCAATGAGTTTAGCATTCAAAAGCATTGAGTTTGCCATCCAAAGTGATTGAGTTTGACACGCAAAAGCATTGACTTTGAAAAGCCTCCTCAAATAGGCTGGATGACATACGAATGGAAGTTGGTGAAAAACTATCGATTCAGAGACAAGACACCGCAGTCTGAGAACGAGTTGAACTGCCGAGTGTGAACAAAAAATCCTTGCCCCGTGGGACAAGGATTTTTTTGTTTATAAGGCTACATGAACAATCAATCTTTGTTCAAGCGCTTGCGTTCAGTATGGTCGAGCGTTATCTTTCGCATGCGCATGCTCTTGGGAGTTACCTCCAACAGTTCGTCGGCTTTGATATACTCCAAACACTCTTCCAAGCTCATCACCACCTTTGGAATCACTCGTGCCTTATCATCCGAACCGCTGGCACGCACGTTGGTTAGCTGCTTGGCCTTGGTTACATTGATTACCAAGTCGTTGTCGTGAACATGTTCGCCTACCACTTCACCAGCATAAACTTCCTCTCCCGGATCGATGAAGAACTTACCACGATCCTGAAGTTTATCAATGGAATAAGCGTATGCCGTACCTGTCTCCATGGCAATCATGCTGCCGTTCACTCGTCTTGTGATTTCTCCCTTGAAAGGTTGATACTCTTTGAAACGATGCGCCATGATGGCTTCACCCTGAGAGGCTGTCAGCACATTGGTACGAAGTCCCATGATACCACGCGATGGGATGTCAAACTCAATGTTTGTACGGTCGCCTTGGCTCTCCATGGAGGTCATTTCGCCCTTTCGACGTGTCACCATGTCAATCATTTTGCTGGAGAATTCTTCGGGAACATTGATGGTGAGTTCCTCAATAGGCTCATATTTTTCGCCGTTTATCTCTTTGAATATCACCTGTGGCTGACCCACCTGCAACTCATATCCTTCGCGGCGCATGGTTTCAACCAACACACTGAGGTGGAGAACGCCACGTCCACTGACAATCCACTTATCGGTTGCATCCTCGAAAGGACGCACACGGAGAGCCAGATTTTTCTCCAACTCTTTTTCCAAACGGTCGTTGATGTGACGCGAGGTGACATACTTGCCCTCCTTACCAAATAAAGGTGAATCGTTAATGGTGAACAGCATGCTCATCGTAGGCTCATCAATGGCGATTGGAGGTAATGGCTCTGGATTTTCATAGTCACAGATAGTGTCGCCTATTTCGAAGCGATCCAGACCAATGACAGCACAGATATCACCGCTACCCACTTGGTCAGTCTTGGCGTGACCCATGCCTTCAAAGGTATGAAGCTCTTTAATCTTGGTCTTTTCCTGACTGCCGTCGCGATGGCTTATGGTTACATTCATGCCACTGGTAAGTACTCCTCGATGCACCCTTCCAACGGCAATACGTCCTGTGTAGTTGGAGTAGTCGAGACTGGTAATCAGCATTTGCGGAGTACCCTCCAGCTGCTTGGGCGCAGGTATCACCTCTACAATCTTGTCAAGCAAATACTCAATATTGTCCGTTGGTTTCTTCCAATCTTCTGACATCCATCCGTTTTTGGCCGAACCATATACGACAGGGAAGTCCAACTGGTCTTCGGTGGCGTTCAATGAGAACATTAAATCGAACACCATTTCGTACACTTCCTCAGGCCTACAGTTGGGTTTGTCCACCTTGTTCACCACAACGATGGGTTTTAAGCCTATCTCCAAGGCCTTTTGCAACACGAAACGTGTTTGCGGCATGGGGCCTTCAAAAGCGTCAACGAGCAAGATACATCCATCCGCCATGTTGAGCACGCGCTCTACCTCACCACCGAAGTCGGAGTGACCGGGAGTGTCTATGATGTTGATTTTAGTACCTTTCCAATTGATAGAAACGTTTTTAGAAAGAATGGTGATGCCACGTTCGCGCTCCAAATCATTAGCATCCAATACCTGTCCACTGTTATCCTGTCCGTCACGGAACAATTTTCCTGCCAACATCATCTTGTCTACCAACGTGGTTTTTCCGTGGTCAACGTGTGCGATGATGGCAATATTTCTAATGTCTTGCATTTTCTGTTACCTTAAACTTTTACGACTGCAAAGGTAATGCTTTTAATTTATAATTTGCAATGCACTATTCGTAATTATAAACTATCAACTATATTTTTTCTACCTTAATAGACATCGATGGACAGAAAACGAGAGAAAAGAACTTATTAAATGTTAAAAAACGACTCAAAGTTGGCAAAATACGAAAGAGCGATGATGAAATGTACATTAAAAGCATTACCTTTGCAACCGCATTATTGCACAACATTTTTATTTTTTAACAACAAAGTTCTATGTATTTAGACAAAGCAAAAAAAGAAGAGATCTTTGGACAGTACGGAAAGTCTAACTCTGATACTGGTTCAGCTGAGAGCCAGATAGCATTGTTCTCATACCGTATTTCCCACTTGACGGAGCACCTTAAGAAGCACCGTAAAGATCATAACACTGCACGTTCATTGACCAAATTGGTAGGTAAGCGTCGTTCTTTGCTCGATTATCTGTATGATAATGACATTGAGCGTTATCGTGCTATCATCAAGGCTCTTGGCTTGCGTCGATAAAACGCAACGTGCTATTTAGCTTAAGGAATGAAGTAGGAGGAAACAACTTTTGTTTTCTCCTACTTTTGTTTATTCCCCTTCTTTGAGTATCTCACGCAAAGGAACCATCACAAACTCGCGCTCATGCATCAATGGATGTGGAATCGTCAGTTCGGGAGTTTGAATGTTGAGATGGTCAAACAACAAGATGTCGATGTCAATGCAGCGGTCTTGGTAAACTTCATCGTGTGTCTTCTCCACTCGCCCCATCTCTTTTTCGATTTTCTGGGTAGCTCTTAACACCTGAAGCGGACTCATAGTTGTGCGACAACAGATGCAAGCATTGATGAAAGCATGGGGCGATGAGAATCCCCATGGCTGTGTTTCGTAGAGCGAAGACTGGCGTTCTACGGGACCAATCTGTTCTGCTATTCTTATAATAGCCTGGCGAATGGCTCGCCGTCTGTCACCCAGATTGGCACCAAGTGCGAGATAAACGATATGCTCTTTAATCATTTTGCGTGTCTATAGCAGCGATCAATCGTCCAAAATCAAGAGTGAATCACCGTAACACCCAAACTTATAACCATGCTTCACGGCCAGGTTGTAGGCTTCCATCACCAGCTCATAGCCACCAAATGCAGCTGTTTCCATGAGCAACGGCGACATACTGTGATAGAAATTGGCA
>ERZ772969.2115-NODE-2115-length-13163-cov-4.346887_pt1 | contig 13163 bp, 16 predicted proteins | sample MGYA00511676_ERZ772969 | MGnify/ENA primary metagenome ERZ772969 (study PRJEB29015, sample SAMEA2737651) | human gut metagenome | biome: human gut; feature: human-associated habitat; material: faeces | place: China | collected 2012 ... | reverse complement strand
CTCTGGAGGGAATTTAATGAGCTGACGCATAATTTTTTCTACGGAAAAACACTGGCAGACTTAGCGGCAAACCCTCCCAAAAAATAAAATCTGCGAAACAAACAGAGGCTTGGCGTCTTAAGGGCGCCAAGCCTCTGTTTGCTTCTCCCCCAGCATCCCAAGCTTAAAATGCTTTCTGCAAAGCGGCATGTATTTATCGTTTGCGCCAAGCATCACCTGCGGACCCGAGCGCACAACACCGTTTTCATTATATCTGGTATTGCAGGTCGCCTTACGTCCGCACCAGCACATCGTTTTTAACTCCTGAATCACATCCGCGATTGCGATGAGCCGTTCACTTCCGGGAAACAGCTTGTTCTGAAAATCTGCCCGCAAGCCATAACAGACTACCGGCACGTCCATAAAATCCACTATATCGGAGAGATAATCAATCTGCTCCGGTGCTGCAAACTGCACCTCGTCCACGATAATGCAGTCATATTTGCGGATTTCTTCCTCCGGCATTTCATGCAGGGTCTCCATTGAAATACACGGATGCTCTAATCCGATTCTGGAATGCACCACTCCGACGCCGTCTCTGGTATCCACCTGCGATTTGCACAAAAGTGCCCTTTGTCCCACTTCCTCATAATTAAAGTGTGTCATCAGGGCATTTGCCGTCTTGGAGCTGCCCATCACCCCATAATAAAAATATAATTTTGCCATGCCATTTTCCTTTATACTTTCTCTATTAAAATGAAGCCGTTTTCCTCCTGCGATCCCCCGGAGGGTTTTGAGTGATCGGAAGCGTAGTTTCCGTTCAAACGAGTTTCGCTTGCGAAACTCTACGCCTGTGGCGGGTCGCATCTGCGACAATCTTCTACTCCGCCACAGTGCGATCCCCCGGAGGGTTTGATTAATCGGAAACTATGTTTCCGATTAATCAAAAAAGGTGCAGCCATCACTGGCTACACCTTACTATTGAAGAAAATAGCGAAGGAGTGGACGCCTGTTTTGTCCCCAACTTTCATTTCATAAAGTCTGTGTTCTTTGCAGACTAATTATACATGATCCGTTAAATTTGTCAAGCTTGTTGCCGCATTGTCAGGCATTATGATCCAACATCACCACTGATTTTGTCTTAACCTTTGTGTCAAGTATTATAGACTATCCGCAAAATTTTTTATCCGCAGACATTCTTCATGCAAATAAATTCTGCCCCACCAGACGGTAAACAAATTCATTTGCCGGCTCATTTTTTATCTTCTCCGGCACATCCAGCTGAACGATTTTTCCCTCATCCATGACTAAAACCCTGCTGCCAAGCTTCATCGCCTCTCTGATGTCATGGGTAATAAAAACGATCGTCATTCCCATTCTGCGGTGCAGCTTTAAAATTTCATCCTGCATGGACTGCTTTGTGATCTCATCCAGGGCGCCGAAAGGCTCATCCATCAGCATGATCTTCGCATCAGCGGCAAGAGCACGGGCAATCCCGACTCTCTGCTGCTGTCCTCCCGAAAGCTCTGAAGGATATCGGGACAGCATGGCTGCATCCAGCCCCACCATTTCGATCAGTCTGCACGCCAGCTCGTGGTTTGCCTTTTTATCTTTTTTTCCACTGATCACCGGCACATAGGTAATATTCTTTTCTACGGTCATGTGCGGAAAGAGCCCTTTATTTTGAATCACATAACCGATCCTTCTGCGCAGCGTAATGATGTCCTCCCCGCTGATGTCCTTACCCTCCACGAAAACAGTTCCTTTATCCGGGCAGCTAAGACCGTTGATCGTCTTTAACATGGTCGTCTTTCCACAGCCGGAACGACCGATCACAGTCAAAATCTCTCCCTCCTCAATGGAAAGCGAAAAATCGTTGAGGACAGTCTGCGCTCCAAAGCTTTTTGTCACATGATCCAGTCTGATCATCTCCATAGCGTTACTCCTCAATCAGACCTTTTTGGATCAGGAAATCTCTTGCGACATCCGCTTCATCTTTTCCGTCTACTTCTACCTGATAATTAAGCTCTGCCATTTCCTGATCTGATAATACGCCATCCATGAGCATAAGCGTTTCCTCTAACCCCGGATATTTTTCCAAAGCGTCTTCCCGAACGACCGTGGAGCAGTAATAATTTACCTGATAACCCTTATCATCCTCCAACGCAACCACATCATCGCGGGAAATCTGCGCATCCGTGGTATATCCATTCGTTACGTCAATATCTCCTTTTCCCATCGCTTCATATTTTAAACCGATGTCGATATCCTTGATCGCCTTAAATTCCATGCCATAGGCTTCGCTCACGCCGCTAAGTCCGTCTGCACGCTCGATGTAATCAGGATTGCCGCCAAACACCAGCTCTCCCGAAACCTTTGTGAGATCCGAGCAGGTCTTAAGCTGATACTGATCTGCGATTTCTTTTCTGACTGCAAGCGTATAGGTATTATTAAAGCCGTAAAGCCCTACCCATGTCATGCCAAACTTCTCGCTGTACTCCTGCTGCAATTTTGCAAGGATTTCCTCATCGGCTACTTCTCCCGCCTGATGTCCAAGAACCATCACCCAGCCGCTGGAAGTATATTCCGGATACAGATCAAATTCTCCTTTTTCCATCGCCGGATGGATATTGCTTGTTCCTCCGCCGATTCCCTTTGTCACTTCCACCTTGTAATCTGTCTTATCCTCGATGAGCTGCTTTAATATCTCACCGAGAATATACTGCTCCGTCATCGGCTTCGTCGCAATTTTAATCGGCTCGCTCACAGCCTCCGTTTTTGGCTCCTCGGTGCTGCTTACCGAAGTCTCCGGCGCTTTTTCGCTCCCGCATCCGCCCATAGCCATTGCAGCCATCGTCGCTGCCAATAATAACGCTGTAACTTTATTAAATCTTCTCATTTTACATTTTTCTCCTTTTCTTAATGTATTTCTCTATCTGTCCGAGTATCAGGTCGCTGATCAAGGCGATCAGTGCGATCAGCAGACTGCCGCCAAAGGTCATCGCTGTATCATACATCGTAATTCCGCGGTAAATGGCAACTCCTAAGCCGCCGGCTCCGATAAATGATGCGATCGCTGCTACGGAAATCGTCATAACCACCATATTACGGACACCTGCAATGATCACGCCCAATGCCAAAGGCAGCTTTATTTTTATCATCATCTGAAGCTTCGTGCTTCCCATACCCTCCGCCGCGCTGATGACTTCTGCGCTTACGCCCTTCATTCCTGCATATGTATTTCTCACCATAGGCATAATACCGTAAATAGTCAACGCTGTAACTGCCGTTGTATTGCCTATCCCAAGCAAAGGAATCAGCATTCCCAAAAGCGAAATCGCAGGGATGGTATAAAATATATTGGCGATGCCCAGTACCGGAGCTGCCGCCCATTCATGCTCAGAAATCCAGATGCCCAAAAGCAATCCTATCACGCCTGCCAGACAGATCGCAAGGAAGGATAGACCGATATGTTCCAGTATCAGCTGGATAAACCAATCCTTCCGCTCTCCATAGAGAAAAAAGACTTCTTTAAAAAACTCCAAATTTCTTCCTCCTCATTTTTAGTCTACGACCTCCTATTCTATTACTTATGTCCTTTTTTGTCAATTTCTGTTATATTTTGACATCACTTTTTTTCTGTAAATGTGAGATTTCCTATATCTATCATGTAACACAAAAGAAGCCCTGCCCGCGATATGCAAAAGCATACCGCAGGCAAAGCCCCGTTCCCCTAAAACCCTTCAAAATTCTTTCGCTTGGGATATTCCCTCAAAAATATCTCCTTTGCTTTTGTAATTCCTCAAAATGCTTTGCATCGCCCTGCTTAACCGGCACATTACCGCCATCATCCCATCCTGATACCCACTTTCGCTGTAAAGGCACTTAAACTCCTCCAGATACTTTTTGTAAACGGCAAGTTCAAGCTGCATATGATCCAAAAATGAAATGATCGAACCAGAACCAAATGTCTTCATTCCATCTGCTTTGGCCACTGCCGGATGCCTCCCCAATCTTCTCGAATCCAGCCGCAGAGCTTCTCCCTTATTTCTTATAGCGTTCCCGCAAAAGCTTAATAATCCGATACTCATAGTATAATGCCGTCACAACCATCAGCACGAGCACTGCCACCGTATAAAACGCCGGAAGCTCCTTCCCCATCGCATCACAGATGCTTGTGATCAAAAGCCCGCCTACAAAAATCAGCTTTGCAACACGCACCATTCGTATCGTATACATGCGCACCTGCTTCGTACAGACCTCTTTTGTCAGACCGTTAACGCGCTCAGGATAAATTCCAAGCATGGTAAGTCCCGCATATACTAAAATCATTACAATCACATTCAAAAGGACCTTCGTGACAGACACATGATAAGCAAAACCATAATAAACCTGCAGTCCCAGATAAACAATAGCTGCGACAAGACCGACTGCCTCCGCCAGCATTTCCCGCCATGTCATTTCACTCTTTTTCATCCTCGGATCACCTCCCATGCCCTTATCAGCCGCTCCAGCTTCCATGCCGCATTCGCAGGACTTGTGGATGGCAGCTTAAAAACCTCCGGCTGGCCTTCCCTTTTGCAATATTTCAAAAAAAGCTGGTATGCCTTATCTCCATTGGCGTAGATTGCACGGATCTTCGCACGCGACAAGATCACCTGCATATCATTCGCCTCCACATTCCGGATCGAGCTGTCTGATGAACCGATGATGTCGCAGGAGGCGATCACATCCCATACCGCCACATGATTGCTCAGCAAAAATTCCCGCTTCTCCTCTATCGTTTGCGGAAGCTCCTCCCCAAACACCCCCGCTGTCACCTTCCAGAAGCGGTTCTGGGGATGCCCGTAATAAAACTGATGCTCTCTCGATTTCACCGACGGAAAAGAGCCAAGCACCAAAACCTCTGATCTATCATCAAATACCGGTGCAAAGGTATGCACCACATGCGTATATTCCATACTGCTTTCTCCCGTTTCACTTTTTATTCCCACAAGGTTTAGGATACTATATTTTCCCTGATTTCGGAAGTACTATTTCTTTACCCCTGATGGAATATCAAAAAATTTCTCATCTTTTCTTGCAAACAGACTGCCTTATGCTATAATGAGTTCAATTAGCTCAAACAAACATATCTGCACTTTTGAAAGGAGCGGCTTATCATGAAGAATCTCACCATTCCAACCGGGTATCACTCTGCCCTGAATCTGCACGACACCCAGATCGCGATCAAAACCCTCAAAGACTTTTTTCAGGGACTGCTTGCGCTTCGTCTGCACTTATCACGCGTATCTGCACCACTTTTTGTCGACCCTTCCTCCGGATTAAACGATAATCTAAACGGCATCGAGCGTCCGGTCACCTTCGATATCAGGGAGCAAAACGGCAGGGCGGCAGAGGTTGTACAGTCTCTTGCCAAATGGAAACGCTATGCGCTCAATAAATACGGTTTTTCCTGCGGCGAGGGACTCTATACAGATATGAACGCCATCCGGCGCGACGAGGTGACGGACAATATCCACTCCATCTTTGTGGACCAATGGGATTGGGAAAAGGTAATGCGAAAAGAAGATCGCACACTTGATTTCTTAAAGGAAACAGTTGACACTGTCTATCAGTGTCTGCGCAAGACGGAGAAATATATGTCTATCCAGTATGATTATATTGAAGAAATCCTGCCGCGTGATATTTTCTTCATCACAACGGAGGAGCTGGCAGAAATGTTTCCTGAAAGCACGCCAAAGGAGCGGGAATATAGCATCACGCGTGAAAAGGGCGCGGTATGCCTGCTGCAGATCGGTGATAAGCTTTCAAATGGACAGCCGCACGACGGACGCGCGCCGGACTATGACGACTGGTCGCTAAACGCGGACATTCTTGTCTACTATCCGGTTTTAGACATCGCCTTAGAGCTTTCCTCGATGGGCATCCGCGTCGATAAGGATGCGCTTCTCTCCCAGCTGCAAAAAGCCGGCTGCGAGGAACGCGCAGATCTTCCGTTCCAGCAGGCGATCATCAACGAAGAACTGCCCTACACCATTGGAGGCGGTATCGGGCAGTCGAGAATCTGTATGTTTTTTCTCCGGAAGGCTCATATCGGCGAGGTACAGTCCTCCCTGTGGCCTGCGGAAATGCTTGCCGAATGTGAGAAAAACGGGGTGCAGCTGCTGTAAAAGGCAGTCTCGCTGTTGAAGTACTTTCATTGATACACTTTATGGCGGTTGCCGCCCGATTTCTTTCTGCATCCGGTACTGAAATTCATACAAAAATATTTCCTCCTGCGTCTGCTCCGGCAGTGGGCGCTGTAAGTGTAGCGGATCTTCTTGATAGGATTCACATTCCATCATGGGAACTCCAGCTTCTTAGATTATGGAAAAGGGTGGCAGTACTTTTGCTGTCGCCCCTTGATTCCCCCCAGCAAAACAGATGAGACTGCGGGGGATGGGCGCGGTCCATTCACTTTCCATTGACTAACTCGTCTGGGGTTGCTATCTGTTCGATCAATTGGAAGTTATCAATTTCCCTTATCTATTGCTTCTTTCCATTGTCGGTATTCTGGCGTTTCATCCCACTCCAACGCTTTGTTGATATAGAACTCTGCTAACTCAAGAGATGCAGGCGGAGTCAAGGGAATGAAAAGATAATACGCCATCAAAAATGCGCAACGAGCGGCAGCCTTCATACTATTCCCGCTTTGAAACCTGTGCAATGATGCCTCCAATACAAAAAACAGATTAAGACGATTTACCTCGTTTTCATCTACATAAAAGCAATCTAAGTCATTGAGGGTTAGCTTTACGATAGCTTTCTCATCAAAATATGGGTTTTCAAAATCCATTCTGATTTTCACAGATTTACCACCTCCGAAACTTCCGATTTGTCTCCCAGCATTACTGGAATTCCGTTGATTTTACCTTTTTACCTTTTTTCGTATGATTATTTTCAAGATCATAGCAGCTGCTACAACGCTTGCAGCTACTACTCCAAAGATTTGGATCCCCGTATACCATGGGGCAGATGATGACGCATATAAATCAGGATATGTCTTATAATCCCAATATTTATAAATACCTCCTGCTATAAAAGCACCTACCCAAACGCTTATTATGAAATTTAGGATAGTATTAAACTTTTGGTATTTCTTCATTTCACTCACCTCTCTATCCACTAACTTTCGGCGTTGCGTAGCCCAACTTCTTTCCGGGATGTGTGTTCATCTCATCAGCAGCCGACAGAATATATTCCGCTCAGTACTTCTCCATGGAAGCTCCATTGGGAACAAAAGCTAAGTTTGGAATTATTAAAACTCTCAATTTGTTTTTTGATTGTTTCCCTTTACCCAATGTACTACTCCTAAAATCAACCAAACGATTCCCATTGCGCATAAAAAGATTACTTGTTTCGTTAAATTTTCCAGTTTTCCTTCGCTTATCAAAAGCGCAGCGAAAAAAAACACAACTGATAGCATCCAACAAATAATGGCATATGCTTTTCTATTTTTCATAAATCTTACCTTCTCCCTTGACATATTTTTAAATGATACCGATCTGACTCATCCGCTGACAACCAGCCATTTTCCCTCGCAGAGCGCTCCCCCTCATCCAATTTTGCCGGATATGAAATCTGATCTCGGTTTCATATCCGGCATAAAAATTATCAGCCTCTCTACGATTCATCAATTTTCAGTCCTGCGAGAAGCGCCCCAAGGCTTGTTCCGGTCTGTTCGGTGTTGGTGTAAGCCGCCAAATCTGCCGCTCCCTCCGTATCGACCATCTCCTCCTCCAGCGCCTTCATCGAAAGACTGATCTTATTGTCATTGGTGTTTAAAACCTTTGCCTTGACCTTCTGTCCCACCTTCAAGACCTCGGACGGCTTGCCGATCCTCCGCCCGCAGATCTGTGAAATGTGGACGAGACCGCTCAGACCGTCACCGAGACTTACAAACGCGCCGTAGGGCATCAGCGTTTCCACGGTTCCCTCAAGCACCGTTCCCGGCACAAGCATGGAAATCTTATGGGTTCTCTCCTCCTGCTCTGCCTCTCTTGCGACCACCTTTCCGGAGAGCACCAGCTTTTCCTTTGCCTCATCCACGGTAATAACGCGCACCGGGATCTCTTTTCCAATCCATGCCTCCGTATCCTCAACATAGGACGCCGCAAGCTGCGACGCCGGAATGAATGCGCGGATGCCCTCTAAATAAGCGACCACACCGCTTGGAACGCTCTCTTTGATGCGGACGGTCACCGTTGTCTCCTGCTCCATCAGCTCTTTTACCTTTTCCCATGCAAGCGCATCCGCCGCCTCCTTACGCGACAGCAGGATATTTCCATTTCCGTCGTCTGTCTTAAGTACGGTCGCCTCGAGCACATCGCCCGCATGCACCTCCCTGGCAACGGCAAAATCAGGATCGCTGCTGAAATCTGCGACCCTTATGATCCCCTGCGCATAATACTTTAAATCCAGCGTCACTTCCTCCTCGTTTACATCAATGACCGTTCCCGAAATCCGATCGCCCTCTTTGATACGGCGGAAGGACGCCTCCAGCTCCTGCTTGTAATCATCCATTGTTTCCATATGCAGACACCTCCGTATTTTTTTGCTGCCTTTTTACCAAACGCCGCAGGAATCCTGCGGCGTTTGTCTTTTCAGCCGTTCTCTGGTCAGTATACCACAGCAGTGGGAAATCTGCCAGATGAACCTTTTATACTTCTTTCATTTCCAGCTTCCAGCGAATAACAACCTTAAACAGATCACCGTCCACATCCACGGAGAACATACCGCCCTGCGCCTCGGTAAAGCTCTTGGCGATCGCAAGACCAAGACCCGAGCCTTCCGTATTTCTTGACGCGTCTCCCCGCACAAACCGCTCCGTCAATTCTTCCGGTCTGACATTTAACTCAGCCGCGGACATATTCCGGATCACAATTTCCGCACAACCGTCCGCCTTGCGTACGTCAATATAAACACGGCTGCGCGGCATAGCGTATTTCTGGATATTCACAAAAAGATTTTCAAAAATCCGGTACGTTTTCTGATTATCTAACTGCAAAATAACCTTTTCGTCAGGCACGTTCCAGCGCACGTCAAGCTCCATCTGTGTAAATTTGTCCGTGTGTTCTACGCTCACCTGCTTTAACAGATTGACAACATCCACATCCATTTTTTCTATGGTAATATTATTACTGGTCGCCTTGCTCACCTCAAACAGATCCTCCACAAGCACCTTTAGGCGCAGCGATTTTTTCTCCAAAATCTCAATATAGGAACGACGTTCCTCCTCCGTGATGTCCTCTTTTTTCAAAAGCTCCACATAGGTCGTGATCGCCGTCAACGGCGTCTTTAGATCGTGGGAAACATTGGTGATCAGCTCGGTTTTCATCCGCTGGCTTTTTACCTCATCCTCCACTGCCTTTTTAAATCCGGTGCGCACCTTTCCAAGCTCACACTTGATCGGCTCAAAAACGCCCAAGTCCTCAGTGATTTCCGCATCGAGATCGCCCTCTGCGATCCTGCTCACGCCGCACAGCAGCGCTTTATAGCGGAACTGTAGCTTACGGTAATAATTCTCCAGCAAAATAAAAAGCACCACCGAATAAACCACCAACGCAAAGATTCCAAAGAACCACATCATGGAGACAAGCGAGAGTACGATAAAGTTTAGGATCACCAGCTTTACGATTGTTTTTACCGATTTATTGCTAAAGTCAATATGCTCTGTCTCCTGCCGCAGCTTGTTCCACTGCTTTTTCACATACGGGAAGATCTGGTACAAAAAGCTGTATTCCCGGACATACTCACGCATACCGAATGTAAAGACCGGTCGCAGGAAACGAACCGACAGATACCAGATGCCAAACATCGCAAACACACTAAGCCCGATGCCAAATAAATCCAGCAGTCCCGGCAGAGCATCCATACTGCTCTCCATCAGGCTGCCAAGCTCTGCGGCGTTGCTCCCTGCCATGCTGTAAATGGACTGGATGAATGTCTCCTCCAGAGACAGACTCACAAATATACCGATAACCGCCGCCTCCAGCACATACCAGCGTCCCGGACGGTGCAGATCGATCTCACATTTCCAGATTTTTCCACTCGTCATGACAAACACAAGTCCGGCGATCAGCGCAAGCGCTCCAGCATACAAAAGACCTGCCCCGGCGTCGCGGTAGGCATTTACTATCTCCCAGTAGCCTGCATTCTCAATGTCATCCGCCGCCGTCAACTGATAATCACTGTTCTCCGGGATTCCAAATGCGATCGTGATATTCGACGGATGCTTTAAAGTGGAAGAAATCCCCACTTCCCTATATTCTGCCGCAAGACTTCCCCACACACTGTTTTCGCGTTCCTGCTGCCCAAGCGTCTTGATCAAAACACCTGCATCCAGTTCTCCCGTATACACAGGGTCTACCGTCAGACGCCCGTTTTCATCAAACTCCATCAGGAAATATGCATTGTAGTACTCCTGCAAAGCTTCGCTGCTCATGTCGCTAAGCAGGTTCTCTAACGGCTGGTCTGTATTCTTGATCACCTCATCGCCCTCCTGCCAGATACAGTAATCGATCTGGGAGCGCAAGGCTTCAAATTGGTAATTGATGTCTGAGAGAATCGTATTAACCCGATCCTGCATGTTTTCCACATAGGAGGCTTTTTCATCGCTCTGTCCCTGATAATCCGCCTCCAGATAGAAATCTGCCGCCGTCTGCCCACTGCCTGCGTTCACCTCCAGATAGAGCTCATAGCACCCTCTGTAAATATCCTCCAGCAGTCCGATATCCACATTCTGGCGCATCTCCTCGCTCTGATACATCTCCCGGATCCTCTCATTTGCCTCATAACTGATCATTGGATAAAAACACATAGAAATGATCGTCACTCCAAGAATTCCGATGAGTGATAATGTAATTCTTGTTTTACGGTTGTTTTTCAATTTTATAGCCAACGCCCCACACCACCTTTAAATATTTTGGTTCCTTCGGGTTGATTTCGATCTTATCCCGAATGTTTCTGACATGTACCATAATGGTATCTGTATTGATCGCTTTCTCATTCCACACGCGCTCGTAAATCTGCTCCGCCGAATAAACCCTTCCCGGTGTGCGGATCAAAAGCGCAAGTATCTTAAATTCAATCGGTGTCATTTTGACCGGCTTGCCGTCCACAAAGACCTCCACCGTGTCCTCATTTAATTCCAGCCCGCCGATCACATGCACGCGGTCATTTTTTATCTCAGTGCCGCTCTTGTTTAAAAATTTTGTATAACGCCGCAGCTGTGAATTGACGCGCGCCATCAGCTCCAGCGGGGTAAACGGCTTCGTCACATAATCATCCGCGCCGATGTTTAAGCCGATCACCTTGTCTGTCTCCTCCGATTTTGCCGAAAGCATGATCACCGGAAACTCATAGCGCTCCCGCAGCTTCATCGTCATAGTCACGCCGTCCATGCGCGGCATCATGATGTCAACGATCGCCAGATGGATCTCCTCCCGGTCGATAACCTGCAAGCCCTCAATGCCGTCCGCTGCCTTAAACACGTTGTAATTCTGGCTTTTCAAAAAAATTTCGATGCCGTCCCTGATTTCCTTGTCGTCCTCTACGATTAGTATGTTGTACCGTTCCATTGCGCTCTCCATTTACTGTCTGTATTTTTGTCTGCCGCCGTGTGCAGCGCCCGCTCACCGCAGGCACCTCTTTCTGCACACTTTTGCTTATTGCACAGCCGCAGTGCAAGCTCGATTCCGCTTCGCTCCATCTCGCTCACGGGCTTCGCCCTATCTAAACAACGAGCGACACGCTTCGCGAGCCTCTCTTATGTTAACCGTTCCAGCGTAACTTTCCTGCAAGCAGGAAGTTCCGCTCTCCCGCTTTTGGCACTGCTCATTGCCAACGTGCATATTATACCACAGAGTGAGAGTGATGGAAAATTGAAATGCGGTCCGGAATCTCCTGCGGTGCTTTTGCACAGACCTGTTCATAGCACTGCACTGCCCGAAGCGCAATCTGCTCCTCCGCGTAGAGCTCCGCTGTCCGTCTTGCGCCCTCGCCAAGTGATGCCAGCAATGTCCGGTCTGCAATCGTATCGGCAATTTTTCTTGCCCACACATCAGCATCCTCCGGCGTCCTATAGCCATTTTCCCCATTACACACCACGTCGCACACACCGCTTGCTTCTACTGCAACCACAGGATTTTCTGCCGCCATCGCTTCCAACAGCACAATCCCCTGTGTTTCCGACTTTGATGTAAATAAAAATAAATCAGATGCTGCCTGATAATTTTTTATCTCCGCGTTTGGCACGTTTCCAACAAATACGATCTCATCCGCCAAACCAAGCTCCCGCACGCGCTTTTCAAAGCTTCTGCGCTCCGGTCCGTCCCCAATCATCAGGTGCTTGAATGACCTTCCCGTCTTCTGCAGCAAACGCTTTAGGCACGCAAGCCCTTCCAGCTGAAAATAGATATTCTTTTCTTTTGCCAATCTCGACACCGTACAAAACATATGATCTGCCGCGCCAAGATACTCTTCTCGTATATGCTCTGCCCTCCCCTGATCCGGCAAAAAACTCTCCGCAGGAATCCCCGTCGGCAGTACTGCAATCGGCGTTCTGAGGTTCTTTTTCTGCAGATAATCCCGTATACCGGGCGTCGGAGCTACCAGCAGGTCACAATGCGTACAAAAATAACGCAGATATTTTTCCATGATCCCGGTATGTGCCTCAATCTGTTTTAGCCCCGCAATATAATGCAAATACTCCTCATAGCGTGTGTGATAGGTAAACACAACGGGAATGCGCAGCTTGCGTTTGAGCGCTAACGCGACATTTCCAACAAGCGCCGGATGGTGCACATGAATCACATCAATGCGCAATTCCTCTATTTTTTGTGCAAAAAGCTTTGTCAAAACGTTTGGCACAGGCGCTCCTACGACTGACAGCGGAAGGGATGGATAACGGATGACATAGGATTCCTCCTCCTGATTCTTATAGCTTGGCGCAAACACCCATACCTTGTGCCCCAATCCTCTCAGCGCCTCTGCCAGGTGCTCAATGGAAATCGGAACTCCTCCGATATATGGCTTATAATTATTCGTAAACATCGCAATTCTCATAAGTTCTCCTCCTTTGCCCATCCTAGTGTACTGACATATTGATAATTAGCTAAATATTTCTGGCTGTTATTGCCGTT
>ERZ772969.2101-NODE-2101-length-13231-cov-2.873330_pt1 | contig 13231 bp, 8 predicted proteins | sample MGYA00511676_ERZ772969 | MGnify/ENA primary metagenome ERZ772969 (study PRJEB29015, sample SAMEA2737651) | human gut metagenome | biome: human gut; feature: human-associated habitat; material: faeces | place: China | collected 2012 ... | reverse complement strand
AAGATTATTATAAGAAAGTAAAACAAGAAATTACTGCCACAAATGAAGCAATAAAGAAGGGAGTAATGAAAGGCGCTAATGTGAAACGAATTCCCGATTTTCAGAGTGTGAAATAGCTAAGAATGTTTTATCTTGGTATGTTGGATAATAGAGTAATGATATGATTAAAAGATATTTTCTAAGTTTAATAACTTGTACTTGTTTTTATTTGTTAGCCGCTTCTTTTACTTCGAAAAATGGCAACTATGAAGTGCTTAAAGTAACCGCTCCTTTTCCGATGCAACCTATTAAAGTGTTTATCTATCCTGATAAGGACTTTATAATTACAGACTTCGGTGCCGTCAATGGAGGAAGAGTAGATAATACAAAAGCAATTACTAGTGCTATTGAAGCGTGTAACCAATCCGGTGGCGGACGTGTTGTTGTTCCGGCAGGTACATGGCTGACCGGTCCCATTCATTTTAAAAGTAATGTGAATCTTTATTTGGAGGAGAATGCGGTTTTGAATTTTACGGATAATCCTTCTGATTATCTTCCGGCAGTGATGACTTCATGGGAAGGCTTGGAATGTTATAATTATTCGCCATTACTCTATGCTTTTGAATGTGAGAACGTGGCGATTACAGGTAAAGGGACTCTTCAGCCGAAGATGGATACCTGGAAAGTATGGTTCAAACGTCCTCAGTCTCATTTGGAAGCATTGAAGGAGTTGTATACAAAAGCTTCGACTAATATCCCTGTGATCGAACGTCAGATGGCAATAGGGGAGAACCATCTTCGTCCGCATTTGATTCATTTCAATCGTTGCAAGAATGTTTTATTGGATGGGTTTAAGATTCGTGAAAGTCCGTTTTGGACCATTCATCTCTATATGTGTGACGGGGGATTAGTGCGTAATCTCGATGTAAAAGCACACGGACATAATAATGACGGTATTGATTTTGAAATGAGCCGTAACTTTTTAGTGGAAGATTGCTCTTTCGATCAGGGGGATGATGCAGTAGTGATTAAAGCCGGACGTAATCAGGATGCTTGGCGGTTGAATACTCCTTGTGAAAACATCGTTATCCGTAATTGTCAGATTCTAAAAGGACATACTTTACTTGGTATCGGAAGCGAAATATCGGGAGGAATACGGAATATTTATATGCATGACTGTACTGCTCCGAATTCTGTGATGCGCCTTTTCTTTGTGAAAACCAATCATCGCAGAGGTGGATTTATAGAGAATGTTTATATGAAGAATGTAAAGGCAGGAACGGCTCAACGTGTACTCGAAATAGATACCGAAGTGTTATACCAATGGAAAGATCTGGTACCTACTTATGAAGAACGAATTACTCGTATTGATGGTATTTATATGGATAAGGTGACTTGTGAATCGGCAGATGCTATTTACGAACTGAAAGGTAACTCCAAACTTCCGGCTAAGAATGTAATGATTAGGGATGTAAAAGTAGGAGAGGTAAAGGAGTTCGTGAAGAAAGTGAATAATGTAGAGAATGTAGTGGAAAAGAATGTGACTTATGATAGGAAAGGGAAATGACCCTTTCCTGAAAGTAGTAGAAAATTTCATGCTATAATTTTAGTATAATGTAGTATCTTAGCAGCAAAATTGAAAACTTTATGCTAAGATGAAGAAATCCTTTTATTTATTACTGCTAATCACTCTATATAGCAGTATCAGCTTTGCTCAAAGCCTGAAATCTATATCTATTTTAGGCGATTCGTATTCAACATTTGAAGGATACCTGCAACCCGATACCAATAGCATTTGGTATTATGTTTCTCCGCGACAGCAAACGGATGTAACTTCCGTAAAGCAGACCTGGTGGCATAAATTCATCAAAGAGAATAACTGCCGCCTTTGTGTCAACAACTCTTTTTCCGGTGCAACGATTTGTAATACCGGTTATAATCAGGCTGATTATTCGGATCGTTCTTTTATTACCCGTATGGATAAGCTGGGATGTCCGGATATCATCTTTATTTTCGGTGCAACGAATGATTGTTGGGCCGGCTCACCGCTTGGGGATTACAAGTATGAAGGGTGGACCAAGGAAGATTTATATACATTCCGTCCGGCTATGGCATATCTGCTTGACCACATGATTGATCGTTATCCTAATGTTGAAATCTACTTTCTGCTGAACTCTGGTTTAAAGGAAGAGTTTAATGAATCAGTCAGAGCTATCTGCAATCACTATAACATTGATTGTATTGAACTGCATGATATTGACAAAAAGAGCGGTCATCCTTCGATAAAGGGGATGGAGCAGATTAGTGAACAGATTAAGATGTTTATGAGGAAGACGAAGTGAAAAACAACGGAAATATAAGAAATAATATTGCCACTTGCTACTCTTTGATTAGGAATACTATTTCAAAGAGTGCCAAGTGGCAATAAGTTTAGTTGTTTATCTTAATATCCCGGATTCTGCATTGCTTTCTTTTCTTCATTGCTTAGTGCAGAACCATTTGAATTGGTGATACCGTCCAAGAAGGCTTGGGGGATCGGACGATAGTAATGTTTCTCCGATTTGAATTCGCCAAGACCTCTGCTGGCACCGTCGTTGAATTTATGCCAGCGGGCGTCTAACGTCTTGGTACGTGCCAGATCTTCCCAGCGTTGCAATTCGCCACAAAGCTCACGGGTACGTTCATTTAATAGGAAGCACATCATTTTGTCAGCATTGGATGTACATCCCAGTTCGTTGTAGATAGGAGTGTCGACTGTAGAGTTATAAACGTCTGCCACACTATTTAATTTCATCGTAGTTTTGGTAGAAGCAGTAGTCTCCTGTTCGATATTGTTTGACTCATAATAGGTGTTTTCTTCCCAGTAAATAGCACCTTCGGAGGAGTGACCGCCTCCTTCCCCGGAACAATAAGGATTATTCTTATAAGCTTGTCCACCATCTACGTTCTTACTACGGTCTTCACCAGTTTTATAACCGGCACGTTCACGTAGTTTGTTCATCCATTCGACAGCTTTGTCATAATTGGCTTCACCTTTACGAATATATGCTTCGGCAACCATTAGTACATCATCTGCCGAACGGGCGATGATAGCATCGCGAGTACCGAATTGAGATGCGATGGAAACACGATAACCATCACGGAATTTAGATAAAGCTACTGAACGCTTGTGAGGTATGATATCGTAATAATTACCTGTTTTCTCATTTATATTCCAGCTGTGTTCCTGTCCTTTGAAATAGCGTACATATGTATACGTGTTACACATTTTTCCATCTTTCAAAACAGTATATGCCGGAGCGTTGGGATATTTCTCATAGCGATTGTCTCCCGGGTCATTCACGATGTATTTCATACCGAGTTCACCTCCACTGAAACGTTTGTCACCTTCTTTTACACCTGCCGGAGCGTATGGCATATCTTCTGCTGTCCAGGTGGGAGCACTTTTGGTTTCGTTGGCTCCATAACAGGTGATGAATGATTTCCAGAAACGAGAGTCATTGACACGGTCAAATACCTGCATGGTATACTCTGTAGCACTTACGTATGAGAATTCACGTCCTCCGGAGATGTCACGTTTACATCCACCTATATCATTACCTTGGTATACGGCCGGATAATAAAGATGCATCTGGTTTCCATAACGTCCCCATGTTGATTCATCATTAGAGAATTGAGCTGCTAGAATCACTTCACTTACTTTTTCATTGGCTCCGTTCGGCTGTTCATAGTCCCAAAGTTCTACATAATCATTACACAACGGATGTGCGTCTACAACTTCCGAACCATATTGAATAACAGCATCGAGGTCGGATGCTATATAATTACTATTCCAATCGCTGTACAATTCGGAGGCACGGAATAAATGTGCTTTTGCAAGGAAATGGGCAGCAGCATATTTGTTAATTCGTCCGATTGATTCACCTTTATCCGGAAGTAGTCTGTAGGCTTCTCCAAAATCAGATATAACCTGTGTGTATATTTCTTCAGCAGAATTCCGTGTAAAATATGTTTCCGCGCTTGTAGACGGAACTAATTTCAACGGCACACCACCAAATTGCTTCACTAATTCGAAATAAGCATAGGCTCTTAGAAAGTGTGCTTCTCCCAAGCGTGTGTTGTATGTAGGTGAACTTTGGTTATAATATTGAGGTATGTTTTGGATCAATATGTTTGCGGGTTCAACCAGTCCGTAGTAATTGTCCCAGATAGGTTGGTTAGCGGCATTTTCAGATGAATTTAAATCTTGACTATAGTGATTCCATGCTGGAATAACATTATTAGCATCAGTAAATTCATCTACTCCCATGTTGTAGCACTGAATCCCCCATATATAGTTGAATTTGAATTTCAGTTTCTGATAGGCTCCAGTCACTAATTCATCAAGACCTTCTTGTGTCTTAAAGCGGTCGGTACTATATTGAGTTGTTAAATTCTCATCAAGGAAAGATTCACTGCACGAAGTGATCGAGCTTCCTGTTATGCTGGCTATTAAAGCAGCAAATAATATTCTATTTAATTTCATAATGTCTTTACTTTAATTTGTTTATTAGAATCCGATGTTGACACCTATTACAAAACTCTTCAAAGTGGTAGGTGAACCAAATGTTTTGGTATTATTGTCATAATTTACCAAGTCTGTATCCAAAAAGTCACATGCTTTATAGATATTGAATGGGTTCATGGCTTGAACATATAGCTTCAAATTATTGATACCCAAGTTCTTTAATTGTTGTGGGGTAAAGTTATAACCCAATGAGATATTACGAACTTTGATGTATGAGCCATCCTGATAGTTCATTGCGCTGTTAAAGGCATCGGCTCCTTCACCGTTGGAACCGGGTGAATAGTATTTTGCATTCTCATTTGTACCGGCTACCCAATAGTCTATTTTACGCTGCATATAGCGACCGTCAAGAGTAACAGCTCCCTGTGGAACAGTAAATCCCCAACGTGATAAAATAAAGAAGGATAGCTCAAAATTCTTATAGCTGAAAGTGTTACTCCATCCACCTGTCCAGCGTGGACGTGTGTGACCTACAATTTTTTTATCGTCATTGGCATCTATTGTATCATCATTATTTAAATCTTTCACTTTGATTTGTCCCGGTTTACGTCCGTATTTGGCAGCTTCTTCGGCTTCTTCTGTTTTCCAGATGCCATCATATACCCAGTCGTAATAAACACCGATTTCCTCACCGACAAACCATTTATTGTTCACATCTTCTGTTCTACCATTAGACAATTCGTCGATTCTGTTTCTATCCATTGACCATGTTAAAGTAGTGCTCCACGAAAAATCTTTTGTTTGTATAGGTATTGCATTTACTTGTAGGTCAATACCATATCCGGATGTTTTACCTACATTGGCATAAGTAGAAACATAACCCGTTAGTGAAGGAATTGACATTTCTAGTAACAAATCATCAGTTTTCGTTTTGTATGCATCGATACTACCAGTAAGTCGGTTATTAAAGAAACCATAGTCAACACCGACATTGTATTGTGTAGTTCTTTCCCAGCCTAGAGTTGGATTAGCCATTTTGGCGGGTTCCTTCTGTGAAGGATCTGAAGGTACATAGCCCAAGGATGACTCATTCTGTCCCCAGTTATAGTATAAGCCTGTGATAGCGCCTTTAGTTGCATATGCTTTGATTGCCGCATTACCTGTAACACCCATACCTATACGAAGTTTCAACTGATTCAGCCAACTGATGTCTTTCAGGAAATCTTCCTGATCCATTCTCCATGCGATAGCAGCAGAAGGGAAACTTGCCCATTTGTGCCCTTCGGCTAATTGAGAGGCGCCGTCCCAACGCATAGATGCTGTCAATAAGTACTTATCTTTATAACCATAGTTTAGACGAATCATATAAGATGCCATTTGAGTCTCGGTCAGACCTGTGCCAAAAGAGTTTAGTGTACCGGCAGATCCTATATTATACCAGAGCTCATCTGATGAGGCTACATTAGTAGCTCTCATATCTCCCATCTCGTAATGGTAGGCAGAAGCGGATTGCATCAATGTCATGCCTAAATTATGTTGACCCAGGGCTTTGTTATAATAGATCAGGTTATCCAATGTCCATGCACGTTTTTGTTCGTTCTTGTATTGTGCGCCATTGTTACCATCTCCATTAATACCATCTGCTGCATTAGCGACTCCTAAAGTGTAGAATTGGAATTCAGGACCAAACTGAAGACGATAAGATAAGCCTTCCAGTGGTTTCCAGATTTTACCGAAATCAATTTGCGAATACAAACTGGCAGAAGCACGGAAAGTGCGGCGTTGGTTGGTGTTGTAGTCTAATTCACGAATAGGGTTGATGATATTTACATCCCCACTCGGATAACGGACATATTCACCGTTTTCGTCATAAGGTACTGTCCACGGAATCATACTTCTTAATGCGCTATAGAAATCACCCGAACCGGTTACAGACTTGGAGAAACTATATCCATAGTCTTGAGTGGAATAAGATGCATTAATTGAAGATCCCATTTTGAACCAATTGACAGGAGTCACATCAAATGAGGTTTTTAACGTATAACGTTCATATGCTTGCCCTGGTTGTGTACCTTTCTGATCCAAATAACCGAATGAGGCATAGCCTTGGAATTTGTCAGACCCTCCGGATGCACTTAAGGTATGTTCGTGAGTGATCCCCGTCTGTTTACCGTGCGAAGCCCAGTCATATGATCCTACTAAAGATGGATCGTAGACTCCATTTACCCATGCTTTTTCGATGTTTTTCCATGAAGCAGTTACGCTACCAAATGCAGCTTTATCGGCTTCATAAGTTGGAGTGGCAGAAGCATAAGAACCTGCATTGTATTTGGCTAAGCGGGCATAATCCAACCATTCGGCGGCAGACATCATTTCTGTAACATCGTGTAGCGTTTCAAAAGTGACAGTACCGGAATAGTTTAGGGTCACTTTACCTTCTTTTCCTTTTTTGGTAGTTACAAGAATCACACCGTTGGCACCACGTGAGCCATAAATAGCTGTGGCTGAAGCATCTTTTAAAATGTCAATAGCTTCAATGTCGGAAGGATTGATATTTTCAATGCCTCCATTTTGAATTACCATACCGTCTACCACATACAGTGGACCCTGTTCCGCATTAATAGAGCGTTGTCCACGAATATTAATGTTGCCCACCTCTCCGGGACGCTGACTGGATGTAATATCTACACCGGCTGTTTTACCTTGCATCCCTTCTAGTGCATTTCTTACAGGCATTGCTTTCAGTTCTTTTTCACCTACGCGAGCCATAGCACCGGTTACGTCACTTTTTTTCTGTACTCCATAGCCTACAACTACTACTTCGTCTAAGGTCTCGGTATCTTCTTGAAGAGTAATTTTAAAGTTGGTATTTCCTGCTACGGATACTTCTTGTTTTTTATATCCTATATAAGTGATAGTGATTGTACCTTTGGTTGGTACATTGGAAAGAGAAAACTTGCCATTTAAATCAGTAATTGTACCATTAGTAGTACCATTAACCAACACACTGGCACCAATAACCGGTTCTCCGGTAAAATCTGTAACTGTGCCCGAAATTGTCTTATTCTGGGCATAAGATTCTACTATTAAAAAGGAGAACAAAGTGAGAAGAAATAGCCGTCGGATAGTATCCTTATAGGCATACAGGTGATTACCTTTTTGGTTGCTTTTCATACTTTAATTATTAAGTTATAAATATTGGTTTATAGATCCTTTATTGTTGATTTATCTTTTTATCCTCTAATGAAGACTCTTTGTTTCTTTTTATATGGATATTCCTGTAACGTAGTACTTTATAGAGGTTTAGTAGTATAATATATTGTATGATATTAATATATTTACATAGCGTATTTATTATAGAGTTAAACAAAAGTTAGATTCTCTTTTTAAACATAACTACCTGCGCATCAAACGACTACATACAGCTAGCAATCAATTGAGGATAAGATTTGAACAATTAGTACCATTAATATCTTTTTTACCTATTATGAGTTATCCGGTATGCGAATCTTTCTTCGTTCCACTATAGTTATCTTTGCGTTTGACTATAGTTATCCGCAAGGGTAACTATAGTGTACTTTGCGGATAACTATAGTGGAACGAAAAAAGGATAGCGATCGGAATGAAATCGATTAGCAAAAGAAGGAACTAAAAATAGCAGTGAAAAACTATCTATACTATAGCAATTGGTCAAGTACGGCACGGAACACCTTATCGGCATGTTCTTGCATAATCTTAATATAATTAAAGATAGGACGGTTATTTTTCATACTGTGTCCGATACAGTATTCTATTTTTTCAATTTGAATGCCTAAATCATATCCGTGTTGTGCAAATGTCTTTCGGGCGGAATAGTAAGTAACCTTTTTCTTTACCCCCGAAAGTTCTGTTACCTTATTTATATGTCGGAAGACTAAACTATATATTTGTTTATAAGATGAATATTTACCAAACTGCAAATGCCCATTTCTCGACATATATTTATCTATGAGCACTTTTGCTTCAGGCTGCAAAGTAAATACAATTTCATTTTCTCCCTTCTTGCTATTACGTGTTTTGTGACGCACATAACGCATATCGTTCTTATTTTTAAAATCATATACTAATAAATCTCTCAGGTTGATACCGCCTAAATAATAGGTAAGCATAAAAATATCTCTCACCATGGATAAAGAAGGCTTTAAAAGCCGGACATCACGTATTCTCTTCAGTTCATCTATTGACAAATCAAGTTCCCGCACATTACTTGCCGGCATCTTAAAGAGGACAAAAGGATGAATGGAGTAAGATACATAATTCATCTTACCGGCATAATTTAATATCACCTTTATCAAAGTCAGATATATTCTGATAGTTGTATCTGCCAGATTCTCCTCGTGAAGAACTTTGGCAAATTCTTGGATATGTATAGGTGTCAATTGAATTAAAGGAAAATCCCCTTTCATATATTTGACTAATCTTTCGGAAGCTATCTTATAAAGTTTATAAGATTTCTCCCGCTCTTCTCCTTTCATGAAATTCATGTATTCTTTTGCAACAGCTTGAAAGGTTATACCTTTTTTCTTTTGTTCATAAGTAATTATACGTATAAGCTCGGTACATGAAATTGCTGGTAAATAGCTGATCGATGTAATAATTTCTTCATACTCATTGATTAGTTTCCGAAGACAAGCATTCATATTCGCTGCATTCTCATGCCTTACTACTCGACCATTTTTTAGTTGACTGGCAGAATCCAAAGTAAATTGGGTAGATATATATCTGGTTTGAGAATGATGTGCTACGGCTATCCTTATTCGATGTCTGCCATTTGATAATTTTTTAGTTGGAACAACTACAATTGAAAAATTCGCCATATCATTTTTAGGTTTATAAATTACTATTTTCCATACAATAAAATAGAAACAAAAAGGTTCATAGTCATTAGGGACTAATCGAAAATCGCTCCCACAGCATGGAATATCGTGCAAAAGACGGTATTTTCCATGCATTTGTACGATTCTGCATTGCTATATCTTGATTAAGTCGTTATGTTTGCAACACTTTTTCACAGGTAGAGTGTGAAAAGTTATGTTTAAAAAGAGAATCTAACTTTTGTTTAACTTAACAGATATAACTAATGAATATGGAAAACAACAAAAAAAAGGCTTCATTTATTTCAATTGCTGGTTGGAAAAGAATGCAGCCATTGTCTTTTTTACTTTACGACGATTTTACTAATCAACAAAAATATGTTTAACTTTAAAAAACATGGTATGAAAAAAAACTATGTCACAACTGCTGTTGCCTTACTACTTTTAGCAGGATGTAGCAACGATATTAAAGAAACTGATATTCAGTTTACCGGTGATACGGGAGCGAAAGTTTCTTTTAGTGCAGTAATAAACAATCATGAGGCTAGCAATCTTGTTACAAGAGCTACGGAAACAAACTGGGAGGCAGAAGACTCGGTAGGAATCACTTGTGGTACGGAACAAGTGAATATTCATTACAAATACAAGGGCAATGGTCTTTTTGCAGCAAAAGGAGGAAATGCAGAAGAAATTTGGGTATTAGGTTCCGGAGAGTATGATGTAGTGGCATACGCTCCATTTTCTGGTACATCAGGTGAAGAACAACCTGCATTAGAAGTGACTACAGCTAGTGAAAATCAAGCTACAGCAGAAGAACGTGCGAAGATAGATTTTCTTTTTGCCAAAGGGAAGGCTACATCACAAACCCCGAACGTGACATTAGCATTCAATCATGTGATGAGTCGTATTAGATTGGAGTTTCAAGCTGGCGAAGGTGTGGACTTGGCAGATATAACTTGTTATCTTATTGGGCTTAAGAATAATGGTACATTTAATCCTAAAACAGGGGAGACAACAGTCCCTGTTACGGATAAAGATGATATTTATTGGGATAAAATAGGAGAGCAGGATAATTATACAGTACAAGCTATTTTACTGCCACAGAAGGTGCAAGGCAAAGTAACTATCCAAGCTAGAATGAACGGTTATCTTTATGAAGCCGAGTTTGCTAACTTGACAGAATTGAAATCAGGATTTTCTTATAATTACATCATCAAGACAAATAAATACGAGGACAATAATTATGTGTTGACAATTACAGAACAAACGCAAATAATAGGATGGGAGGATGAAAACCACGATCCTATAACATCCGACCCGAGTATAGCTGAAACTGGAACAGAGATAACTAATCCTAGTTGGAATATTACAGAAGAAACCGTAACTCCACAGCCTGTTGTGAAGTGATCTGTTTACCAATCTAATATAGATAAAAATGCTAAAAATATAAACATGAGATTTATGAAAATATATAATTATATATCAATGCTTTTTCTGGCTGGCGCAGCCATAGTTGCGTCTTGCTCGCAAAATGAAGAACTCACCGGAGAAACACCGGATTCTTTGCAGGGATTTCAGATTAGTGTGTCTGATGAAGGATTTATGGACGAAAGTGGTAAGACACGTGCTACAGAGAATGGATATACTACCCGATTTTCTAACGGAGATGCTATCGGTATATTTGCGGTAAGAGGAGAAACGGTGGTAGAGGATATCAAGAATCGGAAATTCACACTGACAGATGGCTATTGGGAATTGACTGATGGAGGGGATCCTATTGAATACAAAGGTTCACAATTTCAGCGGATGACTTTTTATGCATACTATCCGTATAATGCGAATGTGACTTTTGATCCGACGAAGGTGGATCCTTTTGAAACATACGTCAACAATTGGAAAATAGGCAGTGAACAAAATGAAGGAAATTATACACAATATGATTTGATGACGAGTACGGGTAGTGTTCAGGGGGATCGTTTGAAAGGACAGATCGCTTTTACTATGCAACATCGGATGGCTCTTGCGGTAGTGAAGATGCCTAATTTGACCTATAGCTTTACAAATGGCGGTATAGATGATTATTTGTTACCATTAACAGCCGGTTCGTTTACAGTGAACAATACTCAAGCAACTCCTTATTATCAGGAAAGTACGGATACATACCGTTTCTTGGTTAATCCGAAGAAGGAATTCTCAATTAAGGGTACTTATTCTGGAGTAAGTGAGATGGAATATGAAGCTAAAGGTACGCTGGAAGGAGGAACGGCGAAAATGTATACCATCGAAGATAAAAGTAAAATCAACCATACTTTGCAGGTAGGAGACTATTTTTGTGCAGATGGAAAAATAGTTTCAGTAGATGCGGAAACGGTGCCGGAGAATGTGATTGGTATTGTATGTTATGTAGGAAATTCACAACCCAGTGTAACACATACTGAACTCTATTCAGCAGAAGTTGATGCTTTGCGTCGCGATTTCCCTGCATGTACGCACGGTATAGTGCTATCTATTAAGAATTCTGTGGTAAAAGATAGTGAACAAAATGATGTTGCTTTGAAAATGTTCCATTCAAGTAAGTCCGGTTATTATTCAGACTGGTTTACTTCAGATGAGAATTGGGCAAACAAGTTTGTAGGTTGTAACACAGAGAAGGATGTTAACAAGAATGATGCTTCATTGGTTTTCCCAGCACTAATGGGATACAATAATACACAGTTACTTACTATGTGTTACGAAGGTATGGGTAGTCCTTCTACTTGCGACCATGCTTATGCGTATATCAAGGCTTATCGTGAAGCGGAAGCTATTCCGGCAAATGTGACTCCTTGGTATTTGCCCTCTATAATGTGTTGGGATACAGTCGCTAAGAATTTGAGTGTTATTAACCGTTGTCTCAAGAATGTAAATGGTGATGAGATGACCTCTGTCGAGTCAGGAACTAACAGTGGACACTATTGGAGTAGCACACAGCGTTCTCCAGCCAACCAATGGACACACGGTATGGCTGGTGGAAGATATCACATAATTTGTGAACGTGATTCGCGTGCCGGTTATTTCCGTATGATGCTTGCATTCTAAAATAATGACGGTATATAAAGTCCGTTAAAATTATACTTATATCATGAACATATACATATATGAATAAGAAAAACTTTATAAAGGGGACAACCTTACCTGTCGCTCTGTTTTTCACTATAGCAACTTTTGCACCTGCATGGGGATTGCAAACAGCCTCGGCAGCCATCGAAGTTGTACAGCAGCAAAGTACTATAAAGAGTATGCCTTCCATGCAAGCCGTGAGACAGAAATCAAGCTCGCCACACTCGGCAACTCAGCCGGCATGTATGGCGGAGTAAAGATGGTTATCGGCTAACAACATGAGATTGCAATTTTAAAAGAAATAAAATATAATGGCTACTAAAGATACACTACAATCGAGGTGAGACTATTGGCAGATTACTCAACAGAAGAATTAGAAAAAATAGCGGACAAATTTCGCTCAGATACCAGCGGTATAAGGGGAACAAAGGATTTTACGAGCCCAGAGGAGCTTTACGATGAGCTGAAAAAGGAAATCAAAAAGTACCATCCGTCGGATGACACGAGCCTTGTGGACAAAGCCTACAGGGTAGCTTATGATGCCCATAAGGGGCAGGCGCGTAAGTCAGGAGAGCCTTATATCATACATCCGCTTTGTGTTGCCATAATACTCGCCGAGCTCGAGCTGGATAAGGAAACCATTGCAGCAGGACTGCTCCATGATGTGCTGGAGGACACCATCATGACCATGGATGAGATGCGTGCGGAGTTTGGAGACGATGTCGCACATCTGGTGGATGGCGTCACGAAATTAAAGCACCTGCATCTGACAGACAGCACCAAGGATCCGAAG
>ERZ772969.2092-NODE-2092-length-13283-cov-2.715679_pt1 | contig 13283 bp, 6 predicted proteins | sample MGYA00511676_ERZ772969 | MGnify/ENA primary metagenome ERZ772969 (study PRJEB29015, sample SAMEA2737651) | human gut metagenome | biome: human gut; feature: human-associated habitat; material: faeces | place: China | collected 2012 ... | reverse complement strand
GAACCTTAAACTGAAATACGACGGCAAGGAGGATGAGATTATCAAGCTGGTTGAGGGGGGTAACGTGTCGTTTCCGTCCAACTCTTCGTTGATCAAGGGAGCCAGTTCGCTGTTTGGTTTGCGCACGGACATGCAGTTTGGCAAGCTCAAGTTGCAGATGGTGGCCTCTCAGAAGAAGTCGGCCGACAAGAGTGTGTCATCGCGCGGTGGCGCACAGTTCACGCCGTTCGAGATTAATGTGGCCAACTATGAGGAGAATCGGCATTTCTTTTTGTCACAATATTTCCGTCAGACGTACGATGACAACATGAAGTCGCTGCCCAATTTGACATCGGGTGTGAAGATTAATCGGGTGGAAATCTGGGTCACCAACAATTCGGGTGTCACCACAAATACCCGTAACATCATCGCATTGACCGACTTGGGCGAGAATCAATACATCTCCAATGGCCTGTGGAACGCCACGGGACAGATGGTTCCTTCTAACAATGCGAATACCGAATACGGAACGTTGGTGGGCCAACTTGCGTCGGCACGCAACATCGACCAGTCGACAACGGTGCTCGATGGGGGCGGACTTGTGGGCGGTGTGGACTATGAGAAGCTGGAACGCGCGCGGCTGTTGAACCCCTCTGAATACACGGTAAACACGGCATTGGGTTACGTCTCGCTGCGCATGGGATTGCAAACCGACCAGGTGTTGGCCGTGGCGTACGAATATACTTATGGTGGTGCCACCTATCAAGTGGGCGAGTTTGCCAGTGACATTACTGATGTGAATGCGGCGTTGTTTGTCAAGTCGCTCAAAAACACCAGCAACAACCCACGACAAGGCAATTGGAGGCTGATGATGAAGAACGTGTACGAGTTGGCCAGTAGGGTGGAGCGCGAGAAGTTTCGCTTGGATGTGAAGTTCCAAAGTGATACCGCCGGCGTTTATCTTACCTATATTCCCGAGCCTCAAGTGAAAGACCAGCCTATCATACGACTGCTGGGAGCCGACCGACTGGATAACAACAACAAACCGCATAGCAACGGTTATTTTGACTTTGTAGAGGGTTATACGGTGAGCGATGGCCGTGTGTTCTTCCCTGTGGCAGAGCCTTTTGGGTCGTATATCCATCGCTATTTGGTGAGCAAAGGCGTGAATGAGGAGAAAGCCAAGCGGTATGCTTTCACCGAGTTGTACGATTCTACCAAGACCGTAGCCAAGCAAATCGCCGAGAAAAACAAGTATGTGCTGATGGGACAGTTCAGGGGTTCGGCAGCCAACGTCATCTCCTTGGGAGCCTACAACGTGCCGCAAGGGTCGGTTGTGGTGACGGCTGGCGGCGTTAGGTTGACCGAGAATGCCGATTATTCGGTTGACTATGCGGCAGGTGAGGTGACTATTTTGAACCAAAGTATTATCAATGCGGGGACAAACGTTAACGTTTCGCTGGAGAGTAACACCGACTTTGCGCAGGAACGAAAGACGATGTTCGGCGTGAACTGGGAGTACGATTTCAGCAAAGACCTGCAACTGAGCGGTACGTTGCAGCATCTTTCCGAACAAGCCTTAACTAACAAAGTGAATATGGGGTCAGAACCGAACAATACCCTGTGGGGAGTCAACCTAAACTGGAAGAAAGAGAGTCAGTGGCTCACCAATGTGTTGGACAAAATCCCATTCTTACACCTGGCACAACCATCGAACATCTCGCTCAATGCCGAGTTCGCACAGCTCATTGCAGGGCAAAGTCATGGCACACAAGACAACGCTTCGTATCTTGATGACTTTGAGAATACGACCAACAAGATAGATGTTTCAACGCCAACGTCATGGATTATGTCGAGTGTGCCGTCGATGTTTCCCGAGTATAGTGACAAGACTACCCTGCGCAGTGGCTACAATCGGTCGCTCTTGGCTTGGTATACCATCGACCCATTGTTCACCCGTCGCAGCAGTTCTTTGACGCCAAAGCACATCAAGAGCGACCTGGAACAGCTGTCCAATCATTACGTTCGCGAGGTGTATGTCAGGGAGTTGTACCCCAAGCGCGACCAAAGTAGCTATAGTGGAGCCACTGCTACTCTTCCAATCCTGAACCTTGCGTACTATCCAAGCGAACGAGGACCGTACAACTTCAACCCTGATTTGACGGCAAAGGGTTTGCTCAACAATCCCAAACAGAAGTGGGGTGGCATGATGCGGAAGCTGGATTACAGCGATTTTGAATCGTCCAACATCGAATATATCGAGTTCTGGATGCTCGATCCGTTCATCTATACCCGCCAAGAAGGTACGGCCAGCGAGTACGGAGGCGACTTCTATATCAACCTGGGTGAGGTTAGCGAGGACATTCTTCATGACGGAAAGAAGTTTTATGAGAGTGGACTTCCCGTCGATGGAACGCAAACTTATATCACAACCCAATGGGGAAAGATACCCACTCCGGCCACCGTGACGTATGCTTTTGCCACGAACAAGGGGGCAAGAGCTTTGCAGGATTTGGGCTTCAACGGCCTCACAGACGAGGAAGAGAAAGACTTTGAGGCTTATCAAGACTTCTTAAAGCAGATTCAGGGCAAGGTAAGTCCCGACGTGTTCAATGCCATTTTGAACGACGTGGCCAACGACAACTATCATTATTTCCGTGGTCGTGACTACGATGAGATGCAAGCTTCCATCCTAAGGCGGTACAAATACATCAACAATCCGCAAGGCAACTCGCCCGATACCGATACGCGCGGCGAACGCTATGACACGTCGTACAAGGGTACACCCGATGTGGAAGACATCAATCAAGACTACACTTTGAACGAATACGAGAAGTATTTTCAGTATCATGTGTCCATCCGTCCAGAAGACTTGGTTGTTGGAAAGAACTACATTGTCGACAAACGTGATGCCATAGCGCCCCTAAGAAACAAGAAAAAGGAGCCAGTTACCTGGTATCAGTTCCGCATTCCGATACGCGAATTTGAACGCCGTTTCGGCTCTATCTCCGACTTCACCAGCATTCGTTTCATGCGAATGTTCCTCACAGGGTTTGAAAAACCCATCGTATTGCGATTCGGTAGCTTCGATTTGGTGCGTGGAGATTGGCGCATATACGAGCAACAACTCGATCCTGCGGGGTCCAATTCGGGCACCATGTCGGTGAGTTCGGTCAACATAGAGGAGAACAATGACAAGACACCTGTCAACTATGTGTTGCCTCCTGGCATTAGGAGAGCGCAAGATCCCACGCAACGTCAACTGGTTGAGGCCAACGAACAGGCGTTGGATATCGTGGTTTCAAATCTCGCTACGGGTGATGCCAAGGCGGTTTATAAGAACTCTTCAGTCGATCTTCGTCAGTATAAACGCTTGCAAATGTTCGTGCATGCCAATGCCATGGAGCAGAACACGACCAATTTGCAGGATGGTCAGTTGGCTGTTTTCGTACGCTTGGGCAATGATTATAAGAGCAACTATTATGAATATGAGATACCCTTGAAGCTGACGGCACCCAAGGAATACAACCGCTACTCGTTGTCGGATGTGCGCGAAGTGTGGCCCGAAGAGAACATGTTGGACATTCCTTTGAAGCTATTCACCGATCTGAAACGACAGAGAAACAAAGACAAAGCGCAAGGACAAGCATCGTATAATCGGGTTTATACGAACTATGATCCCGACAAACCCAACAACAAAGTCAGCGTGATGGGTAACCCAACGCTGGGCGAGGTGAAGACCATGATGATTGGTGTGCGCAACAAAGCGGGCGAAGTGAAGTCGGGTGAGGTGTGGGTCAATGAGCTTCGTTTGCTGGAATACAACAACGAAGGCGGTTGGGCGGCACAAGGTAACCTGAATGTACAGATGTCTGATTTCGGAACGGTCAATCTCCAAGGACGCTATATGAGTGAAGGCTTTGGCGGATTGGAAGAGGGTGTTGCCCAAAGATCTACCGATGATTACCAGAATTACAGCGTGACAGCCAACTTTGAGTTGGGCAAATTCTTCCCCGAAAAAGCTCATGTAAGCGCACCTTTGTATTACAGTGTGCAGCAAGAACAGCTCAGTCCGAAGTACAATCCACTGGACACAGACATGCGATTGAAAGATGCTTTGGACGCTGCCTCTAACCGTCAGGAGCGCGATTCGATAGAGAGCATCGCCGTGACCAAGACCACCAACACCAATTTCTCGTTGTCCAACGTGCGCGTGGGCATCCAAAGCAAGCGTCACCCCATGCCTTACGACCCAGCCAACTTCTCGTTCTCGTACAGTCATTCGCATCGAAACACCAGCGGAGAAACCACGGTTTACGAGAAAGAAGACAGTTGGAACGGTAGCCTTTCATACAGTTGGACGCCCGTGTTCAAGCCTTTGGAGCCATTCAAGAAAATCAAGAGCAAGAGCAAATGGTTTGATATTCTGAAGCGATTCGGCCTGAATTGGCTGCCACAGAACATCGCCTTCAACACCGACATGATGCGCAACTACTACGAATTGCAAGAGCGTGACATGCAAGATTTGGGTGGTTCCCAACTCCCATTGACCTTTAATCAGCAGTTTATGTGGAACAGAGACTTCACGCTGCGATGGGACCTGACCAAAAACATACACATGAATTTCCAGAGCACCACCCAGGCAGAGATTGAAGAGCCTTACACCCCCGTTAACAAAGACCTGTATCCCGACCGCTATTCGGCCTGGAAAGACTCCGTCAGGACCAGCATTCGCAACTTTGGCACGCCGCTGGATTACCGTCAACAGTTCTCCTTGTCGTACCAACTGCCGCTCAACCTCATTCCAATATTCGACTGGGTGAACGCCGATGCCAACTACTCGTCCAACTATTCGTGGGTTCGCGGAACCCGTTTGGAGGACGGTACGTCGCTCGGCAACATTGTCACAACCAACCGAAGGGTGAATGTCAATGGGCGTTTTGACCTGCAACGCTTGTACAATCACATCCCCTTTCTGAAAGCTACGAACGACCGATTCAACCGAGATCCGCAGCGCAACGCCACCAACCGTTCACGCTCATCGAGAATCGTTGGCAACGATGGCAACCGAAACACCCAAAACAAGAACGCGCGGAACACTGCCAGACGTTCGGCACAAGATGCCCGAGCCGAGGCGCAAAAGAAACAATTGCCCAAGAACCAGAGAGGATTTGAGCAGCAAATCACGCTCCTGCCCGACACCACCATCACCGTGAGCCACGGCAAGAAGAGCAAGCGGCTCATCGTGTCGGCACGCACAGAGGATGGCAAGACCTATCACTTGAAGTACAAGAAGATTGATCCAAACACCATCCGTATCAAGAATAAGGTCGATTCGGCCCTGAAACTCAAGATTACCGTCTTGCCGAAAGAGCCGCTGGAGAATAAAGGTTGGTACCGAACGGCACAGTCGGTGGCGCGCCTGTTGATGATGGTGCGCAACGTCAGTGTGAGCTATCGCGACGACTACGCCATGGCGTTACCGGGATTTTTGCCAACGGTTGGCGATGCTTTCGGGCAGACCAAGGCACCAAGCGCACTCTCGCCAGGTCTCGACTTCGCCTTTGGTATGGTGGATGATTCGTACATTGAGCGAGCTAGGGCAAACAATTGGCTGTTGATTTCCGACTCCATAGCCACGCCGGCCACGTCCAATCACACGCAAGACCTGCAGCTGCGCATGACTTTGGAGCCTGTGCGTAACTTCAAAATTGATTTGAATGCCAGTCGCACGCAAACCACTTCAAGGAGCGTGCAATACATGTATCAGGGCAACCCGATGACCCAAACCGGCAATTTCACCATGACTACCCTCTCGCTTCGCAGCGCCTTTGAGGGGATAGGTGACGCTGGCAACGGTTTCCGCAGCAAGTCGTTTGACGATTTCTGCCAGTCGCTCGACGGCTTCCGTCAGCGGGTTGAGGCGCAATATGCGGGCTTTGTCTACCCCAAGGGTACACCGCTGGCCGGCCAACCTTTCGAGCCTGCCAATGGAGGCGTTGACCGCTACAGCTCGGATGTCATGATACCCGCCTTCCTCTCCACCTACACCAGCATGGGCGGCCATTCGCTCAACATCTTCCCCTCGTTGGCAAGACTGCTGCCCAACTGGACCATTCGGTACAGCGGACTGGGCAAACTGCCTTGGTTCAGGGATGTGTTCAAAAGTGTCACCCTCAACCATGCTTACAAAAGCATCTTCGCCATTGGGTCGTACAGCAGCTACAGCACCTTCCAAGAGTTTATGAACGGCTTGGGATTCGTCACCAACGCCACCACCGGAATGCCCGTCCCAAGCAGCATGTACAACGTTTCTGCGGTGAGCATCAACGAGGCCTTCTCGCCTTTACTGGGGCTGGATGTCACCTTCAACAACAACATGACCACCCGATTGGAATATCGGTCAACGCGCGTGTTGAACCTCAGTACCACGAGTGTGCAAATCAATGAGGCCATCAGTCGCGACTGGGTGCTGGGCATGGCGTATAAGGTTAACAACCTGGAGCTATTTGGCGGCAACAAACGACGTGTGGTTCGACGTACGAAGGGCAATGGCCAGCAGCAGCAACAACAGCAAAACAACAACACCAGCAACCGCAACAGTACCAGGTCGAACCGTGACTTGAACATGCGCCTTGACCTCAGTTACCGCCGACAGGCAGCCATCAGTCGTGACATCGCCACCATGACCAGCACCGCAAGTAGTGGCAATACAGCCTTTCGGCTCCAGTTCTCGGCCGATTATACCCTGTCGCGCCTGCTCACCATGACGCTTTATTACGACCAGCAAACCAACACACCGCTACTCTCCAGCAGCAGTTTCCCAACAACTACTCATGATTTTGGTGTCAGTCTGAAGTTCAGTCTCACCCGATAACGCTTCGCCTCGCGGCCGCTGTCGTTCATCGAAAGGAGGTTATGTGTATGGGATATTTTCTTGACAATCACTTCGCCAATACTTCCATATTTTCGCTCATCGACCGTTCGGCGGCAAATATCGCCAAAATAGCGCATTTTTGTTTCTGATTGTTGTTCAATTACTTAGCTTGTTTTGAGTATTCTTTTTGATTTCATCACTTATGTTTTAGCCCTGCAATAGCATGCATTTTGACGTCTTAGTGGCATGCTTTTGCGCGCCAATCTGTATGCTCTGAGGCTGTAAAGTCATTGACTTTGGTGTCATACGGGTATGCTTTATGCCCGAAAAGGGTTTCAGAAGCGTCTTTTTAGGGGCTGCTTTTGTCTAGAATGCGTGTTGCGGAAGTGTTAAAATCTGACCATTTTTCTTGACAAAATCCTCGCACCATGATATTCATGGCGATGACTCGTGGCAGCCTTTTGGCATGCCGATGAACTGTTGAGGGGCAAACCTTACGGCGTATAACCCGATTGTAAAAGAATGTAAATATCTGCATGTGAGCGGGGAAAACGTGAATAATTTCGTATTTTTGCAGTTACAAACGATGTTCGTTTGTCCAATAAGGCTATTATTTATACATGGCACAACGTGTTTTTCATCAACGACTCACCTTGGGATTTAAGTGTGGCTTAGCACTCTTTACGATGCTTGTTGTCTATCTTTTTTGGATTAAGCAAGCTATATTCGGGCTGTTGGTCGTTATCATCATCGTGGGCATGATTGAACGTGTGCTGCACACCACCTATACCTTTGCGTGTGTCAAGCCCATTGACCGTGATGAGGAGATGGAATTTCTGTTGATAGATAAAGGGCGTTTTTCGCGCAGTCAAAGCGTCCCCCTTCGTGATGTGGTACAATGTAAGGTGATGCACACCAACTTTGGGCTGTCTCACTACTTGCTCATCGAGTATGGTGCCCATCATTTGGTGGCGGTTCAACCCAAGGACGAACAGGCGTTTGTAGAAGAATTAACAAAGCGTCAGCAGGCGGAGGTTGCATCTTCCGCATCACAAAACACATGAATAGATTAAAAATTCTTTCCTGTTTGCTTCTTTTGGGCATGTACATGCCCCTTCAGGCACAGGTGGTTTACGAAGACATAGCGGATAACGACAGTTCGGAAGTGACCGACGTGGCCTTAACGGACACGCTCTCGGACGACAGCGTGGCACTGCCTTGGCCACAAAATGCGCAAGCACGAATTGACAAATTGCTTACGCACGACATGTTTGAAACCTCGCAGTTGGGAATGATGGTGTACGACCTCACGGCCGACAGTGTTATCTACGCCCACAACGAGCGTCAACTGATGCGCCCCGCCAGCACTATGAAAGTGGTTACAGCCATCACCGCACTCGACAAGTTGGGCGGCAGTTATCAGTTCAAGACCGCACTCTATTACACCGGAACGATACAAAATCGCACCCTCACAGGTGATCTCTACTGCGTTGGGGGCTTTGATCCGAAGTTTGGTAGAGATGACATGCGTGCTTTTACCCATTGCATGAAAACGCTTGGCGTGGACACCATACGCGGCAATCTTTATGCCGACAAAAGTATGAAAGACCTTGACGTGTTGGGTGAAGGATGGTGTTGGGACGACGACAATCCCGTGTTGTCGCCCTTGGTGTACAGGCGTAAAGACCATTTCATGACCGAGTTTGAGAAAGAGCTGCGTGAGGCCGGCATCCAAGTGGAGGCGTTCAGTTCGGTGGCGAAGTGCCCTGCCGAGGCTATTCGCATTTGTGAACGGACGCACAGCATTGACCAAATCTTGCTGCCGATGATGAAAAAAAGCGACAATCTGTATGCCGAGGCGCTGTTTTTTCAACTGGTGCCGCGTGAAAACGGCCGAACGGTGACGGCCAAAGAGGCGCGGTCGGTGGTACGCCGACTAATTAATAAGGTGGGACTGGATGCCTCTCGGTATAAAATAGCCGACGGTAGCGGATTGTCATTGTACAATTATGTCAGCGTAGAACTGCTGGTGAAGTTGCTTAAATATGGCTATCAACACCAAAACATTTACCATCATCTGCTGCCATCGATGCCAACTGCGGGTGTGGATGGTACGTTGAAAAAACGCCTGAGAGGCACCTATACCCGCGGAAAGGTGTGGGCCAAGACGGGCACCGTGACGGGTGTGACAAGTCTGGCGGGCTATTGTGAGGCTTCAAACGGGCACCTGCTGTGCTTTGCCATCATCAACCAAGGGGTGATGTACGGTAAGAACGGGCGCGCTTTTCAAGACAGAGTTTGCCATGCGTTGTGCTTACCATGACGCATGGGTCAAGATAAATTATTCACGAATAAACAATAAAAGATTATGTGGGATATTACAGAAACGATGAATCAGATACGAAGTGTTGTGGAAGAACTCATCCAAATGTGTGGAATTACAGGTGCGGCAGTGCCCGTTGTGCGGTATGTGTCGATGTCGTTGGCAGCCATTTTCTTTTCTTGGCTTAGCTACATTATCGCCAAAAAACTGCTGATACCAGTCATCAACCGGCTCACGGCGCGAACTAAGGCCAAGTGGGACGACGTGCTGTTCAACCGCGATGTGCTGCTCAAGGTTTGCGCCATCGTTCCAGCGGTAGTTATTTACAAACTCTTGCCATTGGTGTTCTATGAAGCACCGTTTGTGCAAGAGATGCTCAACCGGCTTACCAGCATCTACATCACGGTGGCATCAGTGCAGTTGGGCATTGCCGTGATCAACTCGTTCCGCAATCTCGAGACTACGCAAAGCTCGAGTAGACAGCAGTATTTGCAATCGTTCTGCGGCGTATTGAAGATTGTTGCCATCTTCATCGGTGTCATCGTGGTGGTTGCCTTGGTGATAGGCAAGAGTCCGATGAAGCTGTTTGCCGGACTGGGTGCTACCTCTGCCGTGCTGATGTTGGTGTTTAAGGACACCATCGAGGGTCTGGTGGCCGGCATCCGTCTTACCAGTAACGACATGATTCGACGTGGCGACTGGATTACAGTGCCGTCGACACCCGTGGATGGTGAGGTGATGGAGATGACGCTAACCACGGTAAAAGTGCAGAATTTTGACAACACTATTGTGACAGTGTCGCCAAAAACGCTGGTCGATGGGTCGTTCCAAAACTGGAAAGGCATGCAGGAAAGTGGCGGAAGACGTGTGAAACGACTGGTTTATTTCGATTTTCTGTCCATTAAACCGGCAACACAGGAGTTGAAGGATATGTGTCAGGAGAAGGGATTTCTGACGGCGCAAGAACTGAAAGGCGACCTCACAAACTTGGGATTGTATCGCAAATATATGGAAAACTGGCTCAGAAAGTCGCCCGAGGTCAATACGAATTTCACTTGCATGGTACGCCAATTAGAGGCAACGAACACGGGTTTGCCCATCGAGTTTTACTTCTTCCTGAGCAATAAAGAGTGGATTGTCTACGAACATAACATGGCAGAAATCATGGAATGGGCGTACACCATGGCACCTGTGTTTGGCTTGCACATCTACGAACGTTCTTCTGTAATGCCTCAAGTCAAGCAGCTGTTGGGATAAAAAAATAAAAATAAATTGTAAATCGGTGCAAGATTTCAATGTTTTCGTCATTCTATCAATAGATAACTAAAACAGAATAGATATGATGAAACATTTTTTTCCTTTAATTGGTGCATGTTGTTTATCGGTTGGTATGCTGACATCGTGTAGTGAAGACGAACCTGTTACACCTAACGTGAAGTATAATCCGGGAACCATCAAGCTGACAACAGCGCAGCAAGCGCAAGTAGAAAACAGCAATGAATTTGCTTGGAAGTTCTTTAAAGAGGTGTCGAAAGGCGAGCAACAAGACGTGTTTGTCTCGCCGCTGAGCGTGACCTATGCGCTCGGCATGCTGGCCAATGGGGCGGTAGGAGATACACAGAAAGAAATCTTGGAGGGTCTTGAATTCCGTTCGGGCAAGGTGGATGACATCAATTCTCTTTGCCATCAACTCATGATGGAATCGCCAAAGTTGGACAAGTCTACCAAGGTTTCGATGGCCAATGCAGTGGTTGCGAACAAAAATAAACCGCTGCAGCCAGACTTTAAGAATGTGGTTGAAAAACAATATCAAGCGCTTGTAACCAATCAAGATTTCAGTTCGCCAGCTACTTTGTCGTTTATCAATCTCTGGGCGAGTGAACTCACGCACGGTATGGTGCCGCAATTGTTGGATCGTGTCAATCCGGATGCGGTTACCTATCTACTCAATGCGTTGTATTTCAAAGGCATTTGGTATCGGCAGTTTGATAAAAAGCGTACGCAGCAAGAATCGTTTACGCAGGCGGATGGCAAGAAGTTGTCGGTGAAGATGATGCATCAGAAAGAGCGATTCTTTGCTGCTGAGAACGACAACTATCAGACCGTGGTGCTTCCATACGGCAATGGATCGTACGAAATGGTGGTGCTTTTGCCTCGTGAGGGAAAGGATTTGTCGAGCTTGTTGCAGACCATGGATGCTAAAAAGTGGAAAGACAATCTGAAGAGCACATATAGCAGTAAAGTTGATTTGAAGCTTCCACGCTTTACATCTGCGTACACTCGTGAGTTGAACGATGTATTGAAGCTGTTAGGGATGAGCACAATGTTCGACCGTGAAAAAGCCGATTTGACAAAAATGTCTGTTGCAAAAGCTTTTGTTTCTACGGTTTTGCAGAAGGCAAAGATTGAGGTTGATGAAGAAGGTTCAAAGGCTGCAGCCGTTACGGCGGTTGAAACTGGGGAAACAGCACTTCCTCCTTCTAAGCCCATTATGTTCCATGCCAACCGTCCTTTCATGTATGCCATTGTTGAACACAGTACGGGTACCATCTTCTTCATGGGTACTTATCAAGGCAAGTAAATGGTTCTTAGACCGTTGGCAGATTGCTCTTTTAGCGCAAGAAATAAAAAGGGGCGACGTTACATCGGTAGCGTCGCCCTTACAATTGATTGTTATAACGTGTTTATCCGTAGATAATTTTTCCGTTTTCGTCTTTATATTCATCCAGTCCCTTCTCGTAAGTGGCCATGGCGCGCAGGCTCATTCCCACGTTAGAGAAGCCACCATCGTGATAAAGGTTCTGCATGGTGACCTTCTTGGTGAGGTCAGAGAACATCACGATGCAATAGTCAGCACACTCTTCTGCCGACGCGTTGCCCAGTGGAGACATGCGGTTGGCAAAGTCGAAGAGCTTATCCATGCCCTTCACTCCTTGACCAGCGGTGGTGAGGGTGGGTGATTGTGAGATGGTGTTGATGCGCACATGCTTCTCTCGGCCATAGATATAGCCGAAGCTACGCGCAATGCTTTCCAACAAAGCCTTGGCATCTGCCATGTCATTATAGCCGAAGAAAGTGCGTTGTGCGGCTACATAACTGAGCGCAACGATAGACCCATATTCGTTAATGGCATCCAATTTCTTGGCGCTTTGTATCATCTTATGGAAAGAAACAGCCGAAATATCGAGCGTCGTGTCCAACATTTTGTAGTCCAAGTCATCGTAAGTACGATGCTTACGAACGTTGGGTGACATACCGATGGCATGCAACACGAAGTCGATTTTGCCACCAAGAATCTCCATAGATTGTTTGAACACATTCTCCAAGTCCTCGACGCTGGTAGCATCAGCGGGTATTACTTCGCAATGAAGCTTTTCAGATAAGGCGCTCACTGTGCCCATTCTAACTGCCACTGGCGTGTTTGATAATGTGATTTTAGCACCTTCTTCAACAGCTCTTTCAGCTACTTTCCAAGCGATAGATCGCTCATTAAGGGCACCAAAGATGATGCCTCTTTTTCCTGATAATAAGTTGTTACCCATATTTCTATATTAAGAGTTTGGCAACAAAGGTACTTAAAAATAATGAAATTGCTGTTTCGCCCTTATCTTTATTGATTCTGCCATCGTTCAAGGAAGACAAAAGTGGTTCACTACTTTTCTCTTAAAAAAGTGGGAAAATTATTATTTTTCGGGCTGTGTTTATTCCGTTAGGAGGCATGGAAGAGCCACCATGGTTGCTGAAGGTGTTTGTTCTTGAATTGGGTTTGCTTGGTTGGGAGAATACAAAAAAAATACTCAGCGAGATTGGAAAAGTCATGCTTGCGTGCAGTAAGAAATAGGAAATGTGAGTAAGAACGATTTCCCTCATTTCTTATGATCATTATAGATTAGAGATGCTGTATGCAGCAGAAGAGTCTCCCCATTCCCAACCAACATAAGGAACTATCCTTGCTGCTAATTTCTTGATAGGAAGTTTAATATAATTATAACCATAAAAAATGAAAATGTACATAGGAAAGCGAGGTCTCTTTTAGTTCTTTTTTGTAAGAATGTGATAATGCTTTCTATGTAAGAAATAAGGAGAATTAAATAAAGAGGTCCC
>ERZ772969.2086-NODE-2086-length-13297-cov-3.854856_pt1 | contig 13297 bp, 16 predicted proteins | sample MGYA00511676_ERZ772969 | MGnify/ENA primary metagenome ERZ772969 (study PRJEB29015, sample SAMEA2737651) | human gut metagenome | biome: human gut; feature: human-associated habitat; material: faeces | place: China | collected 2012 ... | reverse complement strand
TCCGCCCTGTATGCAAAAATCTCATCCTTTATGCATTGTGTTTCCGAGACTACTCGCATACTCGTTTTCACCTTTTCATTCACTCTAAGCATTGCATCAAGTATCTCTTCACCACTTTTATTTAATGAAGCTGAAAGCCCCACGCCTGCCAAAGTTAGAAATTCTGAATTTTCAGTAATTGCTTCTGGTTCTTTGTCGTTTTCAAAATTATCTCCCTCCTCCTCTGGCACAATCGTAATAATCCCGCCATACCTGCATGCACACTGACTTTCCATGGTAAGTGCCGGCGCACCGTCAATCATATGGTCCTTACTTGTAAATATCCATGGCAGCGGTGTATCCAGCTCGCATTTATGAAACATCAAATGCTCTTGTACAAAAATGGCGGTCTTCATATGTGCTTTTACAATCCCTTTCCCCAGCTTGGTAAAAAACCCGTCTCCTTCCTCCGCCTTATATTTTTCATCAATCTCCTTTTTTGCGTCCTCATAGATTTTCTTGGAGTTGCAGTCTCCAAAATGTGTCAGGTTTACCCCCTTCTGATGATCATTTGCATTCAAAACAGGCTGCCCCTGATAGACAACCCCATGTCCCGTATCTGTTGAGATATAATTTTCCATCGTTCCTTCACTGCATTTTGCCATCATACCGTATACAACATATTTTTTACTCTCGCCCATTTACTTTACCTCGATCTTTCGTAAACTGACCCCATAAAACCTTCTTCTCATAATGCTTTCCGCCACCGGCAGTGATACGACCACCTTATATTCCTGTAATCCGCTAATCCGGAAAATGTGACAGCCGGAAATCCTTTTGCCGTCCAAAACCAGATTTTTTAGCATTCCATTATCATACTTTTCGCTGCTCTCATAAAGACAGGCGCGCATCTGAAACCATGGAACCCAGTAAATAGGAAAATTCCTGCTCTCCTCTGCTGTCGGAAAAAGCTGGATCCCCTTAAACGCGATATTCTTATCATATAGCTCCAGAACGCCCCGCAGGCGGTCTGAAACCAGATACGTCGGCTCTGTTAAAATATCACAGGGTTCTTCAAACTCCCGTCCGCTGAAATATGCCACTTTCAGACGGTCCAACGCCTGAAAGTCTGCTTCTGTCATTGCATATTTGTACTTCTGTCGATCCAGCTTTGTAATTTCCAAAGGATTTTCTACCGCTTGACTCTGTATCAGTTCAAAATATTCCATTCTACACCGTCCCCCATATCACAATCCTTTACTACACATCTGGAACACAGACAATTTTCCATTGCGGTGTCCGAAAATCCGCAGCGGTAAAATTCTGCCGGCTCGTAGTATTCCCCCGTCTTTTGCGAGGTGTCTGCATCAAAGGCAATCTTCTCAAAACGCACGTTTTGAAATTCGCAGTCGATAAACAGGCAGCCGATCATCTCTGTCTCCCTCAACTCCACGTTCTTAAAAATACAGCCGTCGAAGATACTGTCATTCATCTGGCAGCCTTCCATCCGGCAGTCTTCAAATGTACAGTCTGTAAACCGGGAATTTGTGATTCTTTTCCCTTCAAAATCCTTATCTTTATAGTAAACTGCCGCGAAGCGCCTGAAATCCAGCATTGTCTGCTCCCCGCAGTTAAAAATATCCACTTCCGGCATCAAGGCAAATACCGGCTTCTGCCAGTCCTGATACTCCCCCATTGCAATCACGAATGTATCGGTCTTTTGCAAAGACGCCAGCCGTTTTCTGTCCAGTGCATCTGCCATGACATACCGGAACCGGCTGGAAAAATAATAGAGCAGACTGCGCACTGCACGCAGCTTCAGTTTTTCCAGTTCCGCAGACCTGACATATCTGCGCAGACTGTTTTCTTTTGCACAAACCTTCAGTGCATCGGTCAGCTCATCAAGATAAACGGTCAGCCATGGGGCAAAAAAGCGTTCTGACAAGATCTCCTCCCCATAAAGCCTTCCCCCTTCTCCGTAACTGTCGATCCGAAACTCTGCACATTCCTGTTCCAAGGATGTATACAAAAAGGAGAGGGAATTTCCTCGACCTCCCCTGATGTCTGCAGGTTCTGAAGGCTGCATAACTGATCCATGTGCCGGTCCAGTATATTTTTGAAATTTTCCGTAATCTCCTCTTGATGCTCGTCAAAATCCCGAATGGTGTGCAGCGCCATTTTCTTAAATACAGGCGGATAATAGGTTTCTTCAAACATCTCAATGTAGCTTTCTGCCATAGACACTCTCCCCACTAGTTGATCAATACCTGGCTTGCAGCCAGTGTGGCAGTATTTTCTGTAATTTCCATATAAGCATCCTCTGTCCCGATCACCACCTGGTTCGCAGCTATGATGTTTACTTCCTTTGACGCAGTAATGCTTACCTTTGCTTCCGATGATATACTGATATCCTTGTCCGAATGGATTTGAATCCCGTCTTTGTCTGTCAGGTTGATAAATATCTTTCCATGCTTTCCGATGATATACATTCCCTCATCTGTCAGCAAAATTTCCTTTCCTCCGGGCGCTTTCCAGCTTTTATTACGAGGATTGGACGGCGGCGATGCACAGACAGAGCTTGCTGCAAATGCCTCTCCTTCATTTCCCGATGGGAAAAATACAAGCACCTCGTCCCCCTGCTCCGGCATACAGTACCATCCGCTGCCATCGCTGGAAGAATAAGTTGTCGAATATGGAAACCACCAGTTTCCGCCGGAATCATATTCCTGATCTACAGAGGTTAAAAACACCTTTACCTTATCCCCCTGCACTTCCTCTACACGTCCTTTCATCATCTTGCCGGATGCCTGTGTATTGGCTGTCTGCGGCACTGCAATGCCGGAAAGACTGCTTCCGCCTCCTGTGGATGCGTTTCCGCCCAGAAGTCCGTATCGCATTTGCAGAGTGCCATCCTTCATTTCCGCCCGTACGCTTTTAATCCGGCTGGTTTTCCCATTAAATGTAATCGCATCTCCCAGATACGCATATGCATAAGACTGAACTGTTTCTCCCGCAAAATCCTGTGCCATTGCTCCCTGATTTTCTGCATACTGCGAAGTGTCGCTTGCGTAGTCAAAAAAAAGAGAAGTTTCCGAAACCGTCCGGCTCGCCGGCGGAAGTCCTATGTACAGCTGCGCCCTTGCGGAAGAAAGATTTGTGATCAGCGGAGCATTCAGCTTTGACGCCATTCTTTTTGCAAATTCCCAATCCGTCTCCCCATACTGCATGATCAACGATCCGATCGCTTTATCTGATACCATCATATGCAGATCTGCAACATCTGAAATGTTTCCGCTTATGATCTGACCATAGGTGGCGGCTGTGTTCTGGTAAGTTTTATTCCGCTTTGTAATATCAGTCAAACGGCTCACTGATTTTAATGTCAGAGTCACATAACTGTAGGCATTGTCCTGTTTGAGGGATGTGTCGCTGACACAGCCGCGGAATATAATGGATGGCTGCCCTTCCGCTGTCGTACAAATCTCTATCTGTGTGTTTTCATCTGTTCGCTGCAAACTGTCTTGTGCCATATCCGGCTCCACTTCTCCTGTAACACTGGCAATGGCGTGCTGGTTTGGATCGTGCCGGATCATAAATGATGTTACTTTTTGAAATGGAAAGCCATTCACTGTAAGATTCAAATAAGTAATCGTATCCATTCTTACCCCTCCTCAATGAATCGAAATGACTGCAGCATCTCCTCCGCTATGACATGATACCGGTCAAAAAATTTATAATTAAAGTTGATAAACCCGATCAGCACCCTGCCCTCCAGTGAGGAGAAAAAAATGATGTTATAAATCGTATCTGTAACCGTATGGGATGCCAGCTCCATCGACGATATGATATGATTTCCTTCGTTTCTGACCTTCTGCCCGTAAATTCTGGTCTTTGGTCCCATGCGCTCCATGATCAACCGGGCAAGCTTCACAAACTCTCCCATATATTCATTGGGTACTTCATTATCTGTATAGTGAAATCCCACAGAAAGATTCAGGTAGCTGTTTCCAAAAACCACATCCGGTTTATTGCCTAACAGATAGATTGCCTCGATCGCCTCCGGCGTCAGTTCTTCAAAATCCTCCGGCATCCATATCGCTGCCCTCTTGTCCATAACAAGGCGTTCTGAAAAGCTGACCGGAATCTTATTTACCTGAACCGTTCCCTGAAAAATAGACTGCTTGTTTTCTTCCTTTATCGTTTCCTCTGAAAAGCGCTGCTTTTCAAATTCTTCCAGCGCCTCTCTCTGTTTTAAAATTTTTTCATCCGTATATTCCATAACCCTGCCTACTTCTCCCTCCTTCGTCTTATTTGTGAAAAATTATCTACATGTCCCTTTTTAATTGTTCAAAATTCAACATTACTGCTAATGTAATTATAATGTATCCCATTGATTCCTGCAATTTATTTCTATTTATAACTGTATATTTTTCTACATTTTCAATTTTTTCTGTAAACAGCAAAAAAAACGGTGCTTATCCTCAAAATCACCATGGCGTTTCTCATTTTTTCATAAAACCATGATGAGCGAAACCCTTACGTTTACTGTTTTTTTCCAACTTAGCAATATAATAACTCCCTCCCCCCACTCCATCAAAAGCGCCGCCCCGCCGGCTGCAAACGGTGCCGCCATGGAGGTTCCCGTGCGTGCCGTATAGCCGCCGCCGGGAGCGCACGAAATAATCTCCACCCCCGGAGCGGCAATGTCCGGCTTCACCTGATTCGTCTCCCGCGTATAGCCCCTGCCGGAAAATGCCGCCGGCTGCAAAAACCTCGCGTCATATGCCCCGACCGAGATAACCTTTGGCGCCGTGGAAGGAATCGTCAGCGTCGTCTCCGCGACCGGATAAAAAAATCCCGTTCCCTCACCCAGTACCCCGCCAGAAGGAAGCCACATATCATACTGTCCTGTCACAATATTCTGCGGGATCAGCCTGATCTTCCAGACGCCCGCATCAATATAATCCGCAACCGGAAGAAGCTCAAAAAAAATCTCCTGATAAAGGCTGTAGGGACTTGGTTCTCCATAATATAAAAGAATTTCCGTATTCTCTATCGTAAAACGCTGCGTGCCCTGTATGCGGGCAATCGGTCCGACCACCGTTCCGTTTGGATGTACGATCGCCACCTTCATCTCATCCGCATATGACTTCCAAATCTGCAGATTTAATGTCGGCTCATAAGGAATGACTGCAAGCTCCGTCTCCGCAGTCTGCCCCATTACGACAGTTCCCGCCGTATGAACGGCAGAAGCGCCCTCGTTTCCGCTCCCTATGACAAGACTGCTGCGCCAGCGGTTTGCCATATCGCTTAAATAAGTCTCGATCAGGGAGGTGCCGGAATGACTGCCATAATTATTTCCAAAGCTTAAATTGATCACCAGCGGCTTCCCATATTCCTCTGCCTTCCGAAAACAATAATCCACCGCCTGCATCAGTTCCGAGGTCCTCGGAAAACCGCCCGCCTGCGGCGTACCAAGCTTCACGACCAAAAGCCCGCTCCCAAAAGCGATGCCCCGGTATCTGCCCGCTGACGCCCTCCCATTGCCCGCCGCAATTCCCGCAACGTGCGTGCCGTGTCCGGAGGTATCGCGGCTTGGGCAGACTGCAGACCGCTCCCGCTCTGTCGGCTGCGCCAAAGCCTCATTTATGATCTCCATAGAAAACTCCGTGCCCAGATAAAAGCCCCCCGGCGCGGAAAGAAATTCCTCCGCCCCCGGCGCTTCCCCTGTCTGCCCGGAGACCTTCACCCGCGGCACTGTGCCGGACGGAATTGTCTGATCCCACAGACTTAAAATGCGGGTTGTTCCGTCTGCATTGCGAAAATCCGGATGGGCATAGTCGATACCGGAGTCAATCACCGCAACGATACAGCCTTCTCCTGTCAGATCGTCAGTCCTTCGCTCTGCTCCTCCCACCGGTATATTTTCACGCCCGCTTACCACCCCCGTCTGTAAGGGTGTGATACAGGAAGCCCGCCGCCCCACAGTGACTGCAAAAAAGAGGCTTTTCGGCTTCTCCATATACTCAATCTCCTCCAGCGCCGCGACCGCCTGTACAATGGTTTCCGGCAAAAGAAGAATGGCATACTCATTCTGTAAATTTGTCACCCGGATTCTTTCGTAATCCTCCGCAAAATTTTCAGCCAGCAATCCCTTTAGCTGCTCTGCCGTTCCCGTATACTTTACGATAACCTCCCATGTCCGCTCCTGCCTGTTGTAGCCTACATCAAGCTCCAGTGATTTCTCCCGCTCGCGCTGCGTCGCATCCAGCGCCAGATTCAGCAGATTCTCCATTTTCTCATTATTCATCTATCACACCGCTCACACGACATACTTGTTTTTATTGTATGCGTCAAAAAACACGCCGCCACCGGACAAAACGCCGCCACCTCCTGCCAAAACAGGCGAAAAGAGAGCTTCTCCCGAAACATTTCCCGCCATATTTTTGCATATACTGTTGATAGCTTTACACTGCCATGCAAAATGGGACTGTGCAAAAAAGGAGTATATAATTTATGTGTGGAATTTCCGGTTTTTGTAATTTCGATCAGGATTACCTTATGAAAAAGCCGCTCTGGGAGGAGCGGCTGACAAACATGCGAAAAACGCTCTCGCACCGCGGAAACGACAGCAGCGGACTGTACCTCTCTAACCATGTGGGACTCTCTCATGCCCGCCTGAGCATCCGCGATCTTTCCAACGGCACGCAGCCAATGGTCCGTACACATCAGGACCGTACCTGTGCGATCGCCTACAATGGAGAAATCTATAACACAGACGAACTGATCCCGGAGCTGACACGCGCGGGCTACGCCTTTGAGAGTTCTTCTGACACCGAGGTGATCCTCTATTCCTACATGCACTACGGCACAGACTTCGTCCTGCGCCTGAATGGGATTTTTTCCTTCGCCATCTGGGATGCACAAAAGGAAATGCTTCTTCTCTACCGTGACCGTGTCGGCATCAAGCCTCATTTTTATGCAGTCACGGAACATACGCTGCTCTTTGCCTCTGAGCCGAAGGCACTCTTTGCCTACCCGGGCTTCTCTCCCTCTATCACGCTAAAGAGCCTGCAGGAGATTCTCGCCATCGGTCCGGCGCGCACGCCCGGCTGCGGTGTTTTCCAAAACGTCTTTGAGGTGCTGCCCGGACATTATCTGACCTTTACAAAAGACGGTCTCAAGCAGCACCCTTATTGGGACTTAACCAGCGTTCCTCACACCGATCCCTATCATGACACGGTGGAAAAGGTCAGCATTCTCGTACGCGACGCCGTCCGCAGACAGATGATCTCCGACGTTCCCGTCTGCACGTTTCTCTCCGGCGGCATTGATTCCTCCATTGTCACGGCAATCGCATCTGAGCAGCTGCGCCGGAAGGGAGAAGAACTTCACACCTTCTCCTTTGACTTCACGGAAAATGAAAAATATTTTCAGTCAAATGCTTTCCAGCCGGAGCGCGATCTGCCCTATGTCAACCTTATGAAAGAGAAGCTCGGCACTGCGCACACCTACCTGGAATGCGCTCCGTCCACGCTTGTCGACACACTTGAGACTGCCGTAGACGCCAAAGACCTTCCCGGCATGACAGATGTGGACGCCTCACTTTTATATTTTTGCTCCCTTGTCGCCAAGCACAATAAGGTTGCCCTGACCGGGGAATGCGCCGACGAAATCTTTGGCGGCTATCCGTGGTTTTACCGCAAAGAGCTTCTGGAGCGCGATGGATTCCCGTGGGCTGCCGATATGAGTGCACGCACTGTTTTCTTAGATGAGGAGCTTTGCGCCTCCCTTGATCTTTCTGCCTACTCCCATGCACGCTACGAGGATACGCTTGCACAGGTGCCGCTTCTTGCCGGAGAGACGGGAGAAGAAAAAAAGCGCCGGCAGGTCGCATACTTAAATATCAAATGGTTTATGCAGACCCTGCTTGACCGCATGGATCGCACGAGCATGTATTCCGGTCTGGAAGCGCGTGTACCTTTCGCAGACCACCGCATCATGGAATATGTGTTTAATGTACCGTGGGAAATGAAATACAGAAATGGCGTAGAAAAGACACTGCTGCGCGACGCCTGTGCCGACCTGCTTCCGCCGGAGCTTTTGCACCGCAAAAAAAGCCCTTATCCAAAAACCTACCATCCGGAATATGAGACACGTCTGGCAGAGCGCCTCCTTGCGATCATCAATGACCCGAACGCACCGATCGCACCGCTCATTGACAAAAAGAAAGCGCAAGCCTTTATCGCCTCGCACAAGGAGCTTGGCAGACCATGGTTCGGGCAGCTCATGGCAGGACCGCAGCTTATGGCATATTTTATCCAGATCAATTACTGGATGAAAAAATATCACTTAACTATTTAAACCCTTCCGCCGAGTGTCTCCTGCAAAGCATATTTACCTGTGCGATGACCAACATTGCACCAGCCCTTAAAACAACTGTGATCGCCCTTCGCACACTGCCCGTTTCGGAGCAAACAAACGGCAATTTAAAACGGAGGAGGCTTACTGCCCTTCCTCCGCGCCAGCTGCCGTTCTTCTTTGTCCGCAAAGCCTCCATGCAAGAAGCGCACAGAGCGTTCCCACAGCTGCGCCGCCGAGCACGTCCGTCGGGAAATGAACTCCCACATACAGGCGCGAGAGCGAGATCAAAACGGTGAGCGTCATCGCAGCGATCCCAGCCTTTTTCGGGCACATCAGCAAAATGACCACCGCCGCCGCAAACGAACACGCCGTATGACCGGACGGAAATGAAAAATCGCCCGGCGCTTCAATGATCCTATGTAAACCCTCGACAACTTCATACGGTCTCGTGCGCGCCAGAAGATTTTTTAAGACAAGGTTCGTGGCGAGCAGATTAAAGATCATGGAGACTGCCATAACCACGCCGACACGCCTTGTCCTCGTCAAAAGCAGCAGCACAAACGCGCATGCAATCCATATCCAGCCGCTGTCGCCCAGATGCGTGATAAATTTCATCAGCGGGGTCAAAAAATCGCTGCGCAGATATTCCTGGATCCACAACAGTATTGGTCCTTCTATTTGTATCAGTACTTCTTCCATTCTTTTTTCCTCCTACTCTCCTTTGATCCGGTGGTTTCATCATCTCCAACCGTTTTCGGTAATAGATCTTCCCATTTCCGAAGATACGGGAACACGCAGATATTCGTCGGAAAACACGCTTCCGTCCCGCGATCCATAGAAAACGTAATCCTCCCTGACCGCTTCCATTTCTCCCGTATCGCTGTTTCGCCGGTCAAGCCTTTCGTACATCACGATCGTATATTCTGCATCTGTCTGTACCCCTGCCTCGGAGCAATACGCCAGAACCTGCTCCTCCTCCAAGTGTACCTCATCCTCCGTCAGCTCCTCAACCATAGTAAGGCTTCCGTCGATATATTCATACGTCTGATAATAATGTGCACAAGGTCCTGACTTCGTCATTCCATAGATCTGCTTTTTCTCCTGATCAAAAAACCCCAGATTGAGCGCGCCAAGTTCCGGGGAATATTCAAACTGCTGCGTCTTTGGATTCCAGATCAGATAGACATAATCAACGGCATAAGTTCCGTCAAGCATATCAAACTGGCGAATATCCAAATATCCGTCAAAGTTCACATCCACTAGCGAAAATCCTAAGGTATCCCCGTCCGTATCAGGAATCATTGTCACACCGTTATCCCTCACATCCTGAATGACGATATTTTGTATTTCCCTTCCACTTTCCGTCACCCGGATCGTCTCCACATGGTAACTTGTGGAAGACTTGTCCCGCCATGCGTCTATGGTAAAAGTAAATTCCGGCAAATCCTCTCCTATTTTTGACTGAAAAACCAACGTAAGATCTAAGGCTGTTTTTTCTATCGGCTTTCCGACCGGCGCAGACAGCAGTGTGCTGTTTTCCCAAACTTCGGTTTCTTCCACCGGACGTTCCGCAGAACTGACGGTCTCCGTTACATCAACGCTTCCGGTTTCACTGCCCCCGCACCCAGACAGAAGCAGCGTCACCGCCAGAAGCAACGCAATGATCCACTTCATATTTCACCTCATTCCAACCTTATCATTCATAAGCATGTTTTACATATATCCTATCCATAAGTGAAAAATCTTCAATTTCCATAAAATTATGTTTTAGGATTTCTTTCATATGCTTTGGTAATAGCCCATATTTCAATGGCTTTTGAATCCAACTAAATTCATCTGTGCTACATTCATCCAGAAAAAGAATCATTTTTTCTATATCCACAGAAAACACATCCGTCATTTTTTCCCACGGCTTTTCCACTCCCCATTCCCAATCATTGTCAATTTTGGAACGTTCTTCAATAATCTCATGAAGTTCTGTAAACTACATATTCTTCCCTTTGTTATCCTGCACCACGATCTCCCTTAACTTCCGACTTGTATCACAAATTACTTTCCATAAAAACTTCATAAAACGAAACAATATTGTCTTCTGCCCCATTCACTAATCGTTTATAGACTTTATCAATCGGTGTAATATGGTTTCCGCAATCATCAGATAGCAATGGGATATTTGAAGTATCGTCCTTTTCCCATGAAAAACTTTTTTGAAAAGACCGTTTTTTAACATAACTTCTCCTAAATATGAGCCAAATATAAGATCCATACTCCATATTTGATTTCTTAAATTTATCGAATATTCCCATAACTTTCCCTTTCCTTTGCAAATTGGAAACGATCTGTACACGCTTATATGAGATACTTCTTATATGTTATCTAATCAATATTCCATCATAGTTTATTTCCCAGCAACTGTCTTCAAGATCATAAAGGCAGATTCGATCACTTTTCATTTCAAAATCTATAAAAATATCTCTTCCCGAAAATTCCCATTTTACAGATAAGTCACTTGCGATACGAAAAATGCTCATTTCACCGTACAATATAAAATCCTGCTTATAAGAATATGGGGCAATCATAGATCCTATGGCATCAATTTTCACCCTTTTAGTCACATCCATAGTTTCCAGATGAAATAAATATAACAAATCATTTAACATGAGAAACAAGCCTTTTTCCGCAGGTAACGCACAATGATCTGTTCCCGTAAAATAAGGAACTATAAGTGCAACTTCTTTTTTGAACCATCCTTCTTCATCATGAGGCAAATTGTTTTTACAAAATCTTCATGACCCGCAAGGTCTAATACCTTATCATAATACTTATTATCACTGGAATCAAAACAATAGTTTACTTCTTGCTTAATTTCGATATGATAATCATTTACAGATAGTTTTCTCATTTTTACTTATACCTTTTACATGAATCCCCGGATAAATAATAACTAATGATACAAAAGCAATGCCACCTCAAGCCATACGCGAAAACGGGGAATGATCTCATTGTTGATGACGTCCTTAAATTCCTTGGAAATAAAACCTCCAAACCGCTGCCAAAGTGCGGCGTCATCTGTCAGCTGTTCTAAAATCGTAACTTCAACAACATTCTTTACCGCTTCATCACCCACAAACCACATATCTTCAATAAAACCACAATACTTTTTTATTTTGACTATATCCTCATTTTTCGCCAAAAACTTAATGAGCGGCTCATTGATTTCCTCTGCAAAAAACACATGCCCCAGCAATTCATCAAAGTGCTGAACGTGTTCTATAAATGCCGCTCTCTTTTCCGGAAATTGTCTTATCAGCTTTTCCGCAAATTGTTCCTGTATCATATTTGTTTTCACCAGCTTCCTGTTTAACTCCCCGATCAATTGGGACGTTTTCTTTTTATGAGTCTCAGCAACATTGCCTTATTCCCCATTCACCAATCGTTTATGAACTTTATCCATCGGCGTAATATGGTTTCTGCAATCATCAGATTGCAATGGGATAAATCTGTACACTCTTATATCAGATGCTTCCCGTTTACTTCAAAATATATGGTATCTATCGCTTTTCCAATTTCATCCACATTAGATTCAAGCGGTAAATAAATTTTTATTTCTTTATCACCTTTATCTATCCCAAATCCACGCTTTTTTCTATACCAATATTCAAGCTCCATTCTCTCAGAAAATGTAGCACATATCAGCTGACGTTTTCTTTGAAATGAAAGAAAGCCCTTCCCACCAGTAATAATTTTGAACGCTGGTATAATATTCTCTTTACCACTCAAGACAGGTTCCAACCGCATATCATTCAATACCTGTATAAACAGATTGCCCATATCAGTAAACGTATATGGCGGTTCCAGCAATTTAAAATAATTAATCGACTGGGCATATCCTATTTCTGTATACAAACTCGGAATAAATGCAATATGCAGTTTGTCATCAATATATATTCCTATATCAGCCGGATTTTGTTTTTCCATAAATATTTTCCTCACTCTTATCTATTTCAACTTTCTGCTCTGACTGGCGGCTCATTATATATATTGAAGTTCAATTTCAAATAAGCAAGCACTCGCTATTTCTGTATTTGAAACCACTCCTATGTAATACTGGTCATCATCCAGCAGGAAAGAAACGAGTCTATACCCTCTCCTCTCCAGTTCAATATTTAATAACTTTACATATGTAAAATCGTCCACATCTTCAATGGATTCTTTTTTATCAATCGTTACATCCTCCATGGATTCTTCTGCATAATCGTTTTCCAGTCTATTATTTATAAAATCTAATAAAATTCCATCTTCCCAGTCTGTTTTCCAGTCAGCTTGAAGAATTTTGCCACAAGTTATTAAGTATGATAGAATCACCTTACCTAATTTTGCGGAAACGTCTGTATCTCTCTTATATATTTGGAGTATTTCCCACTGCATCTTCAATAGTTCCTCGTATTTATTATAGAAAGATTCTATGGGCAGTTCTTTAAAATCTGTCAAAATAGATGTTATAAATTTCTTTAAATCAAATGCTTCTGTCTCCCTGGTTTCATATGTTAGTGGAAATACTATTTCATATCTTTTTTCACATTTATAGTGTGCCAGATCATAAGGGTAATTGACCTCCATTTTTAATCCGGTATCATCTAAATTTAATATTTTTGCAACTGCTGCTGCCTCAAAGCTCCACAAACCATTGAACCCCTTTTCTTTATGAGCATTTTTCCAGCCACAGTCATAATGACCTTTCAGCCATTCTGTTTTGATGTATTTTTCTAATAGCTGCGCAGCATATAGCTTATCACTTTGTGCTGCCTTTATAATATCCCCGATTCCTTGGTATGGCTTCTTTTTATAAAATTCGTTACATTCACATTTCCAGTTTTTGTCGCAGGAAGACTGTAAAAAAGTAAGCGCAAAATATTGCTACGCTGCCCATGAATCACGCTTGCACCAAAATGAT
>ERZ772969.2082-NODE-2082-length-13324-cov-2.648655_pt1 | contig 13324 bp, 7 predicted proteins | sample MGYA00511676_ERZ772969 | MGnify/ENA primary metagenome ERZ772969 (study PRJEB29015, sample SAMEA2737651) | human gut metagenome | biome: human gut; feature: human-associated habitat; material: faeces | place: China | collected 2012 ... | reverse complement strand
ACAGCCGATACCGACTATCAAGTTGTCTTTCTATCATCCGCTCCGAAACAGCTTTTAGATTTGACGCAATTTTATTGCTCTGTTCTGTCATAAAAAGAACTGTATTCTTTCTTCTCTTCTTATATAAAAAAGAATACCCTTTATATATTCTCCTTAAAATAGGTCGACTTGATAAATAACATACTTTTAATGCATTTACCAAATTTATCTTATTAAGGAAATGTGGGTTTTGTGGAAAAGCAACACCTGTTGCTCCTAATGCAATGCAATGCATACGGAATGGAAGAGTTTCCGTTCCATCTTCAATATAAAATGTAACATTATAGGCATTTCCTCTTCCACCATATAAAAAGTTTCTGGACATTGCCTCCAATTGATCAGCAATTTTCGAACTTGTCTCACACTCTGCTAAAATATACAATTTTTCACATACAAAAATACGATATGTTCCTCTTGGAACGCAGCGTATTTCACCATTATTTGTTACATTCACATGAAGTTTAACCAAATCCGATTCTACTCTGCTGACATCAAATTTAATCCCACATTCTCCTAAATTATTAACTGCATAAAATGCCAGCTCATCTACATTACATATTTTATTTTCTTCAAACTTCAGTCTTACCGTGAGTGTCAGATGTATCCTTTCCCACTCAATATTTTCTACCGTTGCAGATACACCACTCTCCTTGATTTTACATTCCATTTTACATTAACTCCTTTTTATCTGTTCCTTTTTCCCAAAAGTTGCACAATTATATCATATTCATTATTACACGTCAATTTCTGTTGTTATTTATATTAACTCATAAACTTATTTTCTAAGAAATACGGAATAAACTGCCTTTCTCATTTTAGCCGGAATCAGTATCACAATTCCATGAGCTACCACAGATGATAGAAATTCAGGCATATTAATATATCCTGTATCCAGCATAAACTTTCTAAAATTTATCATGTCCTTAAGATACGACATACCACCACGTCTTTTATACATACCATCACCAATTCGCATATATACAAGTACATCAGATAAATTATATCCTCTCATTCCACCAGACATCATACGAATCCATAAATGATAATCCTCAAAACCACGACACCCCACATAACTTCCTGCTTTTATTACGTCACTTTTTTTAAACATAACTGCCGGATGATTAAATGGATTCCTTTTTTTTGCATACTTTGCGATTTTCTCTGATGTTTCAGGCACTCTCCTCATTGCACCAGCCTGTACTATATCTTTCACAAACTCCTGAACAGTTCCTCCAACAACTGACACATCTTTTTCCTCAAAAATTTTCAGTTGCAGCTCACAACGTTTTGGCACGCTGATATCATCACTATCCATACGTGCGACCAGTTCATTTTTACAATAAGCAAGACCTTCTCTAAGTGCTTCCCCCAGTCCTCTATTTTCCGGTAATTGTATAACATGATGGATATTCTCTTTTCTTATCATTGATTACCCGATACAATTCTTCCCCAAGCAGTCCATCACATACAATCACAAAATCACTCGGCGGTATTGTCTGTGAAAGCATGCTCTCTATACTTTTTTGCAAATATTCGGCTTTTTCCCTGCTATATACGGACATTAAAACTGAATAATTTTGTTCTGTCATTTGCACCACCATATTTTTATATTCTTTTGCAAAACATTTTTATTTTATCACAAAATATCTATTTTGAATACATAAACATATAAATCAATTACCAATTCTGACCTATTATCCTGAAAAAAAGGCTGTGAAAAATATCTCCATTTTCCACAGCCCTTCTGTTTTGCTTCCCTTTATTCCATTTATAAACTGTTCATGATGCGAAGCAGCTTCGTGCCATAATCCGCATCTGCTGCCCAGCCTCCTCCATATGGATTCTGCGGAATCGCAAGCCACTCCACGTATCTGGCTGTTCCACGCGATACATACTGAAAACGCTTATCCACACATGCATTGTTTAATCCATCTGTACTTGCGTATGCTTTTAAGTGCTGTACCTGCGCACGGAGTCCGGTTCTTACATCTGCAAAAGTCTCACCTGCTGCACCGCCACCGACTGCACCGAGTCCTCCAAAGTTACACTGACTCGGCTGCACATCTCCGCCGAATTGTAATCCTCCGGTCTCTAACATAACCTGCGCAAATAATACATCTGCTCTTACACCCTCGGCTTCTGCCTCTTCTTTTAAGATCTTAAAGAATGCCTCCGCAGAATCTGCTCCCTTATCACGGTAAGTATCTGCCGGGAAGGTATAACGTTTATTATAGTAAGATACCATCTGGTCGACTGTCACACTGCTTGTACCCATGATCTCATGCGCTGCAGCTTTTGCTTTTACCGCTGACCATGGTCCGTACATACGGATTCCGTTGCTTAAATCTTTGTATGCTCTTACTTTATAGTAATATGTCGTTCCCTGTACCAGATTGCTGTGTGTAAAGGATGTTGCACCAGAAGTCTGTAATGTGGTATAAGTTCCTTTTTCGCTGACCGCACCGGCAAGTTCATAGCCACTTGCATTTGCAACACTGTTCCATGAGATATTTAATACATTATTATCTCCGAGTGTGATAGAAGAAATACTTCCCTGTTTTAAGACTGCAACCTCTGTTACCTTACTATAACTTCCTCTGCCTGCACTGCCTTTGATCTTATAAGTTGCTGCAATTTTATAGTAATACGTATTGCCGCTCTTTACGCCCTTATCCGTGTAAGTCAGTGTAGATCCGGATGAAATTGAAGCGATCTTTTCAAATCCACTGTTTGACTCGTCGCTCCGGTAAATATCATACCCCTGTGCTTTTGAAACTTTCTTCCAGCCAAGTGTGACCTGATTTTTGCTGTCACTTGTAATCTGGGAGAATACCACCTGTTTGATCGTCCATGCCTTCTGTGCTTTTGAGAAAGATGCCACACCGTTTTTAGCACTGTTGCTCTTATATGCACGAACCTGATAATAGTAAGTTTTTCCGGCTTCTAATGTTTTATCCTCATATTTTTTCGTATTTTTACCTTTGACCTGTCCGACCTTTTTATAACCACTGTCTTTTGACGTACTCCGGTAAATCTGATAACCGGATGCCCCATCCACAGCTTTCCATTCCAGTCTTACGGAAGTACTTCCGGTTGCCTTTACTGCTGTAATGGATGTAGTTTTCAAAGTCTTTGCCGACACAGCTGCCGAATTACCGCTGTATCCTTTTTTGCCATTTACCTTGTTGATCGTCTCTATCTTATAATAGTAGGTCTTTGCAGTTTTTAACTTTTTATCCTGATAGGTCGTATTATTTTTTCCTTTTAAAGTGGCAACCACTTTATAAGTACCATTCTTTGACGTACTGCGTTTGATCCGGTAGCCGTAGGCACCACTCACTGCTCCCCAGTTTACTTCAATCTGATTGCTTCCATTTGAAACAGCATACTTGATCTTCGCCTTTTTCGCTGTTCTTCCTTCCACGGATGCTGAGTCACCGCTGTAGCAGATATTATCACCTGTCTTTACCATAGTCTCAACCGTGTAATAATAGGTCTTTCCTGCTTTTACACTGGTGTCTTTGTAGCTGGTCGTGTTTCCGGATTTAATCGTCTTAACAACTTTGTAAGTACCATCTTCATCGATACTTCGTTTGATGCGATAACCATAAGCTCCTGTGATCTTATTCCACTTGATCGTCAGTGTTTTTTCATTTGTGGAAACGATTGATGTGATCTTTGTGCGCTTTGCAGTTTTTCCTGCCACCGCGTCTGATGCACCGCCGTATCCTTTTGTACCGCTGTTGACATTATATGCTTCGACCTTATAGTAATAGGTCTTTCCTGCTTTTACAGTATCATCTGTGTAGGATGTTGTCTTTTCTCCTGATACTGTATCTATTTCACTATAACCACTATCTTTCTTTGTGCTGCGGGAAATGATATATCCCTTTGCACCGCTTACCTTATTCCAGGAAATTTTTAATACTTCCTCATCCGAGGATGTGATTCCTGTAATTTTTGCTTTTGCAAGTGTCTTTGCAGATTTTGTGGAAGAATATGCACCGACACCCTGTCTGCCATTGTTTGTATTGTAAGCCTGTACTTTGTAGGTATATGTTTTGTTATTGGATTTTACAGTATCTGTGTAAGTGAGTGTACTGCCGGATTTTACCGTGCCAATCTGATAAAATTTACTGTCACTGCTGTCCTGACGATAGATCAGATATCCCTCTGCTTTAGAAACCTTTTTCCAGGTCAGGGTAATCTTCTTTCCACTCTTTGCCTTGATCTTTGTGAGGTTTGTTTTTCCTAATGCCACACCTGAGATGGGTTTAGAATACTCTCCTGCAGTTCCATCGTTAAATACCGGACGGACCAGATAGTAATATTTTGTCCCTGCCTTTACGGTATCATCAATATAAGATGTAGCATCCGATACTTCGTCAATCTTAGGATAGTTTGTATCATTCACAGTATTACGATAAATTTCATAATAATCGACATTATCGAGACCTGTCCATTTTAATCTAAGACTACCATCCGCTCTCGACTGCGTGTAATTGAGCGTTACGGTCTTTGCTCCTTTTGTCAGACCGAAATACTCTGCGATCGCAGTTGCATCCGCAACACCGAGTGCCTTTAATTTTTCATCAGAACTTAAATATGTATAATAATCATTTGCATTGTCCAAAAAGGCATGCTCGATGATCAGACCAGGAATGCCATTATTTTTACAACGACGGATCAGACCGTAATAATCTGCTGCAGAACCATCCGGATATTTATCATAAGATGCATTTCTAATCAAAGTTCCACGATAATTCAATCCAAGTGCTGCCAATTTATCGCATATTTTCTTTGCAAGTGCCTGTCCATTGCTTCCTACCTGTGCATTATAGTTGCTGTTCGGATAATAAACTTCCACACCTCTCGCTGTTCCGTTTGCAGTATTTAAATGGAAACTTACTAACACATTTGCCCCCACATTCTTTGCAAGGTTTGCACGGGCATCCAGACATGCAATATAATCTCCGCCGCCTGCCGGACAGCTTGCACTCTCTCTTGTCATATAAACAGTAATACCATTATAGGTAGATAATTCTTCTTTACAATATGTGGCGATCTTAAGTGTCAGATCCGCTTCCTGTACTCCAAAACCGGATGCTCCTGCATGGGTGCCATCATGTCCCGGATCGAGTACGACTTTCACATTACTGTTCGCACCTTTTAAGTTATCTGCAACACTGGCGACAGCCTCTGAGATTCCCTGCTCCAGCACATTTTCCACAGTGTTTTCGGAAATAACTTCTCCATCTGCGCTCATAGTAACAACATCAGCATCCACATCCGCATAGGCATCTTCATCATAAAGTACCTGATCCGGGTTCGTCTCTGCCTGTTCATTGACACCAAATCTTACATCCATGCCAAGGTCTGATAGCAGGATTTCCTGTTTTGTTTTCTCCTGTGTAAACTGCACGGAAGTGATCTGATACTCTCCTGCCTGTCCATTTTCAGAAAAATCCATGGTAAAACGGATCATATCTTCTTCTGTTCCGGCTGCTTTGACCTGATAGGTTTTTCCGGTGGTCAGATTCTTATAATTTAAGACGATATCCGAAAGCTGCTCATCGCCTGTTCCAAGACTTAAGACCACATTCTGCGTTCCCGGTGTAGTTAAGTTCTGCTGCCTGGACAGTCTCTGTCTCCGCAGTCTCCGTTTCGGTCGGCTCTTCCGTTTCTGTAGTTCCTGTTTCGGTCGGCTCTTCCGTTTCTGTAGTTCCTGTTTCGGTCTCAGTCGGCTCCCCGGTTTCCGTAGTTTCTGTTTCGATTGTTTCTGTCTCTGCCGGTTTCTCTGTTTCCGAAGTTTCTGTCTCTGCCGGCTCTTCTGTCTCAATCGTCTCTGTTTCGATTGTTACCGTCTCGGTCGTTTCTTCTGTCTCTGCTGTTTCTTCCGTTTCAGCTGCTTCTTCTGTCTCTGCCATCTCCGTTCCAGTCAGCTCTTCTGCTGCATTCCCAGTGTTTTCTGTCTGGGCTGATTTCTCTGACGGTGATGTTTTCTGCGTGCTTTCTGTCTGAACTGCACTGTCTTCTGCTGCACGTACATCTGCAGGCAGTGCTGTCATACTCACGCAGACTGCCATGATTACTGCTAAAATCCTTTTTTTCATTTTCCTTACCCTCTTGTATATTTTTTGACACTATTTAATGTGTAATGTACCATATAACGCAATGCATTTAGCCGGTTCTTTCCTATAAAACGGTAAACTTTCCACTGCATTTTAGCTGACTTGTATTTATTGCGCGACTTTCCGTCACTGCTCCACATAATCCCGTGCATTATAAACCGGCATAATAACAGATATCTGTACTTCGCTTGTCTGTTCCATCTCTATGATTCCTTTTTGATCGCTGTCGTTTGCTTTTCATCTACACCTTCTGTGTTTTCTTTCTGAAACATAATCTTAAATGTCATAAGCATTAATTTCACATCTAACCACGCTGAATATGTCTGTATATAAGTCAGATCCAGTTTTAATTTATCATATGGTGTTGTATTATATTTTCCATATACCTGTGCATACCCTGTCAATCCGGCTTTTACTTTCAGGCGGAACCGAAATTCCGGAACAATTTCTTCATATTTTTCAGCAATTTCCTGTCTTTCCGGTCTAGGACCAACAAAAGACATTTCTCCCTTTAAAATATTAAAAATCTGAGGAAGCTCGTCTAAATGCGTTCTTCGAATTATTTTTCCAACCGGTGTGATCCTGTCATCATCTTTTTTGGCAAGCTGTGCTCCCTGTTTTTCCGAATCTACTTTCATGCTGCGAAACTTGATAATCTGAAACGTCTCGCGGTCTCTCGTCAGACGCTCCTGCTTATAGAATACCGGTCCCCCATCATACAGTTTGATTGCAACTGCAATGACCAGTAAAAACGGCGATGAAATAACAATCGCGAGCAGTGCAAACACGATATCCATAGTCCTCTTTACAAATCTCTGCTCTATCGTAAGTCCCTGATTTCTTGACAACATAAGAGGTGTATCAAACAAATGGATTCGTTCCGTTCCATTTAAAATAATATCCGATATCTTCGGTGTAATATAGGTTCTTTTATTCTGATCATAACAGAACTTTAAAATTTTATTACGGATACTTGCCGGAAGATCACATAAAACTACCGCTTCATACTCTAATATTTTAGAATACAATGCCTCATATCCCATATAGGCGCTGGCAGTTGCACAAACATTGTACTTATCTTTTCTGGAATTAATCTTGGAAATCAGTTCTTCCGGAGAATGTTCCCCGTATATTACGATCATACGTCTTGGCGGATATAATCTGACATAAAAATATCTTACAACAAAAACGGTAGGCAGTGTCACTGCAATCTCAGCTGTCGTCAATAACAGAAGCGGTGATGCTGACATATAATCATTTGCAATCATACAAATCTGAAAATACTCGATAATATTTGCAAACAAAATTCCAAGGATCTGCGACAAACAAATATCTGTAATTCTAAGGTATCCGATCCGGTATCCGCCAAATGTACGGATAAAAAAGAACAATACCAATGCATACATTCCGATTACTGCCCAGTTTCCTCTATTCCAGAACTTATCCTCCAATTCCGGTACATACATTTTATACCATATAAATGCAAACATTGCTGTCTCAGCCACAAGCATTACAAAATTAGCAAATAAATTCAGCAAATGTTTATATCTTTCCCTTTTCCTCATGAAGTACCTCACATTCATACCTTTGCATAATCTATATTATTTTATCATAAAACCCAACCTTTGAATATATCTTACCAGAATTTTCATAAAATCTTAAAAATACCCCGGCAGGATGTATGATGATCATCCCACCGGGGTATCTCTTTTTACTTTTATTTTGCTTTTGTCTTTACGGAAACAACGGAAGAATAACTTCCATATACTTTCTTCCCATTCACTTTGCGGTATGCACGGATCTTATAATAATAGGTCGTCGATTTTTTCAATTTACCGTTTTTGTAAGATGTCGTACTACCTTTGGATATGGTCTTTACTTTACTACATTTTCCATCTTTACTGTTGCTGCGGTAGATCTCATAACCGCTTGCACCTTTTACCTTTGACCAGGTCAGTTTTACATTCTTTGCATCCGACGCTTTTGCCTTTAACGTCGTCTTTGCCGGAACCGCCTTTGCAGATTTTACATTCGAAAATCCACTGGTCTGTTCTCCATTCTGTGTCTTAACAACCGTCTTGATCTTATAATAGTATGTTTTTCCGGTTTTTACACTGCCGTCTGTCCAGGAACTAGTGCCTACACTGTTGATGGTTTTGATATTCTGATAATCCCCATCCTTTGCTGTACTGCGGTAGATCTGATAAGAAGTCGCAGCCGGTACAACTTTCCATGAAACTTTCAGTTTATTGTATGCTGTCGATTTTACGGAAGTCACGCTTGTTTTTCTGTTCTCAATTTTATTAACACAGAGCGTGTATTCTTTTTCCACCGCATTTTTCGCAAATGCCTGCACTTTCAGGTAATAGGTTCCCTTGCTTAATTTGACAGCCTTTGACTCTGTATAGGTACTGCCGGCATAGGAATAGATATGATCATCATCTTTTCTGCTCACTCTCTTGCCGTTTGCATTATAAAGTGTCACATACCAGCTTCTTCCCGCATCATTGATCTTCTCGTGTGCCAGACTAAAGTTGATATACTGCGCTTTTGTGAGTGTAAAGCGATAGCAGTCTTCATCTGACGTATATCCTGTGATCACACCGTTTACCGCTTTGCCGACTTTTATGTTATCTGCCGAAGCCCAGTCACCGTTGTTCTCTGTCTCCCAACCGGAAGCCGCTTTCTGTGTCATGCAGATCGTATAGTCGCCGGTATAAAGTGTAGATGCCTGGCTGACGCATACGTAATATTCCCCTGCATCCAGTCCTAATTTACAGGATGTATAAGAAGTCTCTGTCCCGGTATTCGTAAATTTATAAATTTCACTGTTATCCTTATTGTAAAGAACAACATTATAACAGCTTGCTGTACTCTGACTGTTTTTATGTCCAAACTTAATCTGCAGATAGCCTGCTTTTGACATTTTGATCTTATAGTAATCTTTGTCTGAGGAACTGCTTGTGCTTCCGTAATAGGTTTTTCCGTTCTTTACGGTATTTGCAGTGGCAGCAGAATCATTCGACTCCACTTCCCTGTCACTTGCTGTCTTTGCTATAATACACACATCATAGTTTACAGGATAACTCGTTCCGCTCAATAATGTTCCCGTCGTATTTCCGGTTCCTGCGATCTTAATGTAATACTCACCTTTCGGCAATCCAAGGTTCGGCGTGGAAATGCTTGTGTCCCCGCCACGGATCTTCGTAGTGTAGACTTCTGTATACTGGTCTTTGTCCACTTTACGGATCACGCTGAGCACAAACATGTTTGTTGTTTCCTGTCCGCTCACAACCGGATGCGTCAGTTTCACATTGATATAACCATTTGCAGAAAGTGATGTTTTAAAATAATCTACATCGCTGTAAGTACGGATATCTCCGCTGTATGTCGTGCCGGAAACAGCCGTATTTGCTGTATCGTAAGTATCATTGCTCTCGTGCTCCCAGGTACTGCACGCCTTAAAGGTAGTTTTGATCACATAGTTTCCGCCGTAATATGCATTCTGACCTGCCACTTTAATATAATATTTACCTGCTGACAGTCCCAGTTTGATGGAATCCGTGGATTCATCTTCCACTTTACTGGTCATTTCGTAGATCGAATTGCCGGAAGTATCACAGACTGTAACTGCATAAATAGCCTTATTCTGCCGTCCTGTAACTTTCGAATGCTGCAGATTGATCACGATATATCCGTCTTTTGTTGTCTGAAAACCATAATAATCAGAATCACTGACACCATACAGACTTCCGTAAACTGCCTTGCCTGATGTCATTGTGTCTGCTGTATTTATATCATCATTGCTCTCGCTCTCCCAGTTGTCTGCATTCGTCCAGGATGCCTTCAGCTTGTACGTCTCTCCATTTGCTCCCTGAACTGTCAGTGAACCTGACGCATCCATATATTGGATTCCTGATACTTTCAGATAATAGGTTCCGGCGTCAAGTCCAAAATTAACCGACTCGGTTTTCTCCTCGTCTTTTTTACTCGTCATTGTATACATCGTATTTCCGGCAGCATCACAGACTGCCACGCTGTAAATATCTGTTGAAAGCCTGCCGCTCACTTTATCGTGCTGTAACTGAAATGAAAGATATCCTTTTGTGGTGGATGTGATCTTATAATAATCGGTATCCGATGCAGAGGAAATGCTTCCTGTTATCGTCTGACCCAATCTGTCATAATTATCTGCTGTGGCAATCGTATTATTTTGTTCTGTCTCACAATAGGTATCTTCATACTGTACGCTGAAGCTGTAAGCTGCAGACCCGGCTGTAGTAAATCCTATGTTTCCGGTAATCTGTACATAATAGGTACCGGCTTCCAGTCCTATCTTAGCTGTCTGATTCTGTGTATCTGAAAAACTGCTGTCCACAGAAACCATTGCGCTGCCATACTGATCTGCAATAAAATCGATTTCCCAGGCTGCACTGTTGTTTGTGCCCGATAAATTCACATGTGCAAATTTCAACTGTACCATACCGGCTTTGCTCATCGTAAATTTATACCAGTGTCTACGTGATGTACTCGACGTAGTTGCATTATAAGTTGTATTCAGTCCAATCGATGTTGCTGCCGCATAGGTACTTCCCGGAGTCACATTTCCGTCTTTCTTTAGAATATCCTCACTTTCTTCTTTCTCCGTGTCTGCCGCTTCGGTATCCCCGATGAGTGCCTCTGTACTTTCTGTATCGTCAGTCATCTCTGAATCTTCTGTTGCCTGCGTACTCTCTGTATTTTCAGTCGTCTCAGGAATTTCTGTACTCTCCGTATCCGCCGGCATCTCAGAATTTTCTGTACTCTCTGTATCTGCCGGTATCTCAGAACTTTCTGTACTCTCTGTATCTGCCGGTATCTCAGAACTTTCTGTGCTCTCCGTATCTGCCGGTATTTCAGAGGTTTCTTCTGATTCAGTAGTTTCTGTCACTTCTGCTTTGCTCTCTGTTCCGGCTTCTTCTGTCTCAGCTTTTTCTCCAGCTCCGGTTTTTTCCGTTGTTTCAGAGTCTTTCATAGCCTCCGCCGACTCCGGAACCTCTGTCAGTTCCGTAAGTTCTGTTACCTCTGTTTCATTCTGCCCACCGGCTGCATATACCACCTGCTCCGCCGGAACCGCTGTCATGCAAAGACTTAATGCCATAAGCCATGCAGCAATTCTTTTCCCTGCCTGATGTCTTTTTTTCATTTGGATCTTCCTCCTTGTTTCTCAAACAAACCATTTCCAAAATCTGATATCACAAATTATTTATATTCTGTGCTGAAACTGTCTCCCGCACATTTTATGATCTTGCCTGATTCATTCTCAAATACTGTTTCCTGTCCATCCAAATAATACTGATTTTCCTGATAATAAGAATCGCCATACAATACTGTAATATACTTGATTCCAAGTTGATTTAAATTATCGAGATTTTCTTTCGGATTAAAATTCCATGTATAACAATCCGTAGACTTCTGTTTGGTTTTCTGCCGGTAAATGATAAAATCAAGGCAGGATTCCTTTGCTGCCATCAAAGGTACCCTTTCATTCTTTAAATGTTTCTTCACATACTTATACAGTTCTAATTTTCCCTCATCATAACCATTTACATATGGAAGTATCTTGCACCAGCTTTCTCCCGGGAATGTCAGGATCGCAGCACGTTCATTTTCATACACCGCTTTACACAGTGAAAAATAATTTTCATACTGCTGATAGATCTTATCCTCTTTATCCACAAAAATCTTCGTGATGCCATTTTTATCCATCTTGACAAGAATATCCATCAGTTCTCTGTTATACGGCTTATATTTTCTCGTATTCTGAGCCCGCATGCCATCAAACCAGTAAAAAGTCCTGTCATCAGCCACCAGCGCCGGGATCTTATCATCATCGAGTTCCTCTGCCGCATAAGACATCACTTCCATAAGATCTGGTAAAATCGTGTATTCCCCATAGTCTTTCTGTGATGTATCTAGATTATTCCAATAGATTGCCAGAAAATGTTTCGGTACGGATGCCTCATTATATCCGGGATCAAATTCCCACATGTTCATATCATAATTTGTAAAAGTAAATAACGCAAGTATTCCAATAAATCCAACATATGCATAAAATCCTGCAAGCTGTTTTTCATCTGCAAGGATATCTGCTGCCATCACGCAAAGCAGCCAGCCGAACAGCCAGAGATTATAGTAGATCTTAAAATAATAATAAAATGACATCATGTGATTTATCAGAAATCCGTACATCACACAGGTGCATACCACCATAAAAAGTGCCATCACAGGGATCGCCGCCGGATATTTCTTTTTTTTCAGCAGATAAAACAGTACGATAAATGCTGCCGGTATGAAATAGATCAGATCTGCATACACGGAATGATACATTCCGCCCGCCTTGCTGACGTAAGTTATCATCTTGTCAAAAGAGCCGCCCCATTTATCCATAAATAAGACAAATACTGCTGCCGCTGCAATGACTACGACAACCAAAAATCCTGCTATCATTTTTTTGTTTATCTTTTTTTGCCGGATCGCGAGTACAAATAATGCCAGGATCACCGCCGCTGAATTGAGCGGGATAAACAGTGCATTACAACATGTATTTGCGTACAATGCAAACAGCAGTAAGATCACATTGCACTTATAATTTTTCGGATACCGCTCCAGCAGAAGCAGGGCATAGACTAAAAGCATCAGTATCATAACACCAATACTCCAGTATACAAATCCGCCTGTCATGTAACTGTATGCAGGATATCCCCAGAAATATCCCAGTGCAAACACCGGTGCAAAAATCCGCACGATCTTTTTCTCACTGACCGTGAGCATCAGTACATAACACATCCACACTTCCAGCACATGCATGAAAATATCCGCAAAAATAAACGCTTTATAATATTTTGAAACGATCAGGATCGGACTGAATATCTCAATAAACATTGCATTGACAAATGCAGAAAAATAAATGTGCTTGCCTAAGACTCCCTGCTTTACAATGACCATTGCATCATTAAAATGATTTGCCGGATCTGAATTGATATAACTCAGCCGCAAATATGGAGTAAACATATGTAGTGAAACTGCAATCACGATTCCTGCAAGAACTGCTAATACAGCAATATCTGTTATCCTCACAAATATCCGCTGCATTTTTTTCTTTTTAATGATCA
>ERZ772969.2073-NODE-2073-length-13359-cov-2.958960_pt1 | contig 13359 bp, 10 predicted proteins | sample MGYA00511676_ERZ772969 | MGnify/ENA primary metagenome ERZ772969 (study PRJEB29015, sample SAMEA2737651) | human gut metagenome | biome: human gut; feature: human-associated habitat; material: faeces | place: China | collected 2012 ... | reverse complement strand
AACTCTTTCCGCACTCGGATTCTTTATACCATAGATGTATTTTGACAATAAACTTTTGTTAATGCCCAGATTTCTCGCTACTTCCGAAACATTTAATTGTGGAAAACGCTTAAACAACATGGCAATCTCATTATCATATTTCGGTTCTTCTTTTGTGTAAAAACTTGAAATATGTATATCTTCGTCCAACTCAGTCCATCGTAGAGCCTCTCCATGTAATTCTATTGTATAATCCATTCGTTGCCTTTCTGTTGCATCTTTGAGCAATGGAAAAGCCTCCAAAGGACGGCTGTACACCTTATCCTCGCTTGACAGCATATATATACGCCCTTTCTCAAACCATATATTCTTTATTGTTTCCATAATGATACTCATTTAATGATACTCGTTCCAGACATTGATGATATCCTCTTTGTACATCTCTGCAAGTTCCAATGCTCGTTTCAAATCTTTGGCTTTTAATCCATGATTATATACTAACTTAACTTCATCTTCTATCTGTATCTTTGCGTCATCGTCACCTTTTACAACATGAACATGGATTGGTCTATGTTCGTCAGAGTAAAAGAAAAAACGAAGTCCAAATATTTCAAATATTGTAGGCATATTATTATTTTAAATCACACTACGAATATAGGGATAATATTTTATCCCTGCAAATATTTTGAAAACTATTTTACCCTCTCATTCCCCATTTATTTCTTTGTGCTATTTGTGTGAAAATCCCAGTTTTTATATAAATTTGCAAGAGTACTATTACAAATAGGTAAGATATAACGACACTGGGATTTGTCTTATTGATAATTACTTGGATAATTGTTGGTTTGGCAACAAAAGGCAGAAAGCATATGTCTCAAAATCAGTGGCAGCGGGAAGAGAAGATAAAACGCTTGGAAGAGGAGTATGCACAAAACCTTAAGGTGTGGCAGGAGCGTAAGGAAGATATGAAGAGAAGGTTAAAAGGCTTTTTACGGTTGTTAATCGTATGCTTCAATGATACCCAACGGATCTGCCTCAAATTGCAATCAACATCTGATTCTCAAGACTAATTTTGAAAAGCAGGCTAAATGTTCTTTGGCTCAAACCGCAAATTAAAACCAGAGTCTCGCCTCTGTTATATATAGGTGGCAGGCGCAACCAAAAAGATAGTTATTCCTTCAAAAAAGTTCTTCCCCTTCCGTTCTTTTTCATTCTTGCAACCCTTTGACGACTGTCACATCATACACGTTGTGCTCGTCAGGGCTGTGCAGAGGGTTCCATACCTGGGCAAAGAACGGGTTGCGTTTGGCTTCCTCGTCGTAATTCCATGGCATGGGGAAGCACTCGGGGCACCAGTGACCACCTAATAGTACCAGTCGGGGAGAGGCTTTGAAACGATGTCCAAAGGCGCATTGCCATTCCAACTGGGTGGACAGGTCGCCACGCACCATCTGCTTGGACAGGCACTTTCCGCCCCTGAATGCAGCCGCTTGCTGCATATCTTCTATATCCAGTTCGTCTTTTGGTTTCGACTCGTCATATCCATGATCCAACATCACGGACTGAGGAGATGGGTGATACAGTTTAAACTCGTTCCAACCCGGAATAGCTCTCCATGCGTCCATGCTGCCATAGAAGGCTGTGATGCGAGGCTCGATGTTGTGCTTCGTCCAATATAACGGTCCCAAGGGCTTTTTGACGGTGGGCTTCAACACCAGATGTTTGATGAGACTGGAAGGGACCAAGCCTCCTAATTTCATCTTAAACGGAGCTTTTTCAGCCATTTCTTGAATGAATTGGTCTATCTTTCCACTTCTGAAATGCAGGTACGATTCAAGGATATCAGAATCGGTGTACCACTGTCCGTGGAAGTTGCGCAGCACAAACCAGTTGGGTTCGGTGAGGTCTTTGAGGTTTCCTAAGTTCAAAGCCGTGAAGGTGTATTGCATAAACGCCCAGTTAACGGTGCGATACTCCGCTCCTCCGCCAATGTTGTAGATGCGGCACCAGAAGTCTTCGGGCAGGTCTTGATTGCACACATGCGACAGCAGTACGCCCGAATCTTTGGCCGTCACCCATTCCAACACGCCGTTCAGGGGTTGGTGAAACATGATGGGGTCTAATGTGTTGAGAATGGAGGGGTATAAGATGCCCGTTTGGCGGAGCGACACCCAATGCTTCAACCCCGATTCGATGACCTCTCTTTCGGCCAAGGCTTTCGATAAAGCGTAGATGTCGTAGATGCTAATCTTGATGGGATCGCCCACGCGTCCCCAGTGAATGGGATCGTTGCGGTCGCCCGTTTGCGCCACCGTTCCGATGTATACCAGATGTACCCGGTCGGGATTGGGCTGTGCCTTGATCGCTCTGATGATGTTTTTCACTGCCCCCACGTTGACCTGCATGGTCTTTTGCGGAAAATAATCGGCTGCCGGCGACACCATTCCGCCCACATGCAGCACATAATCGGCATTCGTCACCCCTCGCAACACGTCGTCGTAATGCGTCAAATCGCCATAAATCACTTCCACACCCGGCAGCGAAGCATAGGGCGCAATGGCCTTACGGTCGTTCTCGGTGGGCAATACCAGCAAGCGAATGTCAAACTCGTCACGCCGTTTCAACAGCTGTTTCAAGCCCTCTGACCCCATGTGTCCGGTGGCACCCGTGAGGAAAATCGTCTTCTTTTGCATCATTCTCATCCAGATTAGGTTGTTCAACACTCTTTGCAAAAATACAATAAATATATGGTAATGTCAACTATCTTTAGTGCACATTCGTCGCTGCGTTTTCATTGTGCCGTGTTCGTTGCGTGTTGGTGGCATTGAAATCATCGGGTCAATGTGTTTAGAAAATATTTAACAACCAACCTCTTCATATTTGGCCTGTGGACAACCAACCTGGCTCTTGGTTGAAAATACGCTCAAAATAAGCGGGATTTATATGTGGCTGATATTTAACTATTTACGCCTGCATGGCGTAATTGACCTCCTATTTTTCATGCTTTTTTAGGCCAAAAACATGGCTTTGGTCGTGAAATAAGCATGGGTTTACTCGCTAAAGTCATCCATATAGGGCATCAAAGTGATGCTTTTAAGGTAGAAAAGTCAATGCTCTAAGCGTAAAATCTGCATTTTCTTGCCCAGCCATTGCCTTGATGCTCTCCGCAGGCCTATTGCTTTTTTCCAGATTGCCAATTTACAAGTGCCGTTTTATAGGTCTTTTTTGATAAAAACAATTTACTTCCTTCGTTCATTTCCGAAGCTCATTCAACGCGCGTAGATGGTTGCAATGTGCCATCACTTTGGTGCGATGCCTGGCCGTAGGGCATTATTATGATGTGAAAATTTCGTGAATAATCGCCGTTTTATTTGGATATTTCGTTGAAAAAACCTATCTTTGCACCGTTCAGTGGAATGAGGGGCTTCGCAGAAAGCTCCTCATTTTATTTTGAATACGGCTGGCATCGCTGCTTGCAAGATGCTTGGAACGAGCGGTAAGAATATATAGTACTAATTAAATATATATGATTGATAAAAGTGTCGTAAAAGAATTGGTTGAAGATTGGCTTCAGGACAAAGACTATTTCTTGGTGGATGTTGAGGTCAGTAAAGACGACAAGATTGTTGTTGAGATCGACCATGCAGACGGCGTATGGATTGAAGACTGTGTGGAACTGAGCCGGTACATAGAAGATCGGCTGAACCGTGACGATGAAGACTATGAGTTGGAAGTAGGCTCGGCCGGATTGGGTCAACCTTTCAAGGTGCCCCAGCAGTATATCAATTTCATAGGAAAAGAGGTCGAGGTGCTTGATGGCGACGGATTGAAATACCGAGGTGTGTTGAAATCGGTAGAGGGCAACAACTTTGTTGTGGCCGTTGACGAGAAGGTGAAGGTGGAAGGCAAGAAACGCCCAGAGCTACAAGCCGTGGATCATACTTTCCAGATGGACAAGGTGAAGTATACCAAGTACCTCATCAACTTTAAATGATGAGGCAGAAACTGATCATTGAATGAAACTAATATATAACATATAACGCTATGGCAGCAAGAAAGAATGTAGAAGAAACCATCAGCATGATTGACACCTTTCGTGAATTTAAAGACACGAAAAACATCGACCGTGCCACATTGGTAAGCGTGTTGGAGGAAAGTTTCCGCAACGTGCTAGCCAAGATTTATGGTAGCGATGAGAATTTTGACGTTATCGTAAATCCTGATAAGGGCGACTTCGAAATATACCGTAACCGCATCGTTGTGCCCGATGGCGAGGTGGCGGACGAAAATAAGGAAATATCGCTGAAAGAGGCTCGCGAGATTGAAGACGACTATGAAGAGGGCGAAGAGGTTTCTGAACAGATTGACTTCGCCAAGTTTGGTCGCCGTGCCATCTTGAATCTTCGTCAGACATTGGCTTCAAAAGTGCTGGAGCTGGAACACGACTCGTTGTACAATAAGTATAAGGATCGCGTGGGACAGGTTATCTCCGGCGAGGTTTACCAGATATGGAAGCGTGAGGTGCTGTTGGTAGACGATGAGAACAACGAGCTGATACTGCCCAAGTCAGAGCAGATTCCGGCCGACCAATACCGCAAGGGCGAGACCATTCGCGCCGTCATCCTGCGGGTGGACAACGAGAACAACAACCCTAAGATTATCCTCTCGCGTACCAGTCCGGTATTCCTGGAACGACTGTTGGAGGCCGAGGTGCCTGAGATTAATGACGGACTCATCTCTATCAAGAAAATAGCCCGCATGCCTGGCGAGCGTGCAAAGGTGGCCGTAGAGAGCTACGACGACCGTATTGACCCGGTAGGTGCCTGCGTTGGCGTGAAAGGCAGTCGTGTGCACGGCATCGTTCGCGAGCTGTGTAACGAGAATATCGACGTGATCAACTACACGTCAAACATCAAACTGTTCATTCAGCGCGCGTTGAGCCCCGCTCGCATCAGTAGCATCAACCTGGATGAGGAGAATCGCAAGGCCGAAGTTTATCTGCAACCCGAAGAGGTGAGCTTGGCCATTGGTCGAGGAGGACTGAATATCAAGTTGGCTTCCATGCTGACAGAATTTACCATCGACGTGTACCGTGAAGTTTCAGATGCCGACGCTGACGAAGACATCTACTTGGAAGAGTTTGATGACGAAATCGATCAATGGATTATCGACGCCATCAAAAGCATCGGTCTTGATACAGCCAAACAGGTGTTGAACGCACCTCGTGAAATGTTAATTGAGAAAGCCGACTTGGAGGAAGAAACCGTCGATCACCTGATTCGGGTATTAAAATCAGAATTTGAACAGTAACACCCCGTGACGCATGCAGCCCTCTGCGAACGAGGACGCTGTAGAAAAACTTCTGCAAATGGGCAGAACAGTTGGGAGTGTGAACATCAATAAGAACAAGAGTTAAATAATTATCAATGAGCATCAGATTAAACAAAGCATTACGTGAATTAAACATAGGACTTCAAACGGCAGTTGAATTCCTAGAAGAGAAAAGTGAGCTGGGAGAGGTGAAGGGCGAGCCAAGCTTTAAGTTGAGCGACGCACAATACCAAGCCCTGGTAGAGGCTTTCCAACAAGACGCAGAGGTGCGCAATCAGGCGGAAAAGATCTTCCAGAAAAAGCCCAAAGAAAAGAAACGCACTTCGGAAGCAAAAGAAGAGCGTGTTGAAGAAGTAGTTGAGACAGCTTCGTCGCAGCAGCGATACAAACCGCTCGGCAAGATTGACTTGAGCGTATTCGATAAGAAGCCTGCCGCTAAGAACGCTGATGCTCAAGACAATCAAAAGGCATCGGAATCACAAGAAAAACCGACAAAGAAGGCTGCTGCCGTCAGCCCAAAGCCTGAAAAAGAAAAAGTAGAGAAGCCAGCAGAAACACCAAAGGCAGCACCAACTGTGGTGGAAGAAAGCAAGAAGGACGACCAGAAAGCGGAAGTCAAGACCGAGGCACCAATTGTAAAGAAGGAGCAAGTGGACCAGAAACAAAAGGTTGACGAGCGTGTTGAGCCGCAGGAAAGTGAAACGTCACAGGTAGTTGACGAACCGCAGGAGAGTGAAGAACCTCAAAGCGACGGAGACGAAATCTTCCAGACCAAGAGTGAGTTGCGTTTACAAAATGCGCCCAAGGTGAACGTGTTGGGAAAAATAGATCTCAGCACCATCAACCAGAGTACTCGTCCCAAGAAGAAAAGCAAGGAAGAACGTCGCAGAGAACGTGAGGAAAAGCGAGATGGTGGACGCAAAAAGCGGGTACGCATCAATCAAGAGCGAGTGGACATCAATGCCGCTTCTAAGCAAATAGGTAACAATGGCGGAGGTAATAAGTCGGGGAATGCTGACGGCCGAAACGCTAATAAGAAAAATCGAAAGAACAGAGGACGTAACCAGAAACCGCTGGAGGTGAACGAGGAAGAGGTGGCACGCCAGGTAAAGGAAACGCTGGCCAGACTCACCAGTAAGGGTACGCAGAACAGGAAAGGTGCTAAATACCGTAAGGAAAAACGTGATGCCATGCAAGAACGCATGAGTGCGGAAGCAAGGGCAGAACGTAAGGAAAGTAAGGTATTGAAGCTCACCGAATTCGTGACAGTTAGCGAATTGGCTACCATGATGGATGTGGATGTCAACAAACTGATTGGAACCTTGATGAGCATCGGTGTGATGGCATCTATCAATCAACGATTGGATGCCGAGACCATCAACTTGGTTGCCGATGAGTTTGGCTTCAAGACCGAATATGTGAGCGCAGAGGTTCAGGAGGCTGTAGCTGAAGAAATCGACGACGAGAACGACCTGTTGCCTCGCGCACCCATCGTTACCGTGATGGGACACGTAGACCATGGTAAGACATCTCTGTTGGACCACATCCGTAACACCAATGTGATTGAAGGCGAGGCTGGTGGCATTACCCAGCACATCGGTGCTTACAACGTACAGCTGGAGAATGGGCGATTCATCACATTCTTGGATACTCCTGGTCATGAGGCCTTCACTGCCATGCGTGCTCGCGGTACGCAGGTGACGGATATCGCCATCATCATCATCGCAGCTGACGACAGTGTGATGCCTACAACCAAGGAGGCCATCGCGCATGCGCAGGCTGCCAACGTGCCTATGGTGTTTGCCATCAACAAGATTGACAAACCGGGAGCCAACCCAGATAAGATTCGTGAAGACTTGGCTCAGATGAACTTGCTGGTTGAAGAGTGGGGTGGAAAATACCAATGTCAGGAAATCAGTGCGAAAAAAGGTATTGGTGTCAACGAATTGTTGGAGAAAGTTCTCCTCGAGGCCGACATGCTTGACTTGAAAGCTAATCCCAATCGCCGTGCGACGGGTAGTGTCATCGAGTCGAGTTTGGACAAGGGACGTGGATATGTTTCTACGGTTTTGGTCAGCAATGGTACGCTCCGTGTGGGTGACGACATCATCGCCGGAACGAGCTGGGGACGCATCAAGGCCATGTTCAACGTGCGCAACCAGCGTATTGAATCAGCCGAGCCAGCCGAACCTGCCATCATTCTCGGACTGAACGGTGCGCCCACGGCCGGTGATCAGTTCCATGTGCTGGAAACAGAGCAAGAGGTTCGCGACATTGCCAACAAGCGTATGCAGCTGCAACGCGAGCAAGGCTTGCGTACACAGAAGCGCCTGACGCTGAGTGACGTATCACATCGTATCGCTCTTGGGTCATTCAAAGAACTGAACATTATTGTCAAAGGTGACACCGATGGTAGTATCGAGGCATTGAGTGATTCGTTTATTAAGATGTCTACCGAGAAGATTAACGTCAATGTTATCTTCAAGTCGGTAGGTCAGATCAGTGAAAGCGACGTCACCTTGGCTGATGCTTCCGACGCTATTATTGTGGGCTTCCAGGTTCGTCCGTCTGCTTCTGCCCGTAAACTGGCCGAACAGAACGGTGTTGAAATCAACACCTACTCCGTCATCTACGACGCCATTGATGACGTGAGGTCGGCTATGGAAGGCATGCTTGACAAGGTAACCAAGGAGGTAGTCACTGGCGAGGTTGAGGTGAAGCAAGTTTACAAGATTTCAAAGGTGGGAACCGTAGCTGGTGCCATGGTGACCGATGGAAAGGTACACCGCTCAGACAAAGCTCGAGTTGTTCGCGACGGAATCGTCGTTCACACCGCTCCTATCAATGCATTGAAGCGGTATAAGGACGATGTCAAGGAAGTGGCAACCGGTTTCGAGTGTGGTATCAGTCTGGTTAATTTCAATGATATCCAGGAAGGTGACATCATAGAAACCTTTACAGAAATAGAAGTAAAGCAAACGTTGTAAGTTTGAGCGCGCGAGTTTTGAGTAGGTAAGTTTTTGAGTTGATAGGTTTTTGAGTTCGTAAATACTTCAATTTACGAACCCTTAAGCACCAACAACTCGTCAACTCGTTAACTTGTAAACTCGTCAACTAACAAACTAATCATATCATCTATTGCAGGGGCGTCCATGAAACATCAGGGAGTTCCTGCATTTACATTTATGGAAGAAGTAAATAACACGAACAACGAATACGTCAGAAAGCTGACCGAACAGAAGTACGAGTTTGGTTTTACCACTGACGTTCATACCGAGATTATAGAGAAGGGGCTTAATGAGGATGTCATTCGGCTCATTTCCGACAAGAAAGGAGAGCCGGAATGGATGCTCGAATTTCGATTGAAAGCGTATCGACATTGGCTGACAATGACACAACCCTCATGGGGACATGTGACGTTGCCCGACATTAATTACCAAGAAATCTCCTATTATGCCGACCCAATGGCAAAGAAACCGACCAACAAGGAGCTTGATCCGGAACTGGAGAAAACATTCGACAAGCTGGGCATTCCATTGGAAGAACGGTTGGCACTCAGTGGAACGGCCGTTGATGCCATCATGGATTCAGTGTCTGTGAAGACCACCTTCAAGGAAAAGCTGAAGGAGAAAGGCGTCATCTTCTGTTCCATGGGCGAGGCTATCAAGGAGCATTCTGCCTTGGTGCGTCAGTACTTAGGCACGGTGGTTCCTTATTATGACAATTTTTTTGCAGCCCTGAACAGCGCTGTTTTCAGTGATGGATCGTTCGTTTTCATCCCCAAAGGCGTGCGCTGTCCTATGGAATTAAGTTCGTATTTCCGCATCAATGCGCGCAATACCGGACAGTTTGAGCGAACGTTGATAGTGGCTGAAGACGATGCGTATGTGAGTTATCTCGAAGGATGTACCGCTCCGATGCGCGATGAGAATCAACTTCATGCCGCAATCGTGGAAATCATCGTGATGAACAATGCCGAGGTGAAATATTCAACCGTTCAGAATTGGTACCCAGGAGACGAACATGGCAAGGGCGGAGTGCTCAACTTAGTCACCAAAAGGGGCGATTGTCGCGGAGTCAACTCCAAGCTCTCGTGGACGCAAGTCGAAACAGGTAGCGCCATTACATGGAAATATCCATCTTGTATCTTGCGTGGAGACGGCTCGCAGGCCGAGTTCTATTCGGTGGCGGTGACCAATCATCATCAAGAGGCCGACACGGGTACGAAGATGATTCACATGGGAAAGAACACCACGAGTACCATCATTTCAAAGGGAATCAGTGCCGGACACAGCCAGAACTCCTATCGGGGATTGGTTCGTGCAACCGCCAATGCGGACGATGCGCGCAACTACAGCTCGTGCGACAGTCTGCTGTTGGGAAGCGAATGTGGTGCTCACACGTTCCCCTATATGGACATTCATAACGATAGTGCCATCGTTGAGCATGAGGCCACGACAAGCAAAATCAGTGAAGACCAGCTGTTTTATTGCAATCAACGAGGCATTCCTACGGAAGATGCCGTTGGCCTGATTGTCAATGGATATGCCAAGGAAGTATTAAACAAGTTGCCGATGGAGTTCGCTGTCGAGGCGCAAAAGTTGCTTTCCGTCTCGCTGGAGGGAACCGTTGGATAAACCGATTTATATCAAAAGAATCATTATGTTAGAGGTAAAGAATTTACATGCCACCATCAACGGCAAAGAAATATTGAAAGGAATCAATCTTGTCATCAAGACAGGAGAAGTACATGCCATCATGGGACCCAACGGTTCGGGCAAGAGTACCTTGAGTGCAGTGCTTGTGGGCAATCCGATGTACGAGGTTACGCAGGGCGAAGTGACGTTCAATGGCAAAGACCTGTTGGCCATGGCGCCAGAAGATCGCGCACACGAGGGATTGTTTCTCTCTTTCCAATATCCTGTGGAAATCCCCGGTGTGTCCATGACTAATTTCATGCGGGCAGCCATCAACGAGAAGCGAAAGTATCAAGGACTGGAGCCGATGAGTGCCGGCGACTTCATCAAGTTGATGAAGGAAAAGCGAAAGGTGGTTGAGTTAGACAGCAAACTGTCCAACCGCAGCGTGAACGAGGGATTCAGTGGCGGAGAGAAAAAACGCAACGAAATCTTCCAAATGGCGATGCTCGAGCCTACGCTCTCCATTCTCGATGAGACGGATTCGGGCTTGGATGTAGATGCGCTGCGCGTGGTTGCCGAAGGCGTCAACAAGCTGAAGAGGCCCGATACCAGCACCATTGTCATCACACATTACGACCGTTTGCTCGATTTAATCAAGCCCGACATCGTTCATGTGCTGTTCAATGGACGCATTGTGAAGACCGGAGGGCCTGAATTGGCCAAGGAAATCGAAGACAAGGGGTACGACTGGATTAAGGCGGAGGCAGAATGATGAACAGTGAGAAACAATATGTCGACCTGTATGCGGATGCCCGCGCCATGATTTTTCAGCATGGTTCGCCCGTGATGAACGACGTTCGTGACGCTGCTTTCGAAGATTTTAAGCGCCAAGGCTTCCCCTCACGCAAGGTTGAACGCTATCGCTATACGGATATGGCGGTGCTGTTTGAACCCAATTATGGATTGAACCTCAACCGGCTGGATATCCCCGTAAAACCCTATGAGGCTTTCAAGTGCAGCGTACCCAATTTGAGTACTTCGCTTTACTTCATCGTCAACGACGCTTTCCACGCCAAGGCGCTGCCCAAAGCAACGCTGCCCCAAGGTGTCATCGTAGACTCTTTGCGGAAGGTGGCCGACACCCATCCGCAATTGGTGAGCAAGTATTATGCCCAACTGGCCGAGACAAAGGACGATGCCATCACGGCACTGAACACCATGCTGGCGCAAGATGGCCTCTTCATCTATGTGCCCAAGCGGGTTAAGATTGACCGTGCCGTCCAGGTGGTGAACCTCCTTCGCTCGGATGTCGACCTGATGGTGAACCGACGAGTGCTCATCGTGCTGGATGAAGGAGCCGAGGCCAAGTTCCTTTTCTGCGACCACACCATGGACGATAAGCATTTTCTGGCTACACAAGTAATCGAGGCTTATGTGGGCGAGAATGCCTCGCTCGATCTTTATTGCATGGAAGAAACGCACGAACACAATACCCGTGTGAGCAACGTGTATGTGGAACAGCAGGCCAACAGCCGCTTCAATCACAACGTGCTCACGCTGCACAATGGCATTACGCGCAACCAACTCAATCTGGTGTTCCGTGGCGAAGGGGCGTCTTGTTGCTGTAACGGCTGCGTCATTGCTGACAAGAAGCAGCATGTAGACAACAATACGTTCATCCGTCATGCCGTGCCTCACTGCGAAAGTCATGAACTGTACAAGTATGTTCTCGATGGTCAGGCCACGGGAGCCTTCGCCGGTAGGGTGCTTGTAGAGAAGGGAGCGCAGAAGACCAACTCGGAGATGCGCAACCAAAACCTCTGCACCACGAAGCAGGCGCGCATGTATACCCAGCCTGAGTTGGAGATTTATGCCGACGATGTGAAATGTGGTCATGGTTCTACCGTGGGTCAACTCAACGACCAGGCCATGTTCTACATGCGCCAGCGCGGCATCAGTGAGCAGGAAGCCAAGCTGTTGTTGGAGTTTGCCTTCATCAATGAGGTGGTCGACAGCATGCAGCTCGAACCCTTGAAAGACCGTCTGCACTACTTGGTTGAGAAGCGCTTCAGAGGCGAACTCGACAAGTGTGCGGGATGTAGAAATTGTTAATCAACCCATCATTGCCTCCCTCAAGTGCTCTCAAAAGCAAACTTGGGCGGAGGTTTTTTCGTGAACGTTCAAACCAAACATTCGTGACAGCCCAAGCCAAAAGTTGGCTCAGAGCGACCTAACAGCCAGTCCATTCTATATATTTTCATTCTATGTACGATATTTCTTCTATCCGTCAGGATTTTCCCATCCTCTCCCGAAAGGTCTACGACAAGCCTTTAATTTACCTGGACAATGCGGCCACCACGCAGAAACCCTTGTGCGTGTTGGATGCCATGCGTGACGAATACCTCAACGTCAACGCCAACGTCCACCGCGGCGTGCATTGGATGTCGCAGCAGGCCACCGAACTTCACGAGGCTGCCCGCGAGACGGTGCGCCGCTTCATCAATGCCCGCTCGGCCGCTGAGGTGGTCTTCACCCGGGGCACCACCGAGGGTTTGAACCTCATCGCCGCCACCTATTGTCAGGCGTTCATGCGCGAAGGCGATGAAGTAATCGTGTCTGCCATGGAGCATCATTCCAACATTGTGCCGTGGCAGTTGCAGGCTCAGCAAAGAGGCATCGTGCTCAAAGTGGTTCCGATGACCGATGCGGGGGAGCTGATGCTCGACGAATACGAAAAGTTGTTTACCACCAAGACCAAACTGGTGAGCCTCACGCAGGTGAGCAACGTGATGGGTACCGTCAATCCCGTGAAGCAGATGACGGCTACGGCGCATGCCCATGGCGTGCCGGTGGTGATAGATGGTGCGCAGAGTGCGCCCCATTTCAAGGTGGACATGCAAGACATTGATTGCGATTTCTTTGTCTTCAGCGGGCACAAAGCATACGGCCCCACGGGCATTGGCGTGCTTTATGGTAAGGAAGAATGGCTCGACCGCTTGCCGCCCTATCAGGGAGGAGGCGAGATGATCAGCCATGTGTCGTTCGACAAGGTTTCTTTCGAGCGACCGCCATTGAAGTTCGAGGCGGGCACACCTGATTACATCGCCACGCATGGGTTGGCCGTTGCGCTCGAATACCTGTCATCCTTGGGCATGGACAACATAGCCCAGCATGAACACGAGCTGACCGCTTACGCCCTTGATCGCATGCAAACCATTCCCGGGATGCGCATCTTCGGCGAGGCGGCTCATCGCGATGCAGTTATCAGCTTTCAGGTTGGACACATCCACCACATGGACATGGGCACCTTGTTGGATAGGCTCGGCATCGCCATCCGCACGGGGCACCACTGCGCGCAGCCGCTGATGCAGCGGTTGGGTGTTTTAGGAACGGCGCGCGCCTCCTTCGC
>ERZ772969.2064-NODE-2064-length-13425-cov-11.293717_pt1 | contig 13425 bp, 12 predicted proteins | sample MGYA00511676_ERZ772969 | MGnify/ENA primary metagenome ERZ772969 (study PRJEB29015, sample SAMEA2737651) | human gut metagenome | biome: human gut; feature: human-associated habitat; material: faeces | place: China | collected 2012 ... | reverse complement strand
CGCCTTGCCGGCCTCGATCTGCAGCTTAATGTAGCCAGTAACTTTCTGTGCCATAATAAATGCACCTCCAAAAATCTGTGGTGAGTTGCGGCACGGTGTCTCCGTGCCTCCCACGAGCATGTGCACAGTGCACACGCTCTATAAGAACCGCACTGCGGTCTTACCTTGGTAAACGATTTGTGCCGGTTGGTTACGGCAGCTCGACCTGACCGATCTCCACCTCTGCGGGGGTCTCGCGGCCGAACATGTTGACCTTGAGCTTCACTTTGAAGTTCTCGGTATCGATCTCCTCCACAAGGCCCATAAAGCCTTCCAGAGGACCGGCGGTGATCTGCACGGTGTCGCCGACGTTGAAGTCGACTGCCAGAGGTGCAGCCTTTTCCACGCCCATCTTCTCTACTTCTTCAGCAGAGAGGGGAACGGGCTTGGATGCGGGGCCGACGAAGCCGGTGCAGCCGCGCGTATTGCGCACCACGTACCAGGTATCGTCGTTCATCACCATTTTGACCAGAACGTAGCCGGGGAAGAGCTTGTGCTCCACCATCTTCTGCTTGCCGTTCTTGTCAATTTCGGGAACCATCTCGACGGGAACCTTGATATCACAGATCAGATCCTGCAGATGACGGTTCTCCACCATGGTCTGCAGGTCATTCGCGACCTTGTTCTCATAGCCGGAATAGGTATGCACTACATACCAAAGTGCCTCATTGGATTGTTCTTCCATTTTGGTCTGCCCTCCGTTTCAAGATGATTCTCAGGCGCCGATGATCAGGCCCAGGATGCCGCCGAAGATGGCATCCAGCAGGATCATCACGACCGCTGCGATGGCGACGGTCACGAGCACGACGATGGTGTTGGTCTTAACGTCCTCTTTGGACGGCCACACCACCTTCTTCAGCTCGCTCTTGGTGTCGCGGAAGAACTTGGCACACTTGCCAAAGAAGTTCTTCACAGCGGCCTTTGCTCTGGCCACAAAGCCCGGCTTGTTCTCGGTTTTGTCTGCCATGATGCGTCCGCCTTTCTTACTTGGTTTCGCGATGAACGGTGTGCTTCTTGCAGAAACGGCAATACTTCTTCATCTCGAGACGATCGGGGTTGTTCTTCTTGTTCTTCGTGGTGTTGTAGTTGCGCTGCTTGCACTCGGTGCAGGCCAGAGTGATTTTAACGGTCATTTGTTGACACCTCCATTATAACGGTTGTTTTGAACCTCCCTCGGGTTGCGGGTGGTACCTGTAAAACAGGCGCACTTAATAACCCCGCAAAAGAGGTGATATCATTGTACCACGCACTTTTCCATCCGTCAAGCGGAAATCTTCGATTTTTGGAAAGTTTTTTTGAAAAATATCTCTTTTACCCACCGGCAGCTTTTTGGCATTCTGCTTGCATCGCGCGCATAGATATTGTATAATAAGCCAGAACGGCATTTTTACCGGTTATATCCCACCCAGGTCTTGGGCTTTATAAATAGGAGAGAGTTATCATGCAGTCTGAAAAAATGTGCGTTGTGCTGCTGTTCGGCGGTATGTCCAGCGAGCACGAGGTCAGCCGCGTTTCTGTGGGCAACTTCGTCAACAACATTGACCGTGAAAAATATGAGGTGCTCACTGTGGGCATCACCAAGGAGGGCCGCTGGCTGTACACTGAGGCCACGGCCGCCCAGATGGCCGATGGCAGCTGGGAAGAGCTGGCAGGCAACATGGCCTGCGTCATCAGTCCGGACCGCGCCGACCACGGCATGATCCTGTTCACCCCGGAAGGCCATGTGGAAAAAGTGCATGTGGATGTTGTGATCCCGGTGCTGCACGGCCTGTGGGGCGAGGATGGCACGGTGCAGGGCCTGCTGGAGCTGGCCGGCATCCCCTACGTGGGCTGCGGCGTGCTGGCAAGCGCGGTGTGCATGGACAAAGCCGTGGCCAATGCTCTGTTCGAGGCCAACGGTGTGCCCCACACCAGATGGCTGGCTGCCGACCGCTGGGAGATCGAGTCCGATCTGGAAGGCGTGTGCGAGGGTGTGGAAAAGAAGCTGGGCTGGCCCGTGTTCGTCAAGCCCGCAAACGCCGGTTCCAGCGTGGGCATCTCCAAGGTGTCCAGCCGTGACGAGCTGAAAAAAGCCATCGACCTTGCACTGGAAAACGACCGCAAGGTGGTGTTTGAGGCCTTTGTGGACGGTCAGGAAGTGGAGTGCGCCGTGATCGGCTCCGACCCCGCCGTGGCTACCCGTCCGGGCGAGATCCTTGCCGGTGCCGAGTTCTATACCTACGACGACAAGTACAAGAACGGCGTGAGCCAGACCGTCATCCCGGCTCACCTGCCGGAAGCAAAGCTGGACGAGGTGAAGACCTACGCCGCCATGGCCTACACTGCCCTGAACTGCGAGGGCCTTGCCCGCTGCGATTTCTTTGTGGAAAAGGGTACTGGCCGGGTGCTGATCAACGAGATCAACACCTTCCCGGGCTTCACGTCCATCAGCATGTACCCCAAGCTGATGGAGCACGAGGGCCTGCCGGTGCCGCAGCTCATCGACCGGCTGATCGCGCTGGCGCTGGAAAGGAAGGAAAAGCAGCATGGATAACCGCCCGATCGGCGTATTCGACAGCGGCCTTGGCGGCCTGACCGGTGTGCGGGAGCTGCGCAAGCGCCTGCCCCACGAGGAGATCATCTATTTTGGCGATACCGGCCGCGTGCCCTATGGCAGCCGCAGCCCGGAGACCATCCTGCAGTATGCCCGTCAGGACGTGGCATTCCTGCTTTCTAAAAATGTAAAGTGCATCATGGCGGCCTGCGGCACCGTGTCCAGTACCTACCCGGCTGCAGAAGCGGCAAAGCTGCCGGTGCCCTATCTGGGCGTGGTGGATGCTGCCGCCCGGGAAGCAGCCTTTGCTACCCGCAACCGCCGCATCGGCGTGATCGGCACCGCTGCCACCATCCGCTCCCGCAGCTACGAAAAGCTGCTGCGTCAGCTGGTGCCGGGGGTGGAGATCACCGCCCGGGCCTGCCCGCTGTTCGTGCCGCTGGTGGAGGCCGGTTACGTGGACCACAGCGAGGAGAGCCGACAGCAGGTGACGAAGCTGGTGATCGCTCAGTACCTGACCGAGGTGCGTGAAGCCGGTGTGGACACCCTGATTTTGGGCTGCACCCACTACCCGCTGCTCAAGACCATGATCGGCGAGTTCATGGGCCAGAGCGTGACGCTGGTGGATCCGGCCAAGACCGCCGCCCACCATCTGGAACAGATGCTCTCCGAGCGCGGCCTGAAAGCGGCGCAGGAGCACGAGGGTCAGGCGCACTTCTACGTGAGCGATGTGCCGGACAGCTTTGTGCAGACGGCAGACCTGTTCCTGGGCGAGTACAAGGGCGGCCCGGTGGATCAGATCGCCATTGATAAATATTGATAAGGACAGAAAAACGTGAGCAAACCGCTGAAGGAAGATTATATCATCCGCATCAAGAGCCGCATTGAGCAGCATGTGAAAGAGCCTGTGGAGCAGGAAGAAAAGGAAGAGTTTGTGGAGCTGATGACCCGCGGCCAGTTCGTGCAGAAGGGCGGCAGCTACTACATTACCTATAAAGAGACCGAGACCACCGGCTACGAGGGCTGCACCACCACCCTGAAAATTGCCGCCGACGGCAGCCGCGTGGCGATGCTGCGGTTTGGCAAGGGCGGCGGGGCCGGCACCCAGCTGCTGATCGAAAAAGGCAAGCGCAACCTCTGCCACTACGAGACAGGCTACGGCTCCATGACGCTGGGCGTGACCGCCGACGAGATCGAGTGCGGCCTGACCGAGAAGGGCGGCACCGCAAAGTTCGGCTACCTGCTGGATGCCAACAGCGCCGAGCTTGTGAGCCGCAACCGCCTTGAAGTGACCGTGACCCACGTAAACTGAGATATTTCCCAGACTGTGAAAGGAACCAGACCAATGACTGAATTTGAAAAGATCTACCAGAACTATAACCCCCGTCAGGCTGCGCTGGACGAGGCACGCACTCTGCTGACCGCTGCCGCCAAGGCCGCCATGGCCGATGGTGCTCTGCCGGAAGCTGAGCTGCCCGCCTTCATCGTGGAGATCCCCGCCGATACCAAAAACGGCGATATCGCCTCCAACATCGCCATGGCCGGTGCACGCAGCTGGCGCAAGGCTCCCAAGATGATCGCGGATGCGCTGCTGGCACATCTGCCCTCCATCGAGAACAGTGTGTTTGCCAAGGTGGAAGTGGCTGGCCCCGGCTTCATCAACCTGTTTTTGGCTCCGTCCTTCTGGGCCAGTGTGGTGCTGGGTGCCTGCTCCAACAAGGAGTATGGCCGCACCGATCACGGCAAGGGCGCCAAGTACAATGTGGAATTCGTTTCCGCCAACCCCACCGGCCCTATGCACATGGGCAACGCCCGCGGCGGTGCTCTGGGCGACTGTCTGTCCGCTGTGCTGGACTGGTCCGGCTATGATGTGACCCGTGAGTTCTATATCAACGATGCCGGCAACCAGATCCAGAAGTTCGGCAAGAGCCTTGCCGTGCGCTACCTGCAGAAGTACTGCGGCGAGGAAGCCTATCCGCTGCCCGCCGAGTGCTATCAGGGCGGCGACATCAAGGTGCTGGCCGGTGAGTTTGCCGAGTTGAACGGCGACAAGTACGTTGCCGCTTGCAAGGGAATGGACGAGGAGACTCTGTTCGAGAGCGAGGCCTTTGCCGCCCTGAAGGACGCACTGGTGGCCTACGCTCTGCCCAAGAACATTGCTGCCCTCAAGCGCGATCTGGGCAAGTACCGCATCGACTACGATGTGTGGTTCCATGAGAGCACCCTGCACGAGTCCGGCGCGGTGATGGCCGTGGTGGATAAGCTGCTGGAGCTGGGCGCATGCTATAAGGCAGAGGACGGTGCCATCATGTACCGCAGCGCCCAGTACGCTGCCAAGTACGGCACGGTGAACAAGAAAAAGACCGAGGACGGAACCGAGGAGGAAGCCAAGGACGAAGTGCTCGTCCGTGCCAACGGCATCCCCACCTACTTTGCCGCCGATATCGCCTACCACTACAACAAGCTGGCCACCCGCGGCTTTGCCAAGGCCATCGATGTCTGGGGTGCAGACCATCACGGCCATGTGGCCCGCATGAAGGGTGCCATGGATGCCATCGGCCTGAACGGCGAAGATCTGGACGTTGTGCTGATGCAGATGGTCAACCTGATGCGCGACGGCCAGCCTGTGCGGATGTCCAAGCGCACCGGCAATGCCATCACCCTGACCGACCTGCTGGAAGAGGTGCCCATCGACAGCGCACGCTTCCTGTTCAATATGCACGACGCAGGCAGCGGCATCGATTTTGACCTCGATCAGGCTGTCAAGACCGACAACGATAACCCCGTGTACTATGTGCAGTATGCCCATGCCCGCATCTGCTCCATCCTGAAAAAGATGGAGAGCGAGGGCGTGCAGTTTGCCGGTGCCGAGAAGGTGGATGCCACCCTGCTCACCGAGCCTTCCGAGGTGGATCTGATCCGGATGCTGGCAGCCTTCCCGCAGGAGATCGTCATGGCGGCCGAGAAGTACGACCCCAGCCGCATCAACCGCTTTGTCATTGATCTGGCCAGCGCCTTCCACCGCTTCTACGGCAGCTGCCGCATTCAGGGTGCAGACCCCGCTGTGCAGCAGGCACGTCTGGCCCTGTGCATCGGCGTGAAGAATGCCATCTTCAACGTGCTGACCATGTTCAAGATCAACGTGCCGGAGAAGATGTAAAAAAGGCTCCCTCATTGAGGGAGCTGTCGAGCGAATGCGAGACTGAGGGAGTTTTCTACAGGAACTCCTTCCGTCATCGCCTGCGGCAATGCCACCTCCCTCAGTGAGGGAGGCTTATGCCGTACCCGAAAGGATTCGCACGGTAATACCCAGCTCCCCTGCGGGGGAGCTTTTTTCGATAACAGCGAGGAACAACCAATGGAACCTTTGATAATCGGCAATATCATCCTGCCGCACCGGGCGGTGTTCGGCCCGATGGCGGGCTTTACGGATGCACCCTGCCGCCGCCTGATGGCCCAGCACGGTGCAGGCTTTACTGTGAGCGAAATGGTGTCCAGCCGGGCGCTGGTGTACGGCGACCACAAGACGGTGAGCCTGCTCAAGGCCGAACCCAACGGTGCACCCTATGGCGTGCAGATCTTTGGCGAAGTGCCCGAGATCATGGGCGAAGCCACCGCCGCCATCGAACAGTACGAGTTCGACTTTGTGGATATCAACATGGGCTGCCCGGCCCCCAAGATCGTTTCCGGCGGCGCAGGCAGCAAGCTGATGCTGGACCCGGACCGCTGCGGGCGCATCGTGGAGCAGGTTGTGGCAAATACAAAACGGCCTGTCACCGTGAAAATGCGCAAGGGCTGGGATGCCGACCACATCACTGCAGTGGAGTGTGCCAAGGCCTGTGAGCAGGCCGGCGCAGCCCTCATTGCGGTGCACGCCCGCACCCGGGAGCAGATGTACACCCCGGGCATCGATCCGGAAATCATTGCCCGGGTGAAGGATGCCGTCAAAGTGCCGGTGCTGGGCAACGGCGACATCCACTCGGCTGAGGATGCTGTGTGGATGATGCAGGCCACCGGATGTGACGGTGTGATGATCGCCCGCGGTGCTCTGGGCGACCCGTGGCTCTTTGAGCGGGTGAACGCCGCCATTGAAGGCCTGCCCGCACCCAAGGCACCCAACCTGCAGGCCCGCATGAATGCGCTGCGCCGTCAGGTGGAGGAAATGGTGGAGCAGAAGGGCGAGTTCGTCGCCATGCCGCAGGCCCGCTCTCAGACCATGCACTATATGAAGGGGCTGAAAGGTGCGGCCAATCTGCGCCGCTACTGCTGCACCCTGACCCATCTGGAAGATCTGGACGAGCTGATCGATGCTGTTTTTGAAGAGCAGCGCAAAGCGGGCATCGACCCGGACGACGTGCGCGAGGTGCCGTTTCCGTAAGGGGAATATTACTGCTGCCGGGTCAGCTCATCCAGATTCTGGGTGTAACAGGGCAGACAGTGCTCTATGAACCAGTCGGCTTCCGGGCAGTGCATGGCCTGCAGGGCCGCTTTCTGCTGGGCCAGCGCCGCGTCAAACTCGTGGTTGCCGCTGCGCTGCTCCTCCATGCATTTGATGAGGGCGCTCAGCCGGTCGGCGGCCTTCAGCAGGCGCTTTTCCTCGGCGGTGAGCAGTTCCCCGGAGATGAACGGGGACAGCTCTTCGCTCAACTCGTCCGGCAGAAGGCCGGTCATGCAGCGCACGCTCTCGGTTTCCAACGCCTTGTAGGCATCCCGCAGGGTGGGGCTGCTGTACTTGACCGGTGTGGGCATGTCGCCGGTAATGATCTCCGGCGCGTCGTGGTACAGCGCCGCCACTGCTACCGTTTTGGGGCGGCAGGGCGTGCCGGTGTACCGCCGTGCGATCAGGCAAAGTATGTGGGCCAGCAGGGCGGTATCGCAGGTGTGCTCGCTGAGAGATTCGGCCCGGGTGGAGTGCATCAGGCTCCAGCGGGTAATGTATTTCATGCGCGCCAGCAGGGCGCTGAACGGGTACAGCATGGCAGCTTCCTCCTTTTTTCTCCAACATACCTGTCCGGCAGAGCGTTGTCAAGCCCTTTTTTCTGCGCAGTGTTCGTGCTATACTAAAATAAACCAACTTTCTGCCGCTTTGGCAGAGAAAAGAGGAAACCATGGAGCGGTCTGGTACTGCCCGGCAGCCGCAGCTGCTGGGACAAAAAAAGGATAAATTCTGGCTGACGGTGGGCCTGTGTGCCCTCACGGCGGCCCTGTTCTTTCTGCCGTTTTATATCATCGACGGCGGCTTTTTCCACTATGCAGGCGATTTCAACAGCCAGCAGATCAGCTTTTACCGCTATATGAACGGCTTTATCAAGGGCGCAGGCTACCCGGACAGTGCGTTCACCTCGGTGCACAATACCTTCTCATGGGCTACCGACCTTGGCAGCGGCGTGATGAACGCCTATTCGTTCTACCTGTACGGCTCGCCGTTCTTCTGGTTCTCGCTGCTCTTCCCGCAGGGGTGGCTGCCCTACCTCATGGTGCCGCTGCTGGTGCTCAAGTTTGCCGTGGCGGGCGGCGGTGCGTACCTGTATCTGCGCCGCTACGTCAAAAATATCGACTACGCCGTGCTGGGAGCCTGTCTGTATACCTTCTCCGGCTTTACGGTATACAATGTGTTCTTCAACCACTTTGTAGATGTGGTGGCGCTGTTCCCGTATCTGCTGTGGTCGCTGGACGAGGCCCTTTACAACGACCGCCGCAGCTGGTTTGCGTTCTGGGTGGCGGTGAACCTTGTCAACAACTACTTCTTCTTCATCGGTCAGGTGGTGTTTCTGGCCATCTACTTCATCTGCAAGCTCAGCACAAGGGACTTCCGTCTCACTGCAAAAAAGTTCGGGCTGCTGGCCTTTGAAAGCCTGCTGGGCGTTGCCATGGGCAGCATCCTGCTGGTGCCTGCGGTGCTCTCCATTTTGCAGAACCCGCGCACCATCGACCTTTCCTCCGGCTGGGGCTTTCTGACCTACAGCAAGGTGCAGCAGTACCTTGCAATTCTCGTCAGCTGGATCATGCCGCCGGATTCTCCCTACCTCACCTCCATCTGGTCGGAGGGCGTGATCAAGTGGACCAGCATGTCGGCCTATCTGCCGCTGTGCAGTCTGGCCGGTGCCGTGGCCTACTGGAAAGCAAAGTGCGGCGACAGTAAAAAGCGCATCGTGAGCACCTGCGCCGTGTTCGCACTGGTGCCCATCCTGAACAGTGCGTTCTACGCCCTCAATTCCAGCTACTATGCGCGCTGGTACTATATGCCGGTGCTGGTGCTGGCCGCAATGACCGTGAACGCGCTGGAAGACCACAACACCGATCTGGACAGCCCGGCCCGCGGCATCAGCTGGCTGATGATCGCCACGGTGGCCTTTGCGGTGGTGCCGGTGCAGGACAGCGACACCGGCAGCTGGTCGTTCGGCGTGCTCAAGAACCCCGGTCAGTACTGTGCGGTGCTGGGCTTTGGCCTGCTGGGCCTGCTGCTGTACCGCTATCTCTGCCAGAAGTGGCGGGGCGACAGCCGCTTTGCCCAGCGCCTGACGGCGGCAGTGCTGGCGTTTGCCTTCCTGTTCAGCGTGGTGCACATCGGCATTGGCAAGTTCGGCCAGTGGTATACCGACAGCGACCTTGTGAAGCAGGACACCAACGCCCTGCTGTTGAAAAACGACCTGCCCGAAGGCGATTACCGCGTGGATACGTACAAGATCCACGACAATATCGGCATGTGGCTGGATAAGAGCTGCCTGCAGTATTTTGGCAGCACGGCAGCCCCCAGCATTCTCAGCTTCTACCCGGCGCTGGGGGTCAAGCGGGATGTGCGCAGTGAGCCGGAGCTTTCCAATTATGCACTGCGGGGCCTTTTGAGTGTGGAGTACCTTATCACCACGCCGGAAAAGCAGACCGACTTTGAAAACGAAGCCGACGACGGCTGGGAATATGCCTTTGCAAAGGACGGCTATGCGCTCTACCGCAACACGAACTACGTGCCCATGGGCTTTGCCTATGATTATTACCTCACCCAGACCGAGTACGAAGAAACAGCCAAGGCCACCCGCGCAAACCTCCTGATGCGTGCACTGGTGCTTACCGACGAGGATGCTGCAGTCTACGGCAAGTACCTCACCCATCTGCCGGAAGGCAGACGGGAGGAGCTGTACTATGAGTCCTACGTGCAGGACTGCCGCGAGCGCCGCGCCACGGCTGCCAGTGTGTTCCAGATGAACAATTCGGGCTTCCACGCCGAGATCACGCTGGAAAAAGAGAACCTCGTGTTCTTCTCCGTGCCTTACGATGACGGCTTTACGGCCTATGTCAACGGGCAGGAGGCCGACATTGTGGAGGTGGACGAGGGATTGATGGCTGTGCTGTGCCCGGCAGGTGAAAACAGCATCGATTTTGTCTACCAGCCCGACGGCATCCGGCTGAGCCGTGCGCTGACTTTGGGCGGCATTGTGGTATGGCTGGCGTACACGGCGTACTTCGTCTGGCGCAAGCGCCGCACAAAGCGGGCCTGATGCACGGAAGAATGACTTTGTGCTGTAGAAAAAAGAAATTTTTGAAATTCCCTCTTGACTTTATGCCAATAAAGTGTATAATGCAATCAAACCGATGAGGCGGAAGAGAACCTGCACAGCGCATCTTCAGTGAGCCCGGACAGTGAAAACGGGCGAGAGCGGGGCAGAGCTTCGTGGGCCGCCGAGGGCCGGGCAAACGGGTAGCAAGCCTTAGTAGCTTTGGACGGAAGTCTCCGTTACAGGACAGGGGAGTGTTGGCTCTCCGTGAGAGGCTCTGCAGTTTGCAAAGCAGGGCAAGCAAGGTGGCACCGCAGAATCGAACTTTACCGATCCTGTCCTTGTGGATAACACACAGGGACAGGGTCGTTTTTATTTGTAAGACCCGTCCCGCAAGGGGAGCGGGTCTTTTACTTTTGCCGCCCGCTCCGGGAAAGGAGTTTACTATTATGAAAAACGTTACCATGATCTCCCGCCGCAGCTTCCTCAAGGCCGCTATGGCTGCTTCCGCCGTTTCTGCACTGGCATTCACCGGCTGCGGCGGCTCCGCTTCCAGCACCGTGGCTGCATCTTCCACCGCTTCTTCCGCTGCCGCTTCCGCAGCAGCCAAGGGCGGTCAGACCTTCAAGGTGGGCATCGTCAACTACGTGGATCATGCTTCCCTGAACCAGATCGTGGAGTCTGTGGAGAGCCGTCTGGATGAGCTGGGGGCAGAGAAGGGCGTTACCTTCGACTACGCCGACTACTACGCAAATGCACAGGCTGACCAGTCCAACCTGAACCAGATCGGTGCCGACCTCGTAGGGGACGGCGTGGATGTGATCGTGGCTGTGGCTACCCCCACCGCCGCAACCATGCTGGCCGCTGTGGAGGATACCGATATCCCCGTTGTCTACTCTGCTGTCACCGACCCCGCCGCTGCAGGCTTTGACGGCGAGGAGAACATCACCGGCACCTCCGACGCACTGAACACCGAGGCCATCATGAACTTGATCACCGCTGTCAACCCGGATATTGACACCATTGGCCTGCTGTACGACCTGAGTCAGGATGCCTCCACCCAGGCCATTGCAGACGCAAAGGCCTTCTGCGACGCCAACGGCATCAAGTACATTGAGAAGAACGGCACCACCACCGCTGAGGTGCAGATGGCTGCCGAAGCCCTGATCGCTTCCGGTGTCAAGGCCGTGTTTACCCCCACCGACAACACCGTGATGACCGCAGAGCTGTCCATCTACGAGACCTTTACCGAGGCAGGCGTGCAGCACTACACCGGTGCCGACAGCTTTGCACTGAACGGGGCCTTTGTGGGCTACGGCGTGGATTACGTCCAGCTGGGCGAAGCCACTGCCGACATGGTGGCGGAGATCCTCTGCGACGGCAAGACTACCGCAGACCTGCCCTACCAGACCTTTGATAACGGCATCGTCACCATCAACACTGAGACCTGCGAAGCGCTGGGCCTTGACCTCGACACCGTGAAGGAAGCCTTCAAGCCCTACTGCACCGAGATCGTGGAAGTAACCACCGCAGAGAACTTCTCTTAAAAAAGAACCCTCTCAGTCAAAACCTGACGGTTTTGCCAGCTCCCCCGAAGGGGGAGCTTTTGGCGGCTTTAGGAAAAGTTTTCGATTCAATTGCAAAGTGTACGGGCACGCCAGAGGCTCACTCATGGAGGGAGGCTTCAGCGGTGGCTGGATTGTTTCCGGTATGCCGAAACTATCAATAATAAATCTGCTTAATTCGTCCACTCAAAAAACACAAAAGGAGCACACACATGCTGGCGAGTATCTTTTCGCTCAACGTCCTACAGACGGCGCTGGAACTGGGCTGTATCTATGCCCTGGTGGCGCTGGCACTGTTCCTGAGCTATTCCATCCTGAACATTGCAGACCTTTCCACTGACGGCTGCTTCACGCTGGGCTGCGCCGTGGCCTGTCAGGTAGCACTGACCGGCCACCCCATTCTGGCCCTGTTCGCAGCCATGGCGGCAGGTGTGTGCTCTGGCTTTGTTACGGCTTTTCTGCAGACCCGCCTTGGCGTGGAGAGCATCATGGCAGGCATCATCGTCAACACCGGCCTTTACACCATCAATCTGGCCGTGATGGGCTTTTCCTCTACCATGTCGCTGGTCAAGACCGACACTGTTTTCTCGCTGGCAAAAGGCCCGCTGAGCTTCCTTGGCGGCTGGTATAAGCTGGCCATCGCACTGGCCATGATCCTGCTTGCCGGTGCGGCGATGCTGGGCTTTCTGGGCACCCGGCTGGGCCTGTCCATCCGCGCCACCGGTGACAACGCTGCCATGGTGCGTGCTTCCAGCATCAACCCGGCCTTCACCATCACGGTGGGCCTGTGCATTTCCGGCGCATTGTGCGCCCTCTCCGGCGGCCTGCTGGCACAGTATCAGAAGAGCTGCGATATCAATGTGGGCACCGGCATGGTGACCATCGCACTGGCTTCCCTCATCATCGGCGAGACTCTGCTTGGCAAGCGCACCATGCTGCGCCGGATCATCGGCGTGGTGTTCGGCAGCTGCCTGTACCGTTTTATCGTGGCTGTGGCCCTGCGCTTCAATGTGCCTGCCGCCGCCATGAAGCTGGTGTCCGCCATCATCGTGGCCATCGCCATTTCGATGCCGGCCATCAAGGAAAAAATCGCCTTTGAGCAGCGCAAGCATGGGGCCTGCCGCCGCCGCGTAACTACCGGCAAGGAGGGAAAGTAAGATGGAAATGCTTCAGCTGAACGATCTGCACAAGACCTTCAACCCCGGCACGGTCAATGAAAAAGTGGCCCTGAACGGTGTCAGCCTGCACATGGAAGCCGGGGACTTTGCCACCATCGTGGGCTCCAACGGCGCGGGCAAATCCACCCTGTTCAACGCCATCACCGGCGGCTTCATCGCCGACGAGGGCAGCATCCTGCTGGGCGGACAGGATATCACCTTTGAGCCGGAGCACCAGCGCAGCAAGGTCATCGGCCACCTGTTTCAGGACCCGCTCAAGGGCACGGCACCCAACATGACCATTGAGGAAAACCTTGCGCTGGCCTATCTGCGTGCCGGCACCGCGCCCCACGCCATCTTCTCCCGCATCTCCCGCAAGGACAAGGAAGTGTTCCGCGAAAAGCTGGCGCTGCTGGATATGGGCCTTGAGGACCGCATGAAGCAGCCGGTGGGACTGCTTTCCGGCGGCCAGCGGCAGGCGCTGACCCTGCTCATGGCAACGCTGGTCACCCCCAAGCTGCTGCTGCTGGACGAGCACACCGCCGCACTGGACCCCGCCACCGCCGAAAAGGTGCTGGAGCTGACCAAGAGCATCGTGGCCGAAAAGAAGATCACCTGCCTGATGGTCACCCACAATA
>ERZ772969.2059-NODE-2059-length-13455-cov-4.831791_pt1 | contig 13455 bp, 6 predicted proteins | sample MGYA00511676_ERZ772969 | MGnify/ENA primary metagenome ERZ772969 (study PRJEB29015, sample SAMEA2737651) | human gut metagenome | biome: human gut; feature: human-associated habitat; material: faeces | place: China | collected 2012 ... | reverse complement strand
TCCAAGCACACCACAGTTTTGTCTGGCTGATTCCGCCCTGTATGCAAAAATCTCACCCTTTATGCATTGTGTTTCCGAGACTACTCTCCCTTGATGACTTGTTACCGCCGGTTTCACATCACCTCTCCTCTCCATTTCCATCCTATCGGACTTTTAAATGCTTTTGAAAAAGCATTGATTATGCAATACCTTCTGACATCACAAAATCCCCAAATACTGCTTCTTGCCAAAAAATATTGCGGACTCCCCTTTTTGCAACTACCCCTCCAGCCTTGCTTCGGATCCCTCTCTGCCTGATCCGAACTCATTTTCATCAAACAATCTATCAAGATGATCTATCTCCCCAGTCAACAGACGCTTTTACCAATACGTCTGTTTCCGGAAAACAAACAGATATTTTATCTCAAATATACAAAAGCAACAAACAAGCTCCTAATATTCTTTATGAGTATAGCAAAATATTATTTTATTTTCAATACTCAATAAAGTTTTTGCAATCAATCTGTCTATATTTACGACAAATTCCTACAAAATTCACAGCATATCATCTTAACATTGCACTCTTAAGAAAGCTGACGAATGATATTCCTTTTACGGACTCCCCATAAGAACGACATAGAAAAAAGCCGTAATCATATAGTTCTATCAAAATACGCAAAAATCAGGTAAGAAATCTACAAACAGGATTTCTTACCTGATTTTTAATGATGCGGAACGGATACGCTGCAAACTCATCTAAAATGATCATTTTGCAGTAGTCCTTTCCTATTATAATGCTTATCTTCGCACACCTGTTACTTCATCGTAATATGCCTGCTCTCCGTTTGGAAGTGTCACCCGCCCATGTGCCATGATCCCGGTTACCTGATCATAATAATACCAATTATTATCCCGATAATATTCACCATGGACCATCTTTCCGGTCCAATCATCAAAATAATACCAGTTCCCGTCAATGCAGCTTTCTCCGTGGTGCATCTGACCATTGATCTCATCATAATATACCCATTTTCCTTCCGTTCCTTCCTCCGGAATGAATACGAAGCCCTTGCTCATTTCACCCGTGATTGGGTCAAACCAGTACCAGCCTCCATAACGGAAATCTTCTCCCTTGACCATAACGCCTTCCTCATTATACCGAACCCATTTCCCCTCGGTCCGTTCTGCATTTGTCGGAATAAAGACGTCCTGATCAAACCAGTTCCCTGTATCCGTCGTTGGGTCAGATTTTGTAAGCCCAGCGATCGCCGCCTCCAGTGCAGCCGCTCTTTGATCCAGCTGAATCTGCTGTGAAGCATTATCCCTTACAGCTGCCTTTGCTGCCTCCAATTCATTCTTAAATGCTGCAAAGCTATCTGCTGTATACTCTCCCTCCTTTTGCAGCAAGCCCTCTGCCTCCTGAATTATCCCGTTAATTTTAGCACGATCAATTCTCCCAAAATCATTTTCAATCTCACCAAGCTTAAACTTTGCCTGTCGGATATAGCAAATATCACCATAAACATTGATGTTATTCTTCAAAGAATCCTTTGAGATTTGCTCATCAAAATGACCATAAGAGTTCATGACAAACGTACCGTCTTCAAGTACCGTTATTCCTGTATAGCCAGTATCGCCGCCATAACGGCTTGGAGCGTAATCCATATCCAAAACAAAGGTAAAATCGCCCGGCTTTTGTGCCATAAGGTCTTCATATGTGCCGACCCACGCTTCCCAGCCGCCGCAGCGCCAATCATTTTCATCATCAAGAACCCCATTTTGGTTCAGGTCATAGTTGACGCGGCGGAAGGCTATGAGCAGCCGTCCGCTGATCGGATCATAGACAGCCTTATGACGCTCTCCTGCAAGTGTTCCCGGAAGATCCACCGGCTGACTCCATGTTTCCCCCTCATCATCCGAATAGGTCATGGTCGAATGACCATTGTGTTTTTGGTTTCTTGCCAGTGCAACAATACGCTTTCCATCCGGTGACCGGAACATTCCGATTTCACACATACCCTTTTGCGTTTCAATGTCATGATAATTGGGCAGAAGCTCAGTTGGCTCACTCCATTTTCTACCCACTCACCTCCCTCATTCTCAAACGTCAGGTAGGTCTTATAATTCACAAATTGTCCATTGCTGTCATCATGGTATATGCCCATCCACTTCGGTATAAACTCGCCCGTCTGCGGATTTCTCATTTGCACAAGACTTGCCATTGCTACGATCGCCTGCCTCTTTTCACCGGAAGACTTAACCGGATGCCATGACTTATAAGGCGTCCATGTCTCCCCGTCATCATCGGAATATGAGGTCTCCCAGCCGCCCTGCTTCTTTCCCCAGGTAGTCGGACATGCGGTGATCAGCATAATCCGTTCTCTGCCATCCGGCAATGTAAGTGTATATAAGGTCGGCGTCTCTTGAGAATTTTCCCACGACTGCGGTGTATCCGTCTTCTCCACCCATGTCTCACCGTTATCCGTACTGGTCCGCATAACCAATGGCCCTACGCCATGCCCAACAGGATACGCCGTGATCAGCTTTCCGGTGCGGGTCCGCACCATGTCCGGCTGTCCGAGGTAGTGCCGTGGATGATTATAATCTGTATACTTTTCCATATCCGTCAGATACTTCTCATTCAGCTGGTAGTTTTCATTCCATAACTCATTATACATATTGAATGCCTGTGACCGATTGCTTCCATCTGTGGAGACATCCTGCGCAGCTTCCTGCTCAAAAGAGTAATACGCTGCTCTATTTGAGGCGAAAGCCCCGCCGCTCTCTCCGTCATTCAAGCTTGCGGCAACAGTAGTTGTTGATAAAAACGGTAAAACCATACCGACACTCATTGCCACGGATACTAATGATGTAATCTTTCTTTTCATACCAAATCTCCTGTAATTTTTCTCCTGCCGTACGCAAACCTTCCTAATATAAGGTAGCGCGGCAAGGTATGTCAAATCTTTTGTCTCTTAATGATTCGCTGCTGCCGGTTTCACATCACCTCTCTTTTCCATCCCGGTCACTCTTTTAACTGCTTTGTAAAAAGAAATGTACAAAAATGACAAATGGCATTCTGATATTTTTTATGAGTATAGCAGAATATTATTTCCCTTTCAATACTTAATAAAAATTTTTCAATCAATATGTCTATATTTATCACAAACTTTTACAAAATTCATAGCATACTGTCTCAAAACCCTTCAAACGTTCCAACAAGCCACAAATGATAGAAAAAATAACCCGGAAAACAACGTGCAGCATACCTCGCGCGCTGTCCTTCTGTGAATCAAAATACGAACGAAGAAAAACGGACGGGCACTGTATGTTCAATTTTCCATTATTTTCTTTCCGGGATTGAAAAATAAAGTATCATATGATATATTAGTACTAGAAAGGGAAACCAAAAGCGGCTTACCCAGACAATGAGTTACTTACTTCTTAGAGGTCAGCCGCCATTTTTTGATCATGGCGGCTATTTTCTTAAACAATGGGCGGCGCGCAAAGCGTGGTGTCTATTGTTTTGTCCTTTCATCCGGTGAATCAGACCCAAAATAACGCTGCACAACCAATTCCATCACCCTATGTAACCATTGGCTGTTCTTCTCTTTTTTAGGAGAACGTCATCCTCTTTGGTTCCCCCCCCTAGGTTTTCAAAACATAAATATAAAAACAAAAAGGAGCAACAGATAATATGTTTCACAAGCGAAAAAAACGAGGACTTGCCTTGGTTCTAAGCGCCGGTCTTGCCCTTAGTCAGCTTTCTGTTCCGGTTTATGCACAGACCTCGGAAACCGGTCTATGCGAGCATCATAGCTCCCATAACGCGGAATGCGGCTACACCGGAGACTCCAAGGAGGGTGCATGTACCTTTTACTGCACAAGCTGCAATCCGCAGGCAACGGAAACTGACAGCGCATCCGGCGAGTCATCTGCAGTACCTGACACACAGACAGATGCTGCCGATCAGACAGTAACCACTAATCTGCAGACAGACGATGCCCATGAGCCGTCTGCACCGGATTCTGCTCCGGCAGAGGATGCCTGCGAACCGTCTGCACCGGCCTCTGACGTACAAACCCAAGCTGAGTCGGCAGCCTTGACAGACGCGCCTGTTTCAGAGGAAGCCGCAGCGGCAGCTTCAGATATGGCACGGGCAACAGAGCATCATTTTACAACCAAGTATGAAGATCTGTTGGGATGGATGAAATCAAAAAATGTACAGGATGGCGATACGATCATCCTGGATGCTGAGCCCTATGTAAATGCCGAGAGTTCTGACTCTAATCCGCAGGTCATTGATAAGCGTGTGACCATACAAGGTGGAAAAGCAAACACGATCCATTTTCGTTCGGCAGGAATTGTACTTGGCGCAGACGTCACTTTTAATAATATTGTTTTAAGCTTTCAGAACCGTATCCGCAACGCCATTATGGCGAACGGTCATACACTGACGCTTAATAATGTTACAAAAAATTCGGGGACGCGAGATATTCATTTACTCTGCGGCGGTCTAACCGGATATAATGTTTCTGCTACTCCCGGCACACATGGGAAGATTATTATTCAAGGAAATACTTCTTTAGGAAATATATATGCCGGCAGTCTCTCGAGCGATGGAGCTGAAAATACATATAACAATGACGTGACAATTACGATTAATCCATCCGCTACGGGAAGGATGGGAAAAATTTATGCCGGCGGAGCAAAAGAATTTCTTGTTGATCCGGATCAGCTGCTCAACCCCAACTATGAGCCAGAACCGCCAGCACCAGATGCACAGCGATATCGGGTTATAGGAAATGTAGCCATCAACCTATACCAAAACGTTTCCTCGACCGTTGACGGAACGACAGGAGGTTCTTCAAACGCTAAGGTCACCTATAATGGCAACGAGTATTTAAATAGTACGCTGAACGTGACAAACATCGGCGGTCTTACGGTTGCAACGGGTAATCTTGCTCCTGCTAAGGGTAGCAGCTTAAGCGGTGATAACGCTGAGATTTCCGTATCTGCAAACGCACAGCTTAACCTTGTGAACTTTAGCGAAAAACTCACAACCGGAGACTTCACCGGAGGCGGCACGATTATCTTAGCCCACAAGCAGGCATGGGTCATTACCGGAACTGTAGGTGGCGCAACGACAAAGATTGGTATTGGAGATATTTGGAATAATGCATCAACCAATATTCCTAAAACGAATCATGCCTATATATCTGCCGCAAATTCTAATGATGCATCCTTCCAGCTAGTGCCACACCAAATGTATCCTGATCAGATATTATGGCGGGATGCTTCCGGTGTTTGGAAGGTTGGAACTGCAGACAAGTCGGCAATCAAGGTAAACACTATCAGCATACCGGCAGATTTTACCTTAACGGAAGAAAATAACGGTGCGGAAATTCCTGTTACTGTCAGCTATGCTTCCACAAAAACAGGCTTAGCAACTGTTCCGGTTTCCATTACCGTAAATGATGCCACTGCCAACCGTTCTGGCAGCGAGACAGACGGATATACCTACAATGTCTCCGGACTTGGCACAATTGAATTTGCAGAGCTTGACAGCGGTGAAATTTTAAGCATCATGGGAACCGGTACGTTAGATGCAGTCGTTCCCGGCTCTTACCGTATTACCTGTACGATTCCTGCCGCTTACATGGCAAACAATCAGGTATACAACATTCACACCACATTGACTGTCGCTCCCAGTGAGCTTGGAACCATAAAGGTACTAAATGGAGCTCAGGAAACAACCGCTTTCTCCTACGGCGATACGATCACGGTACAATTTACCCCGTCGTCTCAATCCGCAGGCAAAACGGCGAACGGCTTAAAAAATACTCCGTCTGCAAATCAGACGATCCTGTATTACGGTGATCAGCCTCTGACAGAAGCTGTGACGGCTGACAGCAACGGAATGTTTACATTGACACATGATACCGGTAAATCAAACACAATCCCTGCGAGTGATTTTACCTCCGGCAATCAGAAGACATTGACGGTTCACTACGGAGGCAGCAACGGACAAAACGGGGGCAGCGCAGATGTTTCTATTACGCTCAATCCAAAAACAGTCACTGCTTCTGTCGCAAATGAGATCACGAAACGCTACGACGGCACCACAAACGCCACCGTACAGCTTAACGTAAACACAGCCGACTATGTACGCACCAGTGACAGCGTCACCTTATCTGCCTCTGGTGCCTATGATAACGAAAATGCTGGAACAAATAAGCCGGTTGCTGTAACGATCAACACAAAGACAGGAACTAATCATGAGGCATACAACGTCATTGCCCCGTCAAATGCTGCTGGAACGATCACGAAGGCAGAGACAGCCGCTCCGCAGATACCGGAGCTGGAAAGCCGCAGTTCAAGCAGTATTACATTAAAGGCAATTCCGCCAAGCAACAGCGGTGCAGCGGCAGAATACAGTATCAATAACGGACAGTCATGGCAGACGGACAGAACCTTTGCCGGGCTCTCTGCCGATACGCATTATGCATTTGTTGCCCGCTATGCGGAGACTGCAAACTACTCTGCCTCTGTATCCAGCGGCGCAGCGGTTCTTCAGACGGAAAGCAGCGAACAACCGCAGCAGCGCTATACCGTAACGGTTTTAACTGACGGAAACGGCATCGCAGCCTCCTCTCCCGCACAGGCGACAGCGGGAACAAAGGTCATACTGACAGCTATCCCAAATAGCGGCTATCAATTTGACCACTGGGAAATCTCATCAGGTAATGCTTCCTTAACTGCAAATTTCTTCTTGATGCCAAGTGGAAATGTCACGGTGAAAGCATATTTTACACCAGTGCCACAAAAGCCTAATCCGCAGCCGGAGGTTCTCAATGGATGGCATACGGATGGCAATAAGAAATACTGGTACGATCATGGCGTAATGGCGCGTGACAAAGAGGTATATGACCCACTGACAGATGCATGGTACTGGTTTGATCAGGATGGTACGATGGCAACTGATAAGGACGTCTTTATTCCGACCAATGCAGAACGAACCGAAGGAAAATGGGTTCGCTATAATCCCGAAGGAGGTATGGTCAAGGGAGAGGATTTCCGTTATGGAGGCTGGTATTGGTTTAACCCGATCACTGGTGAAATGATCAAGGACTTTGTATTCATTCCGGAGGAAGGGACCGAAGGAAAATGGGTATATTATGACAAAATAAATGGTCAAATGCATCACGGTGAAAGCTGCATTGACGGAAACTGGTACTATTTTGATGAATGGACCGGAAAAATGGTACATGGTGAATATTATCGAGACAATAATTGGTATTACTATGATGACGTAACCGGCATCATGGCACATGGCTGGGTTACCCTTCCAAACGGAGAACGGGCATACTACGATGAAGTAACAGGTGTGCGAAGATAAATTCAAAACGCCGTTCGGACGAAACATACTGTATTCGTCCGAACGGCGTTTTTTAACATCTTTTTATGATCTGAATAATATTAGCAAGCTCATCGTCATTGATACTGATATAAAATTCTGCTTCAAGGCGCGTCAGAATATCCTTTAAATCATTATAGAGACGCTTATTTTTTGAAATGATATACTGCGCCTGTCTATTCTGCGGCGATGGCTCCTGATTTTGAATGCGGTAGATCAGACATGCAATATGCATAAAAAGCCCAATCTCCTGATCCGAGGATAAGCCGCGCGCCGCCTTTTTCACCTTGCCAAGCACCGGCGGCAGCACCTCCTTTAACAACTGAATATCAAATCCCTCCAGTTGCTCCGCCAGATATGCATAAATCGCGTTGTAATTGACTGCCGCCACTGCCTGTGTCGTTTCCAGAGACAAAAGAATATCAAGCTTATCGGACGGTGTATCAAACAGCGTAGAGATCGGAATATAGGGAATGCCATACAGCTTTGGGTCGTAAGCGCCAACGACACAGACAATCTTCTGCTTTTTCTGTATCTGATTGACCTTTTTGAGCAGATAATCACGATCCGAAATTGCTAACGGGACAACATCGGTATTTTCGAGATGAATGTGCGCTGAAATATAATTTTTCATCTGAACCGCCGCGCCCTCTCCCGTCATACAAAGCGTAATGATGACCTGCGGATTTCCCCGATTTCTCGACGACTGCTCTAACTCCTGATACACCTGCTGGTAAGATTCCAGCACCTCGCGGTATACCTCCTCCAGCGAGTGATAGCTGCTCGCCTTTCTGGAGCAATCAAGCGCAATGAGTGTCGCCGGAACGCAGATGCTTTTAATCTCAATGCCCGTCTCCGCTCCGATCATCCCTGCCATCGTCTGCAACGAGCCCATATCATAAAGCATCAGCACCCCTTTTCCCTGATCAATGTCTATAATGGTCTGTTTTAATTCCTCGTACACCTGCTGCATATCCTTATCCAGCACAAGATCAAACGCATAGATATTATCATCACCCACAAGGTCATTTACCACCTTCACAATGCTTGACGCCGTCGTATTCCCATGCATCGCCACCAGCACCACTGGTCGGTTCTCAAGCGCACTCTCATAATGCTCCTGACAAATAAACATCGTTAAAAATACGATCTCGTCAACAGGCAGACGAAGTCCCAGCGTTTCCTTCAGCTCTCCTGCAAATTTTGAGCAAAAAATATATTCCTTATTACACTCCTTTACCACCTTTGCAATCTGCTCATCCGTCATCTTCTGCGCCTTTAGCTGCCGCCCGGACATCGACGATAAATGGAGACAGATCGCATAGAAGGCTGCGTCAGGATATACCCGTTCAAACTGTTCCGAAGCCTCCCCAAGAAACTGCTCCACCAGCTCAATAAGCTTTGAGTCCACAATCTTGGAAAGCGATTCCTTATCAATCTCCTTCTTTCCCATACTCTGATCGATTTTATAAAAAATTTGATCCAGATTCTCATGAAGGATTGCAGAAATATCATCCTCCTCCACACCGTATTCCTTTAGCTCCTCCACCTTTCTGTCAATGATCTCATAGAGAGTGTCCCTTGGATTTTTCTCTGCGCTCTCCACACTTTCCGGCTCCCGAAATGCATCGATGGCATCCGCCCGAAAAATATAGGAATAGTTATCCGGCAGGATTGCTTCAATCTGCGCCCTGTATTTGCGGTAGGAAAGCAGCCCTCTACGCACATAATCAGGAAAATCATGCATCGTGACCTCAATCTGCTCGAGCTTCCGGTCAAAATTCCTTGCATATCCGTTGGCACAGCCAAGCTTAATATCCTTTTTGAGCTGCTTGACATGAAACTGGCAGGGATATAGCAGCAGCGCCCGCAGCAATTCCGCATTTATTTTTATTTCCCGCTTCATACGCATTGCTTCCTTCTGGAAAAACTGCTGTATCATTTCAAACCGCTCCAAAAGCGTTCGAGCAGAGAGCGGAGGCAAATCTACTACAATCGAAAATTTAGAGGTATACAGGCTTAGCTGTGACGAGGTGGTCGCGTCATCCACCGAATAGATTAACACCATATCGCTCAAAGAGCTCTGAAAGATTTCTGCCTGACGCAGCAGCTCATTCTGCACGTCATGCCCCAGACAGTTGACGTGGTCAATAAACAACACGCCGTTCCTTGCCTTGTGAAACGCTCCTTCTGTCTCCGAAAAAAATACCTCTTTTCTCTTTTCCTCGCTCTCCTCCTCAAGATAACGGCAGTTAATCTTTACAAACGGCGCGTCTTGGCGCAAAATACCCTGCTCCTTTGCAAACTCATAAACTAAGGACGCAAGCATACTTTTCCCGGACCCATCGGGTCCCGTGAGCAAAAGCGGAAGCGCGCCGCCCGGATAAAGCAGCGCCGCCTTTGTCAACTGGATCGCCGACTTTAGGCTCTCCGATGCTCCGATCAGCTTGCGAAAGCAGGACTCCTCCCCCTTCTTCACGGGAAAATAATAAACTGGTCTGCCGCTTGTCTTCTTAATTCGGTTCTCCTTGACCAATTCATTCAAAAGCTTACTAAGATTGGAACGCTGCATCCCAAACACCGCAGAGAGTTCCTGCGTTGTAAACCGGACGCCTTTGGATCCTTCTTTGTCCTGCTCCTGCATATATTCCAGCACGATTTCCCTGCTTAACTTCATCTTTACCTTCCTTCCCCGAATGAAAACCCCCGCCGATTATCTCCTACTCTTTCAATAGCATCTCATGCTCAAAGAGGATGCCGCACGACGCATGGCAATTATCTCCATCCGTCCTGTGGCATCCGCTTTTTGTTGACATTGAGAGCATCCCGCAGAGCGTGATGACCGTTGTTTACTCTACATCCTCACCATTGGTTGCAATTACTTTCTGATACCAATAGAAGGAATCCTTCTTGTACCTTTTTAATGTGCCGGAGCCATCGTTATTCCGGTCTACATAAATAAAGCCATAGCGCTTTTTCATCTCTCCCGTAGATGCGCTCACAAGGTCGATGCATCCCCAGTAAGTATACCCAAGAAGCTGCACGCCATCCGCCAGCGCCTCCTTCATTGCCAGCACATGCTCTCTTGTATAGGCGATGCGGTAGGGATCATGTACGCTCCCGTCCTCCTCCAGCTCATCGACAGCTCCCAAACCATTTTCCACAACCATCAGAGGCAGTCCATATCTGCCGTACAGCTCATTTAAGAAATAGCGCAGACCCTTTCCGTCTATGCTCCAGCCCCATTCACTGTATTTTAAATAAGGATTTTTCGCACCCGTAGTAAAGTTCCCCTTTGCCTTCTCTGCATTTTCATCTGTTGTGATACAGCCTGTGGAGTAATAGGAAAAGGTCACCATATCTACCTTTCCTTCCCTAAGGTCCACAAAATCCTGCGGCTCTGTTGAAAGTGTGACATCATACTCGTCCCACAGACGCTTTGCATAGTAAGGATATGCTCCTCTTGCCATCGCATCCCCGCTATAGAAAAACTCGTCCTGCAGCCGTCTCTGATTGGCAAGCACATCATCGGGATTGCTTGTCAGCGGATAACTGCAAACACCCGCCAGCATCGCTCCCACCATCATTTCCGGGTTGATCCGGTGCGCCGCGCGCACTGCCCTTGCGCTTGCAACAAACTGGTGGTGGAGACTCTGGAGAGACGCACGCACTGCTTCCTTTGGATAATTCGGAAGATAATTGCGTATCAGGATCGGGCTATTGATCTCATTAAAGGTGAGCCAGTATTTTACCAGTCCATTATATTCCCGGAATAAGGTCTCGGCATATTTTTCAAAGCAGTCAATCAATCTGCGGTTTACAAAGCCTCCCAGCTCCTCCTCCAGATAAACCGGAATATCATAATGAAAAATCGTTACCAACGGCTCGATACCATACTTCTTTAATTCTAAAAATACATTTCGATAAAAGTCAAGCCCTTCCTGATTTGGTTCCTCCTCAATCCCCTTCGGGTAAATACGAGCCCATGAAACCGACATGCGAAACAGCTTAAAGCCCATCTCCGCAAACAAGGCAATATTCTCCTTATAGCGGTGATAGAAATCAATCCCTTCATGATAAGGATAATAATAACCCTCGAAAACGGTCCTCTTAGCTCCTTCAGGCATCGGCTCAAACATCATCGCCTTGCCGGGCTTGCCCTCTTTCGTCACATAGGTCGTATAGCGCGGCTCCTTCAGGCTTCCCGCCGTTGAAAAATCCGAGACAGTCGCGCCCTTTCCGCCGACATACCATGCCCCTTCACATTGATTTGCGGCGGTAGCTCCGCCCCATAAGAAATTTTCTGGAAAACTCATCCTCATTTCCTCCGCTGATTCTCACGAAAGCTCTGTTCCATTTGATCTGATCACCTTTTGATACCAGTAAAAGCTGTCTTTCCGATAGCGCTTCATCGGAACTGTCTTTGCCTTCTCATCATCCTCATCCCGGTCCACATAGATAAAGCCATACCGTTTTGTGATACCCTCTCTCGTCGATACGAGGTCAACGGCGCTCCACGGACAATAGCCAAAGAGCAGCGCACCCTCGTCCATTCCCATACTCATCTCGGCGATCATACCCCTTAAATGCTCAATACGATAGCTGTCATGAACCGTTCCGTCCTCCTCTAGGACGTCCGGTCGTCCATAACCGTTTTCTGTAATGATCAACGGCAGATGATAACGGTCGCTTAGCTTTCGAGCGGTAACGCGGATGCAGCTTGGATCAAAGGCATGACCGTCCTCACCCTTCGGGAAATACGAATTGTTCACTGCCCGTCCCACACCCGGCTTCTCAGTCAGCTTGACGAGATAGCTCATATCACGGTTATCGGCGCCGACCATACTGCTCCAGTCGATTTCATAATAATCACAGTGCTCGATCGTCTCATTGCCATAGCAGTTAAAACCAATAAAATCAGGCTTGCCATTCGCCAATGCCTCCATATCGCCTTCCTGTATGTCAAGCACAATATTGTTCAGCTCAAAATAACGGAACACCGATTTTGGATAAGCGCCGAATACAAGCGGATCTACCCACATATTGTTGCGCAGGTCCTCCATATTCATCGCCGCGATCGTATCCTTCGGGTCTGCACTTGCCGGATAGCACGCACAGAGATTCGGCGCAGGTCCGATTTTTGCATCGGGACATAGTTCATGGCACAGCGCAATCGCCTTTGCCATCGCAACAAGCTGCAGATGACCGGTATTGTAGAGGGCGTTCAGATCGTTCGCCTTTCCGGTAAGCATATCCACCGCCCCGTAATAGATCATAACATTATATTCATTATTTGTGAGCCAGTAGCGGACGTCATCCTTAAAGTTTTCAAACAGAACCCTGCAATAATTTACATATGCATCAGCTGTTTTGCGGGAATGCCAGCCATTGTACTTCTCCTCCAGCGCTGCCGGCAGATCGAAGTGATAAATCGTCACTAAGGGTTCAATTCCATGCTTATGACATTCGGCAAAAACATTTTTATAAAACTCGATCCCCTTTGGATTGACTGCTCCTTCTCCGTCCGGCAAAATTCTTGCCCATGAGATTGACATACGAAAGACTTGAAATCCCATCTCAGCCATGAGTGCAATATCTTCCTTATAATGATGATAAAAGTCGGAAGCATATTTAAAGGAACAGCACCCCGGATTGGTATGCTTCTTGTCATAGTCCCATGTCGTAAGACCCTTGCCGTCCACATCGTAAGCACCCTCGATCTGTGCGCTTGAGGAGCTTGCGCCCCACATAAAATCCTTTGGAAAGCTCATCTGTGTGTCCTCCTTGCACTTATTTCTCTAAAAATTCAACCAGATCACCGTCATAAACCAGCTCCATCATCTGATATTCGTCCTCATCCAGATGACCGATCCTGTTTCTCGTTCCGTCATTTACGATCGGCTTCTTCACGATCTGAATCTCTCCCGCGTAATGCTTATAGTTATCATTTACCATCACGACGTCGCCGACTGCAAACATCTCGTCCTTGCAGGCGCGCGGCTCCAACACCTCGTTTGGAAGGCTGAGCGGTCTCGGAAACTCTATGAATCCCATAGTTC
>ERZ772969.2054-NODE-2054-length-13484-cov-2.569439_pt1 | contig 13484 bp, 12 predicted proteins | sample MGYA00511676_ERZ772969 | MGnify/ENA primary metagenome ERZ772969 (study PRJEB29015, sample SAMEA2737651) | human gut metagenome | biome: human gut; feature: human-associated habitat; material: faeces | place: China | collected 2012 ... | reverse complement strand
TTATGTGCAACTTTTTGCTCATATTTATCAACTTAAATTAATTCCGCCAACGGGTTTATAATGTAAGAATACATGAAAAGATTATTCATCGCTATTTTATTTATCCCCATGCTGTCTTCATGTCATGAGAGTCTGGAAGACAGATGCGCAAGGGAAGCCAAGGAATATACAGATAAATACTGCCCTACCCCAGTTGTTAATGGTACGAGAACAGACAGTGTGACCTTTCAAAAAGACACCAAGACCTACACTTATCACTGTTCATTTGTAGGTGAGTTGGACAATGCGCAAATTGTAGCACAGAACAGGACTAAAATTCACCAACTCATGGTGAAGGAGATTAAGGATAATACAAGTATTAAGAAACTAAAAGAAGCAAAATATAATTTCGCCTACATAGTGCATTCAGATAAAGAACCACAGAAAATATTGTATCAGCAAACAATCAGCGTTGCCGACTATCAAGGTACTTATTGAGGGGGGGCTTGTTAGAATCTTGCAAGCATTAGACGATACACATTATCGTCTAATCTAAAAAGAGAATGCATCGAATTTGATGCACTCTCCTCTATAACATGTTCCTGTTATTCAGGTTTCATATTGGTGTAAACAGTTTGCACGTCGTCAAACTCTTCAAGCCGCTCTACCATCTTATCAATCGTTTCACGCTCCTCGGGAGTAAGGTCTTTCAAGTCGTTCGGGATGTATGTAAACTCAGCACCTGTCACTTCAAAACCGTCCGTTTCCAGATGCTTTTGAATTTCACCAAAGCTCGTCGGGGCGCCATAGATGGTTATTTCGTCCGTCTCCTCATCTTCATCATATTCATCTTCCACACCATAATCTATGAGGTCGAGTATCAGTTCATCCATATCCAAGCCATCTTTCTTCTTAAATGTGAAAACAGCTTTATGGTCAAAGAGGAATGCCAGTGAACCGCTTGTCCCCAAGTTGCCATTGAACTTATTGAATACAGACCGCACATCCCCAACAGTTCGGGTGGTATTGTCCGTCAAAGTGTCTACCAAGATAGCCACTCCATGAGGACCATACCCTTCATATGTGACCGATTTGTAGTCGCTTTGATCTTTCCCCATCGCATTCTTAATGGCACGATCAACATTGTCTTTCGGCATGTTTTCGCGCTTGGCATTGGCTATGAGGGCGCGCAAAGCGGGATTGTTTTCAGGATCAGGTCCTCCAGCTTTTACTGCAATTGCAATTTGTTTACCTATTTTCGTGAATGTACGAGCCATGTGGCCCCATCTTTTCAGCTTCGTTGCTTTACGATACTCAAATGCTCTTCCCATTGGAATAAAATTATTTAATCCTCTTCATTGAAGAGGTTTAGGACGAAGAACTTTCGTTCCTAAATGTTGATTGTTAAATGATATATGAACGTTTATATTCACAAAACCATGGCAACCGAATCATCGAAGTTCAGCGCCAAGCTTTTCTGTGAGATTCTTTATAAGTTTCTGCATGATTCCGTCAATCTGCTTGTCATTCAATGTTTTTTGCTCATCTTGCAGGATAAAATTGACGGCATAGCTCTTTTTGCCTTCCGGCAGATTCTTGCCTTCGTAAACATCAAAGAGCTCAACGCGCTTCAGTAACTTCTTTTCTGTCTGGAAGGCAATCTTTTCTATTTGCTCGAATTCTGTTTGCTTATCTATCAACAGGGCCAAATCGCGACTAACGGCAGGATACTTAGACAGCTCTTTGTACTCAACCTTATTCTTACGAGTTAATTTCATAAGTGCCGTCCAGTTGATTTCAGCAAAATAAACTTCACCAGCTACATCAACCTGCTTTAGCAACTTTTTACAAACAACACCCAATTCAGCAATGATTTTCCCTCCTCGATTCATGATGGTCAAACCATGAGAGAAGATATTGTTGTCACTTTTTTCTGTTACCAACATGCCAGAAGGCACGCCTAACCGGGTAAAAATATTTTGAACATAGGCTTTCAGTTCGTCAAATGAACTGGGCTCATCTGCATGTGCCCAACTTCCTTCCACACGTTTACCAGTAACCCATAGTCCTAAATGATAAGCTTGCTGATATGCCTTAATCGGATCTTCCTCATTCTCTCGCTCTGCTACATATTGGTAACAGTTACCAAACTCAAAGAAGCGCAAGTTTGTTTGCTTACGATTCACATTGCGCATGATGCTTTCAAGGCCTCCAAACAACAGCGTCTGGCGCATCACACCCAGGTCGGTACTCAAAGGATTCATGATCTTTACCGTTGCCTCCTCTGGGTAACGGTTCAAATCATGATAATAAGACGTCTTGGTAAGCGAATTGTTCAGAATTTCATGAAAACCACATCCAACCAACTGTTCACCCACCAGGTTTTCCAAATGGGCTGCTCTATCCTCATCACCCTGTATGGCCAACGAACTCTTGAGCTGTGTTGGAATTTCAACATTGTTATAGCCATAGATACGCAGGATATCCTCTACAACATCACAGGGACGCTGAACGTCAACTCGGTATGCGGGGACAGACAATTCAAGACCTTCTTGATTCTCGCTCTTGATTTCCATTTCCAGGCTTTCCAAGATGTTCTTCATCACTTCTGGCTCTATCTTTTTACCAATGAGACCGTTCACATAGTCGTATGAAAGTGACACTTGGGCGTTTTCAATAGGTGTAGGAAACACGTCTTTAATCTGCATGCTAACCTTACCCCCCGCGAGTTGTTGACACAATATCGCAGCTTGCTTCAATGCGTATATCGTGCCATTAGGATCGATGCCTCGCTCAAAGCGATAGCTTGCATCCGTACTCAAGCCATGCCGGCGTGCGCTCTTGCGAATCCAGGTTGGGTGGAAATAGGCACTCTCCAAAACAACATTGCGTGTTGTTTCATAGGTACCACTACCCTTTCCACCGAAGATTCCGGCAATACACATTGGGTGTTCTGCATTGCAAATGCTTAAGTCGTGTTCACCCAAAGTATGCTCTTCACCATCAAGGGTCACAAACTTGGTCCCCTCTGGCTGTGTTCTCACCACGATTTGATGACCTTCAACCATGTCGGCGTCAAAGCAATGCATGGGCTGTCCGTAAGCCATCATCACATAATTTGTGATGTCAACGATGTTATTGACGGGTCGCAAGCCGATTACTCTCAGCTTGTTCTGCAACCACTCCGGACTTTCTTTCACCTCACAATCCGTGAGTGAGAGACAGGCATAACGCTTGCAGGCCTCTGTATTCTCAATCTTGACATCAATGGGCAAATCTTCATTATCTACCTTAAATTCATCACAAGACGGACGATGCAAACTGGTTTGATACCCATTTTGCTTCAACCATGCATACAAATCACGAGCTACACCGTAATGAGACAAAGCATCAGACCGATTGGCTGTGATGTCTATTTCGATAATCCAATCGCTGTCAAGGTTATAATATTCTGCAGCAGGCTGGCCAACAGGGGCATCTTCTGGCAACACAATGATACCCTCGTGTGACGTACCAACACCAATTTCGTCTTCGGCGCAAATCATTCCGAATGAGTCTACGCCCCGTAATTTGCTTTTTTTGATGGTAAACGAATCATCACCATCATATAAAATACAGCCAAGGTCGGCTACGATGACTTTCTGCCCAGCAGCCACATTGGGGGCGCCACATACAATCTGCTGAGGTTCTCCCTTCCCTAAGTCTACTGTCGTGATATGGAGGTGATCGGAGTTGGGGTGCATTTCACAGGTCAACACCTGCCCAACATAAAGTCCTTTTAGTCCTCCCTTGACGGTTTGAACTTCTTCTAAGGCATCCACTTCTAGCCCTGTAGAAGTTAAGGCTTGCGCAACTTCCTGCGGAGTCAAGTCGAAATCGACATATTCTTTAAGCCATTTATATGAAATATTCATTAGATAGATGAATTTTAAGTGTATTCGTAAAGCATTGCAAAATTACTAAAAAAACAAGACCCTTACAAATGTTTGTTCAAAAATGAGTGTCACAAAACCTATCTTGAGGAAAAGATAGTACATCGATGCACGAGCAAACAACCGAATCGCTTGATGGAAAAAACCAAAGAGGGCATGCCAAATCTTTGACACACCCTCTAGTACAAAACTCATTCACCTCAAGTTAATCAAGCCATTTTACATAGTTGAAATCTTGACGGTGCGGCAGGTTTTTATGCTTTGGGAACATACGCACGCATGATTTAAAGGTGCCGGCATCATCAGGATCTATTACTGCTTCAAAAGTATATTGATTGCCTTCGTGCCCTGTCATCTCAAAGGGACGTACGCGATAAAGCTCACGACCATCATCATCGGGTAAGGGTTTCAGTGTCACCAGCTCCAAACTAACAGCATCCTCCAGTCCTTGTTCGTCAATCACATATTTAATGCGATATTCAACACCCGTTTCGCCACCGTTTGTCAAGAACTCAGTATCCTTTGAAACAACATGGATGGCGTCCCAACGCTCGGCCACTGTCTCTTTCCAATGCGCAATCTCTTTAGCCAACTTGGCATCTTCAGCGGCCAACTCAGCAAATCTTGCTGCTTGCTTCTCGTAGAACTTGTCGTAATAATCGTCCAACTGACGCTTCATCGTGTAATGAGGTGCAATCGTCGCAACGGATTTCTTCACCACGTCAAGCCATTGTTCGCTATAGCCTTCCTCATTCTTATTATAATACATAGGAATAATCTCATTCTCTAAAAGCGAATAAATGGTAGCCGCATCCAACTGGTCTTGGTACTCCTGGTTTTGGTAAGTACGCTTCTGAGGCAAAGCCCATCCAGCACCTTCTCTGTAACCTTCTACCCACCAGCCATCAAGCACGGACAAGTTGACAACACCATTCATCTCGGCTTTCTCGCCAGACGTACCCGAGGCTTCGAGTGGACGCGTAGGCGTATTCATCCAAATATCTACACCAGAAACCAGTCTACGGGCCAAATGCATGTCGTAATCTTCCAGGAAGATGATTTTACCTAAAAATTCTGGGCGCTGGCTAATCTCATAGATACGTTTGATGAGATCTTGACCTGCTCCATCTGCAGGATGGGCCTTGCCCGAGAAGAAGAACAGCACAGGGCGTTCTGGGTTGTTCACAATCTTTGACAACCGATTGATATCTGTAAACAACAAGTGCGCTCTTTTATAGGTTGCAAAACGACGACAGAAACCTATCATCAACGCATTTGGATTGATACATTCAAGCAGGGACATCACGCGTGACGGATCGCCTTGGTTCTTCAACCAATTCTCGGTAAACTTCTCACGGATATACTTCACCAGCTTATTTTTCAACTTCATGCGCGTTTGCCAAATCTCTTCATCCGGAATCTTCAGAAACGCGTGCCAAATGTCTTCGTTGCTCTGGTCGCTCATAAACGACTTGTCAAAGTACTTGTCGTAAAGGTCACGAAACTCTGTCGAAGTCCATGTTGGGAAGTGTACACCATTGGTCACATATCCTACATGGCTCTCCTCAGGATAATAGCCTTTCCAGATAGGAGCGAACATTTTTTGGCTTACCCATCCGTGCAACTTGCTTACGCCATTAACCTCTTGTGCGGTATTGCATGCAAAGGTACTCATGCAGAATTTTTCTGTATGATCGTCAGGATTCTGACGTCCCATTCCAATGAATTCATCCCATGTGATACCCAAACGCTGTGGATAGCCTTGCATGTACTTTCCGAAAAGGGTTTCGTCAAAATAGTCGTGGCCTGCCGGAACGGGGGTATGCACGGTGTACAGTGAGGATGCTCTCACCAATTCCATTGCCTGATTGAACGTCAGTCCGCTCTCAATGTAATCACAAAGACGTTGCAAATTACAAAGCGCCGCATGGCCTTCGTTGCAGTGATAGATGTCTTTCTTAATGCCCAGTTTCTTCAAAGTGAGAATACCACCAATACCCAGCAATATCTCTTGCTTGAGTCGATTTTCCCAATCACCTCCGTACAGAGCGTGAGTAATGGATCTGTCAAACTCTGAGTTCAAGTCGTTGTCAGTATCCAACAAGTACAATTTGATGCGACCCACATTCACACGCCATACGTATGCATGCACCACATAATCAAGATAGGGTACGTCAATCACGATGGGGTTGCCATTTTCATCAACCTCACGCTCAATGGGAAGCGAGTTAAAGTTTTGAGCCTCGTATTGAGCAATCTGTTTACCCTCCATATTGAGTGACTGCTTGAAATAGCCGTAACGATACAAAAAGCCTACAGCACACATATCTACATTGCTGTCTGATGCCTCTTTGAGGTAGTCACCAGCCAACATACCCAGACCTCCTGAATAGATTTTCAATATCTGATTAATACCATATTCCATGCAGAAATAGGCAACAGATGGACGCTTCTTATCGGGTTCCACGTCCATGTAAGCGCGAAATTGGGCATAAACGTCCTCTACGCGCTTCATCAACTTGGCATCGTTCACAATCTCTTCTTTACGGTCATAGTTGAGGCGCTCCAACAACAGCACGGGGTTGTGCCCTACTGCTTCGTATAATTCCTCATCAAGACTCTTGAAGAGACAACGCGCTTCGTGATTCCAACCAAACCACATGTTATGTGCTAATTCGTCCAAACATTTCAGTTGTTCGGGCAATCTTGATTTGATTGTCAACTCTCTCCACTGTGCAGCGTTAACATTGCTCGTCTTAATTTTCATAAATCTTTAATTTTCTTATTTATTTTCTTACTTGATTATTCTATTCTCTACGCGTGACAAAGCCTCATGGTAGGCTGTCTCATAATGCTTAATAAACCGTTGCCACAATACTTTTTTTGACAAATCGGCCGCTCGCTTTCGTATCATGTTCACCTCTTTAGATGAAAACTTTGACAGCTGCATGATGGTTTGCTTGATTTCATCGGCCACGTCAGAGTAGTTGTTGTCAGTGCGGTGAATCACTTTCACACCATGCTCAATCTCACTGTTCGTTCCGATTGTTCGATTAACCCACAAACCAAATCCTGCCAAATCGGTTGTAACACAAGGCACACTAAATGCTATAGCCTCCAACGGCGTGTAGCCCCAAGGTTCGTAGTATGAAGGATAAACGCACAGGTCGTTGCCCACAACCAAATCATAATATGGCAAGTTTAAAATGCCATCATCACCCGTGAGGTAGCACGGAACAAACATCACTTTCACGTTGTCATGTTCGGCGTTATGCATATTCAGCGCTTCCAGCATCTGAAGAATGCGGTCGCCTGGCATGTCTCGAAGCCAGTGGGTCAACATAGGATGCTCCAAGGGCGCATCAAACGATTCTCCCGACGCCAACCTTGTTATCAAGTCGGCTCGCGGCTCGCCCACCCAAGCCGGCACTTCCACTACGGCCAACACCTTACGGGATAAAGAATCATGCGACAGCCGTAAGCGGTTGATGGCTTCCAGGAAGACATCAATGCCTTTGTTGCGAAACTCATATCGCCCACTTGTAGAAACAATGAAAGCATTGTCATCAAAAGTATTGCCCATCAAAGCATTAGCAACTTCTATGATTCGCTTTCTTGCCAGCCTACGTTTGCTCGTCAGTTCTTGCCCTCGTGGCACAAAACTGTCTTCAAAACCATTGAGTAATATCTCATCAACGGGTTTATCCAGCAGCTCCTTACACTCGTTGGCTGTAATCTCACTCACGGTTGTAAAGCAATCAACGTGATGTGCGGTTTGCTTCTCTATAGAATGTTTGCTCTGCATGTTGAGTTCCTCGGCCATTTGGTCTCCGTGATAGGACGACAGGTATTCGTACAGGGGCTTATTGTTTCCCGCAATACTTCGACCAATGCTCGTTGCATGGGTTGTGAAAAGCGTGCCAATCTCGGGTACCTGATGGCGAATGTAGAGCAATCCCATGCCGGTCATCCATTCATTTCCATGATAAATCACCTTCTTGGTCTTGTCCAGATAAAAGCGATAAAAGCTCTCCACTACCCTGCCGGCTGCATACGAAAACATGGAAGCTTCGTCATAATCGCCATAACCGTGCAGACTGTCCACCTGAAACCACTCCCACATTTGGGCATATATCTCATTTTTCAGTGCATAAAAGGGTTGGTAATCCACTAATATGGCAAGCGGATGCCCCGGAACTGACCAGCGGCAAATTCTGCATGTCAATCCGTCATCAGCGGCTTTGCTCTTCCAATCTGCGAACAAAGAGCTGTCTTCTTGAAAATATGGATTGTCTTGTTCTTTCCAACAATCAGGGCCGATAAAAATAATCCGGTCCGGATATTGATCCTGCAATGTTTTTGCTCGTGTAGAAAGAACGGTATAAATACCTCCCACTTTATTACAAACTTCCCAACTCGACTCAAATATATAGTCGGGACGCAACAAGTCCTTAGTCATAAGAATCAAAATATGATGAGCAAAGATAATATAAAAAAGGTGAAATCCAAATGATAGATTCTTTAATTTTCTTAATACACGCGTTTTATTGATATAAAACAGTAACTTTGCAATAACAGGCAGCATATTGGCCAGTTAGGGACATCTAACGCAACCCTTACCCGAGCCTTTTTGTACACAACTAAAATCAACAAAAGATGAAAAAGTACCTATTCCTTCCTATTTTATGCTTTCTAAGCTTGTTGGCGACAGCACAAAACACGCAAAAGCAGCCTTTCAAGGGTGTCATAGGAAACGCGGAGTACAGAATATACATCAAAATGAATTTGTACGAAAACAACGTTACCGTATCTGGACAGGAAATCTTTGGTGAACTTCCAGGCTTCATGGGTGATAGCATCGATTCACGAAAATGGTTGTTCACATCGGCCAAGATTCATAAAAACACGGCTAAACTGGCAATTACCAACGACTATGGTAGCGAAGACTTAGTGGCCACTTTAACCTTTAACAAAGACAATACCTACACGTTGAAGCAAGTGGAAGGCAGCAACATGAAAATTGCACGTCAAAGAAAATGGAAAAAACTGCCCAAAACTTTGGTATTCATTCCGAAAGAATAGGTACCTACAACGGGTCTGTACTTATTGATAATTCTTTGTATTTCATCACTTTCAGCCCCCATGTTCATCACTTGGCATAGGTAATCACCAGCTTTACACTTTCTTCGTTCGTGCGCTTCTGAATCCATTGGCGCATTTGATTGTTCTGTTGGTTCGTCAGCGGCTTCTTCACTTTAAATTGAGCGATGGCTAAAAGGTAAGGCTCGTTTGCCGTGGTATCCAAATTAGCTTCGACAACTGGAGACAACACCAACGATTGCACACCTGGATATAGTACCAACATCTCGTTAAATATATCCACACTCAGTTGTGAATAGGAATCAATTTTCTTCAATTTTTGCCGCAACTCCTTGATTTCAACTGCTTGCTGTTGAAGTACTTTGACGCTTTGTTCCCGATTTTTCGAGATGGCTAAAAGATTTCCTCTTTCGGGTGCTAAATCAGCAGATTCGTTACCTTGTATCACAGCGAGCTTCAGATGTTTCAGCCTCGAATGCTCATTCAGTTGCTTCTGCGCTTTCTTCTTTTGCTCTGGCGTTATCTCCTTACCTAAAGCAACGATTTGCAATACGCTGTCTCCATATAGATGTTGCGATACCACTTGTGTTCCTTTCCAGTTCAAATTATGTTGAACAAAGTTACTCAACTGCCTGTCAAACAAGCTGGTTCGCATCATTCGTACAGTCATATATCCCGCTGGAATCATCGTTAAAATAGCAATGGCTAAAATCATACGATGCACAAATTTACAACGTTGAGGATCTACAAAATGTTTACGTCTGAAACGCAACAAGAAGACACCGAAAGTGGTTGCCACGGCAATGAAGACGGTGTTGATAAAATATAATAGAGAAGCACCAGCAAAAAAGGCCAAATTTCCCGTAGCGATACCATATCCTGCCGTACAGAGTGGAGGCATTAATGCAGTGGCAATAGCCACGCCGGGAATGACGTTACCTTTGTCTTTGATAGACGCAGCTACAATACCTGCCGCACCACCAAAGAAGGCGATGAGGACATCGTAAATGGTAGGCTCGGTACGCGCCAACAACTCTGACTGTACGCCCTGAAAAGGTGTTAATAAAAAATAAACGGTTGCTGTGATGATACCGATAATGGTCGCCACCATATAGTTTTTAACGGCCCGTCTCAGCAGCGGCAAGTCATCGATGCCCACCGCCAAACCCATGCCTAAGATAGGTCCCATCAATGGTGAAATGAGCATGGCGCCGATGATGACTGCCGTAGAATTGATATTCAATCCTAAAGAAGCAATAAACACGGCACAAATTAGAATCCAAAGGTTAGCTCCTTTAAAGGTTACGCCCGATGCTATTTCATCAACAACATCCTCTTCCTTCTCACGATTTTCTGACATATCGAAATACTGTCTCAAATATGCCTTCAACGAAATCTTTTCCATATTGTATGATATTTCGCAACTACAAGGTTATTCTATCTTGTGACGTGCTGCTATTTCCGTAAGTATTAAACACGTGGAGCGTCCATTCTCATTTTAGAAGATGCACACCCACACTTGTTCGTTTATGATTTTGCAAAGATAACAATTTCAAAAGAACTCACCAACAAACCGCCACATTAACTCATTCGGATGATAGAATGACGAAAACAACATTATTTTCAAGTCGAAGAGAAAACTGATTTCACTATGCGCTTATAAGATAAGAGTGGTGGGCTACAACAAAAGTAATTAAAGAGTGAATCTACAATTTAGCACCATTTTAGTACCACTATTTAGCCTTTGTGATAATTACGCTAAATCCCTAAACTCCAAGAAATTTAGAAAGTAAATTCATAATAACCATTGATAATGATAAGGTGAATTTCTATTCTATGCAATAATGTTTTGATGTTTAAATGGAATTGATTGGATTATTTATTGGAATTACTTTGACTTTCTGAGGTTTTATGAAACTTTCCATTTTTATTTTGGAGAAGTGCTTTTGTTATTTTAAGGCATAAGTTTATCTTCATATCAAAAAAAATAGCTACCTTTGCTATTGTAATATACAGTAACGTATGGAATTATGAACAAAAAAATGCCCTTGCGATTAGAAAAATGTCCTTTGGTGGATGCTTTAATTGAAATCAGATTTGAATCTTCGATTATAGGAAGTGCTATATTTGGCATCATCTATAATTTAATAAGAAATGACTATAAAGGAACTGTAACCAGTCTTCCTATCCTTCAAGTTCCAGAGCAAATTAGAAAGAATGATCCAAACCTCAAATTTAAGCCTTTATATAGGATAGAGGCTGAAAAATACATTATTCAAATAGGGGACGATGTTTTATGTATAAGTTCTAAAATACCATATACGGGATGGAGTGAATTTTCATCTCGTACAATAGAACTTATAAAGAAAATCGCTGGAGAAAGGATTATAAATAGGGTTTTAAGAATCGGTCACCGCTATGTTAATTTCTTCGAAGGAGATATCATGGACAAACTGACAATTTCTAAACCAACAATAAGTGGCTATCAAACAAGCAATATATTAGTAAGGACAGAAATTAGAGATTTTGATAATTTCGTAGACACAGTACAGATAACAAATAGTGCGACGTATAAATCTCCGTTTAATACAGTTACTTTATTGGGTTCTTTAATTGATATTGATTCATTTAAAGAATATGGAGATAATTATTTTTTGGAGAATTTAGAAAGCGAAATTAACAAAGTTCATATCTGTGAAAAAAATATGTTTTTCTCATTATTAACGGCGGAGTTTTTAGATTCATTAAATCCTGTTTATTAAAAGGGGAGGATATATTATGACAAGTATAAATTCAAATTTCTTACTTATATCAGCATTATCTTGCATAACATTAAATGCAGGGGAATTAAGTTCGTTATCAATATCAAGAACAGATGTTATACCTTCAGTGCTAATCTCATCTGAAGTCCCTTTACATTTTGAAAATTATTCAATAAAGGAGTTATCCTCTTCTAATGAAACGACATTATCAGAACAAACATTGATTGATGAATATAATGTTTTAGCATCCTTTGCAAATAAGATGTTATCAGATGAATCTCAGCTAGATCCAGAAATTCAAAATATTATTGACGAACATTTTTGGGATATGATATGATTGCAGATGAAGAATTAAAAAAATATTTGCCAAAATATTTATCAGAAGAGAATTACCGTAATCTTTTAAGTGAATTAAGATCTTTTCCTGATAATATTGATGCAAGAATGTATACTTCATTTCTTAATAATGACATCATTTATCAAGGAGATGGTATTAATAATATGCCAATAATTGATTTGGCAAAAAAATCAAAAGATATTAAGTTGGTTCCTGCATTAATTTTGTCAAATACATGTGATATGGATTTGTCAAATATAAGAATGTTTCCTTCTTCAATAATGTATGCACCAATAATAAAGTTATCTAATTATCAATCAGTACTTAATCAGCATTGCGATGATACTGACAAGGTTAAGAACCACATTTTCAACCTAAAACAGCAAAAGATTACACAAATTATGTATCTTCCTGCTATAGGAAAGATGGAAGAATCTTTAGTGTTTTTAGATCGAGTTTATAGCATTGACAATAAATATATTAATAGATCTAACTTGAAAGATATACGTTTTTTTTCTTTTAGCGATTATGGATTTTATCTTTTTGTATTCAAATTGTCAGTGCATTTTTCTCGCATACAAGAAAAAGTGAATAGAGGTATGCTTAATCTAAAGTACTGCACTCATTAGTTTGCAAACTTGCAGTATAATGAGTGTTTAATTTTATTTAATTGCTTTTCTAAATTTCTGTATCATTACATTTTGACTTTAATTCAATAAAGACTCTTAATTTCGTTCAGAACACGACTCTTTCGTTTAACAACAGAACATTGTGATTTTTAGACCAAGCGGAATGTATATCTATGAAATCTCTTCTGTAACGACAACTTTTTAACACAAATGCCGGACGTTTTTTCAACCAACGTGTCCTTATGCCGGGAATATGCGAAATTTTAAGCGGTTGTGATAGCAGCTTGGTTATTAATGATATATGCATTTTTTGAACTAAGGATACATTCAAAAGATGATGAGTTTTTGCAGAAAAAATCCTGTTTTTGCGCAAAAAAGGTCTTCTATAGCATGTAAATTGCAAGCCGAAATCATGTAGGTTGGTTGGTAAAAGCATGGTTATAGCCGATTGATCCGATGCGAATGGGACCAGTGATGGTAATTTTAAGACTCTAAAATCCTAAAAACTCGTCATTTTCTTGTCTATTTTGCGATTTTACTTTGTCAAATATAACGAATCAATTTAACAAACGAAAGGTTTATTAACACAACCATCTATTTATGGTCAGTATTATGAAAAATTTCGACAAATGGCCATCCATGATTGTTTCATGCAATAAATTTGCTATTCCTTTCAAATTCAGATGTATCGAGACCTCTGCAAAACTCATTGTTCAAAATTTGCTCATTTCATCATATTTTTGTA
>ERZ772969.2047-NODE-2047-length-13530-cov-3.334694_pt1 | contig 13530 bp, 10 predicted proteins | sample MGYA00511676_ERZ772969 | MGnify/ENA primary metagenome ERZ772969 (study PRJEB29015, sample SAMEA2737651) | human gut metagenome | biome: human gut; feature: human-associated habitat; material: faeces | place: China | collected 2012 ... | reverse complement strand
CCTAAGAATGCGGTGATGCGTTTGCTGGCGACAAACGAGCATTTTCTTCAAAGCTATATGGCTTTTAACGCCAACCGGACACAATTTCTTTCTGAACGTCTTCAATTATTATCGATTAAGACCATTAAAGGTAAACTGGCTTACTATATACTTAAACGTATTCAAGGAGATCATTATAAGCAGGATCGTAATCAAACAGAGCTTTCGGAATATTTTGGAGTGGCCCGTCCTTCATTGGCCCGTAGTTTCTCGGAAATGATAGAGGAAGGGGCTATTTCCCGGGAAGGGAAAATAGTTGATATGAATAAGCTGAAAAGCTACGTGCTTTGAAAATCCATCTACGAATGTACTTGTCCTCGAAACAACTTCCTCTCTATATATGTTACTAGAGTAGATGATTTTTCATTCGACATGGTTATGATGATAAATGAATTAAATACAGGCTTGATTGAAGCTTTAAAAGAAAAACTTCCCCCTAAGACAAATTTGGCGAATCTGTTGATGGATACCCTTTATATTGGCAGAGAAGCCATTTATAGGCGCTTACGTGGCGAGGTTCCTTTCACCTTGGAAGAGGCAGCTCTTATCTCAAGGAAATTGGGTGTGTCATTGGATAAAATAGTAGGGGTTAGTTTTAGTGCCAATGCCGTGTTCGACTTGAATGTGGTAGATCACGATGATCCTTTTAATGCTTATTTTACGATCTTGTCTAGATATGTGAAGATCTTTAGGGCCTTTCAGGATGATCCTACTACGGCTTTGGGTACCTCTTCCAATACTATTCCTCAGACCCTTTATTTGAAGCATGACCTTTTGTCAAAGTTTCGTTTATTTAAGTGGATGTATCAGAATAAGCATATCCAATGCAATCATTTTGAGAATCTGAAGATACCGGAAAAACTGGTTGATACCCAAAGAGAATTTGTATCGTTGACACAGTATATCCATTCTACGGATTATATTTGGGATAATATGATCTTCCATCATTTGGTCAATGACATTAAATATTTCTCCGATATCCATCTTATTTCCTGTGAGGATATACAACGTATCAAAGAGGAGTTATTAGTGTTGGTGGATGAATTGGAAGAACTTGCCATGAGAGGAAAGACCGAGGCTGGCAATAGTGTACGAATTTATGTATCGCATATTAACTTTGAGGCTACGTATAGTTATCTGGAAACAAGTTCTTTGCAGTTAAGTATGATACGGGTTTACTCGATAAATTCTATTACGACACAGGATTCTGAGATGTTTAATAGCTTGAAAGACTGGATTCAATCTTTAAAAAAGTTCTCTACCATGATCTCCGAGAGTGGAGAGATGCAACGTATCCAGTTTTTCAATAGACAAAGGGAGATTATAAATACGCTTTAGGGTTTGAACCTGTTTCGATAAATGAAACAACCTAGATCTTCCGATTGTGCGATTCGAAATTTATAGGTGCTTTTTTAGTTTAATTTCGTTTTCTATCTTTTTCTGTCTGTGTTTGCTTTAATTAGAAAAGGAACAATTCTCATAGGCTTGCTTTATCGTACAAAACTATCGTTTACATGTTTTACATTTGCCAAATGTATCAAGGAATATTAATAGTTGGAAATAAGGTATAAGGCAATGAAAGATAGTATTGTAAATGAATTGATAACCGCAATGAAAGATAGGCTTCCTCCCGGACAAAATCTTGCTAATTTCTTGACGGATACTTTATGTATCGGGAGAGAGGCGGTGTACCGCAGGCTTCGGGGAGAGGTCGCTTTTACGATTGATGAGGTTGCGCAAATTTCCTATAAGTTGGGGATCTCCATAGATCAGATCATAGGAAATCACTTGCATAATAGAGTGACTTTCGATATGAACTTGCTCCGGTCTGCCAATGCGATAGAAAGTTATTATGAGATTATTGATCGTTACTTACGGATATTTGACTATGTGAAAGGAGATAAGAGTACGGAGGTTTGTACGGCATCGAATGTTTTGCCTTTTACGCTTTATTCCTCTTTTGAATATCTGTCTAAGTTCCGTCTTTGCCGCTGGTTATATCATCATGGACAGATAAAGACTCCAAATTCTCTATATGGGATGGTGGTGGAAGAACGAATTATAAATGTACATAAAAAATTAAGTTATAGCGTAAAGAATTGTCCGAAAACCAGTTTTATCTGGGATATGAATATTTTTGTTTCTTTCGTGAAAGAGGTCCAATACTTTGCTTGCCTGAATTTGATATCGAAAGAGGATGTTCTGTGCTTGAAAGAGGAACTTTATCAATTACTTACTCATATGGAGGCTTTATCTATCACAGGAGAGTTCAGTGAGGGCCATAAGGTGTTTTTCTACTTATCAAGCATTGATTTTGAGGCAACCTATACTTATATAGAGAAGCTGGATTTCCAAATTAGTATGCTACGAGTTTATTCAATCAATTCTATGGACTCCCAAAGTCCGCAGATTTGTAAAATGCAACGAGATTGGATTCAGGCATTGAAACGCCATTCTATCCTAATATCCGAAAGTGGAGAGGCACAACGTATCGATTTTATAAAAAGACAGAGATCGGTTATTGATATATTATAATTATAGATAAGACGAAATATAACGGACCTAATTTCTACATAAATGAATATTATAAGGGATGTTTATTGAGCCTTTAAGCGATCTTTCGTTTAAGGGCTTTTTCGTGGATTCTTATTAATGTGATTTGTTTCGATAATCGGAACTGTTTGATAAGAGTCTTGCGTATAATAGAAAAATAGAGCCTTTTGATCTTGTTTTTCTGGAAACTGTAACGGCCTGAAAAATAATTGCATAATTAGATGTAAACTGTGATTCATATTGTCATTATTGGGTGCATATTTAGTTTATTGTGACTTTTTATATCGTGATATTTGCATTATAACATTAGAGCAATTTTTATGATAGTGGAAGAGTGTAAAATATATAAAGGTTTCGTGGCAGTCTTGTTATTGATAATCCTTTTCTCATGTACGGATGAGACAATGATTAGCGGTAATGTGGAAGGAGCCTATATTTCTATTAGGAATATAGATTCTCAAAATACGACTCATTCGGGTAGCGAAGAGGACTACGACGTGAATACGCTTCGTGTTTTGGCTTTCAATAAGACAACGGGAGCATGCATATCTAATATTCACTATAGTAAGAATCAATGGATAGAAAATATCATCCGGCATCCAATCGTAGCTGGGAATTATGATTTCGTATTTTTGGCGAATGAACCGACGGATAACGTTATAGCCAATAAACTGAACACTCTTTCACGTTATGACGATTTGAATCTTATCGCTTATCCCGCAAGCTCTTTTTCTTCGGAGAAATCGATCCCAATGATGCAGGAAATAAATAACGTAGAGGTTTTACCAAAAGGTAAAGGGGCTAAATTGAGTGATGGGACAACGGTTTCTTTATTACAACTGGCCCTTAATCGTCTGGGAGTTCGAGTAGATGTTGTTTTGGAGGCGGCAGATAATTTCGATGATATTTTTAATGGAGTTATATTTAGTGGTATCCCTAATTTGATCCCATTGACAGCTCAATATAGTGGCTCTACTATTGAGAGGAATGTAACACGTAATTTTACATTGAGAGAAGATGGTGATTATTTCTCCTCTGTTACTCCAAATATTCCCGGAATGAATTGGGCTCGGAAGATCACTCGTATTATTTTGCCCTCTAATGAGTTGGAGAGAAAGAACGATCCGGCAAATGCGGTGGTTTTTACGGTAGATATGGAGGATAGCTATAATCCCTCCTGTGAGTTGAAAATAAACTCAGAGCCGGTTGATTATAACTTACCTAAAAATACGAAGCTAGATCTTACCGGGATCATTAAACAACCCTTGGAGATGAATATACAGGCATCGGATTGGGATTCAATAGCAAATGATTGGAATATATCTGGTAATAGAGTGCTAAATGTGTCACATACAGAGGTCGATATTACCGATTTTAACGGGGCACGAATCTCTTTCTCGTCCAATATGCCGGTTGTGAGGATTTTTGATAAAGTAAAAGTGCTAAGTACAAACACTTATAAGGAAACGAATGAGGTGTTTAACGCTTTGTCGAGTCAAGAGTGGCAGCCGAACGCTGATGAGAGGATTTCGTATGATCCGAGTACTGGAGCGGGCTATATGGATATCTTACTTGATTTGCCAAACTATATTATAGGTAAGGAAACCTATGAGATTACATTGATGGCTGCGGAAGATTTCTCGGGGAAGAACGCTATTCGTAGAACGATAACCGTAAAGGTCAGTCAATATGGAAATCGTTATCCGTTTGATATTAATTCAACGAATCATCTATGGTCTAACCCTTATGTAGGGGCTTTCTATAAGGATGATGAAAGTGGAGAAAGGATAATTAGTGGGAACAAGTGGAGTTATTGGTATCAGTGGCGTGTGGAAGTTCCAACCGAATATCAGGATTTTATAGTGATAAGCTCGACACCTAGCTTTGATCCTAACGTTGGAACAGGTTCTCCGGGAGATCCGGAAGACTATCCGGTTATTCCTAATTCACAGAAAGGTGAGACAGGCAGTTTTGTACAAGGAAGAGGACGTGTTTACTTCCGGATAGGATTGAAGAGCAAGAATCCTAGAAAAGGAGTGCCTAGATATGGTGTCGTAAAGCTTTCTTATACGGAAAATGGGACGACTTACGAAACTGATTTATATGTCCGCCAAGGAGAGGCTCCTGATTATATAATGCGGAGGGGTACAAACGAGGGGCCGGATTTAGGTGTAAAATTTAGTGCGTACAATTTGACAGCTCGGTCATTCTTAAATGATGTTGATACAAAGGATGAATGGAGGCAGATAGATAAAAGCACTGATCAAGTTGATTTTGTTAAGTATCCGACTCAAGCCGGCGCTCATTTTCAATGGGGATTACCGGTAGCATATGCTTCTTTAGCACTTCGTGCGTATCACCCTACCAACGTGAATAATAAGAGTGCTACGTGGGAGTTATCGGAATGGCCGATAAGACGTATTGAGACTCCCACTTTTTGGGATGCTACGAGCGGGGATAAACTGAAAGATTATTACGAGATCTGTCCCCCGGGTTATCATCGTCCAAGCGACGGTCCCTTGGATAGGATTGTGTTGAATAGTTATACCTATAATGATGTATATAAATCCGAGATAAGAATGTCGTTATTCCGTAATCCAATGAAAGGGGATGGAAATTGGGTGACGGCTGAAAAACCGATTGATCCACAGAATAAACCGGAGAAATATATCCCTAAGATTCTGGAAGAGATCAAGTACGGATTCTATGCGGATGGTTTTTTCGACAGGCGTCCTATCGTGGAAAGAGATATGATCGATGGCATAGAAAGAGGTTCGGGGAAGGTCAGTAAGTATAAAGGAGTGTCTTTAGATACGACGGAAGCGGCTTATGGGGGTGTCTTGATATTTAATCCGGACAATAACGCCTCTATTTTCTTTCCGGCCGCAGGCCGAAGATGGCATACGGATGGTAGTTTGGAATATGCGAGTGAGACAGGGTATTATTGGTCTTCTTCAGCGGCTCCGGGGTGGACTGATACGTCAAGTGGAGAAGAGAAAGGTTCTGCTCACGGTAATATTTGGGGGATAGAGTATAATTATTTAGCGACAACTCCCAAGTCTTCGAGTCATCAATTTGGTTTTACAATTCGTTGCGTGAAAGAATGAGAATAATTAGTATGCATATGATCGGTTTTTGGGCTCTGTTATCCCTATTAATGCTATCTGGCTGTGAGCATGAATTTGCTTTGTCTGAACAGGTAGGAGAGGAAGAAGTCTTTTCTGAAAAAGTACAGCTGGAGATTTTCGCCCGTGCTAATTCGTACCATCTCCCGTCAACAAAAGGACTTATGGATGAGGGTACGGTGGGTAAGAACCCATGGATGTTTGTTTTCAAAGGAGAAGGGCCTAACGCTACTTTTGTGGAAGCCGTGCAAGCCTTTGAATTAGCGGGAAAAAGATATGTGATATTGACTAAACAATCGAATGACAGTAAATATCAGTTATTGATATTGGCTAATTCACCCGATAGATTTTATTATGGGGATGCGGTTACGGAATATGGATTCGATGAAACTGGATTTTCTGCCCAATTGATGCAAGGTTTGACGACATTGGCTGATTTCTGTACGAATATGCTGACGGCTCCATTGGCGGTACCTTCGGTTTCTGTCATTCCTTATAGTGGTAACGGGCAAGTGATCCCGATGAGTTATTTACTGGAAGTAGATAAGATAGATCATACAACAAAGATCGAGAATACGGACGGAACGCCCTTGATGCTTACCCGGGCGATCGCTAAAATGGTAATTGTCAATAAGGCGACGAACTTTGAGCTAAAGGGAGTTGTGGCGGTTATGAATGTACCTAGGCAAGGACCGTTTCATACGCTGGATGGTCTCATTAGGGATAATACCTCTAATTTGACTGAATACAGGAATGATGCTGCTTATTCATCCTTATTGGTTCAGGCAGATTTCATAGATGGGGGGGAGAGTACTGAGAATGATCCAGTCTATTTATATGAGTCTGATATGCGGAATAATACACACTTGATTATTCAAGGTGCGTATGGGGGACGGGATTATTTCTATAAAATGGCGATCGTCAATAAGGATGTCCAGTTAATGGATTTATAACGTAATCATTCTTATCAATTCACTATTGTTACGGCAAAAGGTCCCGGCTATGATACGGTAGAAGATGCAAAAGCCTCTAAACCTTCCAACACAGCTCTGGATTATGAGATCTCAGTTGATAATAGAGACTCATACGAAGTTGTAGCGAACAACGATTTCTTTCTGGGAGTCAGTAATTCGGTATTTATCGCCTATACGAGTGAGGGTGCCAATTTTGAGGTTTTTAAATTGATTACGGATTGCCGGACTCGTTTTCCGAATGCCTGCCGGATTAGTGATAATGGAAACGAGGTCGGCATTGGGGTACCCTTGCTGGTAAACCCATCTAATGGAGCGAGAATACCGATCGTGGATGATACGACATCAGATCCGAATATCACGGCTGTGGAAGCTCAAATATCGAATGGCTTGTTAGATCATGCGTATATCACGCTGAAATTGGGGACTCTCGAAAAGACGGTGCGTATTAGGCAAAGATATGCTATACCGGCGGCTGGAGTGACAATTAAATATATGCCGGCTGCGGATAGCAGCGATAGTTTCGATATGAACTACTATTGTCTTTCCGCATATGTGGAAGATGGGGCGGATGATCCTAAGAGCTGGATAAAGCTGCGTCCTTCCGTCGGCGCTGTACGGGAGGACACGGATAAGATCACGGTTGATGATGGGACAATTTATATTGAAGTCTTGGGGAATACAATGTCCAAACAGAGAAGTGGCATTATATACCTGACTACTATAAAAGATCCCGGTGTATCCTCGAATACTAATTCTGTACAACGTATAAAGTTAAATATTAGTCAATTATCCCAAACGGTCGTGACGGATTAAAAGATGACTAAGAGATAAAAAGTGATAAGTGTTTAGTTAGAAACAGTTTAATTGTTGTAAAATGAAAAAGAAAAGACTTTTTATGTTTGCGCTTGCGACGCTAGTGTTTGCTGCGTGTAGTGATGACCATGCTATTTCGGATGGGAATAGCGATGTAGTAACCGATCCTTCGGGCGATGCGTGGGTGGCTTTGAATATTAAGACTCCCGCCGCCGTTACCCGTGGATTGAATATCCCTAATCAAGAGAATGCGATAACAGGCGAATATGAGATTGAGGATGTTAAAGCGATTTTCTTCGATGGCGATCAAGATGCGAGTCTAGTTACAAAAGTGATAGACCTAAGTACCGGCTCCGGTGATTTGACATCTTCCGGCGCAAGCAGTAGCAGTAAGGCTTTTCAGATTCCGGCTACTTCTAAGACAATACTGATTATCGCGAATCCGGGTGCCGGTTTCTCCAGCGTCGGGGAAGGCTCTAGTTTCGTGGATGTGAACAAGGCGGTGAAGGATGAGTCGATAACAACGAGTGTCGCGAAAACAGGAACATTTTTGATGACAAACTCAAAAGGTCATCTGGAACCTTCGGATAACTCGGGAAATACGATAAACTTAACTCTTTATAAGAGCCAAGATGTCGCGGTAAAGAATCCGCTAGCGATTTATATAGATCGTGTTGTCGCTAAAGTACGTGTATATACCAGCGATGGCGCTATGGATAATAGCACGGCATCGATCTATAGCCCGAAATGGATTCTGAACGTTACTAATAAATGGTATTATCCTGTATCGAGGAGGATTAAGACTTGGAATGAAGATCCTGCCAATACTCCGGATGCTCGCGGTACTTGTGTCACTCCATTCGATAGGTATGAGATCGGTTCATACCGGGTAGACCCGAATTACAACAATACGAATATCGGTGAGTGGAACGAGGCGAATCAAGTGGCGTATACGAATAATTACAATTTTGTGTCTGCTTCGACGAACGCATCTGCCATATCTTGGAATGAGATAAGTTCAGCATCTAATCCCGTTACTGAATATTGTCTGGAGAATACACAAGAAAAAGAGTATAACAACCATGCTTATACGACCCAAGTCCTTTTACAAGCGAACTTTGCGCCGAAGAAACTGAAAAAATTAGATGGCGGTACGGTTGATGTGGGAGAGGGTGAGTCTTGGATGATCGTAAATGGCGTAAGCTATACATATGATACCTTGATGGACTGGATAGAAAATGAGTTGACAAAGAAATATAAGGATGGGAACCCTGACGGTTATCCAACCTCTATATCAACAGCCTTCAACCGGTATGTAAAATACGTGGATTCCTCCAAGGAGGTTACTATTCCAACCGGAGATGAATTTAAGCAATCCGGTCAAAGCGCAGAAACGCAGGCTGCGGCACTTAAACAGAAATTTGTAGACGCAAGGCTTGCCGTAGTTATGGTACGGTCTTTTATTATGATGGTGGTGTAAGTTATTACAAGATCATGATTAAACATGATGACTCGGATAAGGCGATGAATGAGTTTGGAGAGTTTGGGGTTGTGCGTAATTCCGTTTATGATATTAATATCAAGGGATTTAATAATCCGGGTTATCCTACTATTCCGGATCCGGACCCAGATACGCCAGATGAGAATGATGAGACATGGTTGTCTATCCAGATTAACGTGAACCCGTGGACTTGGTATAGCCAAGAGGAGATCTTATGATTTTAGGTTATTAGTTAGGTATCGCAGGTTAGAAAAGGGGAGTTTCCAAACAGTGTTTTTTCCTTCTGGGAACTCCCTTTAATTAGAGTAAGGATTAATTAGAAAAATAGAAAAATATGAAACAGAACCGTCTTATACGTTATACAATTTGGGGAATCCTTATTATCTGTCCGTGGATATTGACCTCTTGCGATATGTTTCATGAGGATCTTCCCGAATGTCGTTTATTTGTCAAGTTTAAGTACGACTATAATATGCTTTTCACGGATGCGTTCCATACGCAGGTGGATAAAGTGGAGCTTTATGTATTTGACAAAGACGGAAAGTTTCTGTTCAGTCAAGTAGAGGAAGGTGAAGCGTTGGCGACAGGCAATTACCAAATGGAGGTAAAGCTTCCGATAGGAGAATACCAATTTCTGGCTTGGGCCGGCGCACGTGACTCCTACGATATTTATACGCCTAGGGGAGAGAATACGATTACTGATATGAGGTTAAGGCTGAAACGTGAGGAGTCTCTTATCATCAGTAAAGAACTGGAGCCTCTTTGGTATGGTTATATCAGTGACGTTGATTTTACAGGGACCAGCCATCAGACTGAGACGATTGATTTGATAAAAGATACGAATAAGATACGGTTTGTTTTTCAAGGTTATTCCGATAGTTATATCCGGGCTACCTCCGGAGATAATTGGAATGTGAACATGAATGATTATGAATATGAGATCATCGAGTCGAATGGCCATCTGGCCTATGACAACTCGTTATTGGAGGATGATGTGTTAAGTTTCCGACCTTATTATATGGAACAAAAGTCATCATCGGCGGCAGCTGTCGAGTTGAACACGATGCGGTTGATGGAAGATCGGCCGACACGTTTTGTCGTAACGGAGAAGTCTACTGGCAAAAAGGTATTCAATATTAATTTGACAGATTTATAAAGTAAAGCCCTAAAATGAAAACAAGAGCTAAACAAGTGCAAATAAAACCGCTTATTTACAGTCGATTATAGGGTGCTTGATGTTTTCAGTTGTTTTCTTTCTTTTCAGTTGATTGGTTCTTTTTCGGTGCAATTTTGTTTCTCGTTTGTTTCTCAATATCGACCTTTATTCATATCTTTGCAACAGAAACAAAATTATGAAGGGATCGATATGCCACGAGTAAAGAAGCCTACAAAAGTAAAAGAGCCTGTCCGCCTTCGGACAAAGAAGCTGGCAGATGGAAGCCAAAGTCTGTATCTTGATATATACCGTTTCGGAAAACGAACATACGAATATCTCAAGTTGTATCTCATTCCGGAAACGGACAACAATGCCCGTCGGCAGAATCAGGCGACCATGAATGCCGCCAATGCCATCAAGTCCAAACGTATTATCGAGTTGACCAACGGCGAGGCCGGTATAGAAACCAAAGAGAGAGTTTACCTGCTTGACTGGATGAATACCTACAAGGAGAACCAGGCCAAGCGTGGCAAAAAGGACGGTTATCAGATTGACATCACTATACGCATCTTGAAGGATTATGCGGGAGAACGTATGTTGATGGATCAAATAGACAAGACATTCTGCCAGAATTATCTTGACTACCTTCAGTCCGAATACCGTTCCAGAGGCAAACGAGTGTCGAATTACACACTGCATACTTATTACCGGGTATTGAACGGAGCTTTGAATGCGGCTGTCAGGGCCGAGATCATCAAGTCCAATCCTTTCACGAAAATCAGCAAGTCGGAAAAGATCCGTCTGCCTGAAAGCAAACGGTCATACATGACCATTGAAGAGGTGCGTGCATTGATCGCAACCCCGATGAAAAATGAATCCGTGAAAGGTGCCTATCTGTTCTCTTGTTTCTGCGGTCTGCGAATCAGTGATATAATCAAGCTGCAATGGAAAGATGTATTCGTTGACCGTGGACAATACCGTCTGTCGGTTTCCATGCAGAAAACCAAGGAACCGATTTATCTCCCGCTTTCCCCGGAAGCGTTGAAGTGGATGCCTGCACGTGGGGACAAAGCTCCTGATGACAATGTGTTCGACTTGCCGTCCCCAGCAATGGTCAATATTCTTATCAAACCATGGGCAAAAGCGGCGGGAATAAACAAGCGTTTTACATTCCATACGGCGCGGCACACGTTCGCGACTACTATTATATTTAACTCTATTTAGTTGTAGTATAGATAGTTACAGAGAATGCATTTGAAAAGGGTAACGGTTTAGCAACGTGCTTTCTACCTTTGTTTTCTTGGTTTTACATCGTTTTAAATAACCGATATAAAAGTAGAACAAACATTCTATATTACAAAATAATAGACAGTTAATTATGTATTTTTCATCATTTGCTTGCCAGTTGCTTATAAATTACGGCATTTAAGAAATCTTCTTTCTTGTTTTTTGATATTGGTATTTCTTTCCCCTCAATGAAAAGACGCCCACCGCTAACCGTATCTATGTGAGTAGTATTAACAAGATAAGACTTGTGTATTCTAAAGAAAGTATCTTTGGGAAGTAGTGATTCTAAAGAAAGCATTGTTTGGTGTATAGTAAATGTTTGGTTTTTAAAATGTAACTTCAAATAGTTTTGCATCCCTTCTACATACAAAATATCTTCCCAGTTTATTTTTTGAAATGAATCTCCCTGACGTATAAATAAATTCGGTTGAGAATTTTCTACGTTTTGTAATAGAATCTGTGTCTGAAATATCCCTTGTGCTTTTTGTACTGCTTGAAAAAAACGTTGAAAGGAAATTGGTTTCAATAGATAATCTATAACATTTAGCCTATATCCATCTAAAGCATATTCTGAATAAGCGGTACTTAATATCGTCAGGGGAGCTTTATCTAATGATTCCAAAAACTCAATACCTGAGAGATAAGGCATATTAATATCAAGGAACATAATATCAATATTACCTCTTTTTAATATTTCAGCAGCTTCAATAGCAGAAGAACAAGTATCTTCAACTATTAGGAAATTTATTTGCTCTATATTACTGGCTATATCTTTTATCGCTATCAATTCATCATCAACAATTAGACACCTTAATGGTCGAATTTCTGCATTTTTCATAACTATATCTGCCATATCTATATTTGAATTAAAAGTTTAGAATTATAAACAATATCAGTTTCATCAATCGAAAGACTGTGTTTGTTATAATATATGATATTCAATCTACTTTTAAGGTTCTCTAATCCTAACCCAGTACCAAATTTCTTTTGCATTGGGTCACTTGACTTAGAATTTTCGACCTCCAAATTAATCATATCATCTTTCTGCTTAAAAATGACACTTATATAACCTTTTCTATCTGAACAACGTGAAACATGTTTGAAAGCATTTTCAATTAATGGTATTAATAATAGTGGCGAAACTCTTTTCTCAAAATCATCTATTTCCCAAGTACAATTAATATCTATTTTGTCTTCCCATCTAATTCTCTCAATATTGATATATTTCTTTAAGAATTCGACTTCTTCTTGTATGTTTACAGTTGTCTTTTTCCCACTATATAGTTGGTATCTAAGTATATCTGAATAATTCAATAATAACACAGATGCCATATCATCTTTTTGCTTTACAAAGTAATGAATATGATTTAGGACATTAAACATGAAGTGAGGATTGATTTGCATTTGAAGAGAATGTAATAGGAACTCTAAGTGTGCTTTTTCTAACTTTATATGTTCGTGATAAAATCGTAAACCCACAAAAGCAAGATTTATAATTATACTTGCAGGAATTTGATTTTTAAAGTTACTCCAAAATGAATCCTCTCTCGAAAACAGACTGGAAGAAGGAAAGAATGTCAATTCTTCAAGTCTTTTGAATCCTAAAAGAAGTATTGCCATAACCGATGCTTGAACTAATATCGACAAAATGAAGCATAACCAAAAGGTATTCATTTTTTTCCCTTTTAAAGCCTTTGGTAGCAAAAGCACACTTATATACGTATTAACCAACAATATAGAAAGAAACAAAAATGTAGTAATCAAAATGGCTTCTTCTAAAATCACATGGTTTTGTACTTGATACCATAGGATTACAGCAATCAATATCCAAAAGATTGTAGCAATATTCTTAAAGCTGTCTGATATATAATTTTTCATTTTACAAATATAACAAATAAATGGGTTCTCTTAGGTCGCTTCGTCATAAGTAAACGTATGTTTCGTCAAATTTACCTCTTCTATATCAAACACTTTTTTTTTCTGTTGGCAGCTTAGTGATATTTGCCGAAAATAAAAATCTAATTTAAAAATAAAAAAAGATGAAGTTAATATCATGTTGGGTTGTATTTGCTTTAGTTATTG
>ERZ772969.2045-NODE-2045-length-13539-cov-2.975823_pt1 | contig 13539 bp, 8 predicted proteins | sample MGYA00511676_ERZ772969 | MGnify/ENA primary metagenome ERZ772969 (study PRJEB29015, sample SAMEA2737651) | human gut metagenome | biome: human gut; feature: human-associated habitat; material: faeces | place: China | collected 2012 ... | reverse complement strand
GAAGCGCAAACTGGTGAACGAACTGGGTGAGAACAGTAGTAGCAACGTAAAGATGACACGCAGTCAACTCAACGATTTGGTGAGCCGCATCACAAGGGAAGCTCGCCAGAGTGCACGCAGTTATGACGATGGTTATGACTACGACTATAACTACAACAACTACAACTACGAAATGCCACAACAGCCAACTCGTACCGTTGTACCGATGCAAAGAATGCAACCAGTTCAAAACAACGCTGAAACTGAGCAGTTGAGAAAAGAACTCCGCATCATGAATGAGAAGCTGAACAAGGTGATCAGCCAACGCAATGCAGGCGAAACAACAGTTGTTTACGAGGGCAATGGTGCCACGGGTAACCAATATGTACCAGGAACAGCAGACGGTGAAACAGCCGGATACCATCCTACAACAGGCAAACGTCTGAAGCTGAACCGCCTGGGTATCATCACAGGTATGGGATTCGGTGATCTGACTTCATGGAACTTCGGCGTTCGCGGATACATGCAGATTGGTTCTACCAACCTCGATTTCGTGCCAGAGCTGTACGCAGCAATGGCTAACGACAGCGGAATGGGTATCTCTGGAAATGTTATCTACAACTTTAAGTCCGATGCATTGGGCAAATTTATACCATACGCTGGCCTTGGTCTTGGCGTATTCCATGGCGATGACACTCACTTTGGCTCTAACATCATCCTTGGTGTTAGCGTAGACATGCTCAGCGGAAGAGTATTCTTAGACTACTCCGCACGCAGCCTTACCAAGCAAAATCAGGTTGCCTTAGGCTATTCGTTCACATTCTAATCTAAGAAAATATGATGAAAAAGTACGGTCTGGCAACACTTGCCTTTCTAGCACTACCCTTCTCCTACACAAGTGCAGCACCCGTTATGGGTGCGGCACCTGCTGCGGATGACACCATCGTGGTCGATAGAAACGAACTGATGGAAGTGCTAAGAGGCGTGGCTGCCAGCGAAATGAGAAATCAATACAGGCCGAACAGAAATGTAAGGCGACAGCGGAGAGGATACAACTACCGTCCATCTCAGCCGGGACAGACGGTTCCTGTATACAACTCGTCAGCCAGAAGAGTGGAGTACATACCAATGTATGTTCCACAGAATGGTACACAGTCCATCTATCCGCCATATCCACCGGTACAAAATCTGATGCCGGAGAACGCAGAATCGGAGAACTCAACACAAACTGAGCAATTGCAAGAACAGATCAATCAATTGCAAAAGCAAATTGAGACTTTGAGTACAACCGTTCAGGATCCAGCCGTCAGACAACAGGTAGATTCCATGGCACGGCAGCTCAACAACTTCCGTGCGCAAAAGGACACGGTGATGATGGCTGCTCCGCAAGAGGAAAGTACCCAGAATCATGAACTGGTTCAGCCAGCACAGACAGCGAAGATTGCACCATTTGACACCAATATCAGACAGGTATTCTTTGAAATATCGTCAGATGCATTGTCAAAAGAGGCGAAGCACACGCTCGATGGCTTGGCAGAAACGCTGAAGAACAATCGAAAGTTGAAAGCCGAACTGACAGGTTTTTCCAGTCAAGATGGTCCGAAAGCGTTCAATCGTGACCTTGCCATGCGCAGGATGAACAGCGTAAGAACCTACTTATTGAAGAAGGGTGTCCACGCCAATCAAGTGTCTGCACTCTCGTACGGCATTGATAAACATTCTGAAATGAACACGTATGCGCGCAGAGTTGAGGTGTGCGTATCACTCTAAAAGGTAAAGAAAATAAAATAGATAGTGTGAAGTGAATCAGACATGGCTTGTTCACAAAATTGAAACAAACACCTGATTCAAACCGCACAAATCTCACATAAACCAACAACCACTCGTGGTTTTGCAAATATCGACAGTTAGGATGGATGAATCCAACTAACGTCGACAACTAAAAAAGGCAAAACTATGAGTGGTTGTTTTATGAAGAAGTCACGCACACACATCGCAAAGCCCGCATAGATAATCAGCAGGTGCGAGCTCATGTAGCCCACTCAATCATTCCAGAAGCTACATATTCCAGCTATGTCAGACAACAAATCAAATCTAAGAAATCAGCACTCTCCCCTACTGTGAAGTAGCGCATGCAATAAAGTTTTGCCGCCGCACAACGGCAAAACTCCTACGGTTGTTTCTCCATGAGCATGCCGTTGCCAGCGTCAATCTGCTGACGTTCGGTGTCAAGTCGGTAAATGGTGATGTTGTTGGGATCGCCAAAATCACAAACCAAACGTCGGTTTTCATAATAAAACGTTCCACTGACGGTCTCATCGCCAATGCTCTCCGTGATTTTTTTATCGTTGATGGTCAACTTGATGACCCCATAATCTGTTCCGTATGTCCATGTTCCTTGTATCCAGCTGGGTGCTTTTCCAGGATGAATTTCTTCAAAAGGATCTACCTCTGCATGAGAAGATGGCACGTCATGTTCTGAATCAAGACGGTATTCCGTATTATCATCGGCCAAGGAAGAGCTGTCCAACCGATCGGTGCGAGCTGATTTCCAACAACTTCTGACAGTTAACACCAGCACCAAAAGAATAACAAAGAACAGGAAGAAACACGAACGGAAGAAACCACCTCGCTTTTGATTCTGCTCGTTGCCGTTGCCTGTCATGGGCGGATGATTCTTTCTTACAGCATTGTCACGAGATGTATTCATTCGCTGCCAACTCAGATTTTCAGAACGACCGGCAGGTCTTTTTGTGGTAGTGCGCGTTGCCCCTACCGCAGAGGTGTCGGTTGGCGTGTCCGTCTGCGCAGCGGGAACATCGCTTGTCGATTCCTCAACAACTGCATCCTGATTAGATGTCGAAGGTTCAGCCTGCTGGTCAGCCGCATCTTCCATGAGATACGTGAAGGGCTGTCCACATCTGGGACACACACAGGCTATCTCTGACATACCGCTCGGGGCTGTGATGTCGTAACGAAATCTACACTTGGGACATTTTACTTGCATATCAATAGGTTTACTTTTAAATAGAGTGTTCTAACCAATTGTGTATCAATGAGTAACAAATAGCAATCAAATTGGAGTTCAATAGCAATGAGTTTGGCATCCAATAGCAATGAGTTTGGCATCCAATAGCAATGAGTTTGGACGCCTATAGATAGGAGTTTGGACGTCAATAGATAAGTGTGTGAAAAAACGAATCAATCACTAATCAAATTTCACCACCGCCTTGTTCACCACACGCCATATTCCATTCTCAAACACGGCCGACCCTTCGTCAACCGTTTCGATGGAACGAGGATAGACACTGGCGTTGCCAACGACCTTGCACACCGGCTTGACAAACTGAGAAACGCTAATCATGGCCGTGGCAAGGGCATCTGGACTGTTCAACATGATGAATGTGCCGTTCACACCATCTGTGGTTGTGAGCTGGTAGATGCTTTTGCCAATCTGCTCGGTAGGCGATGCGCTGTTGAAACAGCCGTCACTGCTTGGCGCCGGCAAATAACAAACACGACTGGCTGATGGCGAGGATGTGGCCATCTGGTGGGATTGTTCGCGCTGAAGCTCTACACCCGTCTGCGGTTCCAACGAATCAGCGGTATCACGTTCGGTCGTGGACTTTTGTTTCTGCTGTTCCTGCATTTGTTGCAGCGCAGCGGTCAGCTGTTTTACCTGATCCCGCAACGCAACCACATGCTTTTCCAACTTTGCCATGCGTTCCTCATAGGGTTCGAGTTGCTGTTGTATCTGCCGTTCAATCTGTCCTTGAAACATAAGTCTTTACCTCCCCACGTTTTTATAAGTTCTCAATCAAATTATCCCGAATGCTGCCAATAATTGGATAGAAGAACAAAGTGTCCTCAATGAGGTCGCTGCCGTTCTTGTCGTCTTGATTCTTGTTAACGAAGTTCCAGCCATTCACCAAATGATGCATCAAGTCTTTGTTAACCAATTGCTTAAACAGTTGCAGACTGTGATTATCAACCAACAACCTGTCTACCACATGAATGTCGTCGCAGAGCTGGCAGAAGAAGTCATTGAATTGGCGTACCTGCTCAACGATGGCGGCGCAAACCTCCTCCTTGTCCATGTCTTCGTAGCGCAGCGTTTCCTGACTGAGCATGGTGTAATTGTACTTCACGGAACTGTCAAAGCTGTCCATCAGTCGGTTCAATTGGTGAACATGTTCGCAACCGGTACTGTCAGCCACTTGCATCAAGGCACCCCGGCATGTAATTTGTTTCGGTTCTTTCTTCTCCATGACGATGTTGAACCCATCCTGATCGTACTGTTGGCCGTACACTCGCTCGATGACTGTCTGTGCTATGAGGTCTAGGTCGCGCTGCGTACCAACGATGTCCAACACCTTCGAACCCGTACCGGAGAACATGATGCTGCGAGGCATGTCGAGATTGCGGTGCTTCATCATCTTGGCCACATAGTAGATGAGCGTTACGAAGAAGTAAATGAAGACGATTTTGCGCTGTCCGTCTTCGTTGAGTCGCATGTTGTAGGAGAAGACATCGTTGTCGCCAACCACCTTATTATTAATCACTGAGAACAAGAAAGCGTTGATATCTTCAGACTTTCGCTTGGCTGTGATGTCGTCCAAGATACCGTTCAACTCGCCATATTTGTCATCGTCTGCATCAAACAAGCGTTTGAAATAATCAACATATTTCACGAGCATGGGGTTGGTATCGCCGTGAGGAACGTCCGAGAAGCCGTCACCAAAGAGTACGTTGGCGGCAAACCTGAACGACGTGAGGATGGTAGGTTGCTGCGCATTGCTCGCATAGACCACCACATCACTGGATCCACCACCGATGTCAATGCTGGCAACGGTACTGGCTGCACCCTTGAACTGACTTGAACTTTTGTAGAAATAATATGGAGCCACGCTCTCGGGCATCTGTATCAGATTGTCTTCTGTCACGGGAATGCCAAAAACTTCACTGAAGGTTTTTGCCCACATCTCGCCCAATTTGCGCACGTTGCCCACCTTCATGGACAGCGGATAGAACCAAACCAGGCGCGTCTTGGCCATGTCACCGTTCTCCAAGAACACCTTGGTGCGCATCAGCAAGGCCAACTCCATCAGGTAAGCGCGCACCCGCTTGCTGTTAGCCACCTCTGTAGACCATTTCAGGTTGGGCACAATTCGGTTGCCATAGCCAATAGATTCCTTCTCATAGATAAAGGGAATGTTGGCATCGCCCAACGCCACAATTCGGTCGACATTGATGGCATCAAGGCGTTCACACTCGGACAAGACGGTGCGTTGTGGGAATCCATAGTTCTCACCGATGACCTTCGGCAGGAACTCCTGCTTCATAATCACGTCATACAAGATGCTCTCTCCGTTATACGAAGTGGCCAACAACCGTTCACGCGCAGAAGCACTGACACCCAAAGGCTCGGGCATGTCGCCGTTTTTCATCGACTCTACATGTGTGTTGGTCGTACCAAAGTCGACGGAGAACGTAAAGGCTTCGTTGCCTTGGACGTGCGCTGGCCATCGAGGACACAGCACTCCTTCGGCCGCCAGGTTGCCATGATCGTCGGTAAGTGTGACGTTGAGGTAATCGAAATCATCCTGCAAGCGATAATATTTGGATCCTACTCGCTTCTCAGCCTTGAGGGATCGGTCGCGCATGACGACGTCATCGGGGTTCATCCCATTGCGATAGCCGTCGTGATAGAATGACAAATCGATGCGAAAGTTCTCTAACATGCCCAGCGCACGGTCAACCAATTGCACGTTATATTGTTTCAATCCCGACGTTCGCATGAACGGGAATATGCTCAATGCGAACGGTACGGTGACGAAATAGCCATGGTCGTTTGTCCTGTCATAAGCCAAATCAACGTTGCGACTCGACACATAGGTGCGCTGTAGCGTGATGTAATGGCGCTCTTTCTGCACAGGAATGCGCAGCGTGGCGGTCAATGTTTCGACATTTCCCCTCATGCCATGCGTCATTTCGAAACGTGGTCGGCCATTGATGGTGCCCCACAAGTCGCTTACGTTGAAATACTTGAAGTAAAGAGGCTTCAAGGGTAAGATGAAGTTGTGGTCATCGGCATCGCGCGTCGCACTGGTGAGATTGCCGTCAAAAAAGCAATCACGGTCGAGGGTATAATCGAGTTTGATCAACGCAGGTTGGAAAAAATCATCGTCAGTCAGCCACGGATACTGATGCGTGGTGGCTGGCAAGATGCGCTTTTCCGGCTCTACAGCATAATCTTCCGGTCTGATTACGGTGTTGTCATCCCATGTTCCGGTGATATAAGTGAAGGTGTCTGTCTGTGTTGCATTGAGATGATTCTGCAGCACCAGCGGCACGATACCATCCACAGGTCGTGAGGGTTTCATTCTGAAGTCACTGGCTGCAATGGCCGCCTGAACGTCTTCTGGGCGGGCACCGTAGAACGGAACGCCCAAAGCCTGTACGCCTTCTTCCATCTGCATGAAGTTGGTTTCGAGGAAAGCGCGTGCCCGGTCAGCGTTATTCAGGTCCATGGCGGCAGGATTGCCTATCTCCTTCAGGATGTCATTCTGCAGCGCAGCGGGCAACAAAGGCAGATTGGCGATGAGGTAACTGTTCACTTCACCGCAACGACGCTTCAACTCTGGGTAGGCTGTGAACAAGGCATAGATGTACTTAACGAAGCGTTCGCTACGCATATACAGCGGGCGCCACAGGCTAAAGAGCTGCACATTCTGCTCTACGGGGATGTCGCAGAGCCCTTCTTGCGCATTGGGTGATGCCACGAAGAGCGTGATTGGCGAGGTAGAACCAATGACCTGGTTGCCATAAACCAAAAAATACAAGCGATCCAACTGGTCGAAGTTGAAGGCTTCTTGGTCTTGATGTAAGAACATCTCAATGGTCTCGCCCAACAAACGATGCTGTGGTGAGTCTTTCAACTTCTCCAACTCGGTGGCTCGGTTCCATTCCACAATCTGCAGTTGATTGCGCAATTCAGAGTAATTAAAGAACAATTGGGCAATGTCCAGCGCATTGGAAACCAACTTCTCGTCCATCGCTTCGCCTTGCAGACGGGCATTCATGGACAGTCGTTTGAAAGCATTCTTCACCAAATCCATCTGTGCGAACGGAGAAGGAATGGCCGTACGAGGCTGTTGTGACAACCCCGCATTGGGATCAGCGATCATCTCTATCTCGTCAGCGTTGTATTGACTGCTCAACGGAATCCAATCTTCACCGGATGTTTTCTTATTATAGGATAATATCTTTGACATGAATTGACTTTGTATTAACGTTCAACGATGCTAAACCACCGAATTGTATTTCTCTTCAACCAGTTTGTCCAGCGTCTCATCCAGCAGGTTCATCAGCTTGTAAGCCACACGGTCTGTGCCATATTTCTGCGTCTTGACAGCCTGCTGACTCATTTTGTTGAGGGAAGAAAGCAAAGACTTGTAATCGATGGTTGACTTGAACAAGCCACTCTTGGGCGCAATGCCGTTCAACGCATCAGACAGCTTGTCGGTTGTCAGATGGAAGGGTTCGAAACTGCGCTGATTGAGTTTCAGTTCCTTCAACCAGGTAAGATAAGCCACATAAAAATCGCTTGTCAGCGTGTGGAAGAAACTCGTGGAGAGAAAGCCGCTGGTTATTTCCGGTTTGTCCTCGGTGTAACCGCGTCCCACATCGTTCTTCAATTGATTGGTGATGTAAAGATATGCCAAGTGAAACTTCACCAACTGTTTGTTCACACGCAAACGCGTTGACGTACCAAAGTCTTTCAGTGACAGGGTCATCTTGTCGTTGGCCAACCCATATTCCTTGTAGATGGGGTTCACGGCATTGCCGTTATCCGTGAGCAACTGGTCATCTGGAATCTGAAGAAAATCGAGAACTGCCAGCGCACCCACATATTCTACGACATGTGCGTCGTTGCGCTGTCCGTTGCCACCCGGGTCGTTGAAGTAAGGATTGCTGGGTATTTCGTCGCCCAGATAATAACAAGCGTTTACTTTCGACATGGGCAAGTCTACCCCATTCTGCCGAATTCCCGTAAGGTTGTCATGATAATAGAACAAGGCCGACTTGGTTTTAGAAATGAAATCGGCCCGCGAAATCGGACTGTTCTCATCCTGTTGGATGTTGAAATAAGGCAACACGGTGAGCGCACCAATCCTTGCATCGCGCAAATCTCCACGGTTGTTGATTTGGATGTTGTTGCCGGCATTGCGAATATTCTTCACGATGATGGGATAGCCGGCAGCTCCCGTTCCGCCAAATATACTGCTGACAACAAAGATGCGGTCGTTCTTTTGAAACACATTGGAAAACTGCTTGAACTCTTCCGAATCCTTAAACTGGTTCAATGCGACCGACCCTATGTTGGGTGAGCCCACAAAACCGATGTCCATCTTGGTATCAAGCTGATCCTTGGAAAACATCATTGAGCACAAGGCTTGATTGCCTGTATCCAACGTGGAATAAGAGATGAAGTCGCTGAACTTCTTCGATGCGATGGACCCCATGTTGAAGAGGAACGTGTCACTCAAGTTGCTGCCATTAGGCAAGATGTCACTCAGGGTAGATATCTTGACCGAAAAGAATCCTTTGGTCACGTCCACACGGTCGCCATACAGAGCTTGTCGTATCTGCTTATACCACCGCAACAGGTTGCTAGTGCGCTTGAGGTCTTCGTTGGCCTTATGGGGATCCACGATGATAGGCACCACTTCGAGCGGCATGGGCTGTCCCGCTTCGTCCAAAGGATGAATGCCAGCAGCAAACTGCATGATGAGTGGCCGCATGACACGCGAACCTGTTCCGCCCACTAAAAATAAAAATAGTCTCACTATGGTAATGTTCTAATGATTCTTGATAATGCAATATTCACCAACCTACTCTGGGATTGGCGTGTGTCGGCAGTTGGATGACCACCAACGAATGGAGAAACTGGCAATAACAAACAGCACGGCCGTCACCGCAACATCAACCAAACAGAAGCTGAAGAGCTGCGCGCTAAAGTCGAGTCCATCGGCCGAAAAGACACCACTAGGATAGGTGTAGTTGATGACAGGTGCCACAATCATGGCTGCAATCAGCACGATAAGCCAATGGTACCACCGGGAGAAGCTCACCGAGTTGATGACATAATAGTATATACCAGCGAAAGCCCAGGCTATCAGGGCTGTCACAATAGCTACAATGAAATAAAGGTTAGCCGAATACATCTCATTGGAGAACTCTCTCTCATAGAACAGTGACTCAAACAAAGATGTGGCAAAAATGATGAACAGCAGGGTAATCACGGCACCTGCCAGCAACAATATCGTATTTTTTTTCATAACGTGGTTCTATCGTCATGCCGCACAAAGGCTGCAACCAAGCCGGTTAGCACTCGTGCGAGGCATGCTACTTGCTAAACTTCAATTCCATTTCAAAATAATAAGGCTCTCCATCCGAATTCTTCCGGTAGCTGTTGTAAATGCCTTGCAGCAGATATTTCAACCCGAAGGTAGTGCTGCCGTCCACCTTGGTGTCGTTGTCATTCGACGAAGCCTCAATCCATCGAGGTAGCTTATTGAGCAACTTGATTTCAACTTCCTGGTCGTGTTTCAACTCATTCGCAGACAACACGAACAGATGGGTGGCCGATTGAATGTATTTTCTTTCAGCCGGCGTGACGTCAGACTTGGTGATAGGACGAATCTCTTTGATAGTAACCGCGTCGTCAGCGTCAACCACATAGTTGTTCACGTCCGTGAGATATTCGTCCGCAATGAGCATCTTGCTCAGGTCTACCGCCAATACCAGCCTGATATCTCCACTGTTGCGATCCTGCTTGAGGCCTTCCAACTTCGTCACCTGCGTACCCTGTCCGCGTTCGGGTTGGAACCGTCCGCGTATCTGGGGATGACTCAGCAGCAAAGAATAATAAGGTTCGTACACGTCATCTGTCTCGAAGAGATACATGTTCTCATAGCCCCGCAGTCGAGACAGCTGGGCAAATGCCTCATAATTCTCGTCTTGCGTCAGTCGGGCAATGTTCTCATTGTTGCCCACTATCACGATGTAATAGGGTCGCTTGCCATTGTAAGCCACCCCTTTGCTGGGCGAATTGTATGGATAATACAGACCGTTGTACGAACCCATCATCTTCACAATGAGCATCGACTTCTTCTTCACCTCACTCTTGAAAACCGAGTTGGTCATGCCTTGCGCTTCAGCAAACACCTTCTGCGGATTGACACCTGTCATGTCCTTGGTAGAATAAATCATGTCGGTTACCAAGATACTCAGCTCATCATCCTTGGTATTGTTCAGGATTTTGTCGAAGATGGCTCCGAAATCAGTAAAGCTTGGATCACCAATTCCTTTGGTAGCCTCGAAGATGTTGCTGTCTTTCACAAACTGGTCGAACCCCTTGGGATAGGCGTTTATCGAGTTGTTAACCACATAAATCTTATGATCCGCATTGTTTCCCGGCAGGTTGTTCAGCATCTGAACAATGGCTGCCTTGAACGAACCGTCACCAGCTGGCGAGTCGTAGGCGATCATTGAACCCGAACGCTCAAGGTAAAAATTCACTTTGAGCGGCTCAACAACCATACCCGAGAAGTCAATTTTCTTGGCATCACGGCGATGACTGAAAAAATCTTCGATGTATTCGCGCACCTCATCGGGGTCAAGTTTTCCATCATCATAGAACTCTGGGAAGTTTGCCTTCTGTCCATCCAAATAGTTTTCGAGGGTCATCCAGTCATCGTGGTCGATGGTGTGATCTGTTCCCGCCAGCTCCATGAGCAGATGGTTCAAATCTTTTTTGGCTCTGTTGCCACAACTGCTCACAAAGAATGCAATAAGCATCAAAGCGATTAAAAAAGGGTTTCCAAATATTTTTTTCATTCCATTAAGACGTTTTATGGGCCGAGATAGTTGCAATGCCCTACCGTTGAGCCGATAAGCATGCAACGATTTTGATACATCAGATAGCCTACCGCACAGCCAACCACGCAGTGAAGCCAATTGATTGACCTTGTTTTCGTTTCGCTCTCTATCTAATGCAAAGATAGTGCAAGCCGAAGACAAAGGAAATTCACTTACTTTGTTGAGGCGAAGCCTATCTTATGCAAAGATAATGTAAAGCGGTGGGAACGACAAATAAATTAAGTCTTTTTTGTCGTTTACAAGCCACTGATTGACTCGACATCTTCCTAACGCTCAAGAAAAACAACAAACATCTTCCGTTTATGCTTGCGCGTTTGATAAACTTTAACTATCTTTGCGTTTATAATACGAAATTATCGGCAAATAGAAGATTTCACTTTTTATTCATATTTAATACCTATTCTTATGAGCAAACAATTACTTTCCCATTCAAAATTATTTTTAATTTCGTGCTTCCTCATCTTGGGAACAATGGCCGGACTCGCTAAAACAGTGATTGTTGACGGTATCAAGTACAAATATTCCAAACAAAGCACGTATTTAATTGTTATTAAAGCACCCTACGCAGGAGACATTGTGATTCCTGAAACTGTCAAAGGTTTACCTGTGAAGGAAATCGGCTCCAGCGCTTTCTCCGAGCTGGACCATTTGATATCAGTAACATTGCCTAACAGCATCGTGAACATCAGTGATTACGCCTTTGACTCTTCCACTAATTTGAAAAAGGTGGTTTTAGGCAATTCAGTAAAGAAAATAGGTCACTGGTGCTTCCGAAACTGCTATGAATTGCAAGAAGTGGAGTTCCCTAAAAGCCTGAAAACCATCGGTAACTATTGCTTTGACAAAAATTTGAAATTTACAAAAGTAACTATACCAGAGAATGTAACTCTTATCGGAGGATATGCATTTGAAGGGAATCCCCAACTTACAACTGTTTATTCTTTAAGTCAAACACCTCCTGAAATCAAAAAAGGATACCTTGACGGAGAAGAAGTGTACACCTTATTTGACGACAATGACTATGGTGAAAGGGTTTTATATGTTCCTCAAGGAACTATAGACGCCTATAAACTAACCTTCGGCTGGAATCATTTTAAATACATAAAGGAAATATCCCCCACCGCTATTCATAATCTTACAGAAGGCTTGAAGACTAATGCTTACAGTGATGCCAAGGGTCAACTAGTAGTTGTGAGTGCTGAAAAAGCCGTGATCAATGTTTATGATCTTGCCGGAAAAAAGATAATCACTCAGCCTATGAATGCAGGCATCATGCGATTTAACGTGCCAAGCGGTGTTGTGATTGTTAATGGACAAAAAGTCTTGGTTAAATAAACACAAGCCACCGTTTACCTTCGTAGGTCATATCACCATGGTATGCCTTCCCGAATGTAGGTGAACTTTCATCACAGCCGGCCCAGAAAGACACGGTACACATAGAATTCATCATCATTGACGATTGTTAGATGTTCATCTCCAACAACGCCTCATGATGATGAATTTTCTTGACATCCAACCTCTTTATAGCTGGCGAATTTGCGAACAACGATGCATCTTGCGGCAAATACGCCCAGCATTTGATTCTTTTGTATACTGCTGATAGACAATATATTACATTTTCCCCCATGTCGTTTTTGATCTATTTTCAACATCTTTTTAGGTCAAAAGCATTGAGTTAGGCTTTCAATATGTATGCTTTTGGGGTGCAACAGCATGTAGATTGCCCACCAATAGGATGCTTCTAAGAATGTTAGCTCCATGCTTTTCCAGAAAAATCCTATTTTGATGGAAAATTAAACTCCTATTTGCTTCCCGTTTGCCTATTGATTTTTTCTAGATTGAGAGTTTTCATGCGCCGTTTTAAGGGCAAAAAACAGACGAAATATTTTACAGTTCCGTAGGGGCGTTATTTTGACGGAACGCGATAAATCACGCTCCTACACGCATTAAATAGAGTAAGAAAGAGTGTGCCAGGGACATGCAAACATATTTCACAACCACACCAGCCCATTTACGAGTTGCCCCACTCATGAACGGAGCTGCCGGTAAATTGAAAGGCTGGCTCTTACCCATTATGAGGTTAGAACCAGCCTTTCAATTTATCTTCTCAATCAACGCCATTCGGGCGATGAATGTTCACGCTCGTTTATCTGCGACGCCTGCTTTTCTTACTTTTCATGCTTTTCGTTCCAGTTAGTTCTTTCGTGAACGAATAAGGAGCGTCACTGTCGCTGATGCCTCGCTGCTTGTTGGGGGTACTACCCATGACATAATGGATGTTACCGCCCTGCATCAACTGGTCGTGCGTGAAGAAGTTTTTGGTGGAAGGCGTACCGTTGATGCTCAGCGACTGGATATATTTGTTACTTTGACTACAGTTTTGCGCCGTGATGGTCATGGTCTTGCCGTTCTCCAAATGCAGGGTCATCTTGTCAAAGTAAGGTGTGCCAATGACATACTGGTTGGCACCGGGACAAACGGGATAGAAACCCATGGCCGAGAAGACGTACCAAGCAGAAGTTTGCCCGTTGTCCTCATCACCGCAATAGCCGTCAGCTTGAGCCGTATAGAGCTTGTCCATTACCTCGCGAATCCAGTATTGAGCCTTCCAAGGCT
>ERZ772969.2038-NODE-2038-length-13575-cov-2.862500_pt1 | contig 13575 bp, 6 predicted proteins | sample MGYA00511676_ERZ772969 | MGnify/ENA primary metagenome ERZ772969 (study PRJEB29015, sample SAMEA2737651) | human gut metagenome | biome: human gut; feature: human-associated habitat; material: faeces | place: China | collected 2012 ... | reverse complement strand
CCGTCTATGGAGAACCTCAACGACATCGACGACATGTATCAAACGTCCATTGCAGGCATCAATCCCTCGGATATCGAGAACATCACGGTATTGAAAGATGCCGCCGCAACGGCGATTTATGGTGCCCGAGCCGCCAATGGCGTTATCGTGATCACCACTAAGAAGGGTAAAGAAGGTCGTCCGGTGATTAACTTTTCTGCCAAATACACCTACAGTCCGAAGTTGAATATTGACCGTCTGAACCTGTTGAATGCTGACGAAAAGGTAGATTTAGAGCTTGAATTGTTGGGTTCTGATTATACTTTCCGTGAGAATAAAGGCGAAGTAGCCAATATTCTGAAGACGCTCAACGAGACAGAAGCATATAAGAAAGGTGGTTGGAATGCGTTGTCACCATCGGCACAAACGCAGATTAATGCACTCAGAAATATCAACACCGACTGGAATGACATCTTGTTGCGCAGTGCGTTCAATCAAGAGTACAACGCCAGCGTGGCGGGTGGTAGTGACCGTGCCAAGTACTATACCTCGGTAGGCTATTATGATGAGCAGGGAAATGTGAAGGGTGTTGATAACAAGCGCTTTAACATGACGTTGAAAACCGACTATCGCATCAACAAAATCTTGAAGCTGGGCGCATCCGTGTATGCCAATCAGCGCAAGCAAAGTAGTTATCTCACAGACACGAACGGATTCACCAATCCTGTGTATTACTCGCGGTTGGCCAACCCATATTTCCAGCCTTTCATCGATGGAAAATACAACTATGACACCAACGTGCAGGGAAAAGAGACGTCATCGCTGAATTTCAACATCTTTGAAGAGCGCGAGAACAGCCACAACCGACGCACAGACCGATCGATGATGGCTATCTTTGACGCTGAATTGCAGTTCACCAAAGACCTGAAACTCACCTCTCAATTTGGTTTGCAATACGACAACTACTCACTGGAGAAGTACGCCGGAGAGAACAGTTATGCCATGAGAAAGGAAAAACTCAATACGGTTTACGATTTCAAGGATGGCAAACGGTCGTATTTGCCCGAGGGAGGAACCCATAAAACCACCAGTTATAACAGCCTGCAATGGACCTGGAAAGCCATGCTCGAATATGCGCGCCGATTCAATAAGATACACGATGTGGAGCTATTGGCTGGTTCGGAAGTGCGACATATCGATTCGGAATCAATTTATTCAGCAGCATACGGGTATGACGCACGAACCTTGACCACGCATCCAGTCATCTTCCCAAGCGAGGTTTCGGCCGAGAGTTTGCCGCTTCATCGCGAGAACAAGGCCGAGAATGCGTATGTGTCATGGTTCGCAACTGGTTCGTACACGCTGCTTTATCGCTATACGTTGGGCGGAAGTGTGCGCTTCGATGGCTCGGATGTGTTCGGCGTTGCCAAGAAATATCGGTATCTGCCGTTGTACTCTGTCAGTGCGTTGTGGCGTGTGCATCAAGAGAAATTCCTGAAAAATGCCAAATGGCTGAACAATTTCGCACTGCGTGCATCGTATGGAATACAAGGTAACATCGACAAAAACACATCGCCGTACCTCATTGGTTTGTATGACAAAACATCGATATTGCCTGGCAAGGGCGAGCAAATGATTAAGGTCGAAACCGCCCCTAACCCTGACTTGCGTTGGGAAAAGACCAAGAACGTGAACCTTGGAGCGGACATCGCCGTGTTGAATAACGCGCTGACGCTGTCGGTAGACTATTACTATCGACGCAGTAGCGACCTCATCGGCATGCGTATGTTGCCCTTGGAAACAGGCTTTGCAGCTACCACCATCAACTGGGCAAGCATGGAAAACAAAGGATGGGAGATTGCTTTAGGCTCGCGAAACATCTACACCAAGTACTTTCATTGGACCACCAATTTGAACTTGGGCTTCAATACTAATAAGATATTGAATGAGAGTGTGGCTGAAAACTCCACCTACCCAGGGCGCGAAGGCTATCCCGTAGGTGCTATCTTCGCCTACAAAACAGCCGGATTGGATGCCGAAGGTTATCCTGTGTTCGTTGGTGCAGCCGGCGAAAAGCTCACGGCTGAAGAATTTTTTAAATTGAACAAGGCGGGAGCAAGCACGCTTTCGGCAGAAAAGCAACGCAACCTTTACACTTACATGGGCACGACAGACCCGAAGGTGTCGGGTGGATTCATCAACCATTTTGAATACAAAGATTGGCAATTGGGCGTGAACTTCATCTTTAATTTAGGCATGAAAGTACGGGTACAGCCCACTTATTCGCCCACAAACTATGACAGAGGCTTGAACACCAATCGTGATATTTTAAGCCGATGGACAGCCAATCACACGAATACCACGTTCCCTCGTTTGATGGTGAGTGGCTATCGTGTTCCGGAATATGTTCAATATTCGGAGTATAACACCTACAGCATGCTGGACACTTGGGTGCGAAACAACAGCTACATGCGCCTGCAAAGCGTTCGGTTGGGGTACAAATTACCCAAAACATGGGTGAACCGCGTGGGCATTACCAATGCATCTTTATCGGTGGAAGCGCGCAACTTGTTTGTCGTGGCAAGCAACTACACCAACTACTTGGATCCTGAAACGATGGGAAATCCATTTGCTCAGCCTATTCCAAAGAGCGTAATCTTTGGTTTGAACTTGAACTTTTAAAATTGAATGATGATGAAGAAGCTTCAAATATTTATATTATGCGTGGGGCTGTCCGCACTGATGACAAGTTGTGACAGCTTTCTTGACATCACGCCAACGGGCAAAGTGATTGCCAAGACCGGCGAGGAATACCGCGCCATGCTTACCTACGAATACTCTACCTTTCCCGAAGATAGGGGGCTGATGACACTCAGAAGCGACGAGATGGAATTGAGTCCGGTTGTTACAGATCCCAATGATTACGACACCTACTTTGATATTTGGCGATGGAATGATGAAGCTCCTTCGCCTACTACAACCTCACCAAACTGGCGTCGCTATTGGCATGTTATCTACATCGCCAACTATCTCATCGAACACCAAAACGAAATCACCGGATACAGTCAAGCTGAAGTGCGCCAATTAGTAGGCGAATCGTATATGCTTCGGGCATATTGTCATTTCTTGTTGGCCAACATGTTCGCACAACCTTATACCAAGGTCAATCCTGAAACAACGCGCGGCGTGCCTGTTTTGCTGGAGGCAGACGTCAATGCCATCCCTCGTTGCAGCAGTTTGAAGGCGGTTTACGACCAGGTTTTGGCTGATATTGCTGAGGCGCAAAAGTATCTTAACGTGGAGAAGTGGGACGAAGGTAAAGCCTATCGCTTCAATGTTATTTCGGCACAAGCACTGAAAGCGCGCGTTTGTTTGTACAAAGGCGACTGGCAAGGGGCACTCACTGCGGCTCAAGAGGTCATCAAGCAGCATGGCGAGCTGCAGGATTTGAATGCGTCTAACGGCTTGTTGCCTGATCATTACAAGTCGGTTGAATCGATTGTGGCACTCGAGCAGGTGATGACCAATAGCTATAAAAAAGCCGGAAAACCATCCCAGCAGTTCATAGCAGTCTTTAAAAAAGGCGACCAGCGTAAGACAAAGTACTTGGAGCGTAAGGGTTCGCAGACGTATTTGTTGCTCAAAGGGGGCAGCAATGAATATCGTTGCTCGTTCAGGTCGGCCGAAGCTTACTTGATAGCAGCTGAAGCTGCGGCGCAATTAAACCAGTTGTCTGATGCCAAGGCGTATCTTACACAGTTGATGAGCAAGCGGTACAAACCCTCTGTCATTGCTACTTACACTGCCGAAGTTCAGGAAATGAACCAACAAGATTTGCTCACTGAAATCTATCATGAGCGTTTTCGTGAACTTTGTTTCGAGGGCTTCCGTTGGGATGACTTGCGAAGAACCACGCAACCTGCGCTGACCAAAACCTATAAGGACGAGACATTTGAGTTGAAGGAGCATGACGCTCGCTACACACTCCGATTCCCTGCCGAGGCTGTGGCAGCCAATCCGAATTTGGAAGCATGGACAAAATGATGATTCTTCAGAGCTGTTTTTAATGAAATAGGCAACACCTTGTCGAGGTACATGAACTGTCTTTGAGTGGGAGTTGTGCAATTTTGAAATAATATTCATGATTTAAATTTTTAGCGTATGAAAAAGATTTTACTAGTAATCGTGGCTGTTGTGGCAAACATAACAGTGCAGGCACAGGTGTTCAAACAGGCTGCAAAGTGGTCTAAAACACTGACACCTGTTACGGAAGCAAAGAAATTAGGTGGCACCAAAACTGCAGTTGCTGCTGATGGTAGTGTTTTCACTACGGGTACTTATAACAATGATCTCACTTTCGGAAGCTCATATCTTGATCCGGATGGCCTCACACCGGCTTATTTGGCAAAATATAGTGCCGACGGCAAGGAGCTTTGGGCCGTTGGATTGGTAGGTAACTCGCTGATTCACGCAATTACCACCGATGCGGACGGTAATGTGTATCTGCTCGGAACATTGGCAGAAGAAGTTTTATTCGAATCTGTCGATGGTGTGACAAAAACCGCTGAAGGCATGAAGATTGATGGGGCGTTCACGCCTACCCGCCGTGCTGCCTTTATAGCCAAATACGACAAGGACGGAAACCTCAAGATGGTACGTACCATCGACGCTGCTACCAACTATGATGTTGTCTCTCCAGACACCTATTTCGATAACCTGGCCGAGGTGCAACCTACCGCTTTAGCTGTATCCAATGGTAAGGTGTATGTGGGTTTGCGCCATGATGGTGACGTGATCATAGACAATGTTAATTGGAAAGGTCGTTATAACTTTGCTTTTGCTTTTATGCATGTGGACAACCACAGCGTAGGAATCATGTCGCTGAACGCTGATGACTTGATGGGTGCTACATCGGTTGCCGACTTCGGAGCCAATGACGGTACTTACTGTGCGATGGACGTGAGCCTCACCGCTGCCAATGGAACCGTTTATGCTGCCTTCGTGGGGTATGGCAAGCTGGCACTCACCACGGCAAAAGGTACTCAGGATTTCACAACTGAGATAGCAGAGGGTACCATGCCGCGTGTTTATGTATTGGCGTCTATCAGCGAAAGCAACGTTGTGACAAAAGCATTCACGACGAAAACCGATAAAGATGGCGACAACTATCGAATCGGACGCATGGTGTTGGAGGGTGACAAGTTGTTTGTCAGTGGCGTTTCTGCAGGTAGCAATCCTTTTAACAATGACCTGCCAGCCGTTGGTGCGCGCACTTTGTTCGTGGCATCCCTCAATGCTGCTGACCTCGCCCTTAACTGGGTCGCAGGCGATGCGTATGACGAAGGTGATGTAAACCATTATGCGCAAGGCATTTTTGATATGCTTGTCAACAATGGAGAAGTATTGTTGGCAGGTTATGCTGAAAAGACTGACGACCATTCTTTGACGGCTCAACTCAACTATTGGTTCAAGGCTGATGGCGCATTGAAACCTGCTGCCGCAGACTCTATTGTTTCTATGGCTGTAAATAACAATGTTGTATCTGTTGTTACCAAAGCAGAAAAGCAAATAACGGTTACTGTTTACAATAAGAAAGTGGTTACTGGCGTTCAGTCAATAGATGCAAATTCCTCTGAGCCTACTTATGTCTACAATCTTCGTGGGCAATATGTGGGAAGAACATGTCAAGGCTTACCAGCCGGTGTTTACATGGTGAAAACAGGTAAGCTGGTTCAAAAGGTGGTTGTGAAGTGATAGCACTTTCATAGAACACACCTTCAGCGGTTGGTGTACAGCTCGTTTTGATGTACACTGATTGCATGAGGCAGTAACAGAAAACAGGCTATTTTGTGCTGTAAAACAGATTGTTTTGGTGCACAAAATAGCCTGTTTTGTTTTGATAACTATCATGAATAGAACGATGAAAGATTGTTAATAGCCGAATTTGCGCATTTGCTAATCCCTGAAAAGCATTACCTTTGTAGAGATATTTACTTTAGATAACTTACAGCATTGATTGAATGTTGAGAAGACTCAATGCACTTTTAGCTGTAAATATTTTACCACGTAATGAATAATTTGAAGTCATATTATCTCGAAAAGGAAAAACAAATGGTTTGTTGCTGGAGAAATATTTACCTTTGTCGTATTCTTAGGATTTTTGGTAGGGTACACCATTGTAGATTGGGGGAATGTTTTGCTGATTCTGTCCTTCGTATCGTTAGGTGTATATGCACTGGTGCGTTATTATGATGCGAAAAACGAGCGAACGATTCATCATCAAGAGGCAATTCGCAAAGTATATGTGCAAGAACTACAATATCTCTCAGGCGACTTTTCGTGCTTCGATGATGGAGAACGGTATGCCGATGCGCACCATCCGTTTACGTTCGATTTGGATGTGTTTGGGAAAGACTCGTTGTTTCAGCGCATCAACCGCACGGTGACTACGGGCGGTAGTGACTGGTTGGCGGCTCAACTGTCGTCGGTTGCCAATCGGTCTGCACGTGCCGATGCTGTTGACGAGTTGGCAACCATGGAGTCATGGCGAGCCACATTCATGGCGTTAGGCGCTGACGGAAGAATTGATTCTGCCTTGATACGGCAGGCACTGCAAGAGATAAAATCGTTGCAGATACCCACTTTTGCCGCGAGGCGATGGACTTTCGTGTTGGCATGGCTGCTCATTGTCGGACTGTTTGCGGCTGTCGTGGCATCTGTGGCAGGCTGGGTGAGTGCCCAACTGCCCTTATGGTGGGGCATTTTGCATTTCTTCGGTGTGTTCTTTGTTTGTTCGGGTGCTTGTAGAGTCATTAGTAAGGTGGTCGACAAGTTGCACGAACAGTTGCAAGTGTATGTAGAGTTGATACGGCAAGTGAGTGAGACAACGGCCTTTACCACGCCTCAAAATGCAGCAATTGTCGATGTGTTGCAGGGAGCAAGACAGTCGTTCGACCAGCTGAATGACATTCTGAACGGCTTGGACAGGCGTGGCAACATCCTTGGGCTCTTCCTGATGGATGCGTTGTTCTTGAGCGATTACTTCTTGGTGCGTCGTTTCCTGCGGTGGCAACGGCAGTATTTAGGTCAAGTACCTGTGTGGATAGATGCCATTAGCGAGATAGATGGCTTGGTGAGCATGGCGACTTTTCGTTACAATGAGCCACAAGCGAGTAGGGCAGAAGTGGTAGCGAGCGAGGAAATGGTGTACGAGGCGGTGGGACTGTACCACCCTTTCTTGGGTGCAAAGGCAGTGCGGAACGATTTTACATTGCAGCATCGTCACTATTATATCATTACGGGAGCCAACATGGCAGGTAAGAGTACTTTCCTTAGGGCGTTGGGCATCAACTACATCATGGCAATGAACGGCATGCCTGTGTTTGCCACATCGCTGCGTGTGTCGGCATATAGCCTGTTCAGTAGCATGCGCACCACCGACGACTTGGCGCATGGCATTTCTTATTTCAACGCCGAATTGCTGCGTCTGAAACAACTTCTTACAGCGTGTCAGCACAATTCGCAAACGCTGATTATTCTGGATGAGATATTGAAAGGAACCAATTCGGCGGACAAGCTCAATGGTTCGCGCCTGTTTTTACAAGCGGTGTCGGCATTGCCTGTAACGGGTGTCATTGCCACACACGATTTGGAATTGTCGAAAATGGAGGGAGAACGTTTTCACAATTATTGCTTCGAGATAGCATTAGGGCAGGATGTAACCTACTCTTACAAAATCACTCCTGGTATTGCTCGCAATCAAAATGCCACCTTCTTGTTAAGGGAAATACTATCTGGTGTGTAGGTCACAAGGCTGACAAATCTTTAGTTCGCAAGGCTTACCTCTGAAGTTTGAGGCAATATTCGATGGGGTATGCATAAAACGTATCGCCATAAAAAACTGTACACAAGTAGCACATGAGGATGTGCCAACTTGTGTACAGATGTTTTTGTGAGAATTTTGAGATGGTTGTTAATGGGCAAGTGATTATTTGCTGGGCTTGTTTTGATTACCTTTCTCTATGGTAGGCTTGCCTTGTTTCTTGCCCAACGTGGCATAAATCACCTCAAAGTCTTGTGTGGAATTATTGCCGTCGACGAATTTTTTACCGTCCCACTTACGTGTAATCGACAATCCTGAATATTTATTTCGTAGTTGTGGAGAAATCGACTTCAAAGGGTTAGTTGTGACACTATGGTAACCTTTGTCCATTTTCTCGCACGGAATCATCTGTGGCTTTGTAGGACAAATAGTAACACAGTCAATTACTTTCACCATCGGAACCTCCGTTACCTCCAATCCTGCTGCACCATTGTTGGTATAGATTCTGTGTTGGTAGCCAGGCTTTCTGTTTGCGCGGAAGTCTTCAGTAGTCCATGGCACCTCAATGAGTGCTATGCACACGTCTTCTGCAAGAATTGTGGGAAACTGTAATACTGGCTCATCATCGACAACCAAGATAGGTTGCATGTCTTTTACTTGCGGGTTGTTCAGTTTTTGGTCCTCGCTGTTCAAGTAGTTGACATTGGTCCACTCAAAGTCTGCCTTGCTCAAATTTATGAATTCATCCATGCCTTTGTACACCGAAGGAATATAAGGATAGTCTTCTGTTGCCTCCTCTTTCGCCATTTTTTCCTGCTCTTTGATTTCGGTTTTGAAAGTCTCAGCGTGGTCAATGGCAAATGCCGCAATCACCTTACTCTCGCCTGGCATGATAGGATACATTTTCCCTGAGCCTTGTTGGTCTGTGGGAAACATGGCCAATGACTGTATGCCAAAGTACTTATCGCGAAAATCATCGCCAAGCGCAAACTCGCGTTTAGGTTCTCCGGGTATGATGCCGTGGATGGCAAGAGCCATGCCGTCAAGGTATTTCACTTCGTCGGTAGGATTGTAAATGACGATGTATTGATCTTTGTTATAGAAATTATAGCCACCATATTTAGCTATTTTCCCATTCTGTAGTTTGGTGTATTCGTGTCCGATATAGAATATTTCCTTGATAATAAGGTGATCGATTTTTGTTTCTGAGGTGTCCGAGCCCTCTGTACCTGTTGTTCGTGTGCAACCTATTGTTGCCAATAACACAGCAAACAATGCTAAATTACTTCCGATAAGTTTTATTCTTTTCATGTTTATCAATGTTTTATTTTTGTTAGTATATATTTGAAATATTTTTTTTCTGTGTGTCACTCCTTGTGAGATGTTCTTTTTAAAGAAAAAGAGTAATCATGTCCTTGCAAGTAGGTTTTAGATTATAAATACCAGTTGGCGAAGCCTCTTCCTCCGCCTATGGAGTTGGTTTGTACGCCACTTGCTGCCTCCATGGCATCAACAGGTGAGAGGTTCATTTCGCGTCCCATATAATAGTAGAATGGTTCATAGGGGTCGGCAGCGGTAGGATCTGAGTCGTATGAACTGCAAAACACTTTAATGGGGATGTTGAATCGTGCCACTTCTGTCCATTGTGTTGCCTCTTGAATAACTCCTTTCTCTTTGTACCATTCGGTACGGAAAGGCGCATTATAGTCGGTACAAACAAATTTACTTGAAAATTCATAAGTGGGATGACGGTATAGCCCATCTACCCCATACTGATAAGCCTTTGCTGGGATGAGTGCCTTCTTGCCTTTCTCACATTTCATAATGCGCACCGAAAGGTAGAATTTTGGCAACAAATAGGAGTCACGGTTCATGCGCCAAGGTGTTCCTATATAAGTATCGCGCCTGCTCTTAATGAGATAAGGCCATCCTTGACGGTCTCTCCAGCCCAGTTCGTTGTTGCTCCACCCGCCAAAGGTGATATGTCCTTTCAGTCCAACCCTGTCTTGGTCGGGGTCCCAAACATAGCCGTTGGCAGCATCGTTGCGATCTAATGGGGGTAATAACTTTTGGTTGAACATGTCGCGGGCACCGTCGCTCATCAAGTCATGCTTCCATGTGTCTCTATATTCGTAATAGAATACGTCGGGTGTGGCGGCGGCACGGTCTTCCCAGGTTGTCTTTTCGGCAAAGTCAGTGGCAGGAACAGGAGTTGTGTCTACGAGTGACAAGTCTTTGTTTACCTCGTTACAATACTCCTCGTCGGTCTCGTCAGCCCTTTTCTTTCTTGGCTGTTTCCATGTTCCGCGACAGTCCATCACCTCGTAAGGATTACCTTTGTCATCAAGATCGCTAACGGTGAAGAAGATTTGGTATTGGTCTGAATTGTTCAAGATATCATCATTCATCAGTCTTCCGTCTTTGTCGAAGAAGTAGAGTACCATGCCCCACCGTTTCAGATGACCTCCAATAAGACGTATATAGTCTTTGGGACCTTCCTTTCCTGCTTCCCTTTCAAAGAACGTAGCATTCTTCTTGCTCAATACTTCCACCGTAGGCCACTGCGCATTGTTATGAACTACTGCGAATTCTTCTTGTGAATACGGAGCATGAGGGTAGATAGCGTTGCCGTGAATCATGTTCTCACCGTGCTTATGCCCTTCTTTGAACATGATGAGGCAATTGTACCAATTATTGAATGCACCACCCTCGTCTTTGTTGGTGTATGGTGTTCCCTTGACATTTTTCAGACTGTCGGCAATCTTGTCGGCACCACTAAACTGCATCAAGCGTTTGTCAAGTGGGTTGTCCTCATAATCGATGTGTTCGTTTCCAAAGATGAAATCCGTACAAGAGGTACAGGTCAGCACCGCAGCGACAGCCCATAATGTGTTGAATATATATTTTTTCATGTGATTGTTTCTTCTGTTTACTATCATTGTTTTACATAAATACCCTATCATGTCGATATCTACTGAAGTAGTCACTGGGGTTGAAAAGCATCTTTTCCAATTGTGTCTTATCCGCTTTTGGATAAATCTTCAAGATATCATTCACGCACTTGTCTTTTCCATCCTTGGTGTTGCCAATCACGCGGATAGACAGCGGATAGTCGATATCAAAGCTGTCCCACCCATTTTGCAATTGATCAAAGTTCCATACAAAGCCATTTTGTGCATTGTCTTTGTTGCCATATTTGGCAGGATACTCCCTTCCGTCGCCACGGGCGACCTTGTTCAGGATATGACAAATCTTCACTTGTAGTTGGAAAGCCATGTTGGCTTGCTTGAATTGCAGCATCCCTTTAAAACCTAAGTGGTCGTAAGGCTCTTCTTGGGTTAATGCTCTTTTCTGTCTTAACAGTCCTACCGTGTTGCTATATCTATCGCGTGCCATGCCGTCTTTGTCGATAAAATCGTCGTTAGAGTGCTCATCATAGAAGTAACCCAAGTACTTGTCTACGGGGTCTGTATCACGGTATTCGTAGGTGAATATTTCGTGTGTGAGCTTGTTGAGCTGCATGTAGTCCACCGATTTATACAACCAGTAGTCAGAACCCTTGAAGTTGAATTTGTCTAAAGACGCAGGTTTTCCTGATCGTCGTATGGACTCCCATGCCAACTCATTGTTGAATGGCACCTGAAGCTCGTCGGGTTTGAAACCTTTCTCCATAGGAACATAGATGTTGTTCAGGCTGAACTTGGATGCTCTGATGCCTTCTCCATTCTCTTGTCTGAAGGTATATCGGTTGTAATAGTGCGGTGTTTCTTCCAAAGTACGTGGGAAGGCCATCTGGAGTGTCGTGTTTCCTTGGTCGAACAGCTGCCTTTGGTCGTGCGTTACGGTTACTCCCGAGTCTCTTTTCAATGATGAACTGCCAATGCCAAAGAAGTGTTGATGCACCATCAAGGTAGAGTTTTCTGGATCAGGGATGACCTCATTGTCAGCTGATTTCTTCCATGGCAGACTTGAAAACTGGTGATTGATGGGCTTCCCATTCATGTCGTAGTAAATCAACTCCAATCCATAGTAAATCTCATCTGATGCGATGACATCAAAATGGTCGCGCTGTGTGGTGATGGTGATTTCCCCATCATCGTTTCGTGACATATCTATTTCTTGTCGAATGGGGAGAGAAAGCGAGTCTGCCATGGTCTCGTAAACATTGTACACATCCACTAACTCGTCACCATTGATGCCAACACCTATTTGTCCTCCTTTGAAACCCATTCGCAAGATGGCATGTACAGAGTAGATTTGATCGTGTCCTTTCACGTCACGTTCAATGTGCGAAGGTGGTGCTTTCACAATTTTTTTGAAGAAATCGTCTACTGCCTCGTCAGAACAACCAACGTTTATGGTTGCCAATGCGATGAGCAGGATGTTTATATGTTTGAATATTCGTTTCATGTCTATCATTAAAATTTAATCAATGTCCTTACAGAGAGGTTGACACCTCGTTCATGTGCATAATATCTAAATCTATCTGTATATTCCTTATACAATGCGTTGAGGATGTTTTCGCCTACAAGCATCAATTTTACCTGTCGTTTCTGGGGCAGTCGTATGGTTAGGTCGGCTGAACCGTTAAGCAGGAAATACGCATCTGGTGATGCTGGTACCAGGTCTTTGTCGGGGTCGAAACGTGTTTGTTTGGTAACATAGATGCCCGACAGGTTGACGGAAGCATTATATTTTTTGTCGCTACCGAAAGTCTTTTCGTATGTTCCCGATAGTCCATATCGGTCAGAAGGCATGAACGGCAACCAGTCATTACGCGTGATGTTGCGTGCAAAAATCCACTCACCTTTCGCCACAATTGCCAGTCCTTTCATGGGGTTCACAGTGGCTTCTATATCGCCTCCATACAAGTTCACGTCGTCCTGATCGTACATAAACTTTGGATATTTGCCGCTGGGGTGATTGTGAAATCGCTCTTTACCTTCGCCAATGTGGTCGTAGATATAACTGTTGATTTTTTGAAAGAAAGCACTGGGTTCTACCGAAAGCCATGTGTTGCGGTAACGTCCGCCCAAAACAGATTTCCACCCACGTTCACTTTCCAAGTGTCTGTTGCCCACTACCCAGTACGAACCGTCTTGCAAACCAATGGCATACAGTTCATTGATATCGGGTGGACGCCACGACCATCCGACGTTGAACCTTGCATCCCAGTTGTCGTTGAACTGATAATGTGTCGCAAGACTGCTGGTAAAATTGCTGTAGATTTTGAAATCGTCATAATAGGTGTAGTTGCTTGTCGTGGTATAACCATTCACCGACATGACGCGAAAGTCGTAGCGCATGCCCAAGGCGCACTGCAATTTGTGGATTTTCACCTTATGTAGGAAGAAACCACCCATGGACAATGCCGCAAAGTTAGGTACAAAGGCAGGCTGTTTGGTTCCCGGATAGTTATAGTTTTCTTGATATGAGTTTGATAATCCCACGTCTGAAGTCATATCCCATTTGTTCCATTTGGCGTTCCACAGCGCATCAAGTTTGTAAGTACTCAGCATCAAGTCCTGCATAGGTATCCAACTCCACTGCGTCTTCTTGCGGTTTTCAAACTCTTGGCGCAGGTTTACTTGATAGGAGCCTGTGACATCTATTTTGTGGTTTTTATTGATGTCCCACTTGATGTCGCCCTTTACAGTGAAATGCTGTGACTGTTGAAATGGCGGTTTGATTTCGTAAGAGAAGGGGAAGAATGTTTGTTCGTCGGGTCTTCCATACTCAAAACGCTTGATTAGTTGGTCCATATCGGATATTTT
>ERZ772969.2036-NODE-2036-length-13597-cov-11.322626_pt1 | contig 13597 bp, 19 predicted proteins | sample MGYA00511676_ERZ772969 | MGnify/ENA primary metagenome ERZ772969 (study PRJEB29015, sample SAMEA2737651) | human gut metagenome | biome: human gut; feature: human-associated habitat; material: faeces | place: China | collected 2012 ... | reverse complement strand
TTAGGGTGCAGCTGCGTGACGCGGTTCTGCTTTGGTGGATGGTTTGAGGGGGGAACGGTATGGGCCGTGCTTTCGCACGGACACTGCAAAACCCAGCCAGACGAGCGCCTGCCGGGCCTGCTGCCTAAAAATAAAAAATGATTACTCTTTGAGCGCTGATTTCATGACAGCGGCGGGGTCAATGATCTGGTAGACCATGGCCTCATGGCTGAATGCCTTTGTGAATGCAGAGATCAGGCTGGCTGCTGCGCGGGCTGTGGGTAGGTCTTTCTTTTTGAGCGCGGTCATCCCCTCCGCTTGTAGTCCCTCCAGTAGGCTGATCTGCCGCTTAATGATGGCTTGCTGCCTTGCCCGGAGCTCATCGCGCAGCTGGCTGAGCTTTTCGGCCTCGCTGGGTGGCAGGTTCTCAAAGTTCTGCTGCGTCTGGGCGATCAGGCCCTCGATGCTGAGCGGTGTTTCTGCCTCAGGCTGGCGGAGCCATTTGCTGACGGTTCCGCTGTTGATGCCGAGCTTTGCGGCGATCTGGCGCACGCTCATATCGGGGTGATCTCTCCGCATCTGGCGTGCGGCGGCTTTCTGTTGTGGTGTTGGTTTCATGGGTGCTGCCTCTGCTGCTGCTCTGGATCTGCATGGTGGCATCACGACTGCTTTGTGGCAGCGCAGCTGCCGCCATACCGATTGCTCTATTGAATTTAACTACAATATGTATTACAGTTAAAAAAATACAAACTGTAGTTATTCAAATAGCGAGATTAAGCCCATGCCAGAACTGAAAGAAATTTTAAAAAATAGTCTTTTTAATCAAGTCGATGATAGCGTTTCAGCCCCTATATCAATCCGACTTCCAACCATTTTAAATAATGAGTTGGACGAACTATCTTTGAGTCTTGATCGCTCTAAGAGCTCACTGATCAGCGAATTTATTAAGGCTGGGGTCGCTGCTGCGAATGAGCTACTAAAAGAGCACTCTCTGATTAGCGATGAATTGAAAGAGCAGTTGGTTGATCAGCGTGAGGATAGCGCTGCGAGCTTCATGGATAGAAAAGCCTTCATGTTAAATACGAACTACAACAACGATGAAGAAACGCATTTCGATATGGTTAAAAACCAAGAGGCGGCGGCTTTTTGCAAAGGCTGGAAAGAGTATATCTGCCAGCTTTCTAAAGGCGATAAGGTCTATCTGTATCAGAGTGGCGTAGGCATCATTGCTTCTGGTGTTGTGGATGGTGATCTGGTGAAAAGCGAGCATTACGGTGTAGCTGATGATAAATACGCTAAGCCACTCAAAGATTTTAAAACCGGCTTTAAGGCTATCTCCGCGCGTCGCTTTAAAGAGTTAACCGGGGGCGGCGCTAATTTCCGTAGAACGATGATAGAACTCACCTCTATGCAGGCTCATGCTATTGCTCAAGAGATCGAGAGATTAACGTCTAAGCAGTGATAATCCTCAGATAAGAAAGGGGCCCGGAAGGGCCCTTTTTATTTGTAGTATTAATTACAGTAAGTATTTCCCAGGCTGTCAGTCCGGCAGCTGGTCTGATCCCCATTCGGTGATGTGATGTAGGTATTTCCCAGTGAATCAGTCCGGGCACTACTTCCATCACTGCCGTAAGTGTTCCCTAATGAGTCAGTCCGATACTGTGTCTGGTTCCCGTTCCCGTCTGTTACGTAGGTGTTTCCAAGGCTGTCAGTGCGAGACATTGAGCCATCTGATCCGTATGTATTACCGAGCGAATCTGTGCGATAGCTGGTCTGGTTGCCGTTGTCATCGGTTACATAGGTATTACCGAGCGAATCTGTACGCATAGTGCTGGCCTGTACGGTAACGATGCAGCCAAAGGTTAAAGCAAACAGCAAAGGTATATTGATTTTCATAATAAATAATCCGTCACACCATATTGATTATCATATAGGCCCCCGAAGGGGCCCGGTTGTTATGCCTGCCACTCGAACAGTCGGCAGACGGGCAGGGTCAGCACCCGCCCCTCTGTAGTTCTGAGGCTTACTTGATGAATGCCGCGCCCGTTCATCGCTACACTGCGAGGTTTTCCGTGCTGGTAGATCTGCCCATGCTCAATGCTGAGTCCGGGGAAGGTTTGCGCCGTATGACGCTGTGATGCAATAATCATAATGTTGGTTCCATTGGGTTGGTTCTGACAAAGGCGCGGTTACGGTGGCCACCTGATCCGCGCCGCCTCTGGCCCTGCTGCGCTCCAACGCAACGGGGCCAAATCTTTTCTACTGCTCCCGTGTTACCCGCAGCACCGTAGAGCGTGAGCAGCCCGCCAGTCTGGCGATCTCCCCCGTCTTATGTCCTGCGGCGGCGTATTTCAAAATCTTCTTATGCAGTGCCGTGTTGGGCTGTTTCCCTTTATATTTCCCGGCCTCTACTGCCTTTTGGATGCCCTGCGCCTGACGTTTCCGGCGTGTCTCGTAATCGTCGCGGGCCCATGCTGCGGCAATATCGAGCAGCATCGAGTTGAGCGCATCGAGTACCACGTTGCGAACGTCGAAACCGCCTGCCCCGGTCGGCTGTTCTCCCTGCAATACCGCCAGCGTCGTGGGGATGTCGCAGCAGACGATGCGCAGCCGTTTGGCTCTGATCCGTTCTTTCAACTGCTCCCACTCTGAACGGGTGAGGCGGCTCAGGCGGTCGAGCTTTTCAACCAGCAGGACAAAGCCCGGCCCGGCGTCGTGCAGCAGTTTATTGAGCTGCGGGCGCTCCAGCTGCGTGCCGGAGATATTCTCCCGATACCAGCCGCAGATCGTCAGGCCATTAGCTGCGGCAAAGGTTTTGAGCTCATCTTCTGCGCGGCTGGCGTCCTGTGTCTCAGTGCTGGCCCTCATGTAAATCATGCAATTCATCGTTAGCTCCCGCGCTATGGGGTGTTTTCTGTAGTGCGTTTTTAGATATTGCGTTTTTTAAGTTAAAAAATCAATCTATAAGACGCATTAATCACTGCTTTTTTGAGGTGTACCCAAAAAGTCACCTTTGCGGGCCAACGGCACGCCCCCTACCGCTCTGGTCGTGACGGCAAACTGTCATGGTCAGCATTCCGCTGGCTATAACGAGAAAGGGCATACCGAATGAGCAAAGAAAGCGAAAAACACGTTGATCGTGTACTCAACCAAATTTCCACCCGGCTGGAGAGTCTGACGGTCTCCGGGCCTAAATTAGGCGACCTGAGCACTCTCCGGTCACACATGCTGCGTCTGCTGGATAAGGTCAGCGAGCAGGAGATCGCCGCTACCGGGCTTCGCCTGCGCCTTGAGATTGAAAATGGGCAGGTTTCCTCTTTGGAGTCCCAGCTGGCGAATCTGAATGAGCTGATCGAGGAGGGTAAAGCCTGCCTACGTTCTGGCGAACCGGTTCGCCCTGAGTGTGGTATGGCTCCGGCCCTTCTGCCTGAGGTGCAAAACGAACTGGTAGCGGCGCAGCAGGTGGCAGCAGCCACCCGCAGCGAGCTGTCAGCCTGCCAGCACCAGATCGATATGCTCAATGCAAACGTAGGCCGGGCGGCTGAGGATGCGTATTTGAGCGCCCATTTGGGCTACGTGAGCACTCTGCTGCGTGAGTCCATGGATCTGGCTGCGATGGCTGGCGCGAAAGTAAGCAATGGCGCGGCTTCGGTTACGCTGGATCGTCGTCTGGGGCTGCTTCTGCAAAATCAGGGTATGGTTCTGGCGCTTAAAAATTACCAGGGGGATCGCGCTAATGGGTAACTTCCAAAAACTTCTTGAGCTGCTGCGTGATGCGCAGGGCCCTGTGACGCTGACTAAAGCGCTGTCTGTGGCTTCCGGTCAACCTCTGGCGCGTCAGTCGCTGGATTTAGCGCTGAAAAGCTGTGTTGAGCTGGGCGTGCCGGAGCATCATCAGAGGATGCTCAAAGATATGGTTGCAGCTGGTGAGGCTGCTGGCGTTTCTCAGGAGGAGATCGAGGGGCGAATTGCTGGCGTTATGCGCCGATTCTCCACTGAGCCAATGACCAAATCCACCGCTGGCGATGTGCTGGCGCAGGCAATGAGCGGTTCCCCTGTGCAGTCAATCACCCGCAACCTGTCGGTTGAGCAAATCCATCTGGCCCGGCAGCAGCAGATTGCCGATCAGCAGCTGCTGCGCGAGTGTGAGAGCGCTGGCGTTTCAAGTGGGCAGATTGTTGAGCTGAGCGAGGCTCTTTCTGCCTCTCGCGGCCTTCCAGACGCTGCCCGTGCCCCCGGTATCGCTGCCGTTCGCCAGCAGCTGACGAAGGAGCCGCTCTCTCCAGCTGTACAGGGTATCGACTGGAGCGCTCAGGGATGGAAATAAACAGCCGGGCCGTATTGCTGGCCTGTCTGTCTGCGCTGCGCTTGCCTGTGGGTGAGCGCACTTCTGATCACGTCATGCAGCTGGCACATCTTCGCACCGTTCTGCGTAACGAGGGGTATTCCTCCCCTGCTATTCATGACGACGCGGCTTTACTCAAAGAGGCTGAGGGGCTGGCAAAGGCCCGCCGTGAGTGGTTGGCTGACTCCGCTGATATGCGTCAACGCCATGCCGAACTCCAGCACCTTGTTGCGTTAAACCTCTTACCTGAGGATGAAGCGAGGCAGGAACAGGGCGATAACTACCGGGAGCACCAGTTACGCGATCCTGTTAAGCAGGAGGGAAAACCTGAATATGATTGAGTCCAATCTGGTGATCCCCTCGCGCGTTATGGCCCCCCATGACGCGCAGAAAAAGCGCAGGATGCACGCAAGGATCCGCACTGCGTCCCGTGAGAGGATGCGCCGGGTAATGGCTGCACCAACGTGGCACTGGCGCTACCCTACGCCGCCGAGAGCATAAAAAAGGGCCCGAATCATCGGATTGAGGGGGTACAGCATTTTTGTGTCAGAAACTTACGATTATGTGCGTGTCCGCTATTACTAACACACCGCAGCCAGATACCATTTGGAACGTTGACGTTAAACATAGAGATTAAAACTGAAATGATGAAAAAGACAAAACACCATAACGCAATGCTTACATCAATGATGAATTCCCTCGTGAAAAACACTGTTATTGCTACATCCCTGCTATTTAGTACCATCACAGCTCACGCAGATGTAGTAAAGGACAAAATGGCAAAAGAAGCAGCACAGGAAGCCTACGATAACATTCAAGGCATGGTTTCCTTTAATACAGAGGAAAATCATCTGCCAGCAGGACTAACTTGCGATGTAACAGTCCACCTTGAGGCAGGTTATATATCATCCGTTGAAATTCATGAAGGGAGTGCTCTTTTTTGCAAGGATGTTAAGAAGCAACTCGACAATCTAGGGATGACTGGAGCAGGCGTTATTGGAGGATATGCTTATCGCACTACCTATACGAATATTGATGCAAATAGCACTGCTGATTATGGAATGCCCGGGGAACACGTCAGCGCAGAAACACCGAAAGAAATGGCTGAAGTAAAAAATGCGAATGGGCCCTTCTATGAGTGTGGATTGGACGATCATTTGGTGATTAACAAAAACGCCGCAGTATTCTTTGGCGGAAATTCTTATCAGGGAGTTTATTTCAAACAACCAGATGGCAGCTATCAAAATCGCAATGGATATAGTGTGGACATAATTATTAAAGATGGCACAGCAACTTGGCATAGCAGCCACGATGGTGGTATCTGCAAAATTATGCCATAACGACAGTAAGCTGACCGGAAATAATCAGAATCAATAGCCTGATGAGCTTCTTTATCAAAATTTTGTCAATGGACATTATAGCTCAGGGCCCTATCCCTGGAGCGGGTCGCGCCGCAGATAGCAGGGCCCATTTAGAGCCTTTTTTTGCTTGAACAAATAGAGTTTTTATTTACAATCACATCTACACAAAAATGAGATTTACCTATGAAAAAAGCTATTATTTCAGAACGTGCCGCTATTGCCCGCTTTAGTCGTCATCTGAATAAAAATGGTCAGTCACTCAAGGTTAATAAGGTAAATTCTGCCGCCTTTCGTGAGTTTGGACGATACATGATTATTAATGCGAATAACTTTGTGGTGGCTAACTCCTCTACGCTGACAAGCTGGCTTCGTGAAGATGGTTTGTTGAAGGAGTTTGAGGCAGTTGAAGACGAAGAATAATAAAAGGGCCCATATTCGGGCCCTTGTCTTTTGCGTGCGAGCACGCCGCTACTATTTCAGCGCCCGGATCTGCCCCAGCAACGCCAGTAGTTCCGCCCCGTCCCCGCGTTCGGCGTCGATCATCAACCCGTCGATATACACCCAAGCACCCAGCGCAGCCAGAATGCAGGCCCTCAGGCGGTTGAATAGGAGCTGTGGCACTGGCTCCAGCGTGAATGGTTCAGGTGGCACCGATTGCAGCGCAGCTGCACCGCTACCGCTAAGGGGGAAATCGCTGTATGTCGCCCGATAGACGCCAAAAAATCGCGGTTGCTCAGGCTCCCGGTCGAGCCAGCTTTGTGAGCTACTGCCGCAGTGTGAAATTGCGCTGGCATCGCAGCAGGGGCAGCAGGCAGTCACAAAGCCTGAGCGGGCACTGGTTATTCGCAACGGTGCCCGGTGACAATCGGCGCAGATTGAGGAGGTGTCAGCCTTCCCCGTGAAAGAGCTGTACACCTGAGCCGCCTCCTGTACGGTCATGAATTGCAAAGGGGCGCGGGGAATGGCTAGCGGTAGGGGGCGTGCCTTCGGCTCGCAATCAGGGCAATAAAAGCGTACCGGGCCAACGGTCGGTGTGTCCCTGTTCCAGTCCCAGCGGAGCGGCGTCTGGCGGTGTTTATCGCAAAAATATACCGCGTGGCCACTCGTATCGAATCCGGTAATGCCGGGCTGCTGATTGTGAAATTCTGTTGAGGGGTTTCGCAGCAGCCGACGCTGTATGGCTTCGCTCTGACTGTCGCCAATCCAGACAGACCACGCAGGAGCGCCTGCCTCCATGTGACCGATAAGCCACGGGGCCATAAGCGGCGGCTGCATGATCGGATTCCCACGAGCCCCAACCCCTTTTTTGTTCTCTGCGACACGATTCCAGCAACTGACGCAGCATATGCCCCATGGTGTAGCCCGGTTGCCGTTTGTCTTCCCTACAAGCCGCCCCGCCGTCCTTCCGCAACGTGGGCAATGATCGACATTTACGGGGGGTAGCCGTGAAGATTCACCGCGCCACAAAATCACGCCTGTAGCGCATCGTGAGCAGGGTCTGGCGCAAGCCTCCGGGTCTGCCTTTCGGGTGGTGGTTTCTTCGTGCAAGCGCTGGCAGGTGCTCACGCTGACGCATGATTTTGCTGTATCAGGGCAGGTAACAAACAGAATGCCGGGCATCAAATCCGGGTAAGCCTCGACGGCACCGACAAGCTGGAGTTTTTCGGGTTTTATGGAATCCATTTTTTTTGACCGCCTTTCATTACGTCATATGCGCCGTAAGCCGCGTAATTGCTGGGTTTATCGTGTTTTTTATCTTGACACAATTCCGCAATTTTTTCTATATTGCTCACGGCGGAGCAATCACAAGGGCACCGCTTACCAATTTCAACGGCAGTTTATTGAAGGCATAACCCAGCCACGGGGGTGAAAAGGGTGACGCTCTCTCACCTCCTCCGCACCGTGGCATGAGAGCGAAAGGCGCAGGCCAGTGCGGCACTCTCCGGGGTAGAGATACCCGCATCACCGCATAAGCCCTTATGACCTGCAAAATGTTTTTGGCATGAAAGTACCTCTGGCCCTTCGGGGCCAAATCCTTTTGAAGTAGAGACCAACCCATTGAAAAAAATTTATCGAAAGGCGCTCGCTGAATCACTGAGGATCAGCGCTCGCCACCTGGACAACCTGATCGCTGCGGGAAAAGTACCTACCCCAGACGGCAGGACATATCCGGGAGGCCATTACTGGTGGCTTACCCCGGAGCTAAAGAAGGTAATCAAGGCGCAAAGACGCCCGGAGAGATGAGAATGAGCGAGAGCAAAGACGAATACCTGTTGTGGCCCGGCGTGTTTGATGAGGCGCTGGCACGCGTACAGCCTGCCCCCTCGTACATGGAGTGGGTGCAGCAGGTACGGCAGATCGCCTGCTGGGCTAACATTCTGAGGCTGGGCGATGCGCAGGCTATCTGCGAGCGCTGGAGCGCGTCAGGTGTTAATGCAGCCACAGCTGATGCGGGGCTTATTCGCTCTGCTCTCCGCCCTCAGTCACTCGAAAAACTCAGCCCATTTGCGATGGCTGGCGCGTTCCTTGCCGCGTCAGGGGTGACGGCTGAAATTCGCGCCGGACGCTTTGGCTCCTACCAGCCAACCGCCGCAGACCTCGCCAAACGTGAGGCCCAGCGCCGGGAAATGGAGGAGGCTCACCGCGTAGCGCTGGAGGCTACCAACAAAGAACGGCAGAAAGCTGCTATGCAGGCCAACCAGATTTATAACAAGGCCAGTCTCGATCCGGCTTTGTCTCCTTACTGGCAGGCAAAATGCAGTGCGGCAGCACTGCCCCTACCGCTCCCGGATGACGTAAAGGCCGCAAACTGGCGCACCTTCGAGAAAGGGGCATCGGCGCAGGGTATTTACTGGAACCATAGCCTGATCATCCCGCTCTACTGCATCACTGAGGAGCTAAAGCTTGGGATGCGGACTATTGAGATCATCTGTGGGCGTCCAAACCCGGAAACTGAGCTTTCATTCATGGGCGCTAAGCGCGGCCTGAAAGGTGCGCAACGTGGAGGGTGCTTCTACCCGTTAGACATCGACAAGGCCCGCCATGGCTCACCTCTGGTCATCTGTGAGGGCTTTTCCTCCGGCATGGCGCTGTCTGCCGCCATGGGGCACGCTCTGCCCGTATTCTGCGCCATGAGCTGCAATAACTTCGCCGCCGTTATTGATGAATTGCGCATTGTTTACCAGGACTGTCCGATCTACATCGTGGGTGATGTGGGAGTGGGTGAGGAGATAGCGCAGGGCATCGCTGAGGCCAATACTTCACGCCGTCCGCCTGTGTATGCCGTACCGCTCTCCCGCGTCTTATTTGAAGACGGCAACGATCCCTTTGACCTGCTGGCCCGTCATGGCGTGGACAATTCTCGCGCCCTCCTCCGCTCATTGTTCCGTGAAGCCCGCCAAGGTCGTGACGGTACTCTGTCCGGGCCGAGCTCATCGGATGCCCAGTATTAATATTTATCGAATAGCCGCCCCGCTTTGGGTGCGGCTTTTTTTTAAGGATTACCCATGACCGATCAAGAGTTCGAAACGATGATGTTCAATGAGTCCAGCCAGACCGCAACGCTGCTCACCGCTCGCGGCGTCACCGATCTGGATACCATGCTGGGCGAGGGCTACGCCGCCGCAAACCCTGCCGTTCTGGCGCAGTGGATGGCGGTCGCTGGCTCCCAGTTCCTGCACATGCAGCAAATGCACGCCGCCAACGGTCTGGCAACTCAAATCGAGCGACTGGGCACCATGGCTGACGCTATCGAGGCCAGCGCCGCAGCGGCGCACGCTGGGAGAGTTCAATGAACCACGAACAAATCCGCAGAGATACCACAGCGGAGCTCACGCACATCATCAAATTATCGCTTGCACAGTGGCACCGGGAAGGCGGCAAATCAGCAGGGCCTGAAGGCCCTGTGATCGCGTTCGGTAAGCGCATTATGCGCGGCGGTGTGATGATGATAGTGGGGCATTCCATACGCGGACACGAATGGGCCACCCCAGCCTATTACGCTGATGTGGCCCGCAGCCTGCGCAAAGACAAAACGGGCAAGGTATACGCCAGCCACTGCCAGATAGAACGGGAAACATTCACCTGCCAGCTGTTCGCACGAATTATGGGGCTGACGCAAACTGCTTATCGTGGGTTGCCTGACGTGGCTCCTGAGTGGCAAACAATCAGCGAGAATGAGCAGCGCCAGATCGTTGAGTTTATTAGCAGCTGTATGGCGTGAATTGGCACAAACTGCGGCACCGCCGCCCATACCGATAGACTTCAAAAAAGAGTAAATATCTCCGCAAAGCCGCTCCCCGTCACGTCTGGCGCGGATAATGACGGTTGCATGTCCCGTAACAATAGTCTACTATTGTTGTACTGCAAGAGCATTCGCAGAGGGTATCAACCAGTAATTGGCCCTTTGCGCTGGGCAGTCAGGAGGCTGGTCTCCTGTCGGTAGCTCAACCTGAATAATCAGGTTGGTATCTGAACCCACGAGCTAAAGATTGGCTGCGGCTACCAAGCATTACGAAGGGCGCTTATTGCGCCCTTCTGCTTTTTATAACTTATAACCTGCCTAACAACGTGCCTTGCGTCCTGTGAGTCTCATACGCGGTTACTACGCTGTAAATCCATCCGCTCTGAGCCCAGTCAGCCTCTTTTGGCTCCAGTATGACGATCCCAAGCGCTGAACGTAAAACCTTCGGCCTGTGCTTCCCACCCGGATGGTTGAACTCACAATACACTCCAGCACCTGGCTGAATAACGTCACACACGAAACGGGCCACATCATTCACGGTATGATAACCGAGCCGCACCAGTTCCTTTTCATGCTCTGCCCATATATGACGCACGCCAAAGCCGCTATTAGGGCCTCTATGATTCCCCACGCGCAGAAATATATCCCCGGCAGGTATTACATCCCCTCTTGAAACAAACTCCGGTAAAGAGCCAAAACATGGGAGCCCTGCTGGGTGGGCTATATGGCTGTTAGGTGAGCCATTAATGCCGTAGTTATTCTTAGCCATTGAGCAGTCCACTATCCCGCAGCTTATGCCGATAGTCCCGCAGGCGGCTGCGTGTCCACTCCTGCCCGGTCGCACTGGTAAAGCCCAGCGCATTGAGCGCATTCGTAATGTCAGCCAGCCCGGCCCCCTCAGCACTCATGCGCACTATCATGGCATCGGCCTCAGGGTCTACGGCATGAAAACGAGGATCGGCGGCTCGCGCCGTATTACGCTGTATTTCATTGCCTGACGGCGTGTTACGTTGTGTTGCTTCAGCGTGTTGCACTGCCTGACGCTGTGGTGCGGCTGTCTTACGCTGTGGGGCATTCCCAGCAATGGTTTCCAGTAGTTCGATCACCCTATCGAGCTTGTCAGACGCTGCCGGAGCTGTAGCGACGCCGAGGTACTCCCGGAGCGCAGCCAGCGCTATATCTGTGCGGGTGAGGTGTTCAGCACTGGCTCGCTCATCAAGTAACTGCATGAGATCTGCCGGGAGCCTGAGGCTCAGGGCGGCTGTTTTGTTCTCTTTCATGGCGTCCCCCGTTTGTGTTTCAGTGCATTATTACGTCATACACTACGTAATGCAATGTGACACATTAGCGGTAAGGGCCGAGCCGTTGGCTCGACACAAAGACAGTCCACAGCGGAGCCATAAAGTGTGGATAAAATCACATTATCATCAATAGGTTATCCACAACGACATAAGCGCCGTAATGGCTGTGGATCTGTATGCAAAAGATGAGAGTGCCGGAGGATCAATTACGTTGATCGTTTCGCCCTTCGACGCTATTCTGTGGGGGCATTTGATTTGGGCGGTTTTGGAACGGCAACCCAGATTACAGGCGAAAAAAAACCAGCCGGGCAGCTGGTTTTTAATCGCCTCAGACGGTGAATCTGTCTGGTGCTATTCGGTCGAGGTCGTGGGGACTTTCAACCGAGGGAAAAACTAAATTTTCAAGACTGATTCTAGCGGTCATTGCACCCGGTTTCAAGTCTATTGTGCCGTCATTTATGACGCAATTCCCTCTAAGCGATACCCCGCCAAATCGACCTTAACGCAAAAATTCGCAGTTAAGGACATAAGATGAATCAGCAAGAAAAAGTTGCGGCGCTACCTCAGAGTAATATCGCTTTCACCTCGCCGGAGTTCCGCCAGTTCAGCCCCGATCCAGCGTTGGGCAAAGCCAAAGCCGCCTTTAGGGCCAATTATCTGACCGCATATTATGGAGCGGCGTATATCAGCCCAGATAATGCCCGTAACATTCACGTATTCGATGGCTCAATCTGGGAATACCTCGAAACTGAGCGCGTGGAATATGACGCAGCCTGTATGCTTGATGCCTCCGGGGTCGATTACGATCCCACTGAGGTTACAAACATCATCAAGGTAATGCGGCAACGTAACCCGCGTATGGGGCTGGCCCCTGAGCACCTGATTTCTTTCAAAAACGGCGTACTCGACACGCAGCAAAATATTTTCCGCCACAAATCCCCTTTTGACTGGTTAACGACGCAAAACGGCATCATCTGGGGCGAGACCATTCCGGGAGAAAACCTCCCTACCCATGCCCCTAATTTCTATAAGTGGCTGTCCTTCGTTCGATATGACAGTGAAGAACGGGAGGAGGCGATTTTGGCGGCGCTGTATATGGTTTTAATGTGTCGCCATAACTGGGAAATGTTTTTCTGCCTGACTGGTACGGGAGGATCAGGAAAGTCAGTAATGCAGCGCATTTGCACCATGCTGGCAGGCGAGCACAACATGGCGGCGATTGATATTGACGGCATTTGTGGGGATTTCGGGCTGGAGCACCTGCTGGGCAAGCGTCTATTCCTTGCCAGTGAAACGCCTGCAAAATGGCCCAAAAAGGCGATTCGTATAGTTAAAGCCATCACTGGCGGCGATGCTGTCATGGTTAACAGGAAAGGGGAGAAGGTTGTGAGCGTCATTATTCGCTCCATCCTGACTTTTACCGGAAACACGCCATTTGATTTCGGCACAATTGATAGCGGGCTGGAGCGTCGAGCCATTAATTTTGGATTCTGGAAAGCCGTTCCCGATTCAATGAAGGATGATCAGCTGACTGCCAAGATTGCCGCCGAGCTTCCTGTGGTTATCCGTTATTTGCTCGCACGCTTCCCGGTTGCAGATACGGCAAAACAAGCCCTGATTCGCCAACGTGATGGCGCTGAGGCTAAGCAAGTCAAATATGAAGGCAGTCCGCTGGAGCGCTTCCTGAGCTCGCTGGAGATTGATCCGTATGCCTCTCTTTCAGGGCGCAATGGTATGCAGTGGAATGCACCGGGGCGTAATGGCAGCGGACATATTCGCTTTGAGCGCCAGTTTGTTCACCATGCGTATCTGTCATTCTGTGATTATGAAGGCATCAAGCCAGCGCTAGATATGCGCGAACTTCGCAGCGCAATCAATTTCCGTTTCGGTGCAGACCTGAGGACAGGGAAGGGCACTGGTGGCAGAAGGTTAATCAATCTCAGAGTAAGGGACGATGCCGAATATCTCCCCTGCTCAGACAAAGATAGTGGCAACGTCATCAATTTTTCCGGGTAAACGCCACTATTCGCCACTGCGCCACTCACTGCGCCACTCTTAGCACTTCTCTCAAAGCCCCGTAAATCGGGGCTTTTTTGTGGAAAGTGGCAAAATAGTGGCAAAGTGGCGCTATTTTTTTTATTTCGCCATTCATGCGCGCACAAGAGTGAATCTATTTTTTATGCCACTATGCCACTAATTCGCCACTAATCCTTATATACCAAGGCTTACAGATGCGTTTTATAGAGTGGCAAAATAGTGGCGAGTGGCAAATAGTGGAAAATTACTCTGCATAGCGGCGCAAAGTGCATCCCGTTAGGGTGCAGCTGCGTGACGCGGTTCTGCTTTGGTGGATGGTTTGAGGGGGGAA
>ERZ772969.2027-NODE-2027-length-13643-cov-7.814616_pt1 | contig 13643 bp, 9 predicted proteins | sample MGYA00511676_ERZ772969 | MGnify/ENA primary metagenome ERZ772969 (study PRJEB29015, sample SAMEA2737651) | human gut metagenome | biome: human gut; feature: human-associated habitat; material: faeces | place: China | collected 2012 ... | reverse complement strand
GGCCTGCCCGCCCCCGCGCCGGAGCTGCCCCTGACCGACCGCGACCGGGAGCTGGCCCGTCTGGTGGCCGGGCGGTGCACCAACAAGGAGATCGCTGCCGCCCTCTACCTCTCCGAGGGCACGGTGAAGCAGTACATCAACCAGCTGTACGCAAAGCTGGATATGGGCGGCGACCCCCGCACCCGCCGCGCCCGCCTGGCCGAGTGGTACCAGAAAAACGCCCCCCGGAATTAACCAAAAACTAACCCCGGGTTAATAGCAAAAACCAAAGCTCCACGGTATCCTAAAAGTGAACCGTGGAGCTTTTTTCCTGCAACAAAATTGGTAGAAAAAGGGAGGCTTTTGCAATGAAACGAAGATGGAAGAAATTCCTCGCCGGGGTGCTTTCCGCAGCCCTCGCGCTGAACCTCGCGGCCCCGCTGGCACTGGCGGGCAGCCCGACGATCGGAGCAGCTTGCAGGGTGACAAGTGTGTTTCTGTATCCGAAGTATGTCGGACGGGTCGATGATAATGAGAGGGTGCCGTACATTCAGGGTGAGGTATCCTATGACCATGGCCTTTTGACCTTTCACGGAGACGTGACGCTGGACACAACTTTGGACTCGGAGAATTACTCGCTGGTCAAAGCCCTCAGTGAAGAAAATCTGAGGCTGGTGGCAAATGGCAAAGTGACGGGCAGAACGAAAAGCAACGGCTTCGATGGAGCAAAGGAAATAGTAAGGGGAGAATACGATCTCTCCAATACCGATGCGGGAAACCAGTCGAAAGGAATTTTAGGCGCTACAAACGATAAAACGACGATTGCTTCCGATACTAGAATCACGCTGAAGGGTTTCCAGACGGGCATCGGCTGGGGAAGCGTTCAGATCGATGGCAAGGTGAAGATCACAAATGCAGAATGCGGCATCGCCAATTTCACTACCATGAACCATGGCAGCGAGCTGGTGATCCATGCGCAGCAGTACATCGGGGAACAGGGTCATCTGACCTACAACGGCGGCCATCTGCTTATGATTGTGGCGGAAAACGGCGACGGCAATAACATCGTCCAGGGGAGACTGAGTATCGGAAACGTAAGCAGGTTCTGGTATCGCACCGACGAGAATGGAGCGTATACGGAAATCAACGTGAAGGAAAATTATGAGAACTTTACGGCTGCCATAGGACAGAACCAAGACTATCTGGAACTGACGGATGTGGACCCGGACCAGCCGGAAAGTGAAACCTACGACCTCTGGGTAGCAGGCAAGCAGGTCACAAAGAGCAACCAAAGCGATGTGCTGGAGGATGGCGGCACCGTGTCCTATGACCCGGATACCCACACCCTGACCCTGAACGATGCCGATCTCACGCTGGATGGGGCCGCGGGCGGTTACTGCTGCATCGATTCCCAATTGGCGGAAGAGCTGACCATTACCGGCACCGCCACCCTTTCCAACGCCGATGGAATCATAACGGCTGGCCCGCTGACGCTGAAGGACGCAACCCTCACCCTTACGGGCAATATCGATGGCGACATTGGTGAGGACGCGATCCGGGCAGGCAGCTCTGACGAAGATATCACCATCGAAAACAGCACCGTGACCATTGCAGGCACAAACTCGGAGGGCAACTTCTTCCAGTTTGGCATTCGGTGCGGCAAGCTTACCGTGGCGAACAGCACGCTGGATGTGAAAGCCGGCGGCTCGGCCATCGTGGCAGCAGACGAGATGGAAGTTTCCGGCGCAGGCACCGTCATCACGGCGGAAACGGATGCATCGGAGGAACAGGATTATTATGCCCTCGAACTGGGACGCCTGATCATGTCTCACGGCCTTGATCTGGTGGAAGGCAAAATGAACGAGAGTAAGAAGGCGAAGATCGCCCAGCCGGAGCAGGCCCCCACGGACTTTAAGGTCTACTGGGTCGTCCGCCCGGGGGACGAACCGGTGAATGGAGGAATGCAGTTCCCCGGTGCAATCACCGACAGCGAGGAGGAAGCCCGCCTCTTTGAGGGCTGGTTCCTCGAAGACGGCACCCGTTTGGAGGATAGCCCCTACTACATGGGCCCGGGCGCGAACCATGTGGGCAACCTCGACCGGGACGTGACCTTCTATGGCCATTGGCGCACCGCCGAGAGCGGCGAGGGCAGCCCAGACGGCGGAGACGGCTTCGGCACCCTTCTGGCGGGCGTCGCAGTCGTGGGCGTGGCGGGCGTCGTGGCCTATCAGGTGGGCACGGAGCTCATCCTTGACCAGCTCCTGCCTGCAGGAGTGGCCGTGCCCCATACCCGCGCCGAGCTGGCAATGCTCCTCTGGAACACCGCAGGCCGCCCGGCCCCGGCCACTCTGCCCGCCTTTGCGGACGTAGCCGACCCGGAGCTGGCCCAAGCCGCCCAGTGGGCCATCGAGCAGGGCTACCTGAAAGCCCGCGCCGACGGCAGCTTTAAGCCGGACAAGGGCGTTGCCAAGTGGCGCGTCATCCGCGGCTACCGGGCAGTGACCGAACCATGACCGTGCAGGTAAAATAGCCCCACAGCACAAGGCCCCGCAGACTTTGAAAAAGGTCTGCGGGGCCGCTGTTTGTTTATGCGTGGCGTGCAGGGAAAGTTTGAGAAGGCGTACGGCAAACCTGTTCCGCGCATTACACCTCATGTGCTGCGACACACCTTCTGCACCAATGTTCAGCAGGCCGGGCTGGATGTAAAAAGCCTGCAATACCTGATGGGGAACTCCAATGCCAGTGTGACGCTGGATGTCTACACGCACAGCAGCTTTGAATCGGTTGAAAGAGCCTTTGAACAGATCGCCGGCAACCTGTGATTTTCGACGTATGAAGCGGAATTGCTTACTCAATAAGTACCTTATGGAGACGGGATCTCTTCGGAGACTCCGTCTCTTTTTGTATAGAAACCACAGATGCAGCCCACTCTATCAAAAAGGGGTGAGCAGATGTCCGGCAAACGGGTATTGGCGTTGTATGCAGCTGTTCTGCTGGGGTTTGCGGTAGTTTTGTGCCGCCTGTATTTTCTGGCAGAGAACCATACCTATGCTGCCCGGGCCGAAGCACAGAGCACGGTCCGGCTCTCGCTGCCTGCCCGGCGGGGCAGCTTCTACGACCACAGCGGCCTGCTTCTCACCGGGCTGGAAACGCGGTATCTTGCCCTCTGCTTCCCGGGCGAAAACAACTACACACGCCTGTATGCATTTACGGACAGTGCCGGGCAGGCACTTTTGTACCGGAACCGCAACCGCTCCGCACCGTTTCTGCTGGAAGTGGACCGCGACCTTTCCGGGCGCGGCATACGCTGCTTTGCAACGGCACGGCGCTGCGCAGAAGTTCCGCTGTGCCAGCATCTGATCGGCTATCTGGATGCAGAAGGCCGCGGCACTGCCGGGCTGGAAAAGGCGCTGGACAGCCAGCTGGCCGGGACAAAGGAGCATGACACGCTGGTGTGCGCGGTCACAGCACAAGGACGGCTGCGGGCCGGGGAAACACCGCAGCTCACCCGGCAGGACAGCAGTGCGGTTGGCGTGCAGCTGACGATCTCCCGCCCGGTGCAGCGTGCCGCCGAAGCGGTGGCCGCAGACACCATGACCAGCGGCTGCATTCTGGTTCTGGACACGGCCACTGCTGCGGTTCGCGCCAGCGTCAGCGTACCGGGCTATGACCCGGATGACCTTGCCGCAAGTCTGGATGCACCGGACAGTCCGTTCCTGAACCGCGCACTGGAAAGCTATGCTGTGGGTTCAGTGTTCAAGCCGGTGCTGGCTGCGGCAGCGCTGGAGCAGGGCATCCTGCCGGAGTACGAATGCACCGGTGCGGTGGTGGTGGATGGACAGATCTTCCGCTGCGCAGGCGGTGTTCCGCACGGAACGGTGGACATGACTGCGGCTCTGGAAAAAAGCTGCAACGGCTATTTTATCCGGCTGGGGCAGCAGCTGGGGGCAGAGACGCTTTTGCAGATGTCTCGGCAGCTTGGTTTCGGGCAAGAGGTGCCGGTGGCAGGTGCGCTGCACGCCGATGCCGGAAAGCTGCCGTCTGCCGGGGAGCTTGCCCAGAGCGGCCAGCTGGCAAATTTCAGCTTTGGGCAGGGCGGTCTGCTGGCATCACCGGTACAGATCGCCGCCATGATGAACACCATTGCTTCCGGCGGGGTGTACCGCACGCCTTTCTTTGTGTGTGGCTCGGTGGATGAAACTGACGGTACGCCGCTGGAAACGCTTGCACATCCGCAGTCAAGGCGGGTGATGAGTGCGGAAAATGTAGCGCTCCTGCGTAAAATGCTGTGTCAGGTGGTGGAAGAGGGCACCGCACAGGATGCTGACTGGCTGGAAGAAGGGGCTGGCGGCAAGACCGGTACCGCGCAGACCGGGCAGTTCACACCGGATGGCACGGAACGCAAAAACTTGTGGTTCGCAGGGTTTTACCCGGCGCAGCAGCCGCGCTACACCATTGTGGTGCTGCAGGACGGGCAGGTGAGCACGGAACATTCCAGCGCCGCCATCTTTGCCCGGCTGTGCGCAATGCTGGACCTTCTGGCATAAAAATGCACGGTTTCTGCTTGCTTTTTTGCGCTTGTTATGCTACTATATATTTGTATTTCTGCGTAGTTTTTGTTGAATTAAAATAAAGGAGCGTTTCAATCCATGTCTGTTATCGAAATTGTTGGCGGTGTGATCCTGCTGATCGCTTCGCTCGTCATCGTTTTCCTCACTCTCATGCAGCACACCCACGGTCAGGGCCTTTCCGGTGCCATCAACGGCAGTATGGGCGGCGCAAACAATGCCCGTTTGACCCCGGCTGATCAGATGCTGGCCAAGACCACCCGCATTGCAGGCATTGTTTTCTTTGTGGTTGCCATTCTGGCATGTCTGTTTGCAGGCCGTCTGGCAGGTTGACAAGGTTCGTGCAGCCCCGTGTAAAGGACGGGGCTGTTTTTCTGTGTTATGATAGGATGTCGGCGGCAGTCTGACCGCTGGGCAGGGTGGGGCAGCTGGCCCACGATTGGCAGCGCTGCGGCACGTTGGAGGCTGCGGCCATGGAAGAGCAAGGAGAAAAAATATTATGGCAATGCGCGATAAAATTGAGCACGCGATCCAGAATCAGCCGTGCACCGTCAAAGACCTCAAATCCAAATTCGGCGGGGACCGCGGCTCGGACCGCAAGGTGATGGAGGCTGTGGATCAGCTGGTGCACGAGGCGGTCATCTGCCAGCGTCAGGGCGTGTTCTTTACGGTGCGCTCCGGCCGTGCAGACAAGGCTCTGCTGTGCAAGGTGGTAAAACTGGGCAAGAATTTTGCCTTTGTCATGCTGGAGGACGGCACCAGCGATATCTTTATCCCGGGCCGTTTTACCCGCGGTGCCATGCCCGGCGACATGGTGCTTGTGGAAAAGTTTGAGCACCCCCGTGTGGAGGGCAGCGATGAAGGCGAGATCCTGGCCATTCTGGAAGAAAAGAACGATCTGGTGGGCACTGCCCGCCGCATTGAGGGCCGCCTGAAGTTCGTGCCGGACGACTGCCCGGCCATCTCCATGCAGTTGATGCGTGACTGCGAGGGCGGCGCAAAGGACGGCGACAAGGTGGCCGTGGAGATCCTGCAGCGCGGCAATCGGCAGGAAGATCACCGCGTGGGCGTTGCCATGCGGTTTGGCAGCTCGGACGAAGCAAAGCGCTGCGCAAAGGCCCTGCTCTATGCGCAGGATATCCGCAGCCGCTTCCCGGATAAGGTTCGTGAGGAAGCCAAGAAGCTGGAGAACGCTGAGGTCTCTGAAAAGGACACCGAGGGCCGCATGGATCTGCGTGCCCTGCCCATCTTCACCATTGACAGTGCTGAGACTAAGGATATCGATGATGCCATCAGCCTGACCAAGACCCCGGAGGGCGGCTTTGAGCTGGGTGTCCACATTGCAGATGTTTCCAACTATGTCAAGCCCGGCAGCGAACTGGACAACGAAGCGTTTAACCGCGCAACCAGCGTCTACTATGCTGATCAGGTGGTGCCCATGCTGCCCAAGCAGCTTTCCAACGGCATCTGCAGCCTGAATGAGGGCGTGCTGCGTCTGGCCTTCTCCTGCCTGATGCATCTGGATAAGGATGGCAACCTGATCGATTACCGCTTTGTCAAGTCGGTCATCCGCAGCCGCGTCAAGGGCGTTTACTCCGAGATCAATGCCTTGCTGGCCGGCAGTGCTGACGACGAGCTGAAGGGCAAGTACCATGAAGTGCTCAGCCAGCTGCCCGCCATGAAGGAGCTGTACGGCCACCGCGCCCGCCTGCGCAAGGAGCGCGGCTGCATGGATATCGAGAGCGGCGAGGTGAAGCTGATCCTCGACGAGGACGGCCACTGCATCGATGTGAAAAAGCGCACCTCCGGCGAGAGCGAAGCTATGATCGAAGAGTTCATGCTGCTGGCCAACCAGTGCGCTGCCCACTTTGCCCGCGTGAAGCAGATCCCCTTCGTGTACCGTGTGCACGAGGAACCCAATGCTGAAAAGCTGGAGCGTCTGCACACTCTGCTGCAGGCCTGCGGCATCAACGATCACTTTGCCAAGGATGTGCCCACCCCCAAGGAGCTGAGCGCAATTCTGGAAGGTGTGCGCGGCGGCCCGTATGAGCAGATCATCAATACCGGTATGCTGCGCTGCATGTCCAAGGCTGTGTATGAGGAAAAGCCCAAGGGCCACTATGGTCTGGTGCTGAAGGACTACGCTCACTTCACCAGCCCCATCCGCCGCTACCCGGATCTGGCCATCCATCGCATCATGACCGCCCAGCTCAAGGGCATGGATAAGGATACCATGGTGCTGCGCTACAGCGACTTTGCCGAGAAGGCAAGCAAGCAGTCCAGTGAGCGCGAGATCATTGCAATGCAGATCGAGCGCAAGGCTGAGGACTGCTACAAGGCCGAGTATGCCCGCCGCCATCTGGGCGAGTGCTACGAGGGCCGCATTTCCGGCGTGACCCAGCGCGGCCTGTTCATCGAGTTGGAGAACGGTGTGGAGGGCTTTGTGCCGGCTTCCAGCCTGACCCCCTCCGGCACCATGCTCACCGAGGGCATCCGCCTGTCCGACCCCGTCTCCGGCAAGAACTGGAGTCTGGGCGACACCATGATGATCACCATTGTGCGTGCGGATGTGAACCTGGGCAAGATCGACTTTGAGGTTGCTCCGGCAAGCACAAAGTAAGCAAAAAGATCAGAACACCTGTACGGCGTTTTCCTGCATAGGAAGAGACTGTACAGGTGTTTTTTGTCCGCGGACAAGAAGCGATGGAAAAGGGGAGAACGACATGCTGAAAAACGAAACACTGCGCAGAGATGCAGATGCCATCATCCGTGCCAGCCTGAACGCTGTTCTGCCGGACGAAGCGGTGCGCCGCGCGCTGAAAAATTTCCGGCCGCAGGGCGGCAGGGTGCTGCTGGTGGCTGCCGGTAAGGCAGCATGGCAGATGGCCCATGCTGCAGTGAAATTTCTTGGCCGGGTGGATGGCGGTGTGGTCGTGACCAAATACGGCCACGTGAAGGGCACGATCCCCGGCGTGGACTGCTGCGAAGCCGGGCACCCCGTGCCGGATGAGAATGGCTTTGCCGCCACCCGGAAAGCGCTGGAACTGGTGCAGGGCTTAACGGCAGAGGATACGGTGCTGTTTCTGCTGTCCGGCGGCGGCAGTGCACTGTTTGAGAAGCCGCTGATCCCCGGCGCAGAGCTGCAGCAGATCACGGGCCAGCTGCTTGCCAGCGGTGCCGATATCGTGGAGATGAACACCATTCGCAAGCGCCTGTCCGGGGTCAAGGGCGGGCGGTTTGCACAGAGCTGTGCGCCCGCGCAGGTGTTCAGCATCGTGCTCAGCGATATTCTGGGCGACCCGCTGGATATGATCGCCAGCGGCCCGGCGGTGCCGGATACCTCCACCTGTGCACAGGCCCTTGCCATTGCGGAAAAATATCACCTGCAGCTTTCGGCACAGGCCAAGGCTCTGCTGGCACAGGAGACTCCAAAGGTGCTGGACCGTGTTGCCACGCAGATCACCGGCAGCGTGCGGGAGCTGTGCAGCGCAGCAGCCAACGCCTGCCGGGAGCTGGGCTATGAGCCGGTGATCTTGACCGACAGGCTCTGCTGTGAAGCACGGGAGGCTGGCAGCTTCCTTGGTTCCATAGCCCGCACCCACGCGGGGCAGGGCAAAAAGCTGGCCTTTCTTGCAGGCGGTGAGACGGTCGTCCATCTGACCGGAACAGGTCTGGGCGGGCGCAATCAGGAGCTGGCCCTTGCTGCAGCACCAATGATCGCCGGGCTGGATGCAGCGGTCTTTTCGGTGGGCAGCGATGGCACCGACGGCCCAACCGATGCTGCGGGCGGCTATGTGGACGGCAGCACGGCCGCGGCACTGGCGCAGAACCAGCTGAACGTGTACGATGTGCTGCAGAACAACGATGCCTACCATGCCCTCAAGGCGGTGGATGGGCTGATCATCACCGGCGCGACCGGCACGAATGTCAACGATGTGGCCGTGGTGCTGATCGGGAATTAAGGATAGAACAAAGCCACCGGGAGTTCTCTGCAAAAGCGGAAAGTTCCCGGTGGCTTTTTGTGTGATACAGGAAATGGACTTTTTAGAAATTTCCCTCCGGTGCAGCAGACGGGGCGGTGATGTCCCGGTAAAAGACGGCCCACGCGGATTCCTCATAGGGCGCAGGAAGAAGCCAATGCGTAGCGGAACCTTGAACAGCATGCAGGCAATTGCCAGCGGGAAATGCGGAAAGTACTCGGCAGAACAGAGCGCCAGAAGGCTCCAAATGCGGCGGAAGGCCGCTCTGTGCGCGAATCGACCGTTTTCAGGCGTGAATCGACCATTTCGTGCATTGACACCCATTTTTCGGAAATGGTATAATTTCTCTGGGAAGATATAAGAAAAGTAGAGGGAACAGCTTATGAAACAGCGGAGGAAGAATATCCTTCTTGGGGCAGGGCTTGTTCTGGTAATGCTGCTCAGTATTGTGGCATACAGCCGCTATACCCAGCGCCAGATCCACCACGAGAGCACGCAAAATCTGCTTTCCACCTATGGGCAGGTAAGCAAGACCTTTACCATGTTTGTGCAGCGCAACTGGAACATCCTTGAGATCTGGTCTGATGATCTTGCACAGCTGGCAGAGGAAACGAATACCGAGGTAAAGTGGCGCAGATATGTGAACGAAAAAGCCAACTGGCAGTACAGCGAGGTGGCCCTGTTCAACGCGGATGATCAGTTCTGGACGGTCAGCGGCAGACGGGGAGATGCCCCGCATATGCAGTCTGCGCTGGAAGAAGTATACACTATGGACGGCCCTATCGTGACCAGCTACATTTCCAGTAAGGGTGTGCGCAAGGTCATGTTTGCCCAGCAGATCGAGCCTGTCACGATGGATAGCGTTACCTATACCTCGCTGGCGATCTGCTACGATAACTCCGTACTGGAAAACATGCTGGGCGGCTTGGCTTATGAGGGACAGAGCGATTGCTACATTGTTCGCTCCAATGGCAATATCGTGCTTTCCACCGAGCCGAAGAGCGAGATCCCGGAGCAGATGACCAACCTGTTCGACTATCTGGAAGCAAACGTCAAGGCCGACCAGCCGTATTTTGACGAGATGCGCAAGAACCTGCCGCTGCAGTACAAAGGCAGTGTGAGCTATACCTTCAACCGCAAGCGCTACTATATGGTATACCAGCCGGTAGGTGTAAAAGACTGGGCCATCATCGGCATTGTGCCCACCAATGTGATGGACGCGGGAATGCGCCAGGTGCAAATGTTTACCATTGCACTGCTGGTAGTGCTGTCTCTGATGATCCTGGGCGGTATCGGAAAGATCTTCTATGATAAGGAAAAAACGCGAAAAGAAAAAGCGGAAGTGGAACGGATAGAGCTACAGCGCCGCAAGGAACTTACGGAACAGATGTTCCACGGGATGGCCCGCATCGTGGACCGGTTTGTGGTGTGTGATCTGGAAAATGACCACTATGAATACCACGAGCGCAGGGGAAAGGAGCTGTACCCGACCGAGGGCAGCTATCTGGATCTGCTCAGCTGGCTGTCCCGGCAGTATGCGATCCTGACCGACGGCGAGAACGCAAAGCTCGTGCAGATGCTTGCACCGGAAAACCTGCGTGCACAGCTCAAAGAGGAAAAGGACAGCATCAAGTTCGAATATGCCACCCGTGACCGCAAAAACTTTTTGATGATGACGGTGGTGCCTGTCGGCTGGCAGAATGGCCGTCTGACCCAGATCATAATGATCTCGCAGGATATGAGCGGCCAGCACATTCTGCAGGAACTTGCCAACACGGACGGCCTGACCGGCCTGCTGAACAAGCGCTATTTTGATGCTGTGACCCGTGCACTGGTCCACCAGGAACAGGCGTTTGTGCTGTTCTATCTGGATCTGGATCGTTTCAAGTCAGTCAACGATACCTATGGACACGAGGTGGGCGACAAGCTGCTGCAGGCGGTGGCAAAGCGCCTGCAAAGCTGCATCCGCAATCAAGATTATGCGTTTCGCATGGGCGGCGATGAATTTGCCCTGCTGACCATTGGCGCAATGTCCCCGGAAGAGGCCCGCCGCAAGGTCGAGTTTATCTGTAAGACTGTTGCAGCACCCTATCATGTTGCAGGCAGTCTTCTGACGATCGGCACCAGCTGCGGCTTTGCCCTTTACCCGGAAGAAGGCACGGATACAGACAAGATCACCCGTCTGGCTGACCAGCGGATGTATAAGCACAAGCAAAAGAACCATGCCTTGCAGGATCATGGATCATAGGGGTAAAAAATAAGGTGCTGTCCGCACAGACAGCACCTTATTTTTATGGTTTACATGTGCAGCAGGCTGCGCTGCTCGCTGGCGCGGAACTTGAGTGCCGCAGCAATGAATGCCTTGAACAGCGGGTGAGCACGGTTGGGACGGCTCTTGAACTCCGGGTGGAACTGTGCGCCCAAATGGAAGTCACGGCCGGGCAGCTCTACAGTCTCTACCAGACGACCGTCCGGGCTGGTGCCGGAAATAACAAGACCGGCGTCCTGCATCTCCTGACGGAACTCGTTGTTGAACTCGTAGCGGTGGCGGTGGCGCTCCCAGATCTCGGCCTCGCCGTAGCACTCGGCCATCTTGGTGCCGGGCATCACCTTGCAGGGGTATTTACCCAGACGCATGGTGCCGCCCTTGGGAATGTTGCCCTGCTGGTCGGCCATCAGGGCGATCACATTGTGCTTGCCATCCGGGGTGAACTCGCTGGAATTTGCATCCTTGTAGCCCAGAACGCCCCGGGCAAACTCCATCACCATGATCTGCATGCCAAGGCAGATACCAAAGTAGGGAACATGGTTCTCGCGGGCATACTGTGCAGCCTGGATCATGCCCTCAATGCCGCGGTCGCCGAAACCGCCGGGTACGATGATGCCGTCCACATCGGCAAAGGCTTCCTTGCAGGCGGCCTGATCGGTCAGGTCTTCACTTTCCACCCACTTGATCTCTACCTGACTGTCGTTCTCAAAGCCGGCGTGGTACAGGCTCTCCATCACGGAGAGGTAAGCGTCGTGCAGCTTGACGTATTTGCCCACCAGTGCAATGCTGCAGGTCTTGCTGCGGGTGGCAATGCGGCTGACCACCTGCTTCCACTCGGTCAGGTCGGCAGCGGGCACATCCAGCTTGAGCTTCTGCACCACTACCTCGTCCAGACCACCGGTGTGCAGCATCAGCGGGCACTGGTACAGGCTGGGCATGGTCAGGTTCTCGATCACGCACTCCGGCTTCACATTGCAGAAAGTGCTGATCTTGCGGCGGATGTCGCCGCCCACACTGCCGTCTGCGCGCAGGATGATGATGTCCGGGTTCACGCCCATGCCCTGCAGCTCTTTCACAGAGTGCTGTGCGGGCTTGGATTTGTACTCGTCCGAGCCGGAAATGTAGGGCACCAGCACCACATGGATGTAGCAGCAGTTGTCGCGGCCCTGCTCCAGACCCACCTGACGGATGGCCTCGAGGAAGGGCTGGCTCTCGATATCACCGGTCGTGCCGCCGATCTCAGTAATGACCACGTCAGCCTCGGTGGAAGAGGCCAGATTGTAGATGTAGCTCTTGATCTCGTTGGTGATGTGGGGAATGATCTGCACGGTCTGGCCCAGATATGCACCCTGACGTTCCTTGTTCAGTACGTTCCAGTACACCTTGCCGGTGGTCAGGTTGGAGTATTTGTTCAGATTCTCGTCGATAAAGCGCTCGTAGTGGCCCAGATCCAGATCGGTCTCAGTGCCATCGTCGGTCACGAACACCTCACCGTGCTGCAGCGGGCTCATGGTGCCGGGATCCACATTCACATAGGGGTCCAGCTTCTGGCTGGCCACCTTCAGACCGCGGCACTTGAGCAGACGGCCCAGCGATGCGGCTGTGATGCCCTTGCCAAGGCCGGAGACGACACCGCCGGTGACAAAGATGAATTTGGTTTGTTTCTCTGCCATAGAATTTCCTCCTCTATTTTTGTTTTTCTGAATTCTTTCCCTTATAAACCTTTGTGAATTCTTTCAGGTGAACGGTCTTGCTCTCAGCCTCTCCCAAAATGAGCCGGTAAAAGCAAGGATACTTTTCCCAATCCAATATTATACACCCATGTCCTCATAATTTTCAAGGACTTCCTGTGCAATTTCTGTGCGGTCACGACGGGTATCCATGGCCTGTTTTTCTATGTAGCGGTGTGCCTCGGCTTCGGTCATGTGCTCGTGCTCCACAAGGCAGCATTTTGCCCGGCTGACCAGCCGCACCTGTGCGATCTTTTCCTGTAAGCGGGCGTTCTCCTGCCGGGCACGCAGCAGGCGGTGGTTGCCCGCCGCCGCCATGTGCATGGCCTGCACAAAAAAGGCGGTGCTGAAGGGCTTTGACAGCAGCAATACCCCCTGCTCGCTCAAAGGCCCCAAAAGCTGCTCAGCCTGTGCGGCCTTGACCAGAAACACGACACCGGCATCTGTTTTTTCTACAGCATTGATGCACACCTCATGCCCGAATTCATCGGGCAGGGGAGAGTTGACCACGATCAGCTCAAAATCCGATTCCGTCATGCGCCGCCGGGCTTCGGCCCCGCTGGGAATGATCACCGGGCGGCTGTAGCCCATTTCGGTCAGCCGTGCAGCGATATACTCGTTGGAGCTTGCACCGGCACTTACGATCAGTGCACGTCCCATTTCCTTCGCTCCTTTCTCCTACACACTCTCTTTTGCAGGGGTCAGATGGCGTTGAAGTAATGGGTACGCTCGTACTCAACAGGATCGGACGCGTGTTTCAGTGCTTCGCAGCGCTTCAGTTCTTCCGTAAAGTAGCGGCTGGCAAGCTGCTCGGGCAGCACTCTGCGCAAAAATTCGCTCTCCTCCGCAGCCTGCACGGCCTCTTCCAGACTGGCGGGCAGAGTCTCAAGGCTGAGGCCCTCAGCCATAGAGGGGTCGAACAGATTCTTGTTCACGGGGGCAGAGAGCACCATGCGGTTCTCGATGCCGTCCAATCCGGCAGCCAGAACCAGACCAATGGCCAGATAGGGGTTGCAGGCAGGGTCCGGGCTGCGCAGCTCCATGCGGCAGTTGTCGCCCTTTACCTGCGGGATGCGCACCAGCTGGCTGCGGTTCTGGCGGCTCCAGCTCACATAGC
>ERZ772969.1997-NODE-1997-length-13880-cov-4.217722_pt1 | contig 13880 bp, 9 predicted proteins | sample MGYA00511676_ERZ772969 | MGnify/ENA primary metagenome ERZ772969 (study PRJEB29015, sample SAMEA2737651) | human gut metagenome | biome: human gut; feature: human-associated habitat; material: faeces | place: China | collected 2012 ... | reverse complement strand
CGTCGCCGCAATGGTGGAATTGGTAGACACGAGGGACTTAAAATCCCTTGGCCAGAAATGGTCGTGCGGGTTCGAGTCCCGCTCGCGGCACGTTAATCATTTATATATTATGCGCAACCATTTCGTTCTAACCTTATCAGTTTGTTCTATATTGGCTCTGTCGTCATGCTCTTCCAAATTGGGAAAACTCTCTGCCGATAACTTTACGGTAGATCCCAACCCGTTGGAGGCTTTAGGCGGCCAAGTTCCTGCTACCATCAATGGTAACTTCCCCGTGAAATATATGAAGCCGAAGGCTGTGGTGACGGTGATCCCTGAGCTGCGCTATGGCAATGGTCAGGTTGCTCAAGGCAAAGGAGCTACTTTTCAGGGCGAGAAAGTCATGGGCAATGACCAGACCATCTCCTACAAGATGGGCGGCCACTACACGATGAAGACCGCTTTTGATTATGTTCCTGATATGCAGAAGAGCGAGATGTATCTCACCTTCGACGCCCGTGTCGGCAAGAAGAAGGTCTACGTACCGGCCGTGAAAGTCGCCAATGGCGTGCTGGCTACAGCAGAACTCTATAAGCAGACACTGATGAACGCCGGCGGATGCATCGCACCTGATTCCTTCGAGCGCGTGAAGGCACAGAAGTATGAGGCCAACATCAAGTTCCTCATCAACCAGGCCAATCTCCGCAAGAGTGAGCTGAAGAACAACTCGGTCAAGGAGTTCCTCGCCATGCTGAAGAGAATCAATGCCGACCGCGAGGGCATGAACCTGAAGAATGTGGAGGTGCAGGCTTATGCCTCTCCTGATGGAGGCTATTCCTTCAACGACAAGCTGGCCAACAAGCGTCAGAACACTACTGAGGGGTATGTCAAGGAGCAGGTCAAGGCTGCCAAACTCAATGCCAAGGATATCGATGCTCACTATACGGCACAGGACTGGGACGGCTTCAAGCGTCTCGTCAAAGCCAGCAACATCCAGGACAAGGACGTGATCCTGCGCGTCTTGGAGATGTACAAGGATCCCGAGGAGCGTGAGCGCCAGATCCGCAACATGAGCGAAGGCTTCCGCGAACTCGCCGACGGCATTTTGCCGGAGCTGCGCCGTAGCCGTATGATCATCAACTATGAGACTGTGGGAAGAAGCGACGACCAGATCAAGCAGCAGTACGCTGCCGACCCAGCCCGTCTGACTCCTGATGAGTTGCTCTATGCCGCTACACTGGAGAGCGATCCTGCCAAGAAGGAAGCTATCTATAAGAAGACAGCAGAACTGTATGACAAGGACTATCGCGCCTTCAACAACATGGCTGTCATGGCCTTCAACAAGGGTGACGAGTCCACGGCCAAACAGTATATCGAGCAGGCTAAGTCCAAGCGTGCTGACGCTCCTGAGGCCAATGCCAATCTCGCACTTATTGACATGAAGCATGGTGACCTCAATGCCGCTACCAATCACTTGGCTGACGCTATCGACGCCAACGGCTTCTATGAGGTGCTGGGCAATCTGAACATTGCCAAAGGTAACTATGCTACTGCCGTACAGAACTTCGGTAACAGCTATTCCAACAGTGCCGCTTTGGCGCAGCTGCTCAACAAGGACTATGCCGCCGCTGTCGCTACGCTGAAAAACGTGAAGAACGCTGACGCCATGACAGACTATCTGATGGCGCTCGTGCTCAACCGTCAGGGCAACACAGCCACTGCCAAGGACTACCTGCAGCGTGCCTGCAAAAAAGACGCTAAGCTCGCAGCCTATGCAGCCAACGACTTGGAGCTGGCCAACTTGAAGTAGTCATTTCAATATTCATTAATTATCTGATAAGCCTTCGACCTCAGTATGGGGCGGAGGCTTTATTTTTTAATCATTATGCAGTTTCATAATCGTTATAGCCGTTATGTAGCCGGATGTTTCTCTGGACTTCTGCTCATGCTGACCCTGCTGATTTCTTCCTGCGGTGTCGATGGCAGTCACTTTGAGATAGAGGGGCATCTGTTGAACATCAATCAGAGTGACTTCTATGTCTATGCCGAAAACGGGTCCATCGACGGGCTCGACACCATACATGTCGAGGGCGGGCGCTTCGCCTACGAGGTTCCCTGCAAGCATCCCACCATTCTCTATCTGGTCTTTCCCAATTATTCTGTCGTGCCGATCTTTGCTCAGCCGGGCAAGAGTGTCAGCATCAAGGGAGACGCCTCTCACCTGAAGGAGATTGAGGTCAAAGGCACCGACGACAATGAACTCTATACCAAGTTCCGTGAGCAAGTGTCCAAAGCCTCGCCACCCGAGGCTAAGCGTGCGGCTGAAGTCTTCATCGGCGACCACCCCAAGTCTGTTGTCGGACTGTGGCTGATCAAGAAGTATTTCATCTCTGACGCGCAACCTGACTATCAGGCTGCCTTGCGGCTGACTCAAAAGATGCAGTCCAAACAGACTGATCAGGCTGATCTGTCGCATATGATCCGTCAGCTGAGCTCCATGTCGCATGTAGGCGTTGGTTCTGTATTGCCGACCTTCTCCACCTACGACACCAAGGGACGCCTGGTTTCTTCTTCAGATCTCTCTTCCGGTTTTGCCGTCATCTGCACGTGGGCATCATGGAGTTACGACAGCATGGACATGCTGCGCACATTGAAACAGTTGCAGCGTCAGTCAGGCGGCCGGCTCAAAGTGGTGTCACTCTCTGTCGATGCGAGCCGTAGCGACTGCGACGGCGCCTTACGTGTCGACAGCATCTTGTGGCCCAATGTCTGCGATGGCAAGATGTTCGACAGCCAACCCTTGCAGCAATTAGGCATGATGGGAGTTCCTGACAACATCATTGTGAAAAACAACCGTATTGTCGCCCGCAATCTCATGGGCACGCAGCTCCATGACAAAATCATGGAATTGCTGAAATAGAGACAGCGACAGCATATGGCTGGTTGACAAAAATGACTGTTTAACTGAAACAGAGGTAGAAAAAGAGGAGAACAGAACGATGTTGGTAAAGACATATAGTGCTGCTGTCAACGGTTTGGAAGTAACGACAGTGACCATTGAGGTGAGTCTGACGCGCGGCGTGATGTATCATCTTACGGGGCTTGGCGACGAGGCTGTGCGCGAGGGACGTGACCGCATTGCGGCCGCCATGCAGAACAATGGCTATAAGTTTCCGCGTGCCGACCTGACCGTGAACCTCGCTCCTGCTGACCTGCGCAAGGAGGGTAGCAGCTTCGACCTGCCGTTGGCCATCGCCATCCTCACAGCTTCGGGACAGATGGACGCACCAGAGCTCGACCGGTATATGATGGTCGGCGAGCTCAGCCTTGATGGTAAGCTGCAACCGGTGAAGGGTGTTCTGCCCATCGCCATCAAGGCGCGATCTGAACATTTCAAAGGACTGATCGTCCCGAAACAAAACGTCCATGAGGCTGCCATCGTCAACAAACTCGAGGTCTATGGGCTGGAGACCATGACCGATGTCGTGGCTTTTCTCACTGGTGTCAAGCAGTTTGAGCCTACGGCGGTGGACACCCGAAAGATCTTCTATGAACAGCAATACAACTTCGACCTCGACTATGCCGACGTGCGTGGTCAGGAGAGCGTGAAGCGTGCTTTGGAGGTGGCTGCCGCCGGTGGTCACAACCTCATCATGATCGGACCGCCGGGATCGGGCAAGAGCATGATGGCGAAGCGGCTGCCGTCTATCCTGCCGCCGCTGACGCTCTCGGAGAGCCTGGAGACCACACAGATACATTCTGTCGCCGGCACGCTGGGCAAGAGCTCGTCGCTCATCTCGCAACGGCCGTTCCGTGCTCCTCACCACACGATCTCGGAGGTGGCGTTGGTCGGCGGTGGCATGAACCCGATGCCGGGCGAGATCAGTCTGGCGCACAATGGTGTGCTCTTCTGTGACGAGTTGCCGGAGTTCAACAAACATACGCTGGAAGTGCTGCGTCAGCCGCTTGAGGACCGCGTCATCACCATCAGCCGTGCCAAGTACACGGTCACCTATCCGTGCAGCTTCATGTTTGTGGCGTCGATGAACCCTTGTCCTTGTGGCTACTATGGCGATCCGACGCATCACTGTGTGTGCACGCCGGGACAGATACAGAAATACCTCAATAAGATCAGCGGGCCACTGATGGACCGTATCGACATTCAGTGCGAGATCACGCCGGTGCCTTTCAAGGACATCTCCAAGGGAGAGCCCGGTGAGCCGTCGGCAAAGATTCGGGAACGGGTGATCAAGGCGCGTGCCATACAGACGGAACGCTTCCGCGAGTACCCGACGATCCATTGCAATGCTCAGATGACGGAGCGGCTCATCCACCGCTTCTCCGAACCTGACGCGGCCGGCATAGAGTTGCTACGTACGGCCATGGAGCGTCTCTCACTCTCTGCCCGCGCCTATTCCCGAATCCTGAAGGTAGCCCGCACGATCGCCGACCTTGCGAACAGCGACAGCATACTGCCCGACCACATCGCTGAGGCCATCGGCTACCGTCAGCTCGACCGGGGCGACTGGGCGGAAAGAGGAATGTAAGACAGAAAGTCGATATAGTCTTCATACAAAAGCCCTGCATATTTTAGACACACAGCGTCTAAAATATGTGGGGTTGTTGATAAAACTGACAAAAAACCGGCCAAATTCAGGCGATTTTCTGAACGAAGGTGTATGTTGCCCTCAATTTCGCGAATTTTGCGAGACTTTCTGTAAATTATTGATAATCAGTGTGTTATGTTTAAAACATCTTAGTGATGCCAGTCAAATACGTTGATAAGGAGTCTAAAAGTACCGTTTTCTCCCAAAATTCTCTAGAGAATTTATGATCAAAGTGCCTTTCTGACCTTGTCAGAAAGGCACTTTGATGGGCACAGAAAGGCTTGATGACATAGTCAACACGCCTTTTTCTTACTATCAAAGTACGTTTCTGACAGTCTTCTCCTTGTTTTTCCGTTTTCTGCTTCTCTAGATTGCAAGTTCTCGCGGGAGTGTTTTTGTCAGAAATGTTTCATGGATTTCTCCAATAAAGAACTGTATCTTCACTTACGCTTACGTTAAAAACAGATTTTGGACTCGGTGAGTCCAAAATCTGAAGAGTTGGTCTTATGCCACCGCTACCGTCCGCTTTAGATGATGATAGAGCCAGAGGAAAGCGGGAAGGAGGAAGAGGTCGGCAAAGACCCAGGCCACCGGATCACCTAAGCACACGCCCTTGAAGGCCAAGGCCGGCACAAGCCACAGGCTCACTCCGCAGCGCGCGATCATCTCCATCACGCCCGACATCATCGAGAGATTGGAGTAGCCCAAGCCCTGGATGCTGTAGCGGAAGATGGTGAGCAGGCCAAGGGCCGGATAGAAATAGTTGGCAATGCGCATGAGCATGGCGGCGTTGTCGATCACCTCCTGCTCGCCGCTCTTGACAAAGAGCATCATCATCTCGTCGGCAAAGGGATAGATGAGGATCACGGTAAGCATGAAATAGACGAGCATGATGGCAATGGCATCCAGCACGCCACGGCGCACGCGGTCGAGTTTGCGCGCTCCGATGTTCTGTCCGCAGTAGGTGGCCATAGCCACGCCGATGTTCTCGAAGACGCAGGTGAAGAGATATTTGATGCGCATGGCAGCAGTGAAGGAAGCCACGCAGACTGTGCCCAGCGCATTGTTGGCACTTTGCAGCATGATGATGCCGATGCCTGTGATGCTGAACTGCAAGCCCATGGGCACTCCGTTGTTGAGGAGTATCGACACGCGCTTATTGTCGTAGCGGCACTCTTCCCCCGTGGGGATGAGCAGTCTCATCTTGCCGCGGATGTAGAGCCAGCAGAGCAGCGTGGCAAAGGCCTGCGACAAAAGCGTGGCAACTCCGGCACCGGCCACGCCCATGCCCATGACGAGGATGAGCAGCACGTCGAGGGCGATGTTGATCAAGGAAGCGATGATGAGAAAATAGAAAGGCTGTTTGGAATTGCCTAAGGCACGGATGAAACCCGACAGCAGGTTGTAACCCATGGTGAAGGGTATGGCGAGGAATTGCAGAAAGAGAAACGTCCAGGCATCGTGGAAGATGTCGGCCGGCGTGTTGACCAGTCCGAGGATCTTCGTGCAGAACATGCAGGTGAGCAGCGTGATGACTGCCGCGAAGGCTACGGCGATGCGCAGCGCATTGGCCACATAGCTTCGCATCTTGTGATAGTCCTTACCGCCGAAGGCCTGCGCTACAGGGATGGCAAAGCCGGCACACGACCCGTTGCAGAATCCCATGACCAGGAAGTTGATTGACGACGACGCGCCCACGGCAGCCAGCGCACCTACGCCTATCCATCGTCCCACGATGGCCGCGTCAATGACCTGATACATCTGTTGGAGTATATAGCCCAGCACCAGAGGCAAGGCAAAATGAAGAATGCCGCGGGCCGGTGAGCCCACAGTCATATCATTGACATTTGTGTTCATCTGTTATTCTATATATATAATAAGGTATACCGAAGATGAGTCATCCCCAGCATCCCGTTTCTGTTATGTGGCTGAAACCACTATTTGGCTTGCGTCATTTCTTTGATTTGTCTCATCCGCTCTTTTCGTGTCAGCGAGTACTCCCCGCTGTGGGTGTCGACATAGTCGTAGAGTCGGAAAGCTTTCTCTAACAGCATCGTGCGCAATGGATCAGCCTTGTACACACCCTCGGCATGCCACAGTCCGGCCAGCATCTCGAGCTTACTCATCCTGCGATCTGCCTCCCACACGTCGTGGGCGTAGGCGATAGCCTCCTCCACGGTGAGGTTGCGCAGGTCGTCGTAGCTGCCGATATACTGTCTGTAGAGGTCGCGCAGCGCCACGTCGCGCTTGCCCTCCTCCTCTTTCTTTTCAAGAAAACGCTGCACGGCAGCCATAAACTCTTGAAGGATGCGGATGAAATAGTCTCGTTGTAACATGGTGCAAAGATAGTGCAAACGAGTGGGATAGCAAAGAAAATGGTGATTTTTCATCTATCACTTCTCATGATTCATCGTTGTAACTGCCGATTTCTCAAAACCTTTTTGTAATTTTGCACCTAAATAGACAAATAATAATCAAGATGGAAGAAAAGAAATTCAAACGTACTACTGTCACTGCCGCGCTGCCCTATGCCAACGGCGGTGTGCACATCGGTCACCTGGCCGGTGTATATGTACCGGCCGACATCTATGTGCGCTACCTTCGTCTGAAGAAGCAGGATGTGATCTTCATCGGCGGTAGCGACGAGCACGGAGTGCCCATCACCATACGCGCCAAGAAAGAAGGAATCACGCCGCAGGATGTCTGCGACCGCTACCATAAGATCATCAAGGACTCGTTCCAGGAGTTTGGTATCTCGTTCGACATCTACAGCCGCACCACATCAAAGGTGCACAACAAGCTCGCCTCCGACTTCTTCCGCAAGCTCTACGACGACGGCAAGCTCATCGAGAAGGAGACAGAGCAGCTCTACGATCCCGAGGCCAAGCAGTTCCTCGCCGACCGCTACGTCATGGGTACCTGCCCCCACTGTGGCAACCCCAACGCCTACGGCGACCAATGCGAGAAATGTGGCAGTGACCTCAGCCCTATGGAGCTCATCAATCCACATAGCACCATCAGCGGTGCCAAGCCTGAACTGCGCAAGACCAAGAACTGGTATCTGCCGCTGAACAACTATCAGGACTGGTTGAAGCAGTGGATTCTTCATGGCCACAAAGAGTGGCGCCCGAATGTCTACGGGCAGTGTAAGTCATGGCTCGACATGGATTTGCAGCCGCGCGCCATGACCCGCGACCTCGACTGGGGTATCCCTGTGCCCGTAGAGGGTGCCGAGGGCAAGGTGCTCTATGTCTGGTTCGATGCGCCTATCGGCTACATCTCCAACACCAAGGAACTCTGCGATGCTGAGCCTGAGCGCTGGGGCTCATGGGAGAAGTGGTGGAAGGACCCCGAGACACGCCTTATCCATTTCATCGGTAAGGACAACATCGTGTTCCACTGCCTCATCTTCCCCGTCATGCTCAAGGCTCACGGTGGCTATATCCTCCCCGACAATGTGCCGGCCAACGAGTTCCTCAACCTTGAGAACGACAAGATCAGTACCTCACGCAACTGGGCTGTGTGGCTCGACGAATACTTGAAGGACTTCCCCGGCAAGCAGGACGTGCTGCGCTATGTGCTCACCGCCAACGCACCGGAGACCAAGGACAACAACTTCACGTGGAAAGACTTCCAGGAGCGCAACAACTCGGAGCTCGTCGCCATCTACGGCAACTTCGTCAACCGTGCCCTGCAACTCACCAAGAAATACTGGAACAGTGCGGTGCCGGTCTGCGGCGAACTGCTCGACGTGGACAAGCAGGCCATCCAGGAGTTCAAGGACGTGAAGGAGAAGGTGGAGCAGTATCTCGACAACTTCAAGTTCCGTGAGGCACAGAAAGAGGCTATGAACTTAGCACGTATCGGCAACAAATACATCACTGAGTGCGAGCCGTGGAAGGTGTGGAAGACTGACCCGAAGCGTGTGGAGACCATCCTCAACATCTCACTCCAGCTGGTTGCTAACCTCGCCATCGCCTTTGAGCCGTTCCTGCCGTTCAGCTCTAAAAAGTTGCGTGAGATGATCAACCTCAAGAGCTTTGACTGGGCAGAGCTGGGCAGCACCACACTGCTCGAGGCCGGCCATCAGCTCGCCGAGCCACAGCTGCTCTTCGAGAAGATCGAGGACGACGCTATCCAGCGTCAGCTCGACAAGCTCGCTGCCACTAAGGAAGCCAATGAGGCTGCCGAGGCCGCAAAGGACTACAAGGCTGAGCCTGTCAAAGCCAACATCCCGTTTGACGAGTGGGAGAAACTCGACATCCGTGTGGGACACATCAAGGACTGCCAGGCTGTGAAGAAGTCCAATAAGCTCTTGCAGTTCACGCTCGATGACGGCAGTGGCAAGGACCGCACCATCCTTTCCGGCATTGCCAAGTTCTACAAGCCCGAGAACCTCATCGGAAAGGATGTGCTCTTCATTGCCAACCTTGCGCCTCGCAAGATGATGGGCATCGAGAGCCAGGGCATGATCCTCTCTGCCCTCAACTTCGACGGCTCGCTCAGCGTCACCACGACACTCAGCGCAGTGAAGCCGGGCTCGCAGGTAGGATAACCGCAATCGCATCAACTCATATAGCAAACATCCACGCTCCGCAATTGTTGGGCGTGAATGTTTTTGTTTTAAGAACTTATTACCATCTATACCCTACACTCACATGGATGGGCAATGAAAAAACAAAATTCAATTCCAGTTTACTATCCTACCGCAAAAAAACTGCAGTTACTCTTACCATTGGCACTCGAGGACAAGAAAAGAATTGATGTGGCATTGGTTTGTAATCATGTTTACAAGCCCGAAGAGGGAGTAAACAACTATGAAGGTCGTACTATCTTCACGTTGCAGATGGCATACAACAACGCTCGACTCATCACTCGCCCTGATAGCGACTGGCTCATGGCTGACATGGCAATAAACAATAAACAATTAACAATATAAACGCAAAAAGCATTGGAAGTGCACACTGTACCCAAAGCTTTTTGGGTATTTTTATATGAGGTATCCGTTCTTCGTCCTTACCCCCCAATCGGTCATTAGGATTTCTCCGTGTCGTACGGCAAAGAGAATTCCTAATGACCGATTTGAGTTAAAAGAATCTGTTTTTACCCGATTGCGTTTAACCCTGTTCAAGTATTTTCTTGTCTGTCAAGAAATCCAAGAGTCCGACAGTCAACACACCGAGTTCGTCCTCCTTGCGATGAATGTCATCACCAACAATGACAATCTTACGAAAGTGGTCATTGATTGACAATAATGGGCGACGTTCTTGCAGTTCCTTCTCTGGCGTAGGCATGTAGAAAGCCGACTGGATATACACTCTGTATGGAGGGCGGTTCACCACAAAGTCTACCTCCAACTGTTTTCTGACAAACTTACCGTTCTCATCCTTGCCACCAAGTTCAACCAAACCTACGTCCACATTATATCCTCGACTGCGAAGCTCATTATAGATAATGTTTTCCATAATGTGTGTTTCTTCCTGCTGACGATAGTTGAGAATGGCTGCGCGTATGCCGATATCTGCGAAGTAGTATTTCGTCTCGGTTCCAATATATTTTCTGTCTTTCACATCATAGCGCAAGGCTTCCTCTATCAAGAAAGAGTCTTTCAGATAATCAATGTATTGTTTTATAGTGTCTCTTTTTATGGTTACCCCTTGTGAAGATTGAAAGGTATTGGCTATTCTCGTTGGATTGGTTGATGAACCAATGCCTGAGGCTATTACACGCACCAATTCCTTCATTCCTTCAGGATTACGCAGATGGTTGCGCTCAATTACGTCACGCAGATAGGTAGTTTCATACAAACTACGCAAATAGTCTGTTTTCTTTTCTTCCGTTTCAAGCAAAGCCACCTGTGGCAGTCCTCCAAAAGTATAGTAATCCAACCAAGCTTTGCGTATATCGCCACCAATACCATTAAAGTATTCGTCAAAGGTGAGAGGCCAGATGCGTATCTCGTCACCTCTGCCTCGGAACTCAGTCACAACATCACTTGACAGAAAACGAGAGTTTGATCCTGACACATACACATCTACATTCCGCATGTGTGTCAAGCTAAGAATAACCTCCACAAATTCTTCTACAAGTTGTACCTCGTCCAAGACTATATAATAAGGATTTCCATCATCCACAACCTTTGAATCTATATAGTCGAGCAAGGAATCAGGCTTTCTCAACCGTCTGTTTCGGAAATCATCAAGTTGTATTTCGATGATGTGACTATTAGTCACCCCATGTTCCAACAACCAGTTATGCCAGATATCAAACAACAGGAAAGACTTTCCACATCGTCTGACACCTGTTATAATCTTCACAAGACCGTTTCCACGTCCTGCAATAAGTTCATCCAAGTATTTCTTACGTTCAAATATCATATTAGAGTACTATTTTTGATATTAGTATCATATTTTACACCGCAAAGATAATAGTTTTATCCCAAAAGCCAGCACAATCAATGAGAAAACTGCGTTTATCAAGTAAAAAAACACTAAAACGTAGCATCGTAAACTACATAAAAATGCTTTTTAGAACAAAGGGTCTGACATGTAATCACACCCTACGTTCAAGGGAGTCGTTTCAACCGTACCCCTTTATGAATTTCGTCATATAACTTCCATTCACCACATTATGGGGTCGGTTAAAAGCGCCCCCTCCCAAACCTTATTCCGTGATTCTTGATGTGATCGAAAGTTAAATACGTTAAATATTCACCTTTTCGTATCTAATCAGAATCCATACGGTCACTTTTCTACCGTTTAGAGCGTATAGTACTGATAATCAACTAATAATAGATACTGTGCCTGTACTAATCTTGAAAAGATTGTTTTTCCAGATTCAATAACACGACTTACTGCGACATTCTATAACTGCAAGAGGCTTAAATCCATCACTCTGCCTGCATTAACAAAAACGCTTTCAGATCATGATTGGTATAAATTCACAATAGCTAATGCAGGCGGTCGCTTTGATGGTTGCACAAGTTTGACCGAGATAACAATACCTGAATCAGTTACTGAGATGGGCAGTCTATGCTTTCATGGTTGCGAGAACTTGAGCAAGGTGACTTGTGATGCTGTTACACCACCTAAAACATCAAATTCCTTTGAAGATGAAAACAAAAAGATGCTTTACGTACCAGAAACATCAGTATACGCTTACAAAGCAGCTGAGGAGTGGAAAGACTTTGGCAATATACTTTCCTTGGATGCCACGGGTATAAGATCCATGAGCGAAGACAAAATAGGAATGACATTTGAAGATGGTAAGTTATCATTGACTAATGTGCCAGCTTATGAGATGGTGAGCGTATACACTACAACTGGCACTCTTTTGGGATCTGGCAGGGGAGACATCACCGTCTATGCAACTCGCGGGCAGATAGTAATAGCGAAATTCGGGACACATACTTATAAGCTACTATTGAAGTGATTCCATAGGTCTTTGTACCATCATCTTTATGAAGAAAGTTTGTTTGGATCTTTAATAATAGCAGATGGGTTGAAGAATACTGCTACATCCCGTCTGCTCTCGGTGAGGTCAAGCCGGGCTCGCGGGTAGGATAACCGATTTCGAACAAACCTCTTATAACAAACATCCACGCTCCGCAGTTGTCGGGGCGTGGACGTTTTGGTTGTGTCCTCACCTCCTCAAAGAGGGAAGGCACGGCTCCTGCAACAGGATGAGAAACGCAAAATACTTACCAATAGAGATGCCGTTAGAGACGTCATCATCTCTGTCAGCGTGCCAAGGCCATCAGCCTCTCTTCAAACTTCCAGGCCTGAACGTTCTCTATACCGTTGTAATTCATGCGCGGAATGTCGTCCATGGTAACAATCAATTTAGGATAGCTGTCAGGGATAGCGTCCAAAGCCTTATATTCTCTTTTTGCTGTTGTGTCGTCGTCAATTGTCCAGGAAGATTGCACATAGAGCCGCTGGTCATGACGGATACAGACGAAGTCTATTTCTGTATTTTGCATCTTTCCCACGTAAATGTGATAGCCCGCACGTCGCAATGCCTGATAGACATAGTTTTCCAATAATGAGCCTTGCCTATAACCATAGCCTTCATAGAGATAGTTATGATAGCAATTGTCATTGGCATAATATTTTGCGGCCCCTTTCAGTATTTCCTTACCTTTGACATCATATCTATCAGCTTTCAGCATCAGAAAAGTATCCTGCAAGTAGCCGATATAGCTTGAGACCGTATCGTGATTTTCTTTTTTTGCCTTCGGATCCTTTCTCCCCAACTCATTGTTGAGATAGTTTACGATGTTAGCAACAGAAACCAGTGAAGAGCTGTTGTTCACTAAAAAGGCAAAGATGCGTTCCAAGAGACCGACATCCTTTACCTTGTATCGCTCTACAATATCCTTAAGCAGAATTGTGTTTTTAACTGCTTCCACATAGTTACGCCGGGTCTCCTCGCCCTTGAGATTGAGAAACTCCGGCAAGCCACCTGTGCGCAGGTAATCCACCATAGTCTGTCGGGAAGTTTCTTCTATCTTCTGTGAACGCAGATACTCAAGATAACTAAAAGGCTGAACCTCAAATTCTACATATCGTCCGGAGAGCAATGTAGCCAACTCACCGGACAACAACTTGCTGTTGCTGCCTGTGAGAAACACCTCACAGTTGATGCTTGGATCTTGCGACAAAGAGTCCACAGCCTGCTCCCAGCCTTGTATATTGTGTATCTCGTCAAGAAAGACAAAGGATTTGTCCTTAGGGTTCATTTCCCGACGATAGGTTTCGTACAAGTCCATCAGGTCGTCAGGTGTCTGAAGAAACTTATATCGATAATACTCCTTATTAATATAGAGTATCTGATGGGGCTGGGCCATACCCTTGTCGAGCAATTCTGTTACTATTTGCCGCATCAACCAACTCTTTCCGGCCCGTCGTTGTCCGGTCATCACCTTGATAACGCGGTTGCCCGTGAAGGGCATGATGCGGCCGAGATAGAGCTTTCGCTTTATCCCATTTTCGAAATGGTTTCCCTGCCAATAGTTCAACCTTGATATTCTTTCCAACCTTTCGTCCATAGCTCTAATGTTTCTGCAAAGATAGCGATAAAAATTCAAATACACTTGAAAAAGCTTAGTAAATCATGCGAAAATTCAAATGTATTTGGAAAATATGTGTTTGTTCCGCTATGATTCAAGAGTCTGTATTCCTCCAATAGAGCAAGTTGATACTATAGGAGTCACATGAACTTATTATAACCATCACGTTACGGCTCTTTCATTTAGATATTGACTGCCATGGCACAATTATTGCCTTTTCTCCG
>ERZ772969.1983-NODE-1983-length-13945-cov-4.432541_pt1 | contig 13945 bp, 12 predicted proteins | sample MGYA00511676_ERZ772969 | MGnify/ENA primary metagenome ERZ772969 (study PRJEB29015, sample SAMEA2737651) | human gut metagenome | biome: human gut; feature: human-associated habitat; material: faeces | place: China | collected 2012 ... | reverse complement strand
TAATTTTTACATAACCATGCATTTGCATTTTACATTTCTGCGTTAAAGTATCCCATGTCGACAGGAAAGAAAAATAAAAACGAGGCGGAAAAGAAGCTCCGCAAATGGAAAGACATGGAGGATTTCACAATGAAAAAGAAAATCATGAGTATGTTATTCACAGGAGTATTAGCGGCAGGTATGCTGGCAGGATGCGGAGATAATACAAATACCACGGCAGACGCCGGAGCAGATACAGCAGGAACAGAGACATACGGCGCGCAGGACGAGACTCAGCCGGAAGCGGGAAGCGGGGCGGCAGGCGCATTTGACGCGGGAGAATACGTTTCCGTATATTCCAGAGAGGATGGTTCAGGTACAAGAGGTGCATTTATTGAGCTGTTCGGTATTGAGGAAAAGGACGAGAGCGGAGAGAAGATCGACAATACAACGGTTGAGGCAGTCATCACAAACAGCACGGACGTTATGCTGACCTCCGTGGCAAGCGACACCTACGGCATCGGCTATGTGTCTCTTGGTTCTCTGGACGAGAGCATTGTAAAGGCGGTCAACATTGACGGAGCGGAGGCTATCGTGGAAAATATCAAGAGCGGAGCATATGCGATCGCAAGACCGTTCAACATTGCGACAAGCAGTGAGGTCAGCAAGGCTGCGCAGGATTTCATCAACTATATCATGAGCGCAGAGGGACAGGCGGTTGTCACCGAGAGCGGCTATATCGGTTCGGATGGGGCTGCGGCATTTGCGTCAAACGGTGCAAAGGGCAAGGTTGTCATCGGTGGTTCTTCCTCCGTAGCGCCGGTTATGGAGAAGCTGATCGAGGCATACAAGGCGCTGAATCCAAACGTTACAATTGAGCTTCAGACAAGCGATTCCACGACAGGTATGACGGGAGCAATGGACGGAACGCTTGAGATTGGTATGGCGTCCCGCGCGTTAAAGGACACGGAGATCGAAGGCGGATTAACCGGAACAGAAATTGCAATGGACGGTATCGCAGTGATCGTAAATCCGACAAATCCGACCGAGGATCTCACCGCTGAGAATGTAAAGGGAATCTTCACCGGCGAGATCACAAACTGGGACGGATTAAACTAAAGAACAGCACAGGCTAAGAGACCGGGCGTAAGCGATCCGGTCTTTTCGCCCGACAAATTATCTGTGGAGAAAAAGGAGATTTCAATGGAGAACATGAACCGGAGTACGGTGAAGGAAAAGCTGATGGAGCTTGTATTCCTGATCACAGCGATCGTTTCCATTCTGGCGGTTGCGCTGATCTGCATCTTCCTCTTTGCAAACGGAATCCCGGCAATGAAGGAGATCGGCTTTCTGGAATTTTTGACGGGAACGGTCTGGAGACCGGGAAATGACAAATTCGGAATTTTTCCGATGATACTCGGAAGTATTTATGTGACAGGAGGCGCCCTGATCATCGGCGTGCCGGTCGGCATCCTGACCTCCGTTTTTATGGCGAGGTTCTGTCCTGCAAAATGGTATAAGGTCCTAAAGCCGATCGTCAATCTGCTGGCAGGGATCCCTTCAATCGTCTACGGATTTTTTGGTATTGTCGTGCTTGTCCCATTTATCAGGGAGCATTTTGACAGCAGGGGGCAAAGCATTTTGTGTGCAGCGATCCTGCTTGGCATCATGATCCTGCCGACGATCATCGGTGCGTCTGAGCCTGCGATCCGGGCGGTGGACCAGAGCTATTACGAGGGAGCGCTGGCGCTTGGTGCGACGCATGAGAGAAGTGTGTTTACCGTTCTCCTTCCGGCGGCAAAATCCGGTATTTTTGCGGCTGTCGTGCTAGGGGTTGGCCGCGCACTTGGGGAGACGATGGCGGTTATGATGGTTGTCGGCAACCAGCCGCGCGTGACGCACAATATGCTGGAAGGCATCCGTACCCTGACCACGAATATTGTCATGGAAATGGGCTATGCCACCGATCTGCACCGTGAGGCGCTGATCGCGACCGGAGTTGTGCTGTTTGTATTTATTTTGATCATCAATTTTTGCTTTTCCATGATCAAGAGAACCGGGAAGGAGTAGGCACGGATGGATAAGAAATTAAAGCCAATCAATCAGATGTCCGTAAAGGACAGGATCAAATCATACACGAGGCATCCGGACTCATTCGTGCTCCTTTTGCTGGTGGGAATCGCCGCGGTTATCACGGTGATCACCCTGCTGTTTCTGGTGGGCTATATTCTGGTGAACGGATTGCCCTATCTAAAGCCGAGCCTTTTTGCTTGGGAATATAATTCGGACAACGTTTCCATGATGCCGGCGATCGTCAATACGATCCTGATGGTGTTTCTGGCGCTGCTGTTTTCCGTTCCGTTTGGTATTGGCGCCGCCATCTATCTTGTGGAGTACGCGAAAAAGGGAAACAAGCTGGTCGGCGTCGTGCGCCTGACGGCAGAGACGCTGACGGGTATCCCATCGATCATTTACGGACTGTTCGGTATGCTGTTTTTTGTGATTGCGCTCGGATGGAGCTACTCCATGCTTGCGGGAGCGATGACGCTTGCGATCATGGTACTGCCCACCGTCATGCGGATCACGGAGGAGGCGCTTTTATGTGTGCCGCTCTCCTATCGTGAGGGAAGCTTTGGGCTTGGCGCTGGGAAGCTCCGTACGATTTTTAAGATCGTGCTTCCGGCGGCAATGCCGGGGATTCTCTCCAGTGTGATCCTCTCGATCGGACGTATTGTCGGGGAGACAGCGGCGCTTATCTACACGGCAGGAACGATGACAGGTATGGCTGGCGTGATGGGCTCCGGTCGTACGCTTGCCATCCATATGTATGTGCTCTCCAACGAGGGACTGCACAAAAACGAAGCGAACGCAACGGCAGTTGTTCTCTTATTTATTGTACTTATCATCAACGCGGTCTCCTCACTTCTGGCAAAAAAGCTTGAGGCATCGAAGGCATAGGAACAGGAAGGAAACAAAAATGGCAGAGAAATTTCAGATCAAAGACTTAAATCTCTATTACGGGGATTTTCACGCATTAAAAAATATCAATCTGGATATATATGAAAATCAGATCACAGCGTTTATCGGACCGTCCGGTTGCGGAAAGTCGACCTTTATCAAATGCTTAAACCGCATGAACGATCTGGTGGAGGGCTGTAAGATCACCGGAGAGATCCACCTCGACGGGGAAAATATCTACAATGGCGTGGACGTCAACCTGCTCAGGAAGCGCGTTGGCATGGTATTCCAGAAGCCGAATCCGTTTCCGATGAGCATTTATGACAACATCGCCTACGGTCCTCGGACGCACGGCGTCCGCTCCAAGGCAAAGCTGGATGAGACCGTGGAAAAATCCCTGCGTGATGCGGCGATCTGGGACGAGGTGAAGGACCGTCTCAAAAAGAGCGCGCTCGGTATGTCCGGCGGGCAGCAGCAGCGTCTTTGCATCGCCAGAGCGCTCGCGGTAGACCCGGAGGTCATTTTGATGGATGAGCCGACCTCCGCGCTCGACCCGATCTCCACCTCGAAGATTGAGGATCTGGCGATCGAACTCAAGAAAAAATATACGATCATTATGGTCACACACAATATGCAGCAGGCAGTCCGTGTGTCGGATAAGACGGTCTTTTTCCTGCTGGGAGAGGTGATCGAGAGCGGCGAGACAGAAAAGCTGTTTTCTGTACCGCAGAATAAGCGCACAGAGGATTACATTTCCGGACGTTTCGGATGATAGGGGAGGGGCAGCATGAGAAACAGATTTGACAGACAGTTATTAGAGCTTAACAATGAATTGATCCATATGGGAAGTCTGATTGAGCGGGCGATCGAGATGGGGATTTCAGGGCTTGTAAAGCAGGATATTGAAAAGGCGAAAATGGCGATTGCCTTTGATACGGAGATTGACGAGCAGGAAAAGGCGGTTGAGGGCTTATGTATGAAGCTGCTCTTACAACAGCAGCCTGTGGCGAAGGATTTAAGGCTTGTTTCGGCGGCATTAAAAATGATCACGGATATGGAGCGTATCGGCGACCATGCAGCGGATATTTCCGAGATGACGATTCTTATGGCAGATTCCGCCTATGAGCGCAGTGAGCTTAACATTGACCTTGTGGAGAGCATGGCAAAGGAAACAACCGATATGGTGATCAAGAGCGTTGATGCTTTTGTAAATAAAGACTTGGAATTAGCGCGCAAGGTCATTGCGCAGGATGACGTTGTCGATGATCTTTTCGCAGAGTTTAAACAGCAGCTGATCCGCAAGATCAGCGAAAATATGAAAAACGGCGAGCAGGCAACGGATATGCTGCTCGTGGCGAAATATTTTGAGCGTATCGGCGATCATGCAACGAATATCGCGGAATGGGTCATCTATTCGATCACCGGTGTGCATGAGGATTAAGAGTGGCGTTTTATAAAAATTTTGGCAGCTCCTTTGATTGTGATTGCAAAACACGAAAAAATATATTATAAATGAAGTATATGCATATTTTTGGGCAAGGGTCCAACACAGATTAAAGGAGAAAAAAATGGATATTTTCGGAGTACTAACCCTGATCGGCGGCTTGGCGCTGTTTCTTTATGGTATGAACGTCATGGGAGCCGGATTGGAGAAGATGTCTGGCGGCAAGCTGGAGCAGCTGTTGGAGAAGCTGACCTCGAATCCGCTTAAGGCGGTGTTGCTGGGAGCCGGTGTGACAGGGGTCATCCAGTCCTCGTCTGCAACAACGGTTATGGTCGTCGGTTTTGTAAATTCCGGCATTATGAAGCTTTCACAGGCAATCGGGATTATTATGGGCGCGAACATTGGTACGACAATCACTGCATGGCTGCTCAGCCTAACCGGCATTGAGGGTAGTAACTTTTTTATGCAGATGCTAAAGCCGTCTTCCTTTGCGCCGATCCTTGCGCTTGTCGGCATTATTTTTATTATGAGCGGCAAGAGCGACAAGAAGAAGGATCTTGGCAGCATTTTACTTGGCTTTACGGTATTGATGACGGGAATGGATATGATGAGCGGGGCGGTAAAGCCGCTTGCGGATGTGCCGGAGTTCACCAATATCTTAACGATGTTTAACAATCCGGTATTCGGCGTGATCGCGGGTGCAGTGCTGACGGGAATTATCCAAAGCTCCTCTGCTTCGGTCGGCATTTTGCAGGCGCTGTCCGTGACGGGAGCATTTACCTTTAGCTCGGTGGTGCCGATCATTATGGGACAGAATATCGGTACCTGTGTGACGGCGATGATTTCGGCGGTTGGTGCAAATAAGGGCGCGCGGCGGACTGCGTTTGTACACCTTTATTTTAACCTGATCGGAACAGTGATCTTTTTGACATTATATTTTGCGGGGGATGCAATTATCGGATTTTCTTTTGCGGACCAGGTGGTCGGCGCTGCAGAGATTGCTCTGATCCATACGGTCTTTAACGTATTTACGACGCTGGTGATCCTTCCGTTCACAAAGGTGTTGGAGAAGCTGGCATACCTGACGATTCCGCTTGGAGAGGACGAGCAGCAGGTGAAAGGAGACGTGTTTGCAGTATTGGACGAGCGTTTCTTAAATTCTCCGGCGTTTGCGATCGAGCAGTGCCGCACGTTGATCAGCCAGATGGCAGAGATGACGAGAGACGGCTTCTTAGAGGCAATGGAGGTACTTGAGGTCTATGCGCAGGATAAGGCGGAGGACGTGATCAAAAAGGAAAATATGGTCGATGCATATACGGACAAGGTAGGCGCGTACTTAACGAGGTTAAACGGAGAGGATTTATCTGCCGGCGACAGTCTTAAGGTCACGACGATGCTGCATTGTATTACGGATTTTGAGCGGATCTCCGATCACGCGATCAACGTGGTAGAGATCGCACAGCAGATGCAGAAGGAGGAAGCGGGCTTTTCCAAGAAGGGCAAGGAGGAAGTGACGGTTTACGGAGAAGCTGTTGCAGATATTTTAAGGCGTACGACGGATGCGTTTGTACAAAACGACCAGAGACTTGCGCATACGGTGGAGCCGCTGGAGGAGGTTATTGACGAGCTGAATAAGGTAGTCAAGAAGCATCACATGAAGCGTCTGCGCAAAGGAAAGTGTACGATCGAGATGGGGCTGATGCTCTCTGATCTTGCAATGAACTATGAGCGTGTGGCAGATCATTGTTCCAACATCGCAGTTTATATGATGCAGGTGAAGGATTCCCAACTGGAGGAGCACAGCTTTACCGAGCAGATGGATGCAAAGGAGAGCGAGGAGTTTGTGCGATTGCTGGAGGAGTTCGGCAAGAAATATCAGCTATAGAAGCGGCGGAAGATGAGAGCGTATGGCAGCGATTTATATTGTAGAAGATGATACGAACATTTGTGAGATTGAGCGTTATGCATTAAAAAACAGCGGCTATGAGACGGAGGAATTTTCGTGCGGGCAGCAGCTGTTTTTACGGCTGAAGGAGGCGCGGCCGTCGCTCATTCTCTTAGATATTATGCTTCCCGATGAGGATGGGCTTGACATTCTCCTAAAGCTGCGCGCCGACCCGGCAACAGCGGCGCTGCCTGTGATTCTGGTCACGGCAAAGGGCAGCGAGATCGATAAGGTGAAAGGGCTTGATCTGGGAGCAGATGATTATATTACAAAGCCGTTTGGCATTATGGAGCTTGTTTCCCGTGTGAAAGCGCTGCTGCGCAGGACACAGAAGGCGGATGCAAAGACGCGGCTCACCTGCGGGGGGATTTCATTAGACAGTGAAAAGCACGCGGTTCTTTTGGACGGAGCTCCGTGTGAATTGACCTATAAGGAATTTGAGCTGCTCAAATACTTAATGATCAATCGGGGAATCGTACTCTCAAGAGATAAGCTTATGGATCAGGTCTGGGGCTTTGCATATGAGGGAGAGAGCCGGACGGTAGACATGCACATTAAGACACTGCGGCGGAAGCTTGGGGATTATGCGTCCTGCATCAAAACAGTGCGCAACGTAGGGTATATGATCGAATGAAAAAGAAACTGAATGCAAGGTTTATGTTGATTGCGGCAATCGCCATTGTGGCGACTGCCGCTTGTGCTATTATCCTGTTTTACAGTATTTTGATAGAACAGATTTTTGAGGATTTAAAAGCGAATGCACATGTTGTGGCGCTGATGGGAGCGGCGGACATCGCGGAAAATGAAAATGAGCAGCTGGCGGGAGACGGTCTGCGCATCACACTGGTGAATGAGGCGGGAGAGGTACTCTACGACAGTCAGGAGGATGAGGCCGGTATGGAAAATCATAAGGCGCGCCCGGAGATTGCGCTCGCACTTTCCCAAGGGGAGGGACGCGGAATGCGGCAGTCTGTGACCTCTCTGAAGCATACCTTTTATTATGCGATGCTGCTGTCAGACGGAAACGTGCTGCGTGTCGCAAAGACAAGCGACAGCATTTATCATCTGCGTCTGCGCATGATGCTTTTGATCGCCGTGGTTGGATTGGTTGTCTTTGCAGTCTGCGTCTTTTTTGCAAAGCGTCTGACCACCCGTATCATTGCGCCGATCGAAAAGCTGGCGTCGAACATCACGCTTGTGGATGAGGGCGAGGTGTATGAGGAGATGCAGCCGTTTGTCGCAACGATCAAGCAGCAGCATATTGATATTTTAAACCATGCGAAGCTGCGGCAGGAATTTACGGCGAATGTTTCGCATGAATTGAAAACGCCGCTGACGGCAATTTCCGGTTATGCGGAGCTGATCGCGAGCGGCATGACGAACGAGACGGATACAAAGCACTTTGCGGATGAGATACACCGGGGCGCGGAGCGTCTGCAGAGACTGATCAATGATATTTTAAAGCTGTCGGAGCTTGATGATGAGAGCCTGAAGCTGGAATTTGAGCCGCTGGATCTGTATGAGCTGGGAAAGAATTGTATGGCGCAGATGCAGCTTCCGGCGCAAAAGCATGAGGTTGCGATCGTGCTGGAGGGAGAATCGACAGTCATAAATGGAAATAAAACTCTTTTGGAGGAGCTTTTTTATAATTTGTGCAGCAACGCGGTGCGTTACAACCGACCGGGCGGAACGGTCACAATGCGCATCGGCATGGAAAACAGCCGTCCGGTATTTTGTATTAAGGATACGGGGATCGGGATTCCAAAGGAGCATCAGGAGCGCATTTTTGAGCGGTTTTACCGCGTGGATAAGAGCCGCTCAAAGTCTACCGGAGGAACGGGGCTTGGACTTGCGATCGTAAAGCATATCGTTGCGCAGCACGATGCGCAGCTGGAATTAAAAAGCGAGGAAAATATCGGAACAGAAATCACGATATTGTTTTAGGGTATGGGAAAAATCATGCTTGACAAGTAAATAAAAAAGTAGTATTTTCAAAATGAACATTGTTCATTTTGCGTGAGGTGCGTATGAATAAGACAGTAACAACCGAACAGGATATTTTAAGAGTCAGCCGCCGCATGGTGCTTGAGGAAGGGATTTTAGCGTTCAGTATGAGAAGCGTGGCAAAGGCGTGCGGCGTGGCGGTAGGCTCTTTATACAATTATTTTCCGTCGAAGTCCGGATTGCTTGGAGCGACGATCGAAAGTATTTGGAGAGAGATCTTCCTGCCGTTTGAGCAGCATGAGGAATTTGACGGCTTTGTCGATTGTATCTCATGTATGTTCGATACGATTTTGGCGGGCAATCAGAAATATCCGGGGTTTTTAAATATACATTCTCTGCATTTTGTTTCCTCTGAGAAGGAGGAGGGGCGTCAGCAGATGGATCGCTATTTCTCCCGCTTGCAGGAGAAGCTGTTGACCGTTTTAAAAAATGATCCTGCTGTCCGTAAAGGAGCATTTTCCGAGGAATTATCGATGGAGACATTCACGGATTACAGCTTTACCCTGCTGATCACCATACTGGTAAGCCAGCAGGAGGATTGTGCGGAATTATTGCAGATGATCAGGAATTGTATTTATTAGGGCATAAAGGAGGACGAATTATTTTGGTAAAAAACGGAGTTTTATTATTGATCGCAGGAATTGTCTGGCCGATCGCCGGAGTGAATATCGCGCGTATCGGACTGCTGGCATATACGGGAAATCTGTCATTGCTCCGTGTGGCGTGCTCGGCGCTTATCTATTCCGCTTTTTGGTTCATGATATTTAAAAAGCTTGTTGTAAAGCACACGGTGCGCATTCATCAATATGTAACGGAGAAGCAATACTTTTGGAATTTTTTTGATCTCAAGTCATTTTTTATCATGGCATTTATGATGACGCTTGGCATTGCGATCAGAAGCCTTCATCTGATGCCGGATGTATTTATCGCTGTCTTTTATACAGGACTTGGTCTGGCATTGATGTGGGCAGGCGTAAAATTCAGTGTGAACTATGCACAGTATGATCGGTAAGGGAGAGAATGGGTATGCAGGCGATCGTTGAGACGTTATTTGATGCTTTTTATTTAGTTGGAGTTGTTGTTCTTGGGATCATTATGATCCTGAAATGCCAGGGAATTAAGCAGTATCGCTTTTTTGGCATTATGGCGGTAGTTTTGGGCGTGGGAGATTCCTTCCATTTAGTTCCGAGGGCGTATACGCTCTGCACGACGGGCTTGGAAAATTATACAGCGGCGTTGGGGATCGGAAAGTTTATCACATCTATCACGATGACGATTTTTTATATTCTTTTGTATTATGTCTGGCGGATGCGTTATCAGATCAAAGGGAAAAGCCAAATAACAGCTTGGATCTATGTTCTTGCAGCGCTTAGAATTGCATTATGTCTGTTTCCGCAGAACGGCTGGCTTACGGCGGACGCCTCCCTCTTATGGGGCATTTATCGGAACATTCCGTTTACGATCATGGGCTTGCTGATCATTGTCTTATTTTATAAAAGTGCGAAAGAGACACAGGATGAGATGTTTCGTCATATGTGGCTGACGATCGTGTTAAGCTTTGGATTCTATTTGCCGGTTGTTTTGCTTGCAGACCGCATACCGATGATCGGAATGCTGATGATACCGAAAACCTGCGCTTATGTATGGACGGTGCTTATCGGATACCGGGCAATGAAAAGGGAAACCGGAAGATGACAGATTTTAAAATCAAATAAAAAAATTTCCTCATCGCAAAAGAAATGTGATACAATGGTAAGATAGTAAAAAGTTGTGTCAGAGGCGAAAGGAGCAGTCATGTTTTCAACGGCAGATATTCGGGAGGCGGCGTATGGAGCGGCTTACCGCAGGGGAAAAGAAATTTATGAGACGGGCGGAGTCTTTGATTTTTCTTATGAGCTATATCTGGAGCATGAGCTGCCAATGGCAGAGTTGTCTGCAAGGGTGCGGGGAAATATGCAGGAGTACTACCATGTCAGTGCGTCCGTGGATGAAGAATTTGCGGATATCGCGTCCTGTCGTTGTGAATGCGAGGCATTCTACAATTACGACGGATTGTGCAAGCACTGCGTGGCAGTACTTTTTGCGTATGTAAACCGCAGAGGGAGCGCAGAGCTTTTGCGTATGAAAAAAGGTGAGGATCAGACTCTCGGCGCTGCGGAGCTTCAGACGCCGAAAGCGCTCAAACGGCTGCTCGGTCACTATGCGGCAAATGCCGACGTTTCTTATCTGATCCCTCAGGGGGTATACGGAAAGGTGGAGCTTTTGCCGTATTTTCAGCTTGGGTATGGTTATGCGACGCTCGAATTTAAGATCGGGATCGAGCAAAAATATGTGCTTAAAAACATTTCTGCGTTTCTGCGTGCCATAGAACAGAAGGAAAAAGTACGTTACGGAAAGAAGCTTGATTTTTACCACAGCAGGGAGGCGTTTACGAAAGAGGCGTGGCGGCTGATCGGATTTTTGCAGCAGCAGGAGGAGGACAAGCGCCGCCAGTCAAAATATCATGCCTATTATGTGTATGCGGGAAGCTACGAGCGGGTAATAGAATTGGACGAGGTCGCGATCGATCGTTTTTTTGAGGCGGTAGGGGACGGGGAGTTCTGCGCAGAGCTTGGAAATAACGAGCAGCAGCTTTGTCATTTTGCACCGGAGGAGAAAAAGCCGAAGCTTACGATCCGCATGGGCGCTGCCGGTATTTTTTTGCAGCTTGAGGACCTTTCTGTGATACGCGGGAGCAGGCGTTATTATTTTTATCAGGAGGAAACGATTTTCCGTGCCCCTGTCGGCTTAAAGGGTGAGGTCGGAGAATTTTTTGACTATATGGAGAGGCAGGCGGACGGCGCGTGCTATCTGGCAGAGGAGGAGCTGCCGGCTTTTTGCCGCGACCTGCTGCCTCTTTTGCGTGAGTATTTCTGTGTCAGCGACGAGGGCTTTGACGAGAGCCTCTATATTCCCAAGAAGCCTGAGTTTGAGCTCTACCTTGATAAGCAGGATCATCAGGTGATAGGTGCAAAGCTTCTGGCGGTCTATGGAGACAAAAAGTATAATGTATTAAAGAGACCGGAGGAGGGAGAGGTGCGGGAGCTCGCCGAGGAGCTTCGGGTGCGCAGTCTGGTGGAGCCGTATTTTAACGGGCTTGGAATGGGCGGCACGGTGTTTGTCTTATCGCATGCCGAGGAGCTTTTATACGAGCTTTTGACGGGAGGGCTGCAGCGGTTATCTGCTTATATGGCGATTTATACCTCGGAGGAATTTCGCGGACTTCGGGTGATCACGCCGCCTGCGGTTTCTGTCGGCGTCGCTTTAAAGAGCGATCTGCTGGAGCTTACGATCCGTTCCAAGGAGATGAAGCCGGAGGAGCTTGCATATCTGCTGACAAAATATGACAGGAAAAAGAAATATATCCGCTTAAAAAACGGGGAGTTTCTGGAGCTTGGAGACGATGGGATCGGGCTTTTGGCGGAGCTTAGAGAGACGCTGCATTTAACCGAGGCGAAGCTGAAGGAGGGCTGCGTGCAGATACCAAAATACCGTGCGATGTATCTGGATGCGGCGTTAAAGAGCAGCAATAAGCTTTCGGTGGAAAAGAACCGGGAGTTTAAAGGCATCGTCTGCAATATGAAAACGATCGAGGACAGCGATCATGAGGTCCCGGAAACCTTAAAAACAGTGATGCGCAGCTATCAAAAGACAGGGTTTTTGTGGTTAAAGACACTCAGGGAGAACGGGTTTGGCGGTATCTTGGCAGATGATATGGGACTTGGAAAGACGCTGCAGGTCATCAGTCTGCTTTTGTCTGAGCAGGAGAGCTGCGAGGGAGGAGCGCATGGGAGGAGACGCTCGCTCATCGTATGCCCGGCGTCACTGGTCTATAACTGGAAAAAGGAGCTTGAGCGTTTTGCTCCGCAGCTTTCTGCCAGAGTGATCGTAGGTCTTGCCGCAGAGCGTGCACGTCTTGTGGCACAGAGTGCCGAAGGGGAGATTTTGATCACCTCGTATGATCTGTTAAAGCGGGATGCCAAGCTGTATCAGGATATGGTCTTTGCGATACAGGTTATTGACGAGGCGCAGTATATCAAGAATCCCGGCACACAGGCGGCAAAAGGGGTGAAGGGTATTTCGGCAGCGTTTAAGCTTGCGCTCACAGGTACGCCGATCGAGAACCGACTGAGCGAGCTGTGGAGCATCTTTGATTACCTGATGCCGGGGTTTTTGTATACCTATCAGCGCTTCCGTCAGGAAATCGAGCTGCCGATCGTTACAAACGGCGATGAGGATAAGATGAAGCGTCTCCAGCGCATGATACGGCCGTTTGTGCTGCGCCGGTTAAAGTCCGAGGTGCTAAGCGATCTGCCGGAGAAGCTGGAGGAAAATGTCTATGCGAGACTTGAGGGGGAGCAGCAGGCGCTGTATGACGCCCATGCGCAGCGGATGAAGCAGCTGCTGAGCGAAAAGTCGGACAAGGAGTTTCAGACGGAGAAGCTGCAGATTTTGTCAGAGCTCACAAAGCTGCGTCAGCTTTGCTGCGATCCTTCGCTTTTGTTTGAGGGCTATCAGGGCAGTTCGGCAAAGCTTGAGATGTGTATGGAGCTGCTTTTAAATGCGGTGCAGGGAGGTCACAAGATTTTGCTTTTCTCCCAGTTCACTTCTATGCTGGAGCGTTTTGCGGAGCGCCTTAAGAGCGAGGGGATCCGCTATTATATGCTTACGGGAGCAGTCGGTAAGGAACGGCGGATGCAGATGGTGGAGCGCTTTGCGCAGGATGATGTCTCTGTTTTTTGTATTTCGCTTAAGGCGGGCGGCACAGGCCTGAACCTGACAGCGGCTGATATTGTCATCCACTATGATCCGTGGTGGAATGTTGCGGTGCAGAATCAGGCGACGGACCGGGCACACCGCATTGGACAGAAGAATGTCGTCACCGTGTACCGTCTTGTCGCCGAGGGAACGATCGAGGAGAAGATCGTGGCGATGCAGGAGCGCAAGCAGCAGCTTGCCGAGCAGGTACTAAGTGGAGACGGTATGGATTCGGCAAGCTTCACCAGAGAAGAATTATTGGAGCTGCTTGGTTAGGCAGATAATACAGAGCGGTGTGTGCGGTTTCGGACGTGCACCCGGGGAGGAGAGAAAGAACAAATGGCAGTTTTTTTGGAGTTATCATTTTTGGGAATCGGTCTTGCAATGGATGCGTTTGCCGTCGCTGTGTGCAAGGGGCTTGCCATGCGAAAGGTCAATCGGGGACAGGCGGTTGTCATTGGACTGTTTTTCGGCGGTTTTCAGGCATTGATGCCGTTTCTTGGCTGGCTGTTAGGAATGCAGTTTGAGCGATATATCACGAGCATCGACCACTGGATTGCGTTCGTACTGCTTGGATTTATCGGCGGAAAGATGATTTTTGAGGCGATGAAGCCGGAGGAGGCGGTGGAAATTTCAAGTATGGATGCGCCGCTAAACCTAAAGGAGCTGTTGATCCTTGCGGTCGCGACCAGTATCGACGCGCTGGCGATCGGAATTACCTTTGCTTTTTTGGATTATCCGATTGCTGAGGCGGTTGCCATCATCGGTGTGATCACATTTTTTATCGCCATCGGCGGTGTGTATGTGGGAAACTTTTT
>ERZ772969.1971-NODE-1971-length-13991-cov-2.722732_pt1 | contig 13991 bp, 10 predicted proteins | sample MGYA00511676_ERZ772969 | MGnify/ENA primary metagenome ERZ772969 (study PRJEB29015, sample SAMEA2737651) | human gut metagenome | biome: human gut; feature: human-associated habitat; material: faeces | place: China | collected 2012 ... | reverse complement strand
TCATGTGCTGAGAACGTTCATTCTGGCACTGTACCACGATTCCTGTAGGGAAATGGGTGATACGGATCGCAGAGGATGTCTTGTTGATGTGCTGTCCACCGGCACCGCTGCTTCGGTAGGTATCAATACGGATATCATCATCATTGATCTCAACGTCCAGATCTTTCTTGATATCCGGCATAACATCACAGGATACAAAAGATGTCTGTCTCTTTCCTGCCGCATTAAACGGGGAAATACGTACAAGACGGTGAACACCTTTCTCGGATTTCAGATAACCGTAGGCGTTCTCTCCGTTTACCTGGAAGGTTACGGATTTCACACCGGCCTCATCACCGTCAAGGTAATCCAGTACTTCCAGTGCAAATCCTTTTTTCTCCGCCCATCTGCTGTACATACGGTAAAGCATTCCACACCAGTCGCATGCCTCTGTACCACCGGCTCCTGCGTTCAGCTTAATGATGGCATTCTCTCCGTCATACTCTCCGGAAAGAAGTGTCTTCACACGGATGCTGTCAAAGCTTGCCTGGAATTCGTCCAGCATTTCCTGGATCTCAGGGATGATCTCCGGATCATTCTCCTCATATCCCATCTCGATCATGGTTTCCATATCTTCCATCTGTGTTTCCAGATTATGGTATGTCTCAATATCATCCTTGAGACTCTTTAACTGTTTCATCTTCATCTGAGATACTTCTGCGTTATCCCAGAAATCAGGCGCTTCCATCTCGCGCTCTAATTCTTCGACCTTCTGCTCTTTGTTAGCGAGGTCAAAGTGAATCCCTCACTTCCACTAATGGCTCTGTGTATGTTGCAAGAATACTCTTGAACTGATCTAACTCAACCACAGCTTCACCTTCTTTCTATATATTGATGCAGGAACTCCTGCCTGTCTTATACAATACCATATGGGCCTGAAAATTACAACGAAAACGTGGTTCAGGCATTTCTATTTTATCTGCGACAATTCATAGATATCCCCTCTCCGGTGCTTCAGAAGAGGCAGCTGTTCCCGGACTTTTTTTACCTCCTCCAGGTCCAGTTCCGCAACTTTTACGTCCGGCTTTTCTTCCATTTCCATGAGGACTTTTCCCCAGGGATCCACGGCAATGGAATGGCCCCAGGAATGGTATCCGGCATTCAGGTCTCTGGCAGGTGCGGCCCCGAGGGTGTATACCTGATTGTCCACGGCTCTCTGGCGGAACATCAGCTCCCAATGGAGAGGACCTGTTGTCATATTAAAAGCCGCCGGCACAATGATCACCTCTGCCCCCTGATCCACCATCAGCCTGGCAAGTTCCGGAAAGCGGAAATCATAACAGATGCAAACGCCCATCTTTCCAAATTCTGTGTCAAAAACTGTCACCTGATCTCCCGGTGTCAGGGTATCTGATTCTTTAAAATACTGGCCACCTTTTACATCAATGTCAAAAAGATGCATCTTCCGGTGTTTCCCGATCTGATGCCCGTTTCTGTCAAAAACATAGGATGTGTTGTAAATACGACCGGTTGCGTCTCTCTCCGGCATACTTCCAGCTATGAGATAAATCCCACGTTCTGCTGCCAGCCTGGAACATTTTTCCCAGGTGTCCCCGCCTTCGGATTCCGCATATTCCGGGAAGTATTTGTTCTCGTAGGGACAGCAGAACATTTCGGGCAGAACTGCCAGGTCGATTCCCTGAAGTTCCGGACTTGCAAGAATTTCTGCTGCCTGAATGATGTTACGGGATTTTTCTGTATATACATGTGTCTGAAGAATTGCTGTTTTTATAACGGCCATATTATCATATCCTTTCTCTGCTCTTATACAAAAATAGCCCCACCATATCATCAGGTGAGACTATTTTTATCTTCATTCTCAGATCTTCGCTGCCTTACGTCCACAGCACTGTTTATATTTCTTGCCGCTTCCGCATGGGCACGGATCGTTCGGATATACTTTATCTTCTTTTCGCTGAACCGGTTTCTTCGGGCCGGCGCTGTCATCTTTGTTTGTACCGGTTACTTTTGCAACCTGCTCACGCTCTACCTTCTGTTCGATCTTGACATGGTACAGCAGACGGACTGTATCTTCCTGAATGTTTGCGATCATATCGTCAAACATGTCAAATCCTGCCATCTTGTACTCAACCAGCGGATCTCTCTGTCCGTATGCCTGTAAGCCGATACCCTGACGGAGCTGATCCATATCGTCGATATGATCCATCCACTTACGGTCAATGACTTTTAACAGTACGACACGCTCTAATTCACGGAACTGCTCCGGCTCTGGGAACTCTGTCTCTTTTGCCTCGTACAGTTTCACTGCACGCTCTTTTAAGAGATGTTTTAATTCTTTATTATTCTTAACACTGTCCACATCAGCAGCATTTACAGGCTCTAACGGGATAATATCCGTCAGAAGCTGGTTTAACTCGTTTAAATCCCACTCTTCTTTCGGTAATTCAGAAGAAATACAGGTATCCACGCAGCTCTCCACACGGTCTGTGATCATCTTGAAGATCACATCGCGCATGTTCTCGCCGTTTAATACACGCATACGCTCTGCGTAAATGATCTCTCTCTGATCATTCATAACCTGATCGTACTCAAGCAGGTTTTTACGGATACCGAAGTTGTTGCCCTCGATCTTCGTCTGTGCCTTCTCGATCGCAGATGTTAACATCTTATGCTGGATCTGCTCATTTTCCGGAACACCTAATGTATTAAAGATATCCATCAGTTTTTCAGAACCGAACAGACGCATCAGATCATCCTCAAGAGAGATAAAGAACTGGGATTCACCCGGATCTCCCTGACGTCCGGAACGTCCACGCAGCTGATTGTCAATACGTCTTGACTCATGACGCTCAGTACCGATAACTTTTAATCCACCGGCTTCCTTCGCATCATCATCCAGCTTGATATCGGTACCACGGCCAGCCATGTTGGTTGCGATCGTTACCGCACCGTGCTGTCCTGCTGCCGCTACGATCTCTGCCTCAAGTTCATGGAACTTCGCATTTAAAACAGTATGCTGGATTCCCTCTCTCTTTAACATTGCACTGATCGTCTCGGATACATCGATCGTGATCGTACCAACCAGTACCGGCTGTCCTTTTGCATGTGCAGCTTTTACTTCCTCGACAACTGCATGATATTTTTCTTTCTTGGTCTTATAAACAGCATCCTGTTTGTCCACACGGATGACTGGTCTGTTGGTCGGGATCTCGATAACATCCATACCATAGATATCACGGAACTCTTTTTCTTCGGTCAGGGCAGTACCTGTCATACCTGATTTTTTATCAAATTTATTAAAGAAGTTCTGGAACGTAATCGTTGCAAGCGTCTTGCTCTCACGTTTTACTTTTACATGCTCTTTTGCCTCGATTGCCTGATGCAGACCGTCTGAATAACGGCGTCCCGGCATGATACGTCCGGTAAACTCATCAACGATCAGTACCTCATCATCCTTTACAACGTAATCCTGATCGCGGAACATCAGGTTGTGTGCACGCAAGGCAAGAATCACATTGTGCTGGATCTCAAGGTTCTCTGCATCTGCAAGGTTGTCGATCTTGAAGAACTGCTCAACCTTTTTCACACCTTCCTGTGTCAGGCTGACAACCTTGTCCTTCTCATTGACAAGGAAATCTCCGGTCTCTTCCTGCTCAATACCCATGATGGCATCCATCTTGGAATACTCCGGTACATCCTCACCACGTTTCATCTGCTGTGCTAAAATATCGCATGCCTCATAAAGACGGGTGGATTTACCGCTCTGTCCGGAAATGATAAGTGGTGTACGCGCCTCGTCGATCAATACGGAATCGACCTCATCGATGATTGCATAATGGAGTCCTCTCTGAACAAGCTGCTCCTTGTAAATAACCATGTTGTCCCTCAGATAATCAAATCCAAGTTCGTTGTTTGTCACATAAGTGATATCGCAGTTATATGCCTCACGACGCTCGTCATTGGTCATGGAGTTTAAAACCACTCCGACTTTTAAGCCGAGGAACTCATGGATCTGTCCCATCCACTCAGAGTCACGCTTTGCAAGGTAATCATTGACTGTTACGATGCACACGCCCTTGCCCTCTAAGGCATTTAAGTATGCAGGCAGTGTGGAAACAAGTGTCTTACCTTCACCGGTCTTCATCTCTGCGATACGTCCCTGATGAAGAACGATTCCACCGATGAGCTGTACACACGTTTTGCTGCTTCACGGACGGTTGCATATGCCTCCGGTAAAAGATCATCCAGTGTCTCTCCCTTTTCCAGTCTCTCTTTATATTCTTTTGTCTTGTCTCTTAATTCTTCATCGGACAGTGCTCCCATGGCGTCACGGTATGACTCCACTTTGTCAACGAGCGGGTAAATTCTTTTTAACTCGCGTTCGCTGTGTGTTCCGAATAACTTTGTAAATGCGCTCATAAAAACTCCTATTCCTGGCTGTTTTTCTCAAATTTGCAAGTCTGTTTTCCGTCCTTTTGCAGGCTAAGCCTTGCACAATATCGTTATTGTAACACTTTTCGTGTATTACCACAACTAAAATAGGGGTAAACGTTTTGTGAATTTTTTATTAACGCAAAAAAAGTCCTTGCACTGCTGCACGCTTGTGTTTATACTCTTACTGAATCGCACTTTCTGCGATGGCACACAGGATATGATCTACAACAAAGGAGGAATCTGATATGACTTATTCTTATAAAACAAAAGGAACCTGTTCCACACAGATCGACTTAGAACTGGACGGAAACGTTGTTCATAACGTAAAATTCACCGGCGGCTGCAACGGCAACCTGCAGGCAATCCCAAAATTAGTGGAAGGCCTTACCGTGGAACAGGTGGAAGAAAAAATCGGCGGCATCCGCTGTGGCGGACGTCCTACTTCCTGCGGCGACCAGCTTGCAAAAGCGTGCCGTGAAGCATTAGAGGCGTCCCAAAACGCTTAAGCATTAAAAAAGACAGGCTGCAAAACACAGCCTGCCTTTTCTTTTTTACGATGACTAAATATTCACGAAACATACATTCCATGCTTCCCCTTTTTCATCATGGCTCCTGCAGTACCGGCTGTATCTGTTTTCCCTGCAGCGCCGCCTCGATCGTTTCCGGAAGCAGTTCCATCTTCGCGACCATGGAATTCGGCTTGCTCTTATAATTATCCTGTCCAAATGGCACAAAATAAATATTTTTCATATTCATCAGCATACCGATATTTTTAAAACCGGCTCCAAGGGCATCGTTTGTGGAAATCGCAATGACAAGCGGTTTACCGTTGCGCATATGCGCCTTTGCCGCCATCAGCACCGGCGTATCGACGATTCCCCCGGTCAGTTTTGCCGCAGTATTTCCGGTACACGGTGCGATAATATGAAGGAAATTGTTCGGTCCGATCGGCTCCGCCGCACAGATGGAACGTATCCCTTCATTTCCCGTGATCTCACAGATCCCCTCCACATATTCTTTGGCACTGCCAAACCTGGTATCGCAGGTCTGTGCATTGAATGAAAAAATCGGGATCACATTTGCCCCCATCTCACAGAGATGTTCCACCGCTTTTCTCGCCTTTGCAAATGTACAGAAAGATCCTGTGATTCCAAAACCGATATTATACTTATCAAAATCCATCTGACATTTCCCCCTGTTTTTCCTTCAAAATAAACCGCTCTACGGAGCGTTCCAAAATATACGCACTCTCTTTCGGCGCATATTTTCCCGGGATTCCAAGCACATGGTCCGCATGGATGCCGTATTCCCTCGCACATGCAAAATCTGTACCGCCCTCCCCGGAGGCAATATCCACAATATATGCATCTCTTGGAAGTTCCCGGATAATCTTTTCCGTGACCACAAGCGCCGGAACCGTATTGACAACCATCGCCGCCCCCATTGCCTCCTCCGGTCCAAACGCAAAATCCACCGCATAAAAACCATCACCTTTTGCCTCTTTGCGTGCTTCCTTCCTTCTCGCAAGCACAGTCACACGCGCGCCAAGCGCCCCAAGTCTCTTTGCAATCGCTTTTCCACAATATCCGTATCCCGTCACAAGCACTTTTGCCTCATCAATATTATACGGACTTTTTTCCACAAGCTCTGCGATCGTTCCCTCCGCCGTCGCCACGGCATTTTCCTCCGTCACAACCGTATCTTCCATAAAATCCAGAAAATGAATGTCTCTTCCCGTTAAAAGCTCCCTCTGCTCTGTAGAAAAGCATCCTCCCATCACCAGTGTTTTCTTTTCCAGATTTTTATTTAATATATCATAAAAGATCTCCTGCTCCGGCACTTTCTGCACCGGAATTGGAAGGATCAGTACATCTGCCTTATCCAGAAAACGTTTCAGCTTCTCTAACTGCTGCAATGCCGTCTCACGGTTTCTGATATCGAGGCAGCGCACATTATGACCTTTCTTTGTCAGTATCTCAGCAAGATACACCTGACGCATATCGCTGATCAGAAGAATTGTCTGTCTGTCCATGCAAACTCCTTTACGCTCCCTTCACATTATTATATGAAGGTTCTGTTTCTGCCGTTCCAGATTCGTCTTCCCGTTCCTGTCAAACTTTCATTGAACTTTGGGTTTTGAGTCTCATGTCAAACATTTTTTCCATTTTTGTTTTTATTTTCTGTGCTTTTTGTATTTTCTGAATTTTTCATTAATTTTACGCGATTTTTAATTATCTTTTATTTTTTTTTACATTTTATCTATTTTCTTATTGACAAACATATTTTTATCAGATATAATCAAATTACAAAATAACAAAAGAGATACGAAAGAAAAACAAAAACGGTTGCAGAGACGAAGCAGCCAGAAAGGAAGGTACAGACCACCAGAGGGATAATGATTTACCCTAGACGATACTAAGAAAGAGAGGTACAAACCACCAGAAAGATAACGATTTACCCCAAACGATACTAAGAAAGAGAGGTACGGACCACCGAAAACATAAGCGCATTCGTTTTTTCATTCAAAAGAGGAAAGAAAACATGACGGTCCTAAGAAAGGATTTATGAATCAGTATCAGACGAGATTCTCAGATATGATACGATATCAGGAGTCATAAGAATAACAGATCCGGATTGAAGATAAAGCGGAGAAGTACAAACGAATCTGAGACAAGCTCAGAAAAATACAGATGAATTGAGGTATAGTCCCATGGACGAAATAGTTTAGAAGGCGGCATCGCATGAATGAATTCCATACGGTGTCGCCTTCATTGTATGTCACAGCATTTTGGACTGTACGCTGCATATACTCTCCTGCAGACGGAAATAAAATTCCGCCGCAGGTTTCTTTTTTTATAACTGGGTCACTACAAAAATATCATAGATCGCACGGATCGCATTTTCAAAATCTGCATTGCTGACACCAATGATAATGTTCAACTCAGAAGATCCCTGATCGATCATCTTAACATTGATGTTTGCATGTGCCAGTGCGGAGAAAATTCTTCCTGCTGTTCCACGGGTAGATTTCATACCGCGTCCAACGACTGCGATCAATGCCAGATCTCCCTCTAACTCAATGCTGTCCGGTTTTGCAAGACGATGGATCGCAGAAATCACAGACTGCTCTTTGCCCTCAAATTCCGGCTGATGCACAAAGATCGTCATCGTATCGATACCGGATGGCATATGCTCAAATGAAATTCCATTTTCCTCAAATGCGGATAAAACTTTTCTTCCAAAACCAACTTCGGAGTTCATCATATCCTTATCAATATTGACAGAAACAAAACCTTTCTTTCCGGCGATACCCGTGATCGTGTATTTCGACTGATGACAGGTACTCTCAACAATCCAGGTTCCTGCATCTTCCGGCGCATTGGTGTTACGGATATTGATTGGAATACCGGCTTTGCGGACCGGGAATACCGCATCCTCATGCAGTACGCTTGCTCCCATGTAAGAAAGCTCTCTTAACTCGCGGTAAGTGATCGTCTTGATCGTTTCCGGATGGTCGATGATCCTTGGATCTGCAACCAGGAAACCGGATACGTCTGTCCAGTTCTCATAACAGGTTGCATGTACGGCTCTTGATACGATAGATCCGGTGATATCAGAACCGCCTCTTGAAAATGTGCGGACACTTCCGTCCGGATTAGCACCGTAAAATCCTGGAATTACTGCGCGCTCGATCTTTGCAAGACGTTTACTGAGTACCTTATCTGTCTTTTCTGCATCAAAGTTTCCCTCTTTATCAAAGAAAATAACTTCTGCAGCATCTACAAACTCATAGCCAAGGTAATTCGCCATGATGATACCATTTAAATATTCTCCACGGGAAGCTGCGTAATCCACACCGGCTTTATTTTTAAAATTCTCTGCGATTTTCTTGAACTCATCTTCTAACGATAATTTCAAATTCAGACCATTGATAATTGTGTCATAGCGGTCCTTGATCTTCATGAGCGGCACACGGAAATCTTCATCTGCCTCCACCAGGTCATAACATGCGTATAACATATCAGTAACCTTGGTATCTTTGGAATTTCTTTTTCCCGGTGCACTCGGAACTACATATCTTCTCTCTTTATCTGCGTTGATAATTTTACCAACCTTTGCAAACTGTTCTGCACTTGCAAGAGAGCTGCCGCCAAATTTCACAACTTTAATCATTTTCTTCTGAACCTCCACTTACTTTCGCGTGTAAGAAAACACCCGATACTATCCATATAATGAATATATATTATCATAAATGCAGTTTCCGTCAAATGATTTTTCCGATTTTTAGTTCCATGGAATCAAAAATTTTTGTATTTTTCTATATTATGTCAACTTTTCATTACCTGTACTTATAAGTACTTTAAATTCAGGTAATACCAACCGGTCCTATCAGCACTTCGCGCGCTACAAAAAGCGACAGATCCGGTCTCGTCGCCATCTTCCATTTCACCAGTGTAAGCTGCATATCTGTGATTTCAATTCCGGTAATGCCATACGGATGCACGCAGCTCCCGGCATTCAGGTACAGACTGCCGTCTGCCGGCAGCCTTGGACGGTGGGAATGTCCGGCCGCCAGATAGCAGTCATGCTCTTTTGTCCAGTTATCTAAACATTTTTCATATTTTAAGGTCTTTTTATAATTCCGCGCCGCACTCGTCGGATCACTGACGCCAAAACGCTCTAACGGTTTCCAGAAATACCGCACCAGAAAACGGGATAATTTCCAGCAGACTGAGTTAAAAAAATCTGCCTGATGCCCGTGGATCATGCAGATATCCCTGCCTCCCTCACAGTTATCTAAGATCATTGCTTCCCCTAACATGCCTTTCATTTCCATATTGTGATTTCCGTAAATGCGGTATATCCGGCACTGTTTCTGCAGTGTTTCAAACCTGCAGTAGACATCCTGATGACTCTCCTCAATGCGGGAAAGATGCCTGTTTTCCCACAATTCCTCCCCGTCACCGAGTTCAAAATAGGTGAAACCATGCGCGATATAGTAGTTTAACGCCGCCATATACAGATGCTGGTTTCTCAAGAAATTATCATTTGCCCCTCCCTCTCCCCGGTGGCAGTCGCTGATGATGATATAACGGCTGCAACTGTTAAGCGGAAGATGGACTGCTTCTGAAAGCGCTTTATCGATCCGCATCTGACAGGAAAAGGGCGGATATCTTTTCTTATTTTCCATGCTTCCATCCCCGCATCCGAAACGCATGTTTCAAACACCACGGAAGCTGATAGTATAAAAATAAAAGACGGTCAGGTGTAGCAATAAACGGATGTGTGAACAGACGGTAAAGGAAACAGCAGAAACAGTTCCAAGCCTGCACCATGCAGCGCCAAACGGACGCACAGAATTTGTGTTTCATACAGAAATCCATTCTGACATAAACTTCATTACGGCAGATCCGGTATTTATTCCCCGGTATTTTTCCTTTCGCCCGCTTTAATCCCTCAAAAAATGCTTCTGCCATGCATTCATTCTGAAACCGTATTGTCGTCACCAATATCAGATCCGATGGTCTCGAAAATGTCCCCATCCCAAATCCGGTCAGCCACCAGTGCCGCTTCTGCAGGAAATAAACTTTTTTCCGCCTGCGGTCTAGCCTGCACTGGATAAACGGCATATCCTGATCTTCCACCGCCTCAAAATGGGCGATCCTGTAATATCGTTCCGGGACGACCTTTCCCGCATGATATACGCCAACCTCTCCTCCGGTATTGATGCCATACTGCCCCTTCCAGAATTCGATCAGCCAGGTTTCGCCAGCATAATCAAAATAGATAGGCAGTGCATCAAACACCATGCCTGCTCCCACTGCTGCCCTGTCGTAAAGCGCCTCATACCCCTGTTTTCTCTGCCACGCATCTTCCCTCGACGTGAACACGTCTTCACACGGCACATAACAAAAGCCGAATGGTTCTGCGAGTTCATTCAGAAGCTGAATTTTCTCTGCATCACACATCCGGCGTATTTTTCTCTTACTTTTTTCTCTTTTTACCGTGATGATCACTGCTGCAATCAGTAAAACAAGCAGGATCACCACAATACATCCAATTTTTATCACATTAAAATCTGGCATTTTTCCCTCCTGCATATTTTTTTCAGAAATTCACATCCTGTACTATAAGATATGCAGGGAAAAATGGTTTGGCATCAGAATCAGCGCCTATACATACTTCTTTAAAGTAGCACGCACTGCGCCCACCCCGGCGATCAGTTCCTTAAAATACTGCACCGTCAGTCCGGCAAGACCGGCCTCATAAAGATCCACACCAAAGATAGCACGGTTTGTCAGTAATGGCCGGATCGTTTCTTCCACATCTGTATCACCAAGCCGGATACCGGCAACAACCGGACAGACGGTCTCAAGCAGCGGATCCGGGCTTAACTCAAATTTTTCACCATTATCATCGACTGCCATGAGATACCGCATCCATCCCGCAAATACCAGTGGGATCAGTTTTAAGTTTTTGATATCCTTATCTTCAGATGCCAGATAATTTTTCACGGTCTCTCCAAAGCGGATTGCAAGTTTCTGTGAAGTATCTGTGGCAATACGCTGTGGTGTATCCGGCATAAATGGATTCGGTATGCGGACATTTAACACGGTATCAATAAACTCTTTCGGATCAAGGATACCCGGATCCACAACGACCGGAAGTCCCTCGGTATATCCGATTCTCTCCACCATTTTCCGAAGCTCTGCATCTTTCATTTCATCGGAGATCTTTGTGTAGCCAAGCAGACAGCCAAACACTGCAAGAGCCGTGTGAAGCGGATTCAAGCAGGTGCAGACTTTCATTTTTTCCACCTTGTCAACGGTTGCGCGGTCGGTAAACATGATGCCGCCCTTTTCCAGCTCCGGGCGTCCGTTCGGGAACCAGTCCTCAATCACTAAATATTCACATTCCTCTGCATTCACAAATGGAGCTACATAGGTGTTTTTGGATGTAACGACCGGATCAAGCCCATCGATCTCATCTTTCTTTAAGATCTCTTCCACGGAAGCATCCGGTCTCGGCGTGATCTTATCGATCATAGACCATGGGAACGAAACCTTTTCCCTGTCATTAACATAGCTTACAAACTCTTTCTCTGCCAGACCGTTTTCTGCCCACTTTTCGGCAAATGTATGGATTGCCGCATATAATTTATCCCCGTTATGGGAGCAATTGTCCATGGATACCATGGCGATCGGAAGCTGTCCGTTTTTAAAACGTGTGTATAAAAGAGATGCAACTTTTCCGATATAGCTTGCAGGTTTCTCCGGGCCGGCTGCAAAATCGGCAGCGACTGCCGGAAGCAGTTCTCCTTTTCCGTTTACCAGACTGTATCCCTTTTCTGTGATGGTAAAGGATACCATCTGCAAGGACTGTTTGCAGAAAATCTCTTTTAATCTGCCATACTCGCCCTCGTTTTCCGAATCGAGGATACAGGACTCCACAACAGAACCGACAACTGTTTTTTCGACGCTTCCATCTGCCTTTAATGTGACAAGAATGGAATAATCATCATGCGGACGGTTCATTTTTTCAATGATCTCATAATCAAAACCTTCCGCTACGATCAGGCCTGTTTCCATTTCCCCTCTGTTTAAGATATTCTGCATTACATTTGCCTGAAATGCACGGAAAATATTTCCTGCACCAAAGTGAATCCAGCACGGATTTTCTCTGGTTGCCTCTGTTACTGCTGCACGGTCAAACTGCGGAAGCTGATATCCCTTTGCTTCCCACTGTGCCCTGTCTTTTAAACCAAGTGTACTTAATTCCATAGCTTTTCCTTTCTCCATTGTTCAACGTTTTTTGATATGTTTATTATAAGTGAATCCCCTTAAGACATCCAATAGAGTTGCTTGTTGTTCACATTGCAAAAATTGCGATTCTGTGGTAAATTTTTTATATCAGATCGTCACTTTTTCCTTATATTTGAAATATTTCAGAGGATTTTACCATGCGCAGACAGTTACAGTCTCCTTTTAATGAACGACAGTATATGCTGTCCAAAGATTTTGAAATTTACTATTATAATGACAACCACTTTTATGGCGTGACAGATCACACCCACGATTACTATGAATTCTATTTTTTTCTGGAGGGAAATGTAACGATCTCCATTGAAAAGGAACATCATCATCTGAAACCGGGGGATATGGTCTTCATTCCCCCGGGTATTCACCACCATGTGTCCAGTGTGGGGGAAACACTTCCCTATCAGCGTTTTGTTTTCTGGATCAGTCAGGATTACTGTCAGAAACTGAAAGAATTGTCCAAAGACTATGTTTATCTGATCGAACATGCACAGAATACCCATCATTTTATTTATCACTATGATGTCGTGGCTTTCAATGCGCTTTCCGCAAAGATTTTCCGGCTGATCGAGGAGATCCATGCGGACCGTTTTGGAAAAGCTGCCAAGATCGAGCTCTGCGTGAACGATCTGATGCTCCACATCAACCGGGCTGTCTATGAGGCAGAACATCCTGCAGCCCGCAAAGATGCCTCTGGTCTGTATGACGGCATCCTGCAATACATTGAGTCCCATCTGGATGAGGATCTCTCCTTAGACAGCCTCTCCAAAGCTTTTTTTGTGAGCAAATACCATATTTCCCATATTTTTAAGGATAACTTCGGGATCTCCATCCATCAGTATATTACCAAAAAAAGGCTGTCCATGTGCAGGGATGCCATTCTCAGCAATGAAAATATCACAAAAATCTACCTGATGTACGGATTCAAAGATTACACCAGTTTTTTTCGTGCATTCAAAAAAGAGTATGGCATCTCACCCAAAGAATATAAGGAACTTTATGCGCAGAAACCGCAGTAGAATCTACCGCTCTGTTTTAGTGTTAGAGGGAACCCATGGGCATTTTTTTGCAACTTCGCTGTTATAATGCTCCAATTCCCTCATCTGTGCTACGATATGGTTCATATCCATGCGCTCCACCAATTTTTCAATGATTTCCACACCCTCTTTTGCAAGTGTTTCCCTCGCTGCTTCATCTGCAATGACCGGTGTACTCATGTGGTCTTTTTTCTCGCCAAAATAATAACCGATCGCAGCACTCTGATATGCCAGTCCGAAAATATCCTCAAATCCGGCACAGGACTGCGGCTCGTTATGCGCATACTCCGTTGTGAGCGGCACGTCACTTAATCGGTTCATTTTCTGATAAGCTCCCACTGTAATTGCGTGGAAACTGTCCATTGATGTAAAAATATCCCTTGCATTTTTCATCATCTGCATGGTGAGGTCCATATATAAAATCGGCACTCCGGTCTCATCAAAGAAATCCCGCACCATCGGACTGCATGTCATATGTGCCGGGCCGTGAAAACTGATGTAGATCTGGCGTTTGAATCCCTGGCGCAACAGGCTGTTTGCCACCGCCATCAAATAGTCGATTCCTTCCCGCACACTCACCTGGACGGTTCCCCTGCCGCTTGCCGTTGCGCCTGCGTAAAAATACGGAAGTCCTGTCAATACCAGCCCGTCACACGCCTCTGCCATCTCCAGTGCAAATGCCTCACTGATGGTGGTTTCTGAA
>ERZ772969.1970-NODE-1970-length-13998-cov-2.401492_pt1 | contig 13998 bp, 10 predicted proteins | sample MGYA00511676_ERZ772969 | MGnify/ENA primary metagenome ERZ772969 (study PRJEB29015, sample SAMEA2737651) | human gut metagenome | biome: human gut; feature: human-associated habitat; material: faeces | place: China | collected 2012 ... | reverse complement strand
AAGACGGCATACGAGATAAAACAGGATAGCAAATGCAGCTACCACCATATAAGGCACAATAAACATGAGTACTCCTTACACATTATAAAATACGCTTAAATTTTATCATATTTCCATAGGCCGTTCAATGATATGACAAGCACCGCCTGTTATAATAAGAATAAAGGAGACACCATGGACACAACGATTACACTGCCGGCGGGAGGGAAACTGCATGCATCACGTTCCCACCTTTGTCTGGCTTTTGAAAAAACACGTTTTTCCCTTTCCACTGCCATTTACGGCGGCGGTTTTAAAGAAATCAATTATGCAGTCAACCAGAAACTGGAAACCTTTTATCCATCGGAAGATCGATTTCCCGGAGGGTCTGTCCCTGAATTTTTACGTCTTTCCATTTTGGAAAACGGATATGATCCGGCAAAGGCCTGCGCCCTTCTTACAGCGGCAAAGATGGAATGGCGTTCCGTGAAAACATTTTCCCATAAGGAGCTTCTTCTTGACGCAGTTACTACGGGCGGTGCGGAAAAAACGGCGGCCCGCGCAGGTTCTCCGCCGCTCTATACAGAAAAAGACGGTCACTTCTTTCCCGTAGGTACGATCAATATCATGATCAGTCTGAATATTTCCCTTCCTTCCGCCATCATGACGCGGGCCATCATCACGATCACTGAAGGGAAGACGGCAGCCCTGCAGGATCTGGGTATCGCCGATGTGAATAACGGCCTGCCTGCTACTGGAACGGGAACGGACGGCATCACGCTCATCACCGATCCGGATGCCCCGCGTTATACGGACGCAGGCACTTTCTCCGTCCTCGGTTCGCTTCTCGCTTCCGCAGCGTATGAAACAGTCCGCGAATGTCTGGAGCTCTATGACAAGCCATGGAACCGGGATGATTCTCTCGCTACGCCGCCCGCCGTCGATTTGTCCCGCTTAAGGAATAAAGAATGCGGTCATTAGACAAATATTTCCCCTTTTGTTATGATGGGACATATATTTGATGATAAAAGGAGTTGGTTAAGGCTATGCCATATGACGAGCGATCGATCAATGAACTGTATGAATCCGCGGAAATTACCCCCATGGGAATCCAGTTGGAAGTGAACGCGGAAATATTCACCACGATTTACAATCTGCTTTCCAATATGAGAAGTGAAGAAGGAATCCAACAGGAGGATGAAAAACGCCTTCTCCATTTATGGCGGAAAACGGTTCGCGCCATGGCCAAGGTGGAACTCCGCAAAGGTCATGGGATTTCTATGGAAAAACAGATTGAAATGCTCAAAGAGGCATATGCCATCGAAACGAAGTACACGGCAGACCAGCTTTTTTCTTCCGTGAGCTCCTCCAAACTGATAAAAGAAGAGTTGGAAGAAGTCCGACGTTTTTCCGCCGAAGAGATGAATACCCTTTTCAACTCGGTTATCTGGCCTGCCATGATAAAGGGCAAAACAGGGGCGCAGGAGAATCCGACGGCCTTCATTATCGCAGGCCAGCCAGGTTCCGGAAAGACACGGATGTCCTCCGTGATCATCGATGACTACGACGGCGACATTATCCAGTCCATGAGTGACAACTTCCGCGGGTTTCATCCCCGGGCAAAAGAAGTTTTTCAGAAATACGGACGCTATTGTACCTATTTTTCCACAAAGGAAGGGAAATATCTTTCTGACTTAGCCATGCGGAAAGCAGCAGAAGAGAAGTATCACATCCTGCAGGAAGGCTCTCTTGATGACTCCGCCCACACCATGGCGCTCATCAGTTATCTGAAAGAAAAAGGATATACTATCTGCGTACTTCTCCGTGCCTGCCCGAAGAAAGACAGCTGGAAAGCCATCCACCAGCTTTACCTGCAGCAGCGGTTAAAAGCGCCGGGCCTGTCCAGACTCATTTCAAAAGAACAGCATGATAAGGCCTGTCTCTCTTTCCTGTCAGCCACCAATGATTTGATTAACCAAAACCTCATGGACCGGCTCATTATCAAAAGTCCGAAAGGCCTTCTGTATGACAGCGATGATATGCCGACAGAGCGGGTAAGCGACGTCCTGTCCAAACGTATCGGCAAGTAAAATGGGAGCGGGGAAACCTGCTCTTTTTTATGAAAGGAATGTATGAATTCTTCCGCCAAAAATCTATTATTGGAAAAAGCACGCTCCCTCCTGCTGGACGCCGTAGGATGCATGTCCTGCCCTATCGCCCCCCAGCTTTCCGAAAAACTGGAAAAAGCGGGTCCCGTTCCTTTCGCGCCGGCAGAGATAGAAAAGCGGCTGGCGCCTGAAGAAATTCTCGCGGATACGAAGTCCATCGCTGTCATTCTCTTCCCTTACCGGTACCCCGAGGAAAAGAATGCAAATATCGCCCTTTATGCACGAGCCAAAGATTATCACCACGTTGTCCGCGCGTATCTTGCAAAAATTATCGGATATATGGAAGAGCAGTATCCCAATGAAAAATTCCATGCGATTACCGATACATCCCCCATGGCAGACCGCTGGCTCGCTTACCAGGCAGGACTCGGTTTTTTCGGCAGGAACCACTGCCTCATACATCCGAAGTACGGTTCTTACTTTACCATCGGAGCCATACTGACCACTTTGGCACTTCCTCCGGACACCCCGCTTGCAATGAACTGCGGCAGCTGCACCCGCTGTTTCGCGGCATGCCCCGGAAAAGCGCTTTCCCACGAACGGTTCAATCCGTGGCGATGCAAATCGTACCTCACGCAAAAGAAAGAAGTCTTAAATGAAGAAGAAAAAAATATTCTTCGTAAGACGCCGCTTATCTTCGGATGTGATGAGTGCCAGAAATGCTGTCCCTTTAATGAAAATGCAGCATACTCTCCCCTTCCGGAAACGGGTGCAGACCGGATCCCCCGTCTGGAAAGAGAAACACTGGAACAGATTTCAAACCGCCGATTTACAAAAGAATATGGAGAATATGCTTTTTCCTGGCGGGGCAGGCCCGTCTTACTCCGAAATATGGATATCATCGAAAAAAAATAAATCACCTTCTTCACTGTATCGTGAATCAGGTGATTTATTTTTTATTGCGTTTTATATATTTCAGAAAGAAAACAGATTAATCTGTTCTTCTTCCGGCATACCGTGGAGGATTCCCATTTCATCCATAGTATCGATAATGCTCTGGCTTACCTTGCCTCGCTTTTTCAAATCTTCTTTCGACGTAAAGGGATGTTCCCTGCGGGCTTCAACAATTTCCTTTGCTACCGTATTTCCCAAAGCGGGAATGCAGTTGAACGGAGGGCGGAGTGCGCCGTCTTCCATGAGAAATTCAGAAGCGGATGATTTATTCAAGTCGATAGGCAGGAACTTCAAACCGCGAAGATACATTTCCGCCGCTGCCTCAATAACTGTGGCACTCCCTTTTTCCACCGCCGTTGGGTGGGGCAGCGAATTAATCCGCGCCAGCTCTGCCGACTGGGACGCCAGTCCTCTTAAAATAACCGCCGCATTGAATGCGCCTTCCGCCCGGATGGTGAAGTAAGCCGCATAGTAAGCAAGAGGTTCATACACCTTGAACCAGGCGATGCGGAACGCCATCATAACGTAAGCCACCGCATGGGCTCTTGGAAAAAGGTAGGAAATTTTCAGGCATGAGTCAATGAACCACTGCGGTACCCGGGCATCTTCCAATTCTTTCCGGTTGTTGGAATTTCCTTTTTCCAGCCCTTTACCCTTACGCACGTTTTCCATGACTTTGAAAGCGGTCAGCGGTTTTACATGATGTTCAATCAGATAGTTCATGATATCATCGCGCGTGGAAATCGCTTCTTCCAGTTTGACCTTGCCTGACGTAATCAAATCCCGCGCATTATTCAGCCACACATTCGTCCCGTGAGAAAAGCCGGAAATGCGGACAAGCTCGGAGAAATTTTTGGGCCGCGTATCCTCCAGCATACCGCGGACAAAAGGTGTGCCGAACTCCGGAAGACCAATCGCCCCCACGGTAATCCCCTTGTCCCCCACCGCCGCTTTCAACTGTTCCGACGTAATGCCGAGAGCGTCAGGCGAGCTGAAAAGGGACAGCGTTTTTTCATCATTGAAAGGAATGTGAAGCGGATCGATGCCCGTGATATCCTGAAGCATACGTATGACTTTCGGATCATCGTGGCCCAGAATATCCAGTTTCAGCATGCGTCCTGAAATAGAATGGTAATCAAAATGGGTGGTGATGGTACCCGGAATTTTTTCTCCCGTTTCATCTTTCAGCCATCTTTTATTGGCAGCATATTGGAGTGGCGTGAAATTATGGATATCCATATCGCGGGGACAAACCATAATACCGGCGGGATGCTGCCCTGTGGTCCGTTTTACCCCTGCCACGCCGGCAGATAATTTTTCTATAAAAATATCATTGAATGTCAGCCCGCGGTTTTCCGCGTACCGTTTGACGAATCCGAAAGCTGTCTTATCCTGGATCCCCGCAATCGTTCCTGCGCGGAATACATTATCCCGCCCGAAGAGTTCTTCGGTGTACTTATGGGCCACCGCCTGGTCGTCGCCGGAGGAAAAATTCAGATCAATATCAGGTACTTTGTCTCCGTCAAATCCCAGGAAAACGGCAAACGGGATATTGTGTCCGTCCTTATTTAATTCCGTGCCACAGTTCGGGCATTTCTTATCTGCCAGATCAAAACCGCCGCCGACGGAACCGTCAGTAAAGAATTGGTTCCAGTGGCAATGGGGGCACACATAGTGGGGCGGAAGCGGATTCACTTCCGTGATGCCTGCCAGTGTCGCCACAAAAGAAGACCCGACAGAACCCCGGGATCCCACCAGGTAGCCGCGGTCGTTAGAATGCTTGACGAGTTTATGGGCGATGTAGTATAGGACGCCATAGCCGTGATTAATGATCGGTGTCAACTCCAAATCAAGCCTGTCCCGGATGATTTCCGGCAGCGGTTCTCCATAAAGCTCCACCGCTTTCTCATAGCACATGGCTTTCAGCTTATCATCGGCACCGGCAATTTTCGGATTGTACGATTTCCATTCTTCCGCCAGCGGTTCAATGACCTCGCACTGCTCCGCCACCCGGCGGGTATTCGTGATGACGATCTCCTCCGCTTTTTCTTTCGGCAGATAGCTGAATTCTTCCAGCATTTCCTCCGTCGTCCGAAGGTATACCGGCGGATGGGATTCTATTTTCCCCGGTTTTTCCCAGTTGGACAAAAGGATATCTCTGTCCCGTGCGTATTCGGCAAAAAGGTAGTGGGCATCAGATGTAGCGCATACGGGAATCCCCGCTTTTTCTCCTATTTCAATAACTTTCTTGTTCAGCTCCTGCAAATCTTTTTTCGTCGTGATGGCAGCATACTTATCTTCATACAGCAGGAATTCATTGTTTCCCACTTCCAGATAATCATAGAATTTCGCCAGACGGATCAGTTCTTCATCGCTGTCTCCGTTCAAAACGGCACGGAAAAATTCACCCATGACACAGGCGGAACCATACATCAGTCCGTCCCTGAATTCCTCAAGGAGCGGACGGGGCAGAAGAGGACGCTTGCGGTAGTATTTCAGATGGGACAGCGTCACAAGACGGTACAAATTGCGGAGACCCGTGATATTTTTTGCCAGCAGGATAATATGGCTGTACTGCTGCCGGTCACTGTCAATATCTTCAGGCACTTCATCGATCAGATAACCTTCCATGCCGTAGATGACTTTTTGCCCGTATTTTGCCGCCAATGTTTGTATTTGAGGAAATGCCTGAATGACACCGTGATCCGTAATTGCCACGGCAGGATGCTTCCACTTTGCCGCCGTCCTGATGATCTCTTCATTATCGATGAGTCCGTCCAAACTCATTTTCGTATGAAGATGGAGTTCCACACGCGGTATTTCGGCCGTATCCTCATGGTTGATTTCTTTCTCTTTCCCCTGTTCCATCTGGGAAATATTCAGCACAAGGCCGCCGGTAAATTTATCAAGCTGCACATTCCCCCTGACTTTTACGGTCATATTCTTTTTTACACCGGTCAGCTTTTGTGCGTCTTCCTTCTTTTCAAAAAACTTTTTGCAAAGGATTCCGTCTGTCTCATCAGCCAGCTTCATGGTAAACAGACACCTGTTTTCACGGAGATCTCGGCACTCACAGTCAATGACAGTTCCCTGTACGACGATACCGCCCTGTTCTTCCCGGATCGTACTGATATCCGATATTTTCCCTTTAATATGTGATCTGCCTAAAAGGATGCCGTCCGTTCTCTTCTCTCCGGAAGCGGATAATTGGAAAGCGGAAGCAGGAAGCACGCTCTCTAAAGACGGCAATTCGCTCGAAAAAGAAATGCCTGCCGTTTGAGAAAGTGCAGGCCTGTCTTCCACTGGCGGAGCTGCAGCTATAGCCGCCTGCACATCACGGATAGAAGGCAGCTTGAAAACAGGTTCAGAATCGGCCTCCCCTTCCGGCGAATCCTCTGTCCTATGCATATCCATACCGACATCCGGATTTCCAGCACCATACATCTCACTGAATTCTTCTTCCGGAAGAGACGCATCACCTATAGTCATTAAAAGGGGACAGACTTCTTCCGTCACATCATCCCCATTCAAATAAATATTCCTCAAACAGCGGATTTCATCGCTCATGGCTTTCAATACCTGAAGAGCCGCGTTTCTGTCATCGGCCTGAATGTACCAAGCCTGGCATTCTGTATCCACTTCCATTAAAGTAATGACTGAACCTTTCTGCTTTGATTTCAGCCGATACTTTCCCATTGTAATCCCTCCAATATGCAGCAGAACGCCTCAGTTCCCCAAAGAGATTATGACGGCTTTCTGCTCTTCTTTATTCTCTTTATCTCTTTTGTTCTTTTCCGTTGTTTTCCTGCCGGCATCCTGCCGTTCCTTTACTTCCTTCGCTTTCTTTTCAGCGGCAGCCTTCTTTTCGGCTTCTGCTTTTTTCGGATCTTTATTGTATGTAATCACAGTATCTACGGGATCATAGTATGACGGGAAACTTCTCTCGTAAACACGTCCGTCCGCCCAGCGGGCATACTGGAGAATTCCCGCATTATATCCTTCATGTCCGTATTCTACCGTCTTTTCTTCCGTCTGCACGGGATCCACCTTTTCCTGCGTATTGAATCCTATCGCGCCCGAATACTCAAGCAGAACGCGGGATTCCTCCGGTTTATCCTCCCTGGCGCCGATGATCCAGCATGTCACCGCGCCCGGTTCATACTTCGTATATACGTAAACCGGATTTTTAAAATTATTTATAAATTGAAAATCCAGGTCCCCATAAGAAACAGTAGCATCCTGTCCTATGGGCACATACGATGCCGGTGAAAAATGAGGACTCCGTTCTGTCACTTCCATTCCCGAAAGAAGCACCGCATTAAAAAGTGTTGTGCTCACCTGGCACACGCCGCCGCCATAACCGGGCTGCGGCTTTCCATTCACAATGACAGGCGCTTCCAAGTATCCCTTGTCCGGAGACCGTTCTCCTGTAGCATCGTTATAGGAAAATACGGTACCCGGATCCACTACAGACCCTCTGATAGCTTCCGCCGCTAATTCGATATTTCTGCTTCTGTTGGGACTTTCCCCAAAATTCGTCGTATAAACACCGAGAACCGTATTAAAATTTTTCAACCGCTCCTTTGTCAGCATCGGCATCTTTTCTTCCGTCACGGGAATTTCCACAGCATCCGTATCTTCACTGACAAGGGCATTTCCTACGATTTCCACAAGTTTCGGCCGATCAAAAACAAGATAAGGTACGCCCTCAGTAAATTCCACTGTCCCGTCATCTTTTATGACAGGCATAGCCTCTTTCGGCGTCTGCCCATACTTCACGGCAAGTTCATCCACTTTCGTGCAAAGCGTTTCCCTGTCATAAAGCGGAACCACCCCTACTACATCACCGTAAATGACTGCTTTCCAGCGGGTGATCCAGTCAGAAAGCAGATTTCCCGTTTTCCCCAACCGCAAAAGCTCATCTGCCCTGCTTTTATCAAAATGCACGTTTAAATCCTTATATGACCACTCTTCATGAACCGCGCCATGGTTAAGTGCCAGTTTTTTTGCGGCAAGCTCTTCATTCTTTTCCCGAAAAAACTCCTCCAGCCGGACTTTCCCCATGCCGCCTACCGCGGTACCGTTCAGTCGGATGCCGGGGATGACCGTGTCTTTCCCCGCCCAGACAAAAGGAGCTGCTCCGGCAAGAACAGCAGCCGACACAAAAATACCCCAGAAAACTTTTACAGCTTTATACATATCCGCCTCTCTCATTTACGCATACAATAACGCAGCAGCAACTCTTTTACCGTTTGAGCACTTCCTTCGCGAATTCCCCAATGATACTCAAATATATTCAGCAGCATCCATTCCGCATCTTCTTCAGAAACAAAGCGGGCATCCTTCTCCAGATTTTTCCACGCCCATTGGTTCGTCACCCCTGCCGCTTTCTGTATCTGCGGCAAGGGTGCATGGTTCCGCTGCATTTCTTTCAGTATTTTTATTTTTCTGAACTTAGCGGAAATAAATCCCAGATTTTTAATTGTTTCCGACACGTCCGTAAACACATGATCGGTATTCTCCATAACGGCAGACGCATTTTTGGCAATCAGGGCATCAGTAAACTTAAAAATCCCCTGATCCATATACTCAGGCAAAGCGCATTCCAGAAGCTTTTTCGAAATACCGGTCCTGTTTCCTGCCATTAATACGATTTTATCACATTCTGTTTGAAGAAAAGGGCGGGAAATCGTCTCCCAGGAACCGATAACTTCTTCCATATACGCCCGTGCTTCCGGCTCCACCCGCTTCCCGCAGTCCATAAGCATCCGCGCCATGACGGACGCGCCCTCCCGCGGCGCTAAAAGACTGCATTCTTCACTCCCGCAGACAGAAAGTAACGTTTTAGAGGCCTTCGTTCTTTTATCTAAAGCGCCATCTACCGTAAAAATCGCCAATATATCGGGTGTCAACTCTTTCAGTATATTTATGAAACCGTTAAATTCATTTTCTTCCTTTTTATCTTTCGGCGGCCTTTTTATAAAAAAAGGATTCTCCATGACCACTACCGTCTTTGCGGCAAAGAGGGACTGCCCTTCCAGATAACTCCTGTAAAGGTCATAATTCCCCGGAGAATCAAGCACCGTCACCTCGGGTATTTCTCCATGAAAATAATCACGGATGATTTCCTCTCTCCGCAATCCGATAGTAACCGAGTCATTACCGTATAAAATTTTGCAATTGGATAAGATTTGTTTTACTGCCATTATTTCCGTCCCATCTTTCCTGCAATAACCGCCATCCGTCTTTTTCCCATATCAATTCCGCCATCCCTTCGCTCTCCGTATATGCTACGGGACAATTGCAGAGATAAAAAACATCTTTGTCCTCACCGGCGAATCGCCCGCCGCCTCCATATACTGCCGCTTCAGGTCTTAATCTGTCCAGTTCCTTTTCCGATACGCCGCGGCGGAAACCGTTCGATCCTCCCACCCATGCAGTGTGTGGGGAATCTCCTTCACTGAAATTCTTATTTCCTGCAAAGTATACATCCCACGAACCTTTTCCCACACGAAGGGCACTTCCGTTTGTTATGACTGTCAATCCGTTTTTTAAGCGCAGGCGCGACGGCGATAGGTTTCTGACTGTTCCTTTGAAATCTTTTATAAGGAAAGGTGCAAGCGTTTCCGCTTTTCCTCCGACCGTCCATATCTCTTTTATTCTTGTATCCATTTCAAATGGGACAGGCTTCTTCACCTCTTCCAGATTGAGAAGAAGCACGTCTATATCAAAAATTCCATGGTACCCTAAGATTGAATCCAATTCGCGTCCGCTTGCCGCTGCTTTTATAATACACGATCTTCGCGTCACCGGAGATAAGTACCGTCCCCGTATCTGCTCCCAAATCAGGCGCCAGCAGAACGGTCTCCCAGCGCACCGCCCATTCTGCCAACAAAAGAATCGCCCCTGCAAAAATGATACCGGCAAGAAGATATTGCCCTTTCCGTTCCCATTTTCTTTTGAAACAGAAAACCGCTACTCCTATATAATACAAAATCCCTTCGGCAAGGGAAAGACTGCCCGCTTCAAAAGACGCTTCCGGCAGTGAAGAAATAAATCCATTCAACCGCAGCGCCGCCCAGAGGAAGTAATCGGCAAACTGCAGGATTCCTCCTGCCAGAGGCAGCAAGAGAAAAGAAGAGAGTGCCGCCAAAAGTCCCCCAATGATCACCCATTCCAAAAGCGGCACAACGATCAGGTTGGCAGGTATGAAATATAGTGGGAAACTATGAAAATTATACAAAATAATGGGAAGCACGAGGACTTGGGCCGCCGTAGAAAGAGCACAGCCTTCACAGATCCGGGGCGGAATTTTTCCTAATCGGGCAAGCGCATGCCGAAGCGGTTCATAAAAAAGCAGTATTCCTGCCGACGCGCAGACGGAAAGCTGGAAGCCGATATCACACGGGGCAAAAGGCTGCTGCACCCCAATGATGATGGCGGCCAACGCCAGCGCGGTAAGGGAATCCGGCGGCTGGAGCAAAAGGCTGCCCACCAGCATGATGAGGAACATAACGCCCGCACGGAACACCGAGAACGGCAGCCCTGTCAGCCCCATATAAAGCAGCAGAACCGTGATTTGCAGCAGGACCCGCGGAACCGAGAACCGGCTGCGCCGCCCCTGCCCCATGGCAAACAGGCCGCACAGCAGCGCCACATGCAGGCCGGAAACCGCCAGCAGGTGGGCAATGCCCGCCGTGCGGAAGGTATCACTCCATTCGTCCGTCAGTTCGCTTTTCTCGCCCAGCAGCATGGCAGCTTCCACCCCGGCAAGATTTTGTGGCAAGTAGGTGGTTAACCGTTTGGCAAACGCCTGCCGCAGGTGGTACAGCCGGTACGGCAGCGCATCCGAGGTTCCCTGCCAGATATAATCCGCCTGATAGGATGCCCCAAGCCAAGTACCCTTGGCATAGCGGGACATGCGGTAAGAGTCCTCCCGCAGGGGCTGCAGTTGGAACTGCCCGGTAATGATATCCCCCGCTTCGGAATACGGCAGGTCTGTGCAGTATACTTTAAGCGAGGTTTTGCGGCCATCCAGCCGGGTGATAAGCAGCGTTGCTCGCACATTGCCCGGCTGCCAGGAGGTTTCGGCGTCCGGCTGCACAATGGCGGTACAGGCATAGGTTTGCCCTGCCAGGCTTTGGGCCGGTTTTACCACGGCCAGCTGGTAGGCAGCGCTCCACACCAGGCCAGCCAGCAGCCCTGCCACGGCGGGCAGCGCAAAGCGGGCCGCCCGGCGCTGGGTAAAGGCAGCAAAGAGGAACAGCGATATAAAAAGTGCCGCCGTCAGCAGCGAGGCCAACGGCGGCAGGTACGCCGCGGCCAGCTCTGCCAATGCGAAGGCAAGACCAAAGCCAGCCAGCTTACGAGTCATGAGTTTTTAGTGGGCAAACAGGGGCAGCGGTTCAAGGAAGATGATATCCTTGCGCTCGGCTGCATCGCCTTCCGCCAGAACAGCTGCCTGGGCCACAATGGTGCCGGAGCTGCGGGCTGCCAGTGCATCCAGCGCATGCAGGCTGCCGCCGGTGGAAATCACGTCATCCACAACCAGGATGCGCTTGCCGTTCATATAGTCAAGGTCTTTTTTGTCAATGACCAGGGTCTGCTTGCCGGCGGTGGTGATGGACTGATCCTCCACGATGACCGGATCCGCCATGTACCCCTTGACACCCTTGCGGGCGGGGATCCACTGCTTGCCGCTCTGGCGGGACATTTCGTATGCCAGGGGGATGCCCTTGGCCTCGGCGGTCAGGATGACATCAAAATCCGGGCACTTTTCCAGCAGGGCCTTGGCGCAGGCAATGGTCAGCTCAACATCGCTGAACATGATGAATGCGGCAATGTCCAGGTGGTCATTGATTTTGCAGATGGGCAATTCACGGGTCAGGCCTGCCACATGCAGGGTATAGGTTTTTGCCATAGTAAACAACCTCTTTTCACATTTCGGTGCAAAGGAGCCTGCATCAGCCCGGAGGCCATGCAAGGCTGCGCTTTGCCAGCACATGGAAGTGCAGGTGCTTCACGCTCTGGCCGCCATCGGCACCAACGTTGGTCACAACGCGGTAGCCGCTTTCGTCCACGCCAAGCTGCTTGCACAGGTCGGCGATGGTGGCGTAAATGTGGCCCAGCAGCGCAGCGTCCGCTTCGGTAAGCTTTGCCGCAGATTCAATATGCTGCTTGGGGATCACCAGAAAATGCACCGGTGCCTGCGGGTCAATATCATAAAATGCCAGCAGAGTGTCATCCTCATACAGCTTATTGGACGGGATCTGGCCCGCTGCGATTTTGCAAAACAGGCAGTCATCCATCGGTTTTGCCCCCTTTCCCAGGGTGCGGGGCGGTTGGCCCGGAACCCCAAAATTGTACAGTTGTATTATAGCACGCTCAGTTTGCTTTTTCCAGGTTTTCTTTCACAATGCCTTCCACAGCGTTCAGTGCATCGTCGATCTTGGAAGTATCGCGGATACCGGCCATGGCGAAGTCCGGCTTGCCGCCGCCGTTGCCGCCTGCAATGGCGGCGATCTGCTTAACCAGGGCACCAGCCTTCAGACCGCGGGCCAGGGCGTTTTTGCCAACGCCGACAGCCAGGGTGGTCTTGCTGCCATCGGTGCCGATCAAAGCGCCGACTGCGTTGGGCTCTTTATCACGCAGTTTATCCATCATGCTGCGCAGGGTATCAGGGGTGGTACCGTTCAGATAAACGGTAACAATGCGCACGCCGTCAACCTCGACAGCATTCTGGAACAGGCCGTCGATCTGGCTGGATGCCAGCTTTGCCTTGGCGATCTCCAGCTGCTTGTTGGCCTCTTTCAGCTCAGCGGTCACAGCCTGGGCACGGGCGGCAACATCCTTCATGTTGTTGGCCTTCAGGGCAACAGCGGTGTTGGCCAGTTCAGCAGTACGGTCGTCCAGCAGGTTCAGCACGCCGTAACCGGTGGTGGCCTCAATGCGGCGGATACCGGCGGCAACGCTGGCTTCGGACAGGATCTTGAAGCAGCCGATCTGGGCAGTGTTTTTGACATGGGTGCCGCCGCAGAACTCAACGCTCCAGCCGCCTGCATCCACAACGCGGACAACCTTGCCGTACTTTTCGCCAAACAGAGCCATAGCGCCCATCTTTTTGGCTTCCTCAATGGGCAGGTTCTGGATGGTAACAGGCAGAGCGGCAAAGATTTTTTCGTTCACGCGCTTTTCCACTTCCACCAGTTCTTCGGGGGTAACGGCGTTGAAATGGGTAAAGTCAAAGCGGGTGATCTTGTCGTCCTGGTAGCTGCCGGCCTGGTGGACATGCTCGCCCAGCACTTCGCGCAGGGCTTTCTGCATCAGGTGGGTGGCGGTGTGGTTGCGGCAGATGGAAGCGCGGCGCTGTTCATCCACAGCAGCGGTTACGGTATCGCCTACGCGGATGGTGCCGTCCAGCAGGGTGCAGGTATGAACATAGAAGCCTTTGGGGGTCTTTTTGACCTGGTTGACTTTCAGGTTTGCAGTGCCGCTGGTCAGGTAGCCGTGGTCAGCAACCTGGCCGCCCATCTCGGCATAGAACGGGGTACGGTCCAGAACGACCAGCACATTCTCGCGCTCTTCATAGTCGGTGGAAACCGCATCGTTCAGTTCTTCGCCGTCAGACAAGGCCAAAACCTTGGCGGTTTCTTTCAGCACATCATAGCCGTCAAACTCGGTCGGCTCAGCGTTCAGTTCACCGAACAGGTCCTCGCTCCAGCCGGAGATATCCTTGGCCAGGCGCTCGGCACGGGCGCGCTCACGCTGGCGGGTCATCTCGACATGGAAAGCAGCTTCGTCAATGCCAAGGCCGGCTTCGGCAGCGATCTCCTTGGTCAGATCCAGCGGGAAGCCGAAGGTATCGTTCAGCTTGAACACATCCAGACCCTTCAGCAGGTGCTCATGTGCCTTTTCCAGACCGTCGATCATGTTGTTCAGGATGTTCATGCCGGCATCA